>Ga0206116_1001622_pt1 | contig 11420 bp, 9 predicted proteins | sample 3A1Ametagenome_FD_178000 | JGI IMG/M metagenome (GOLD analysis project Ga0206116, IMG submission 178000) | Enriched microbial communities from leaf-cutter ant dump, University of Wisconsin, Madison, United States - 3A1A | ecosystem: Environmental > Terrestrial > Nest > Insects nest > Nest dump...
CAGATAATCAATTATTGCTTCCTGCTTTTAGTGAATTTACAGGTTTGGACACAAAAAATCTCCCTAAAAAAGGAAGATTCTATGTTTTTACGGATGCTGAGATCTATGAGATTTAATTTTTCTTTTTGAAAATAATACAGCAAACCAATAAGATTAGATTAACTAAAACAGAGAAACCATTTGATAAAATTATTGGCAATTCGTCCTGTAAAATACCGTACCAAACCCAAAGCGACAATCCTGTAATCAAGACCAAAAGCATCACTACAGAGATATCTTCAGCGTTTTTCTCTTTAATAACTTTGATGAGTTGTGGCATCATTGCGATAGATGTGATTCCTCCGGCAACTAAACCCAATAATTCTGTATTCATAAATTATTATTTTTTCTTGTTGCAAAAGACGTTTTATAAGCTTCATCCCGTAATTTCTGAATCCTTCCAACGGGCTGTAATTCCTCAATATTTTCAAAAGGATTGAAGGATAAATTCTCAATCCATTGATTATTTTTGTCAATCAATTCTGTGATTCTAATTGTTCCAATTGATGCAAATTCAGAATTCTTCCATATTGTATTCAACTGATTGACAGGTTGTTTTTTCAAATCGTAACAATATTGAGCCATTAATTCCAATTCGTAGTCATTCTCTTTTAAATAATTTTGAATTGAATAATCTATTCGATTTTCATCAACTTTGTTAGGCACATTTTTCGGAACCAATTTTAATTTAACCAAATGATTTCTCAATCTGTAAACGCCAATGGAATGGTAATCAAATGACAGAATAAAATTGTTTCGATTTTTCAGGAATTTAAAAACCTCAACCATAAAAGAAGGGTGAAAAAAAGCCGGAGAAATCAAGATAAAATTTCTGGCTACTTTTATTAAATTCCAGAATTTTTGTAAGATATTTCCTGAGAAAAACCGGTTAATCGCAATGAAAATTTTCAGAAATTGCGAGACATTATTAATCGGAAATAGTGGAAAATTCACCAACGGAAAGTTGGCAATAGTTTGATTGTCATCAGAAATTTTAACCGAAAAACCATAAGCCGGAATCGCTCTTTTCTTAGAAACTAATTTCATATGTGCATTGGAAATTCTAATCAAGCACTCTAATTCCTGCCTTGAAAAAATATGATGCTCCTCAAAAGTTTGATTGGCAACAAAAGTTCCTTTTAAAGTTGAATAAGTCGTAACGTGAGCGTCTCTGGTTTTATAGTTAGTCTGATTGATTTTGTCCGATTTGGAAACGAAGTTTCTAACAGCTTCACAAGCTTTTTCCAGAAGTTTAAGCTCTTTAGATGTCAAGGAATCTAAGTCAGGATTATATTTTATTTTGAAGGCCATAACATTTCCCAAACTAAAATGAAGCCAAAAAAATAAGCTCCAGCTGGAGCTTATTATAAATATTTTAAATCAAAAAGTTATTTGACTAGTTCGATATTGACTGCCGAAAAACCTTTTGGTGATCTTTCTTTTTCGAAAGCTACTTTGTTTCCTTTTTTTACCGGCACTGCACAATTGTTACTATGGAAAAAGATATTCTCGTTAGTTTTACTCTCCGTAATGAATCCATAACCCTTCTCACTTAAGAAAGTTACGATTCCTGTTTTCACAGTTTCTTCTGCTTCCACTGGCGCTGCTCCTAACTGAATGTTATCCAAATCAACCTCCACCCTTTCCTCAGGCGGTGTAGATGTTAATCTTCCGTATGCATCAACATACATAAACTCGATGTCTTTTCCTTTGTCGTTGTTGGTTTTACGCTCTTCACGACGAAGTGCTTTTTCTTTTTGTTTTTGTTGTTTTTTCTTGAAGTTTTCTTTTTTTGAGAAAGAATCTGCCATAAATTATTGCTATTATTTTAAATTAATGTAATGAAAATGAATCAATTGAAATTCTAAAATCTTCGTAGAAATGAATTTGAAATCGACTGGTATAAGATTAAAAGGTAATTGTCTTTATTATCCGAGGAAATTTTGTTGCGCCTTCTAGGCATAAAATACACAAGAATTAAAAGAAATATATATTACTGATTAGCAATACAGAAACCCATTATAAATTATAATACAAAGATACAATAAAATATGCAGAAAATATTATTTTTTAATTCATTGATTATCAAAAATATATTTGTAAATTTAAATAAATAAGTTATTTGCAAGTGTGGATAATTTGAAATCCATATAAAATGCAGAATTATTTCTCTTCAACACAACCTCAACCCCAAACTTCTCAAAATCAAAATGATAAGGCATTAAGGATTGCATATTTCATAATGGTTCATAACGAAACTGAGAAATTTATCATACTATTCAAAAAAATATACACAAGAGATCAGTTCTACCTCATTCATATTGACAGAAAAGCTAAGCCAGAGATAACTGAGGCGATTCAACTATTTTTAATACAGTTTCCAAATGCCTTTCTACTAGAAAGTATGAACATAACTTCAGGCGGTTTTAGCATTGTCCAAGCAGAACTTAACGCAATGGAATTTCTCCTGAATGCAAGTCCGGATTGGGATTATTTTATTAATCTAAGCTGCGATGACTTTCCTTTGAAATCTCAAAATATTATCCGCAAATTTTTATCTGAAAACAATGGTAAAAACTATCTTTTTTATTATGACCAAAAGTTTTACAGACCCGACACACTCCAAAGAATACAAAACCATTTTACAGAAATGGCTTATAAAATCTCCTCGTTTATTTACAAAAGAGAATTTATGAAAAACGTTATCCCTTTTATAGGTGGTAAGTGGTTTCTTTTCACAAGAGACACCTGTGCTTTTCTTAATAACAATAAAAAGGTGATGCTTTTCGAAGAATTTTATATTAACACTTATTTGCCCGGAGAATCGTTTTTTCAGACCGTTCTTATGAATACGGATTTTCACGATGTGATTGTAAATGATGACAAAAGAGCTGTATTGGAAAAATCTTTACTAAATAAGATTAATCCGGATGCAATCATTAATTATTTAAGATCTAATAACCACCTTTTCATCAGGAAAATAGATGGTAAAACTGATAAGTCCGTTTTGCAATATATCGAAGAAAACTATAATACCAAATTACCTGACATTGATGAGATAGAGCGGGAATTAAGGATTAATGATCGTCAAAATAATTAAATAAAAAAGACCTTTAATTGATTTTTAAAGGTCTTTTTCATCTATCCTAATTGATTAGAAAAACGTCATCCAATCGCTTTTATCACTTATATCATCCAAAGCACTAATTGCCTTATGATGTTGGAATGATGCAAAAAGCGTTACAATCTCCTGTCTTACAATCTCGATAGAATTGTCTGTCAATTCCTGATTAAATCCAGCCTCATTCAGTTCAATTAAATCATTAACAGTAACAACTCTGGAGATAATTTTCCCAAGATCGATCATTTTTCTTTGTGATAATGGCCCATTAGTCGTTACGTTCAGCTCTTTAGCATATAATTTTGCAGCTTCTTTTGTAATCTCGTTAATAGAAAGATACTCTCCAAGGTTATCCGTCTTTTTCTTCTTCATATCTTTTAAAATTCCCTCAGAGATCTGCGTATAAAGCATTTCATTAGAACCTTCGAAAATCTGGAACGGACGGCTGTCCATTATTCCTCTTCCGCCAATATGACTGGTTCTGTAACCTTTTGCACCAGATAATTGAACCAACATCTGAGCTGCTTCCTGCATCATATCAGTTACAAAAGCTTTCATACTGTTGGCGTGAACACCACTTGCAGAAACATCTTTATCAATACCACTTACACTTGTACTTTTAGCACACATCGCTGAAGATAATGCGAAAAATGACTGTAATTTTGCAATTTGATATTGAACCTGATCCAAGGAAAATAAATTGCAGGTCCCAACGATTCTTTCTTTACAGTGTTTCATCGCTTCATCCATCATTCTTTTGAGAAATCCCATTCCCATTCCAGGGAATTGGAATCTGCTTCTGTGAAGAATGTCCAACATCATTTTAAGACCTGTTGTTTCAGGGATCAATTTATTATATTCAGGCACTTTGATATCCACTTTATTTAATCCGTACGGAATCATATAAAGTCCCGGATTGTCGTAATATTCCAGAACTTCTATATTTTGTTCCGGTTTGTGCGTATCTGCAACGAAAAAGTCAACATCTCTGGCAAGATTTCCGTCAGCATTGATATTTCTGGAAGTTACCAACCAATAATTGGCTAAACCTGTCAAACCTTGCCAATGTTTAGTCCCTTTGATATGGTAAGTATTGTCTTTCAGTTCGTTTTGGGTTTTCATATTCAATGCGTCACTCCCAAAATCCGGTTCTGTGATCATCAATCCGCCCATTGCTCCAAAATCCAAGAAATGTTTGAAAATATCACCTTTGATAATTTCATTTCCATATTTTGCCAATGGTTCTAAAAACAAAGCGATATTAATCCCGAATGTCAGTGATAACGGAAGCGATTCATAAGCCGCAGCCGATAAAACACCAAGACACTCTTTAACTTTTGCACCTCTCCCACCGAATTCTTTCGGGATCGAAACCGACAATGGTTTTAAATTCAAAATCTCTTTCCAAACATTGGGTGGTAAACCTCTGGAAAGACTTAATTCATCAATATTTTCTTTTTGAAAAAGGGACGAAAGTGAAGATTTAAAACGATTGAGAAATTCCGGATATGAAACTACCGAAGCGTCCAATGCAAGTGCATTCATAATAGATTAAATAAAAGCCGCTGCAAGCCATTTGTGCAACATAAAAAATTATAAAGTGAAGCAAATGGCAACAAACATTAGACATCTAAGATTGTTTGCTTCACAATGTATGATATTGTGCCAAAGATACTATTAATAATCCAGAGTTATTTTAGAAATCAATGATTATTTATAATTTAGCATAATGAGAAATTTAGTTTACATTTTTCTTGGTGGTGGTTTTGGGAGTGTAATGCGTTTTTTGATCTCTAACTATACCCAGAAACTTTGGAATATCAATAGTTTTCCCATGGGAACTTTTGTAGTTAATATTTCGGGATGTTTTCTGATTGGGATTCTGTCTGCTTATTTTCTGAAAGTTGATAATTCTTTAAAATATCTTCTGATTACAGGTCTTTGTGGTGGTTATACTACATTTTCAACATTTTCTGCTGAGAATTTTTCACTTTGGCAAAATGGAAATTACGGCATATTGATTTTGTATGCTCTACTAAGCCTGATTATTGGATTTTTCATGGTATTTACAGGTTTTCAGATTGTCAGAAATTAATTTTTCCATTTGATAATTAGTGAATTAAAAACTTTTTTCAAATATAATTTGCGCATCATACAAAAGCTTTCTATATTTGCACCACTGAAAACGAGAAATCGTAGCAAGTAAGGAGAGTTGGCAGAGTGGTCGATTGCGGCAGTCTTGAAAACTGTTGACTGTAACAGGTCCGGGGGTTCGAATCCCTCACTCTCCGCCAGGTTAGAAACCAAAATAAGCTAAAACGCTGTAAACATCAATGTTTACAGCGTTTTTTGTTTTAGCGCAGGTATCAAAAAAAACCAAAATAGGTCACGATTTATATGTCCTATTTCGTGTCCCATTCAAAAAATCACAAAAATGGGTCACGAAAAATCAGGGAAAGCCCGACCAATAGGCAGTCTAACGATTGTACATCTTGCAAAAAGTGGTAACAAAAGGTAAATTATCAATCAATTAAAGTTATCACACAATGAACAAAACATTCAACCTGTTATTCTTTATCAAGAAGAGCAAGATCAGAACCAACGGAACCGCTCCCATCTACTTACGAATCACGATAGACGGCAAAGCAGCTGACATTGCTGCCAAAAGGTATATCGATCCGAAGAAATGGGATGTTAAAGCACACAAGGCATTGGGTAATTCACAAGAAGCCAAAACACTGAATCTATATCTTAAAACTTTGGAACAGCAAGTTTACGATTTTCACTACCTGATGCTGAAAGAAGAGAAATTTGTAACAGCAGAGAGTTTAAAATCTAAACTGCTTGGAACTGATATTAAGCAAAGAATGCTTATTCCGATATTCCAGGATCATAATGACAAAGTGGAAGCTTTGGTCGGTCAGGATTTTGCTCCAGGAACATTGGAGCGCTATAAAACATCTTTAAAGCACACACAGGAATTCATTAATTGGAAATACAAAGTTTCTGATATTGATATCACGCAAATCGATCACGGTTTTATAAGTGATTATGATTTTTGGCTGCGCAGTGTAAGAAAATGTGGAAACAATACCGCTGTGAAATACCTCAAGAATTTCAAAAAGATCATCCGATTATGTATGGCGCACGGTTGGATTACGAAAGATCCTTTTCTGGGCTACAAAGCAAAGATCAAAGCCGTAGAACGTCCTTACCTTACCAAAGAAGAAATACAGATGATTTATGAAAAGGAATTTGCATCAGATAGATTGAACCAGGTTCGGGATATTTTTCTTTTCAGCTGCTATACCGGCCTGGCCTATGTGGATGTCAAGCAACTGTCAAAATCTAACATCAATGTCGGCATTGATGGCGACCAATGGATTTTTACCCATCGTCAAAAGACCGATACTTCAACGAGAGTTCCGCTACTGCCTTTAGCTCAGGAAATGGTCTTAAAATATGAGAACCATCCGCAATGTGTCAATTCAGATGTCCTGTTCCCTGTTCTCAGCAATCAGAAAATGAATTCGTACCTCAAAGAGATTGCGAGCGTCTGTGGGATCAATAAGGATTTGACATTCCATATAGCAAGGCATACTTTTGCTACTACTATTACTTTGTCCAATGGTGTTCCGATTGAAAGTGTGAGTAAAATGCTGGGGCATACGAATATAAAAACTACTCAACATTATGCTAAGATTTTGGACAAGAAAGTGAGTGATGATATGGCGGTTTTACGAAGTAAGCTTTAAGTCAAGTTAATGATAATTCTAAATGTATTTTGTTCTTTTATATTTATTTAATTCTTAATATTCTAGTTTCAATTTTCTGTAAACTTATAATTCTCTTAAAAAAATGATTTTTAAATGATATTGTAATTATCAGTTTATAATATTGAGAGTCTGATTAAAAAAAAACGATAGAAAATATATTACAAACGAGATATGAAAAAAATAGATTAAATTAGTGGGTTAAATCTATACGGACATAAATCAAATAAAGGAATTATTTGACGAAATATGAATCAAACAAACTTGATGGCAGATAAATTCATAAAAAGCTATAATATGGTAAATCCTTATGTACAAAATAGACAACAATCTAGACTAGAGATTTTAAGTGAAATTGCTAACATATTAGAAGTCGATTTAAGAGAATTAATAGTTTCAGGTAAACATAAATAATGAACGAGGCAACCACTAGAAAAGATTTCATCGATAGATACTTGCAAGAAGCAGGATGGAATGTAAATGACCTAACTCAAGTAGTACTTGAGTTTGATATCAATGTGGAATTTCCTGAAGGTGTGCGTGAGTCTCAAGAGCCTTATCATACTCATCAATTTTCTGACTATGTTCTTCTTGGCAAAGATGGTAAGCCTTTGGCAGTAGTAGAAGCTAAAAAGTCTATTATAGATGCTGCTCTTGGTAGGGAACAAGCAAAACAATATTGTCATCATATACAAAAACAATCTGGTGGAGAGTTACCATTTTGTTTTTATACCAACGGACACGAAATATACTTTTGGGATTTAGGCAATTATCCGCCAAAAAGGGTCTATGGTTTCCCAACTCGTGACGATTTAGAAAGATATGTTTATCTAAGAAAACATCGTAAAAGCTTATCACAAGAATTTATCAATACTAAAATTGCAGGACGAGAATATCAGATACGTGCCATTCGTTCTGTAATGGAATCTTTAGAAAAAAAACGTTCGAAGTTTCTTCTCGTTATGGCGACAGGTACTGGTAAGACCCGAACCGTAATCTCACTTATTGATGCTTTAATGAGAGGCGGTTGGATCGAAAGAGTGTTGTTTTTGGTAGACAGAATTGCACTACAGGGACAAGCCTTAGATGATTTTAAAGAACATCTACCCAATGAACCACGTTGGCCTCAATATCAAGAAACCAATTTTGCTACGGATAGAAGAATTTACGTTTCTACTTACCCCACTATTTTGAATGTTATACGAAATGAAAACACCAAAATAAGTCCACATTTTTTTGATTTAATTGTAGTCGACGAGAGTCATAGAAGCATTTATAATACTTACCAAGAAATATTACAATATTTCAATACCCTTACATTGGGTTTGACTGCCACACCAACTGATGTGATAGATCACAATACCTTTGAACTTTTTGATTGTGAAGACGGCTTGCCTACATTTGCCTATTCGTATGAAGAAGCTGTAAATCACATCCCGCCTTACCTTAGCGATTTTCAGGTAATGAAAATCAAAACGAAGTTTCAAGTAGAAGGGATTAATAAAAGAACCATTTCTTTAGAAGACCAAAAGAAGTTGATTTTGGAAGGAAAGGAAGTAGCAGAAATCAATTATGAGGGAACTGAATTAGAAAAAAAGGTAATCAATAAAGGTACCAATACATTGATTGTGCGTGAATTTATGGAGGAATCCCTCAAAGATCACAATGGTGTATTACCTGGCAAAACTATTTTCTTTTGTATCAGCAAAGCACACGCAAGGCGTATCGAAGAAATATTTAACTCGCTTTATCCTGAATATGCTGGAGAGTTAGCGAAAGTAATTGTTTCTGATGATCCTCGTGTGTATGGTAAAGGTGGATTGCTCGACCAATTCAAAAATCAAGATTTCCCCAGAGTTGCTATCAGCGTAGATATGTTGGACACGGGTATTGATGTGCGGGAAATTACAAATTTAGTGTTTGCAAAACCAGTTTACTCCTATACCAAGTTTTGGCAAATGATTGGTAGAGGGACTCGTTTGTTAGAGCCTACCAAAATAAAACCTTGGTGTACCGAAAAAGACAGCTTTTTGATTTTAGATTGCTGGGATAATTTTGAGTATTTCAAACTCAATCCTAAAGGAAAAAGCCTAAGTACTCAAATTCCTTTACCCGTACGATTGTTTGGTTTGTATGTAGATAAGTTAGCAATAGGTTTAGAATTAGCTGATGCAGGAATTGTAGAAACGACATTAGATAAAGTCAAAAAAGCGATTGCCGATTTACCCTTGCAATCTATCGTAATACGAGATGCTATTACTTTGGTAGAACAGGTAAAAGAGGATTCCTTTTTTAACGAATTGACCTCCGATAAATTGGACTTTTTGCAAGAACAGATTCGTCCTTTGTTTCGTACCATTAACGGAGTAGATTTTAAAGCGATGCGTTTTGAAAAAGACATCGTAGAAATTTCTATTGCACATTGGCAAGAAGATAAAAAGAAATTTGAAGCCTTGAAAAATGCCATCATCGAAGAGATTACAGAATTGCCTTTAAGCGTCAATACGGTTGCCAAACATAAGGACTTGATACTGCAAGCTCAAACCAATTATTACTGGAACACCACTATCACAGAAAAGAAACTAACAAATTTGATAGAGCAATTAGCTCCACTGATGATATATCGTGAAGGTACAATGAGAATGCTTCCTGCCCAATACAATTTTGTAGATGTACTCCTAGAAAAAGAAAGGGTAATATTTGGACCACAACAAGAAGCCGTAAGCATAGAACGCTACAAGGAAATGGTGGAAGAAAAGATAAAAATAATCCTTAGTGATTTACCTATTCTACAAAAAATAAAAGACAATGAGCCTATCTCCGACATCGAAATCGAGGAATTGACTTGGCTACTGTCACACGAAAGTCCGCACATAACGATAGACCTGCTGAGAAAAGTGTATAACAACAGAAACGCTGCCTTAGTACAGTTTATCAAACATATTTTGGGGATTGAGATTTTAGAAGATTTCCCTACTACAATCACCAAAGCCTTTGATACATTTATTGCAAAGCAGTCCGATTTGAGTGTGAAACAGTTGGATTTTTTAAGGCTATTGCAAACTTTTCTGATAGAAAAAGGAAGTGTAGAACGCAAAGATTTAATCTCTGCACCATTCACCCGAATTCATCCTAATGGAATCCGTGGGGTTTTTGATGGAAACAGGATGGAAGAAATATTACAATTTATAAATGCCTTAGCGGCATAATTTTTACAAATGGATAATCAAGAAATTAAAAGTAAAGTAAACGAACTCTGGGATAAATTTTGGTCAGGTGGATTAAGTAATCCAATCGATGCTATACAACAAATCACGTATTTGTTGTTTATGAAGCAACTCGATGAGAATGACCAAAAACGACAAGGTGATGCAGAATATTTAAAAACAACTTATAAGTCTATTTTTGAGGGTAGATTTTTTTTACCAGGCGAGGAAGAAGATAAAGGCATTGCAAAAGAAGAACTGCGGTGGAAAAACTTTTCCCGCAAACCTTCTGAGGAAATGTATCAGTTAATGCAAACCCGAATCTTTCCTTTTATCAAAACATTGGGTGAAACAGATTCTCCTTTTGCCAAACACATGGATAATGCTGTGTTTATTATACCCAAACCTAGTTTGCTGACGGAAGCGGTAAAAAAGATTAATGAAATTTACGATGTATTACATGCTCAAGATCGTTTTACAGATGCGCAGGGAGATATTTATGAATATCTGTTACAACAACTAAGCACCGCTGGAAAAAATGGGCAGTTTCGTACACCTACACACATTATAGAAATGTTGGTAGAAATGGTGAAGCCACAGTTGGGCAATAAAATTGCTGATCCTGCTTGCGGTACAGCTGGTTTTTTATTGGCAGCTTATCAATATATTTTAACGCAATTTACCTCCCCAGATGAACAAGAAATAGATAATTATGGTTTCACTCGAGGCACCTTGGCAGACCGATTGGTCGATAATGCTTCCAGAGAAGTGTTGAACAAAAAGACATTCTACGGTTTTGATATCGATCAGAATATGATTCGTATTGGGTTAATGAACCTGATGATGCACGGTATCGAACACCCCAATATCGACTATACTGATACGCTGAGTAAGTTTTACAATGAAGATAACGAATATCACGTAGTATTGGCCAATCCACCATTTACTGGAAGTTTGGACAAAGCCGAAATCAACGAGAGCTTTACAATCGATACCAAGAAAACGGAATTGTTGTTTTTGGAACGTATCTACAAGATGCTTCGCATGGGTGGTACGGCAGGTGTGATTATTCCGCAAGGTGTGCTATTTGGCTCGGGCAAAGCGTTTCAGAATGTGCGTAGTATCTTGATGGATAAATGTGAACTCAAAGCGGTGGTCAACCTACCTTCTGGCGTCTTCAAACCCTATGCAGGAGTAGCTACGGCTATTTTGATTTTTACTAAAGGTGGCGAAACGGAACGTGTATGGTTTTATGATATGGAACATGATGGTAAAACCTTG
>Ga0206116_1001627_pt1 | contig 11404 bp, 9 predicted proteins | sample 3A1Ametagenome_FD_178000 | JGI IMG/M metagenome (GOLD analysis project Ga0206116, IMG submission 178000) | Enriched microbial communities from leaf-cutter ant dump, University of Wisconsin, Madison, United States - 3A1A | ecosystem: Environmental > Terrestrial > Nest > Insects nest > Nest dump...
CACCGAGCGCGATGGCCGCGATGAAGATGCGGAACCCCGAGAGACCGCCGCGCGCTTCACGAGCGGCGAGGCGAAAGGCGACCCTCCAGCCCGGCGAACGGCCGGTCACGGCGCCACCCCCGCCCTGACATCCTCGACGATTTCACCCGAGCGCATGCCGATGCGGCGGTCGCAGGCGTCTGCGAGCGCCCAGTCGTGCGTGACCAGCACCAGCGTCGCCCCTCGGCGGGCACGCGCTTCGAACATCAGGCGAATGATGTCGCGACCGGTGTCCGCGTCGAGATTGCCGGTCGGCTCGTCGGCGATCAGGATCGACGGCTCGGGCGCCAGAGCCCGGGCGATGGCCACTCGCTGTTGCTCGCCGCCGGAGAGCTCCGCCGGATGATGGTCGAGCCTGTGTCCGAGGCCGACCGCTTCGAGTTCGACCCGCGCCCGCTCGAAGGCGTCGCGCCGCCCACTGAGTTCCAGTGGCACCGCCACGTTCTCCAGCGCCGTCATGGTCGGCATCAGATGGAAGGATTGGAAGACGATGCCGACGGAGCGCCCCCGGAACCGCGCCAGTGCGTCCTCGTCCATGCGATCAAGCCGCTCGTTGCCGACCGTTACGGTGCCGCCGTCCACGCGCTCGAGACCGGCCAGAACCATCAGCAGCGTCGACTTGCCCGAACCGGATGGGCCGACGATGCCGACGCTGGTGCCTGCGTCGATGGAAAACGACAGACCTTTCAGGATGTGAACACGGGCAGCGCCGCTGCCAAGACTGAGATCGACCTGGGAGAGAGCAATGGCGGGATCTGGCAAGGGCGAGCTTTCGGTTCTGGCGGTTCAGACAGACGTGAAATCGGCAGGGCTTGCCGAAGAAAGCCCGAGCCTGTCATATGGTCGGCCCAGAAACCATTGCAAGCCGGGTCAAAAGGCCGTGAGACATCGCATAATCGTGTTCGTTCTCGCCCTCTTCGCCGGTCTTGCCGGCGCGGAGGCCAAACCCATGCGTATCGTCGCGCTCGGCGACAGTCTGACCGCCGGCTATGGCGTTCTCGCTCAGGACGCGTTCCCCGACCGGCTGGAAGCAGCGCTCGTCAAGCGCGGCCATGACGTCGAGATCGTCAACGCCGGCGTCTCCGGAGATACGGTCGCCGACGGCCTTGCCCGTCTCGACTGGGCGCTGGCCGATGGCGCCGACGGCGTCATCGTCGAACTCGGCGCCAACGACATGTTGCGCGGCCAGGATCCGGCGCTCGTTCGCGAAAGCCTCGACGAACTGCTGTCCCGCCTCGCCGAAACCGGAGCCCCGGTGCTTCTCGCCGGCATGCGGGCGGCGCCCAACCTCGGCGCGGATTACGGCGCCCGGTACGATCCGATCTTTCCCGACCTCGCCAAGAAGCACGACACCCTGCTCTATCCCTTCTTCCTCGACGGGGTCGCCGGTGACGCCAGCCTCAATCAGGCCGACCACATGCACCCGAACGCCGCGGGCGTCGAAATCATCGTCGAGCGCATCCTGCCGTCCGTCGAGGCGTTGATCGAACGGATCAAAAGCAAAAGCTAGCGTAGCGGAATCGATGGCTGGGACCGGATCGGCAAGGCTCGGTCCGCCCTGCGGTTTCTCGTATCGCTGGCGAAGCACTAGCCACGGAGGTCGCGCAAAGGCATCCTGGCAAGACCGCGGTTGGGGAGAACCATCGTGAGCAGCCTCGATCATTTCCGCCTGATGGCGCCTTACAACGCCTGGATGAACACCAAGGTCTACTCCGCCGCCGAGCGGCTGACGGCGACCGAGCTGTCCCGCGACCGCGGCGCCTTCTTCGGCTCCATCCTGGGCACGCTCAACCACCTCGTTGCCGCCGATCTCATCTGGTTCGGCCGGCTGGCCGCCCATCCTCCCTTTTCCGGGCGCTTCGATCTGACCGGCCTGCCACGTCCGACCAGTGTCAGCTTCGTCGTGTCGGACGATCTTTCCCATCTTCGGCCGACTCGCGAGCGGATCGACCGCATGATCGTCGGGTTCGTGGACGGGTTGACGGATGCCGATCTCGCCGGGGCATTCGCCTACAGCCGGACGGATGGAACGCAACGGCGCAAGCTGCTGTCGTCGGTGCTGTCGCACATCTTCAATCACCAAACCCACCATCGCGGCCAGGTCACCACGCTGCTTACCCAGGCCGGCGTCGACGTCGGCGTCACCGACCTCCTGGCTCTCCTGCCCGACATAGACTGATCCCGGAAAAGGCAATCTCATGCAGAAACGTCGTCTCGGCCGCTCCGATCTCTTCGTCACGCCCCTTTGCCTGGGCACGATGACCTACGGCGAGCAGACCGAGAAAGGCGAAGCTTTCGCCATAATGGACCGCGCCGTCGACTTCGGGATCAACTTCCTCGACGCCGCCGAGATGTACCCGGTGCCGCCCAAACGCGAGACGCAGGGCGCGACCGAAACGATCATCGGCGAGTGGCTGGCTGCGCGTGGCCGACGCAACGACCTGGTCCTCGCCACCAAGGTCTGCGGGCGCAGCGCCAACGACTGGTTTCGCGATGATGGTTCGCCGACACGGCTGACCCGCGCCCAGATTTTCGAAGCGGTCGAGAAATCTCTACGCCGGCTCAAGACCGATCATATCGACCTCTACCAGATCCACTGGCCCGACCGCGCCGTCTCCGACTGGGGCACCGTTCCCTCGCGCTTCAAGCCCTTCGCTCCAGCCGCCGACGAAACGGCCATCGAGGAGACCGCAGCCGCTTTCGCCGAACTGATGGCCGCAGGCAAGATCCGGCACTTCGGTCTTTCCAACGAAAGCCCATACGGCCTGATGCGTTTCATCGCCGCCGCCGAGAAGGGCATCGGCCCGCGTCCCCTGTCGGTGCAGAACGCCTACAGCCTCGTCAATCGAACATGGGAAGGCGGGCTTGCGGAAATCGCACTGCGGGAGGAGGTCGGCCTCCTGCCCTATTCGCCGCTGGCACAGGGCTATCTTTGCGGCAAGTACCGCAACGGCGCGCTCCCGGAAAGAAGCCGCAAGGCACTGTTCAACCGCCTGCAACGCTATGAAAAGCCACATGCCGACGCGGCGATCGCCGCCTATGTCGATCTGGCCCGTCGCTTCGGCGCGGATCCGGTGACCTTTGCCGTCGCCTTCGCCCTGAACCAGCCGACGGTTGCCTCGGTCATCATAGGGCCGAGCGCAGAGGGCCAGTTGGAGAGCAACCTCGCCGCCGCTGAGTTTGCCTGGAGCGAGGACATGCAGGCGGCCGTCGACGACCTGCACCAGCGCTTCGGCAATCCGTGCCCGTGACGATCACTCGGCGACGGAAAGCCACGACTTGTCGATGACGCGCAGCACGCGGGCCAGCTCGCCGCCGCGCTTCAGAATCATGCCGGTCTGGGCGATCACCGAATAGGCTCCCTGCCGGCGCGCCAGCTTGGGATTTTTCTCGACCCGGTAGAGCGGCACTTCGGAAGACCGGCGGAAGATCGAGAAGACCGCGCGGTCGGAGAGATGGTCGATGGCATAGTCGCGCCATTCGCCGGCCGCCACCATGCGGCCGTAGACCTTCAGGATTTCGGAGAGTTCGTGCCGGTCGAAGGCGACATAGGGAGCCTCCCGGACCGCCGGTCGGGAATCGGCTGGCGTCGGCGCGGTCTCGCGCGCCAACGCAACCAGATTTGCGGGTTCACCCGCCTCCTCGTTGATCTCGCCGCTCAAGCGCACCTCCGGCCGCGATCGTCACGTCACCGTCATGATTGCCCCGGCAGCCCCCGAATGCAACGATGAAACGGGAGCTCGAAGACCGTCATTCGGCCAACTCGGCAACGAGACCGGCCGCCACCGTCAGCTTCGCCACCGTCGGAGGCCCAACGAGAAGATCGCCGATGAGCTGCCTCAGGCGGCCGATTCGCGCTTCGCGCGCCGTGGTCCACAGATCGGCGCCTCCCTCGGCGATCGCCCGGGCGACGATGCGGCGGCGAGCGGCAGCAAAGGTGCGGCGGGCAATTTCCGCCGCCTGCCCTTCGTAGAGATCGGCCGGCCGAACCAACTCGGCCAGACGGCCGACGAGATCGGCAGCGATCGCTTCGTCGATCGCCGCCATCACGGGCATGACCTCGTCGACGGCGCGGCCAACCTCTTCTCCGATGACGATCAGGTCGAGGCTTCCGAGTTCGGCCGGCAGGCTGGCAATGCGAGCTGCCAACGCTTCCGGCACGCCGGCGGCGACAAGCTGGGGATCGACCTTGCCGGCGGGCGCGCTGTCGCGGAAGCGGCGAACGCCCCCGGCCAGCCGCCCGATGGAGGACGCAAGATCCCCTTCCGCCTTCACGTTCTGCGCCACCCACAAGGCGGCGTCCGTCAGGAAATCGGCGACCCGACGGCGCAGTTCAACCCAGACGGCACCGGCGACCTTGCCCTCGAGGGCGTCGATCTCCGCCGTTACCGCGTCGGTCCCGAAAGCCGCCGCCGCCACGACCAGGGCACGCACGGCCGCCTCGGCGTCGACATCGGCCTCATCGCCAAGCCGGCTGACGAAGGTCGGCCCGGCCGCATCGACCGCCGCGCCGGCAATGCGCGTGGCGAGAATGTCGCGGGCGAGACGATGAGCGGAAATATCCTCGGCGAAGCGAGCCCGCATGGCCGGCGGGAAGGCGTGGTTCAGCCAGTCGTTGAGAGCCGGATCGTCGATCAACCGGCCCGCCAGGAGCTCGTCGGACAGCATCAGCTTGGCATGCGCCATCAGGATCGCGGTCTCCGGCCGCGACAGCGTTTCGCCGGCGGCGGCCAGACGGCCGGCGGCCACCTCGTCGGGCAACCCCTCGCGCTTCGGATCGAGCAGCCCTCGCTCCGCGAGCACCGACGACAGGCGCATCAGGCGCGGCAGTTCGCCGGAGCCTCGCGCGCGCGTCACCGACAACGCCACCACCTGCCGACGACAGAGCCTCAGCACGCCGGCGGCGATGTCGTCGGTCATGCCGGCGAGCAACTCGTTGCGCTCGGAAAGCGTCAGCCGGCCGGCAGCCATCGCCCGGCCGAATGCGATCTTGATGTTGACCTCGGCGTCGGAGGTGGCAACGCCGCCGACATTGTCGATGGCATCGGAATTGACGCGACCGCCGCGCCGGGCGAAGTCGACCCGGGCCCTCGGCGTCATGCCGAGATTGGCACCCTCCCCGACAACGCGGGCTCTGAGGTCGCCGGCCGAAATGCGGATTCCATCGTTGATGCGGTCGCCAACGTCGAGATTGCTCTCGTCACCGCCGCGCACGAAGGTGCCGATGCCGCCGAAGAACAGGAGATCGACCGGCGCCCCGAGAAGCGCGGCGACGAGCTCATCGGGGCTGAGTGCGTCGGCATTGACGCCCAGCACCGCTCGCGCCTCGGCAGAAAGCGCGACGGACTTCTGCGTTCGCGAGAAAACCCCGCCACCGGGCGACAGCTTTGCCGGATCGTAGTCCGCCCAGCTCGAACGCGGCAGGGCAAACAGCCGCCGCCGCTCGGCAAGCGCCACCTCGGCGTCGGGAGCGGGATCGATGAAGATATGTCGATGATCGAAGGCAGCGACGAGCTTCAGGGAGGGCGACAGCAGCATGAAGTTGCCGAACACATCGCCCGACATGTCGCCGACGCCAACGACGGTAAAAGGATCGACCTCCGCGTCGAGGTCCAGTTCGCGGAAGTGCCGCTTCACCGCCTCGAAGGCGCCGCGCGCCGTGATTCCCATCTTCTTGTGGTCGTAGCCGGCCGAACCGCCGGAAGCAAAGGCGTCAGCCAGCCAGAAGCCGCGAGACAGCGCGATGCGGTTGGCGACGTCCGAAAAACTGGCCGTGCCCTTGTCGGCCGCCACCACGAGATAGGGATCGTCGCCATCGTAGCGGACGGTACCGTCCGGCGGCACGACCGCGTCACCGACGATGTTGTCGGTGAGATCGATCAGCGTCCCGACATAACGCTCGTAGGCGGCAACGCCAGCCGCCGCGCGATCGGCACCGGCAGCGATGCGCCGCGCGACGAAGCCGCCCTTGGCGCCCACCGGCACGATGACCGCGTTCTTGACCTGCTGCGCCTTGACGAGGCCCAGGATCTCGGTGCGAAAGTCTTCCGGGCGATCGGACCAGCGCAGACCGCCGCGCGCCACCTTGCCGAAGCGGAGATGAACGCCTTCGACGTCGGGCGCATGCAGCCATATCTCGGCAAAGGGCCGTGGCGCCGGCAGGCCGTCGATCCGCGCGGCATCGAACTTGAACGCCATCACCGGATGCGGATCGCCGTCGACACCGATCTGGAAGAAGGTGGTGCGGGTCGCCGCTTCGATCAGGTTGGCCAACCGACGAAGGATGCGGTCATCGTCGAGGATCGGCACTTCTCGGAATGCCGCCTCGAGTTCGCCGCGCAATGCCGCGAGCCGGGCCGCGCGATCCCCCGCGAAGGTCGGGTCGAAGCGGGCGCTGAACAGCGCGACGAGAAGCGTTGCGACGCCCGCATTGCGAACCAGCGCCTCGGCGACGTAAGCGTGACCGTGGGCTAGCCCGACCTGGCCGAGATAGCGGGCAAGCGCCCGCAGCATGGCGATCTCGCGCCAGCCGAGGCCGGCAACGAGCGTCAGCGCGTTGAGCCGGTCGCTGTCGGCCCTTCCGAGCCAGACCGCCATGAACAGCGCCTTCAGCCGGTTGCCGTCGCGCGAAAGGTCGACGTCGGCGCCGTCGGCGCGACGAAGCGCCATGTCGTGCAAAACGATGGTCTCGCCCGACCGTCCGATCTCGAAGGTCTTCTCCTCGAGCACGGTGAAGCCCATCGCTTCCAGCACGGGCACGCGGGCCGAAAGCGGAACCGGTCCGCCACGGCTCATCAGGCGCATGGAGACGCGGGGCGACGGCAGGCCGCCACCGATGAGGTCGACCGCCGTCCAGCGATCGCCGACGAACAGTTCGAGAAGGGCCACGTCGGCAACCGCCATCTCGGCGGAATAGCTCGCCCGGTAAGCCTCCGGGAAGGCGCGGGCATAGAGCTCGATCAGCTTGCGGCCGCGCGCCGGGCCGAACTTCGCCCGGCAGGCATCGGCAAAGCCGTCGCACCAGTTGCGAGTGATGCGGGCGACCGCCGCTTCCAGTTCAGCCTGGGCAACGGCAGGCGTCGGTCCCTCGTCGCGGCCGATGATGTAGTGAACGCGGGCGAGCGGCCCTTCCGGGAACGCCGGGTAGACCGAAGAGACGCGGCCGTCGAACGCATCGGCGAGATAGTTGCCGATGGCGAGCCGGGTATCCGTGTTGTAGCGGTCGCGCGGCACGTAGACCAGGAGGGAGACGAAACGGTCGAACTTGTCCCGGCGGGCCAGAACGCGGATGCGCGGCCTCTCGCCGAGTTCCAGGATGGCCAGCGAGAAATCGAGAAGCGTGTCGAGGTCCACCTGGAACAGCTCGTCGCGCGGATAGCTTTCCAGAATGTTGCGCAACGCCCGTCCGGAGTGACTTTCCGGATCGAAGCCGGCGCGGGCCATGATCGTCCCGACCTTGCGGCGAAGGTAGGGAATGGAATGGGTCGAGCGGGTGTAGGCCGACGCTGTGAACAGGCCGAGCAGCCGGATTTCGCTGACAAGGCGACCGTGGGCGTCGTAGCGCTTGATGCCGATATAGTCGAGATAGGCGTGACGATGGACGCGCGCCTTGACGTTGGCCTTGGCGACGATCAGCGGCTCGGCCTGCCTCAGGAACTCGGTGATCTCCGGCGTCACCTGCACCATTTCGCGACCGCGCCGCAGTACCCGCACTTCCGGATCGCGCAGCAAGCCAAAGCCGCCCGTGGGAATGAGCGAGGTGGGCTCGGCGCTGCTTCCACCAGCACCGACGGCATATTCCCGAAGGCCGAGGAAGGTGAAGTTGTCGGCGTTGAGCCAGTTCAGGAACTCGACCGCTTCCGCCACCGCCTCCGGCGGCAACGGCGGCGGGGTGTGCCGGTAAACGTTGATCACCGACTTGACCAGCGCCTGCATGCGCGGCCAGTCGTCGACCGCGGCGCGCACTTCGGTGAGCAGGCCGTCGAGCCGCGTTTCCAGCTGGGCGGCGGCGATGGCATCGGGCAGGCGGGCAATGTGAATGTGGATGAAGCTCTCGCGATTGGCGTCCAGATCGTCGCCGATCGACAGCAGGCGGCCACTCATGCCGCGCACCACGGAGAGAATCGGATGCACCATCAGGCGCACCTCGATGCCGGCGTCGGTCAGTTCCTGCATGACCGAGTCGACGAGAAACGGCATGTTGTCGTTGAGAACGTCGACGACCGTCACTTCCCTGCGATGGCTGGCTTCCTCGTCCCATGTGGGGTTGTAGATGCGGATCGAATGGATGCCCGGCACCCGCAGCGACAGGCTCGACATCGCCCCTTCGGCGAAGGCGACCAGTTCGTTCGCCGTATAGGCAACCACATCCTCGGCGGCGCCCTTGCCGTACAAGGTCTTCAAAAGGCTGGCGACTTCCGGCCGGCTGCCGCTGGCGGCCAGGTCGGCCGCCTCATCGAGGCGCGCCTCCTTCAGCACTTCCATCACGCGCTTCATCGACAACTCCCGTCGCCCCTGACGGGCCGGCGCTGGCCATGGCGCCGCTCCGGCCGATCAGGGAAAGACGCAACCGGAAAGACGGCGGCAAAGCCGCCGCCCGTATGTTCGGGGCATCCAGTGAACCCCGTCCGCGCGAGAAATCCAATTCGCGCTGTTGCGGACGCGGCACCGGTCGCTTCGAACGAAGCCGGTCTCATTCCTCCTCGTCGTCGAACTGATCGATATCGACGAGGAACATGATGTTGGCACCCTCCTCGTCGAACTCGTCGCCTTCCTCGCCGTCGATATCATCCTCGATATCGTCGATCTCGCTGAAGGCGTCGATCTCGTCCTCGGTGGCCTGGCGGATGACGAAGGCGGAAACACCGTCCCACACGGGGCTGCCGGCGCTCGTGAAGCCGCGAATGTCGTCGAGAAAATCCTCGCTTTCGAAGATTTCGCGCGCTTCCGCCTCGTCGGCGTCGGTGGTGGCGATCGCGATGCCGGCGATTTCGAGCGTGTACATGGCTGTCTCCCAATTGTCCGGACACAACAACCGGACGGAAAAGTCGAGGGTTGGCATCGGTGGCCGCAGGCCCGGATGGCCGGCGACATCACCGCAGCCTACGGCTTCCATCATGGCTCGGGGGATGTCAATGGTTCCTCCGACGAAGCCGCATCGGCAACCCGCCGACGCCGCTCGACGATCGCGGCGTTGAGCGTTGCGCCGTAAAGCAGAATGAGGGCCATGAGATAGAGGAAGACGATGGCCGTCATCACGCCCGCTAGACCGGCATAGGTCGAGGCGTAGTTGGCGAAATCGGCGAGATAGAGCGAAAAGCCGTAAGCGCCGGCGATCCAGGCGGCGAGCGTGAGACCGACGCCGGGCAGGATCTCGGCGATACTCCGCCGACCGGCCGGCAACCAGAGATGCGACGCGATGAGACCGCCGCCGGCGATCAGCAAGGTCAGGCCGAAACGCAGGAAGGTCAGCGGCCAGGCGAGGGCCTCGATCGCCGGCACCAGGTGAACGAGCGCCTTCCATGCCACGGGCGCCAGCACCACCAGGAAGGCGATGGTCAGGAACGTCAGCGTTCCCAGAACCACGAAGCCGATGCTCTCGAGGCGCAACAGGATGAAGTTGCGATTCTCGACCATGCCGTAGGCGCGATTGAGGCCGACGCGCATTGCCTCGACGCCGGACGAGGCGAACCACAGCGCCAGCGCCACGCCGATGGTCAGCACGTCGCGGCGCGGCACCAGCAGCACGTTCTTCACCTCGTCGGCGATCGGACCGGCGATGCTGGCCGGCACGCTCTCGAAGATCAGCGCCACCACCGTCGCCGACAGGGCGCTGAGGTCGAAGAAGGCGGCGATGGCCGTGAGGAAGATCAGGAACGGAAAGAGGGCCATCAGGGAGGACAGGGCAACGTGCGAAGCAATGGCCCAGCCGTCGGCGGCACTGAAGGTCAGGGCGGCCCGCCAGAACGGGCCGATGAGGTGTCCGATAGCCCGCACGGCTTTTCTCCCAATTCCCTGAACAAGTTGGGCGAAGCGGAGCGAAATGCAAGAGTTGGCGGACGCCTGTTGTCTTGCTCCCGTCGCCCTTTGGGTGCATTCCATGCTGCAGATAATTCGGAGTTTGCAATGACTGTTACCCGTCAGGACATCGATTTCCTCGTCGCCACCGCAAGGGCGGCGTCCGAGATCGAGATCATGCCGCATTTCGCCAACCTCACCGCCGCCGACATCAAGACCAAGGCGCATGCCTCCGATTTCGTCACCGTGGCCGACATCGCGTCCGAGGCGCTGATCGAGAAGCGCGTTCGCGCCGCCTGGGGCGACGATTTCCTGTTCGTCGGTGAGGAAGTCATGGAGCGGGAGCCGACGCTGATCGACCGACTGATGGATGCGCCGCGCGCCGTCGTCGTCGACCCCATCGACGGAACCTTCAACTACGCCAACGGCGTTCCCGCCTTCGCGGTGATCATTTCCGTCATCGAGCATGGCCAGGTGAAAGCTGGCCTCATCTACGATCCGGTTCGGGGCGACGCCGCCTGCGCGATCGATGGCGGCGGCGCCTTCCTGATAGGTCAGGGCCGGCCGGACCGGCCGCTCCATGTGGCGCCGGCCGCGCCGCTCTCCGAGATGCAGGGCTGTGCCGGCTGGTACTATGCCTCTCCGGAGGAACGCGAACGGCTGCTCGACGGGTTCGGGCGCACCTGGGGCATCATGAACTACCGCTGCGGCGGGCAGGAGATGCGCCTGCTCGTCGATGGCCGCATCCACTTCTGCTACTACCACAAGCTGTCGCCGTGGGATCAGGCTGCCGGTTGGCTGATCCATCGCGAGGCCGGCGGCCACTCCGCTCTGATCGACGGCTCTCCCTATCGCCCCGACCTCAGGGCCGGCGGCCTCCTGATGGCGCCCGACAAGGCCAGTTGGAACGAGCTCGCGACGGCACTTCGCGGCTGAACGAGTTTCAGCACGAACTTCCCCCGGAAATGCGAGATGGCCGGCTTTCGCCGGCCATCCCTTTTTAGCGCAACGGGGCCTCGCCCTTATTCGCCGAGCACCACCAGCAAATCCTTGGCGTCGATCTGGGCCCCGGCGGCGACGAGAACCTCAGTGACGGTGCCGTCGCGCTCGGCATGGATGGACGTTTCCATCTTCATGGCCTCGATGGACAGCAGAACGTCGCCCGCCTTCACCGCCTGGCCCGGCTTCACCGCCAGCGTCGACACGACGCCCGGCATTGGTGCCGCCACGTGGCCCGGATCGCCGGCATCGGCCTTGCGGCGTTGCGCCCGCACCGAAGCGGCGCTCGAGCGGTCGGGCACGCGCACCATGCGCGGCTGGCCGTTGAGCTCGAAGAACACCCGCACCA
>Ga0206116_1001628_pt1 | contig 11392 bp, 9 predicted proteins | sample 3A1Ametagenome_FD_178000 | JGI IMG/M metagenome (GOLD analysis project Ga0206116, IMG submission 178000) | Enriched microbial communities from leaf-cutter ant dump, University of Wisconsin, Madison, United States - 3A1A | ecosystem: Environmental > Terrestrial > Nest > Insects nest > Nest dump...
TTAGAACCGATTGTGGCCGGGCAAGCGCCCTGTTTTCCGGCCGGATGCCCGCGTGCCGGTGTGCCTCGCCAGACGCGGTCGAAAGGGTTCAGCCTAAAATGAAGGCTACGCCCCATGCTCGCGGATCGACCACGCGCCAGAAAGCCGTCTCTTATTCAAAGAAGCGCGCGGTATAGGCCGAGGGGGGGAGCTGACCGGTCGCCTCGAAGTATTTTTGCAGCACCAGCAGAGAGGTGAGCCGTTCCATAGTGCCGCTTCGGAAGGTCGCCACATAGCGGTTCGCGTTTTGGACCACCTCCGCCGCCAGCCCGGGCGTGCTTTCCAGCATGTCGATCTTCTCTTCGAGATCGGCGAAATCGTCCCGAACCTCGATGAAATGCCGTCCCGGCTGGAGCCTTCCCTCCATGAACCAGGTCTCGTAACGGCTTTTCGGCATAAGGCATACGCTGCCGGACGCCATTACCCATTTCAGGTTGGTTGCCACATCGTGGCCTTCGATCGAAAGAATGTATCGGTAGGCCAGTTGGTCATGGGGCGAGAGGAAGGGTTTGGGGGCGATGCCGTCGCGCACGGCGCCGACATGGCCGACATCCGCAAACCGGCTGTTGCGGTGGCGCTCGACAAGTGCCGCTCTCAGCGGATTGTTGAGGCTACCGCGCCAGACGACCCTGGGCAGCTTGTCGGACCAGACGTGCGTGTCGCGATGGACCTGGAAATGGCGCAGCTTATCGAGGTTGAGCAGCACCGAATTCTCGTTCCCGCCCATGATCGGCCGGCTCTTCACCAACGCGGGAACCTCGGGGATCCATGTGACGTCGCCGAAGAGGTAGTCCACTCGGAGCGACTGGGGAAAGTATTTCAGGTATTCCTGAAGGTCGAGGAAGTACCGGCTTTTCGATCTGTCGATTCTGTCCAACGGAGTGCTGGGCAAGTACGTCATATCGGGCGCCAGCTTGTTGTAGTAGTTGGCCCTCGCCAATAGTTCTTCACGCTCGTTCGAGCTGTCGACCGCGCGAAGGATGTCCTCGCGGTACCGGCTGAAAGCTACGGCGGGCGTTGCATGGCGAAGTGCGCCGGATGCGTAATACCAAAGCCTGTTCAGTGTTTTGCCGGTGCGGTCGAAGGGCCGTTTCATATAGGAGTCCATTTGTAAGCCGCTTTCCCGCACCCATCCTTTTCCTGAACAAGGCAGGCTGATAGGTCGGTTCATGAAACGTAGTGCTCAAACGTGTTTCGATTAGCTGGGGGCGCGGGTATTGTCCATCTGAGAGGCTACGATATGTGCCCATCCCGGAATAGAATGTTCCTGATATAACGAGCCGTGTTCTTCCCCACTTCTTCCAAGAAGGTCACTCAACTGACTACGGCAAAAGTTCCCCATCAAGGATGCGTGCATAAAGATCGAGATAACCGAACGCCGTCCTCGTAATGGAGAATTGCGCCGCCGCGGCGTTCCGGCATTCTGCCGGCAAAAGGGCGGAGACCGCTTCCAGCGCGGCGGCGAACTGCTCATCCGTCTCGAAAAGCCTGCCGGTTTCGGGCGTGATGATCTCAGGCATCGCGCCGCGGTGTGTGGCAAGCACCGGCGTGCCACACAGCATGGCTTCCACCGGCGCCATGCCGAAGGGTTCTTCCCAAGCGATGGGGTTGAGGAAGGCGCGGGCTTCGCCCAGTAGGGTCAGTTTCTCGGTACCGTCGACGATCCCGTGAAAGCGGTAACGCGGCGATAGGCTCTTGAAGAAGACAAGGTCGCGGCGCACCTGACCGCGGGTCAACAGCTTCCAGCGCGCGCCGCCCGCGATATCAAGATCGAAATCGTACTTGCGTGCGAGATCCACGGCGTAATTGAGGTTCTTGTTGGCTCGGGCGACGCCTGCCAGAAAAAGCAGCCGATCGCCCTTGCGGGGTGCGAGCTTGTAGGTCTCCACCGGAAAGCCGTTGTAAACGAAGGTTTGCCGGTCATGATTGCGGGCATGGCTGGCGCTGACGAAGCTCCAGTTGCGCCCGTCGCCGGCAAGGCTTTGGCCCATCGTGTGCATGGTGTTGAGGGTTGGCTGCTCGATATCAAGATAGGCGCCATGGAAATGGACGATCTGCGTATCCGTAGGGATAGCCTGTCGTATCCGCTTGTCCCCCAATGCCTGTCGTAGTTCAAAGGGTGCGGGTCCCTTGACGTGGCCGGCGATAACCACGACCTCGTGACCGAGACGCATCAGTTCTTCCGCCAGCCATTCGACTTGTCGCTCCGTGCCGCCGTAGCCTTTGCACGGCAATGCGCCCGGCGCGATCAATGTGATTTTCAAAGGCTGGCTCCATAGCTCGTGCGTTCACCGGCAAGCGATGGCTTTTGCAGGCGGGATATCATTGTGTCTTTTCACTGTCTTGAAGGCTTTTGTCTTGTGAAGGTGAGTCGCCTGGATTCGTGTCGACACATGCAAAGGGGACATCGGGCTAGTCGCCTATTCTCTCCCCTATTTGGTGGCGATCGAGGCTTGCCGGACGACGACGCATCCACTTTTAGTCAGGCCGAAGCCGAAATAACGGGGGCTGACGACATGCTCGGCGTCGTTGATAGGTGCACGATATGGAATATCTTGGGGCAACAATCCTTGATACATACCCGATCGGAGCATCCTGTTAGACTCGATCGTGTAGCTTTTTCACGGCAAGCCTGATGGCAAACACCGCAGCGGCTGTGAGGATAAAGAAGGATTCCCCGATCGCCAGCCGATTGTTTGAATTCGTGGTAATCGTGCAGAAAAAGAAGAAGCTGACGCTGTAAAGATAGACGGCGAGGCTTGAGGAGATCATGCCCCGACGACGAGCGTCGTTCACGGTGTGGGCAGCCGCGATGACGAAGACGAGCAGGAACGTGATGCCAAGAAGCCCGTGGCGGACCATGATTTCGAGGTAGCCGTTGTGCATCAAGTTGTAACCGACATTCGAATATGTCGTTCTTTGCCACTGAACGAGCCACGCATTGCCCCAGCCGATCCACGGGGCTTCCTCTATCAATTCTCTTGCGTTTGACCACAACTTAAGGCGTTCGCGCATCGATGACGGCGTTGTCGGATCAGCAATCGACCTCTGTATTGCAGCGAGCGGCCCCCGCGCGGTGAGGGTATCGTCAGTAAGCCTCAATGCTGCACCCATTGTCGTTCCCGCAACTCTCTCCACATAGGGGGTGGAAACGGTCGCGATGGCAATTGTGACCAGCAGCAAGCTACCCAGTATTAGCAATCGCCATCTGCCAGCATAGTGCAACAGCATCAAGATGCTCATGAAGGTGATTGTCATGGCGAGCGCAAGCCATGCCCCTTTCGACTGCGAACCCAGCATGCCAACAAGGCTGAGCACCGCGGTTGCGCCCCCGAGCGCGAGTTGAGGCCACTTATTTTTGCCCCCTGGCTGACCAGTTTCCGCGCCATGAAGCATCGCGAAGAGCGATGTCAGAAAAAGCATCCCGGCTCCGACGCCGGCATGGATAGGGTTATGATGAAATAAGGGGGCAGCCCGCTCTCCCGCTAACATAGCAGAAGAATCTAGAGTCAAGAGCAGGCCGACGGCGCCGCAGATGAGGAGCAGAGTGGTCGCAGGAAGGATATACTGCCGCGTCGTATACAGGGCGACACCCGTGAAAGGGAAGAAGACCGGAAAGATATAGAGCCATTCAGATGTGCCCTTCTCCGCGGAAATCAGAACCCCGGACAAAAACCGAACGGCGACGTATATGGACCACGCATAGCACGCAAATGCAAGCCAATCACGGGAAACCTCCCGAACGTCTGTCCGCCGGCTGACAACAGCGAAAACAACAAGGACGATCGTAGCGTACCGGTAGACGTCACTTTCGACCAGCATTGCGGAGGCCATGAGAGCCCACAACGCCGCGAACAGGCAACCGCGCACCTGCGTGCCCGACATCTCCCGTAATTTAATCAATGCGTGCATAGGCGATCCTGTGCGCAGCTTCGATGACACGGATGCCATAGGTTCTGAACCGCTTCCACCAGGGAAATTTTGACGCCCGATAGACCGAACGCGTTGCGATCGTCGTGCTATCGCGTGTTGGTACGGCGACGTGTTGGCGCGTCGTGTATATCCGCGCACCGGACGCCCAACCTCTCTCCAGCGCGATATCCCAAGGGTAGCTCATGATTTTCAAACCCGTGAGCAGTCTCTGCGCGCCTTTTCGGGTGACGATATAGCATGCGGCAGAGCCTTGAGGACCATGTGCAGCGCGGCCGATCTCATCGCCGGTCCGTGAAACGGTGACGCGCCTGAACCCGACGATACGGTGGTTGAAAAGTTTGATCACGTCCGCGCCCGGAAGAGCTTCGACGGAAGCGCTGGCACGATCGATAAGATTGGCAGAGAGCTCGATGTCGTCTTCGACAATCACACCGGCTGGATCGCCAGTGTCGAGAAAGACGGAGAGCGCTTTTAGATGGCTGCGATAGCAACCATACTCGCCAGGCAAGATAGTGCGACCGTTGTTGCGGCCAAAGGCATTGGCATCACAGTCGATCCACTCCAACGGAGGCGTCATTCCTCCGTCGATACCAGGAACGCGAACGAGAGAAAGAGCGAGAGCCTCTGCCCTACGGGACAACGTGTCCCAGCGATCGACCGATCGGTCGAGATTGATCGCATAGATGCGGAGGCCCATTTCCAACCGTCTTTCCAGTGTGCAAGCGGCGCAGTGCACTGCTGTCCGCGTTTTCCCTTATCAACCATTCGCCTACCACTTCAGGCTGGGAATTCGCAAGGCGCTCGCCATTTGCGTACCTACTGGAAAACGACGCCAGAGCACTTTTTAACCCTTTCAGTGCAGTCGGAGCAGTTGGTCTTCATTCTGCCCGTTCCTGAGACAGACGTGTCACTTTTGATGACAACGAGACCAAACGAGACCGAACGGCCGTTGCGTTCTATCGGCGTTGGAAGCCCAAAATGGATGATCGCACTGCCGACACGGGAGCAGGCGGCCGCGTTCTTGCCCAGGGAAAGGCGTACCGACCACCACGATCGAGTTACCTTAGAAGCAACTGTTGGCCGGTCGAGCGAATTTACACGTCCGCCTGCTCGATGTAGAGGCTTATAGCAGGGTCATGAAACTTGAGTTGGCAGGCATTATATGAACGAGCAGAGATCAAGGGCATGGATTCCTGCTGGGGAAGGTCACGCGAAAAGCTCTCAGGTCATTGGTTTGGATCTACTTCGCCTCTTGGCGGCGCTGTTCGTGGTTATCTACCATTATTGTTATCAGACCTCGATCGCCGGCCGGGATGCCTACAAATTCTCAATGGGAGCTATCTCGTATCCTGATTTGGCTTTCTTCGCCCAATATGGGTGGATGGGAGTCCCGGCATTTTTTGTGATATCGGGCTTTGTGATATCCTTCAGCGCGAGTGCAGCGACTCCGTCGAAATTTCTGGCGGCGCGGATATTACGCCTCGGCCCCGCAGTATGGCTTTGTGCACCGGTCACCGCGCTTTTCATCGTTCTTTCGGGCCAAAGCTCAACCTTAAGCACCCTCGGACGTCTTTTCAATAGCATGACGTTCTTCCCGTTCGGCTCGCAGATCGATGGCGTATACTGGACACTATCGATCGAGGTCGCCTTCTACACATGCGTTCTCCTGATTCTAATTTTTTCCGATTTCGCTATATTTTACAGATATATATATACGATTAGCATAGTCAGTGCCACCTTCAACATTCTAATCAACTTAGGCATTGAGCGGTTAAATTTCTCGGGGCAGTGGACGAACCTCCTGCTGATCAGGCACGGCTGTGAATTTGCTGTAGGTGCTCTTGGCTACCATCTCTACTATAACGGTTTCCGCTTACGTCGATTGATTTTCCTGATTATTGCTATTGCTGGCAGCTATGCCGAGACTGCTTCACACTTCCCTTTATTTTTCATCTGGACAGGTTTCTTGATCATATTTGCGATCACGATCGCCGGAAATGACCAGTTCCTGCGCGTGCTCACAGGACCGCAACGGCGGCTCATCCGGGAACTGGGCAAGGCAACCTACCCTCTTTATCTCATCCATCAGATCGTTGGCGTTTATCTCTTGTATCGGTTGATTGACGCAGGAATGAGCGGTTACGCGGCACTCGCCGTAACGTTCGCGCTTATCTTTACGCTCACCGGCCTCATATGCCGTGGCGAGGAAAGAATACGAAGCCGCATACGCCCATTCATAAATCGTGTCTCCGAGCGACTTCTTCTGAAACGAACATCTGAGGCTGAGAAAGGCGGCGCACCGCTACGATCTCTTTAGGTGCAGCGCGCCTCGCTTCGTCGCCATTGCGACAGTCAAACCACCGACACCTGATGGCGCAGAGGCGATGGTGCCCTCTGGCGGGGCGGGTGTTTTAAATGGCAATTCGAGGTCTCCGCGCATCAACTCAGTGGAAGGGTCAAGCTGCCCGACAACCTATGCTTGACAGCGTCACGGGAGTCCTCTTTCAAGACTGGGCGGGCTTTTCCGCGAGTACATTCGAGTCAGGTTCTGTTGTGCCGTCAATACGCCTCTCAATCATAGCCCCGACCTACAACGAAGCCGGGAACATCATTCCGTTTATCGAACGCGTGAAGTCGGCGCTCGATTCTTTCGATTGGGAGATTCTCGTCGTTGATGACAATTCCGCCGACGGCACCGCACAGAAAGCATTCGACTACGGGATTAGCGATAGGCGCATACGCACCATCATTCGGCTTGACGATCGCGGGCTCGCGAAGTCGAGTATTCAAGGAATGCTCTCAGCCAGGGGCGACTTGCTCTGCGTCATGGATGCTGATGGTCAGCATGACCCAGCGACCTTAGTCGATATGGTCGCTCACCTTGAGCGCGCAAACCTCGACATCGTTAGTGCTGCTCGTCGCCTTGAAGGTGACCACGCCGTTGAAGGGTTGTCGCCGATCCGGCATAGGTTATCCAACCTGGGTAACTCGCTTAGCAGCCTCGTTCTCGGACGGAAGCTTTCCGATCCGCTGACGGGCTTCTTCATCATTCGCCGTAACCGCTTTCTCGAGTTGGCGCCAAAACTTGGTGACCCTGGCTTTAAGCTACTACTCGATATCCTTTATTCCGATAAGAATCTACGCCACGATGAAGTACTATTCGATTTCGGCGTCAGGATGCATGGAGAATCCAAGCTAGACATCTACGTCATATGGAAGTTCGTCACCTTCCTGCTGAGCAAGATGACAGGCGGTCTATTGCCTGTCAGCCTTATTTCATTTCTCTTCGTTGGTGGGTCTGGCATTTTCGTCCACTTCACAGTACTATATGCCCTGCTTTCTTCTTCCGCGCCGTTTATTGTAGCGCAGGCGCTTGCGACATTATTGGCCGCCACCAGCAACTTTCTTCTTAACAACCTTTTGACTTTTCAAGATCGGCGTTTGCGCGGATGGGGCAAGGCTTTGGGCTACGTGAAATTTTTGGCTCTTTCCGCAGTCGGTATCGTCGCCAATGTTTCTGCGGCAACATTGACTTATGAGCGCGTCGTACACGTGGTCTTTCTTGCTACATTGGCGGGTATCGCAATTGATACCGTCTGGAAATTCGTCATTGCAAACCGGTTTATCTGGAAATGAACACTCCTCCACCCGTGGTGCCCGCGACGCCTGCCCTGCCCCGCCAAATCCTCGCCGCTTTTTGGATACTGCTCGCAGCGTCCACCTGTCTTTTGGTACTCGCGCGGCTCGTTACGTGGTCGTTTTTCTTCGACGGGAACATCTATGCCAGTACCGCGAGAAATATGGCAGAAGGGCTCGGCTCGGCATGGAGTCTGAACTTTTCTAGAACCCTTTTTCCCATATTCGCGGAACACCCACCGCTCATGATGTGGTTAGAAGCGGTTGGCTTCGTGATCTTCGGCGACACGATCGCAGTTGAGAAGGGCTTCTCTCTTCTCACGTTCCTTGCCGCGGGATTTATCCTGTTCAAGATTTGGATGCGGTTGAACGGCAACGACGCCGAAATGCAACGTGGCGCGCCGTTCGCTCTGCTCATGACGTTAATTGCCGGGCGGATCAACTGGGCGTTCGGCAATGGAATGCTTGAGAACCTCTTGATTGTCCTTACCTCGCTGGCGGTTTTTTTTGTGGTGACCGCATATGACGAGCGCCGCAGAGCCTCGTTGTCATCGCGGGCCGTGCTGATGGGGGCGGCCGGCTTGGCGATTGCCCTCGCAGTTCTAACCAAAGGACCGGTTGGACTGTTTCCTTTAGCGGCGCCGGGGCTCTACTGGCTATCTTTGAAGCGGCCATCTTTCCGCGCCGCAGCGTGGGACAGCTTGATACTTCTCGCTGTTGTTGCGCTTTTTTACATCATTCTTTGGTCTTTTGAGGCGTCGCGAGAGTCCCTCCAACGTTATCTAAATGCTCAACTCCTGCCAAGCCTTGCTGGTGAACGTGGATTTGGGGGAGGAGGCTGGACAGCCGTGCGTACCCTTATACGCGTCAACGCCTATCCCCTCATTGCTGCCGCCGTGATAATTGTGATCGCCGGGCGGCGACAAACGACGAGCGTGCATTCGTCCCTTGGTATGAGGCGCAAACGGCGGGCTGCATACCTGTTTCTCCTCGGATGCTCGGCGTCGTTGCCGCTTTTGGTTAGCCCCCGCGTCGCGAGCTTCTACTTCAATCCTTCTCTCGCCTATTTTGCTGCGGCGCTGAGTATATTCTGCGTACCTTTGATTTACGAGGGTCTCTCCAAATGCGGTCCTCGTTTGCAGAGATGCCTGTATTTAGGCTCGGTCGGCCTTCTCGCAATATCGCTTGCCACCGTCGGCTGGAGCTTCGGCCGTCTAGGCAAGGACTGGCAAATAATTGAAGCAGCCGAAGCCATCTCGAGTGTCGTTTGTACGGATCGCGGGTCATGCCCTGAGATGATATCGGCGTGTGGCAGCGCGTTGGAAGACTGGGCGTTGTATGCTTACATGCAGCGATACTATAAAATCAGCATTGCGAATGCCTCAACGGGGGATGCGAAATACGTAATTGCGGACGACAGTTGCCAATTCAACCGATCTTATACAAATACGGATGTGGACGCCGCTCCATATCGCCTTCTTCGGCTCGACTAGAGCCGAATCCGATCATGTTGCATAGTATCCGGCGGCTTTGAAGTAGTTCTGACATTCGTTTGGCGTGAAGAGCTTGAGCAAACGTCCGATGGAGTTCCAGAGGCCGCTGACGGATCGCTCGGCAGCCTTGCGTAACAGCGCTTTGAGTTTGGAGAAGGCGTTTTCGATCGTGTTGTCATGATGACTCTCCAGTCCGGATTCCTGTTGAGGCGTGGGATGCCGAGTAGGCGGGGTCGTTACCGAGCCCCGCCCCTCACAGATCCGGACGTGCAGATTTCCCGCATCCGGTTCCTCACGGTCCAGTTTCGCTCAGATACGGCTCCATTGATGTACGATTCGGGTCGGCGGCAGGGGAAATCGGTCGAGGACCTGCGCCATCCGGATCCAGTTCGGCTTTCCGGATCGGCTGCGGCGCGAGAGCCCGCTTTTCCAGATGCGCTCGATCTGGTGGTGGTACCACCTCAGACGCCGTCCGTTGCCCGTGATCCCGTAGTAGGCGTAGTGGCCTTGCATCATCCGGGTCAGGTGTCGGTGCTGAACCGTGAGCGACAGGTGCAGGTGCTTGATGCACCATTCCCTGGCTGCCCGTAAGGCCCGCGCAAACCGATCCTTGGCCGTGACCTGCCGCACCACCGGCTTCCCTTTCCTCGACTTGCCCCAGACATGGGTGAAGCCGAGAAAGTTGAAACTGGTGGCACTCGTTGCCGGATGCTGCCCATAAGGACGCCGGAAACGGAAGTCCACATAGCGCGTCTTGTCGGGATGGAGCCGGAGCCCATACCGCTCGAAGCGCTTGCCCAGCACGACCAGCATGCGCCGGCCGTCCAGGTGATCCTCGAAGCTCATGACGAAGTCGTCAGCGTACCGCACCATCTGACACCTCCGCTTTAGGCGAGGCTTTGCCACCTCCTCAAACCACCTGTCCAGCACATGGTGCAAGAAGATGTTCGCAAGAAGTGGGCTAATCACCCCGCCTTGTGGAGTTCCAGCTACTGATCGGCTCAGGGTGCCCTGGTCGAGCACCCCCGCGTTCAACCACTTGTCAATCATGCGTCTGATGACGCCGTCTCTGATCCTCAGGTCGAGGAAGCTGCGCAGATGCCCGTGGTCGATGCTGTCGAAATACTTCGAGATGTCCGCGTCGATCACCCATCGCTGACCAGTGTCCATGATGCCATCGCGCAATGTGCGGATGGCGTCATGGGCCGACCGTTCCGGCCGGAACCCGAACGAGCAGTCCAGAAAGTCCTCCTCGTAGATCGGTTCCAGCAGCATCACAATTGCCCGTTGCGCCACCTTATCCTCGAAGGTTGGGATGCCCAGAGGTCGCCGGGACCCATCGGCCTTGGGGATGTAATGGCGTCGCACCGGAGGCGCGCGGTACCTGCCCGACATCATCCGGGTCCGGAGGCTTTCAAGATTCGCCCCGAGATCCTTCTCATAGTCGGCGGCCGTGCGCCCGTCGATGCCCGCCGCGCCATCCTTGCGCGTCAGAGCCCACGCCTCGAACATCCAGTCGAGATCAATCAGATGGTGCAAGGATGTGAACACCCTCTCCGGGTGCTCCCTCGCCTGTTCGGCTATCCACTGCCGTTTCGTGTACACGTTTGTAGGGCTCAGGGTCCCCTCCGATGTTTCCTGTCAGTGGTTCTGGTTCCGTGGCACCCCCCTTTCCTCGTTCGGGTCCCGCCGGACACGGTTCCCCGCGCTCATTGGTACTATGAGGGTGCTACGACTTCCCGCTCACGCTTACCCATCTGCTTATTGCTTCGCTTTCCGGGTCCCATGCGGCCCTGCATATTCGTGTCCGCCAAGGCGCTCCCTCCGACATGCAGGGCTGTCGCAGGGCCAGGAGTCTTTTACGTCAGCCGGCACCCCCGTTTCCGGCATCGCCTCCTTGGGCGTGAGTGGGATCTCTCAGGTTCCCCGGCGATCCATCCCGTGACTTTGCGGTAGCCCAAAACCCCGGACGACCCCGCCTGCCTCGCCAATACCGGCAAGTCGGGTACTGCCCCCGGTCCCAACACTCCGAAGGCGTCATCAAGATCATGATATCGGGGCTTACCCCACCGCTTCATCACCCGCTGTCTACGCTTCACGAATGACGTTGCCGCCATCCATGCAAGACTCGCTTCCGGCTGGCGGGCTGCGCCTTTGCCGGGCGGGCGTTGAACCCGCTGGATCGCTGCGAACGGTTTCTGCTCGACTCTCACCTCCTTTCTCGTTCATCCCCCGTTCCGGGGCTTGCCTGACGCAAGCTGGGCGCATTTGTGGCGAAAGTTCTATGACCT
>Ga0206116_1001632_pt1 | contig 11362 bp, 6 predicted proteins | sample 3A1Ametagenome_FD_178000 | JGI IMG/M metagenome (GOLD analysis project Ga0206116, IMG submission 178000) | Enriched microbial communities from leaf-cutter ant dump, University of Wisconsin, Madison, United States - 3A1A | ecosystem: Environmental > Terrestrial > Nest > Insects nest > Nest dump...
CGCCAGGCGCAGGTGCCGTGAACTGAGGATGGTGCCGAACGACCTTGACGCCTGGTGTGGGCGCGGACGGATTGTTGATGCACAGGGCGACGACCTCGTGCCCCTGCGCTGCCAGGGCGGGCGCCAGGTGCTTGAATTGGCCCGGAAAGTTCTGGTGGATGAACAGAATGCGCATGCGCTCCATTGTGCCGTGCAGTGCGCGATTGGCGGGGCGCTCAGGACGTGTTTGCGGGGCTGGTGTGGCGGGTCTTCCACAGCAGCGCCGCCGTGCACGCAGCACCCAGCGCCACCAGCGCGCACAGGTAGGGCAAGGCCGATTCCAGCGGAGCCCCCAACTGGTTGAGCCGTAGCGAAGCCTGCACCCCCGACGTGCTGGGCAGCAGCCACCGCAGCCACTGCAGCGGCGCGGGCAGGGCCTCGACGGGCCACGAAAATCCCGCGACGAAGGCAATCGGCAGCGTGGTCCACAGCAGCACCTGCAGCGCCCGCTCGCGGTTGCCGAACCACAGGCCCAGAAGGGAGCCCAGCGCCGCCACGGCGGGTACGTAGCAGGCCAGCAGGGCCAGCGCGCCCAGCGGGTTGCCGCCGCGCGGGTAGCCGTGCAGCAAAAAGATCCAGCCGAAGTAGAACAGGCCGCTGGCCCAGCCCAGCGTGCACAGCGCCAGCAGGCGGCCCAGCCACGCGGTGGCGCCGGGGCGGTGTTCGCCAGCCTCCACCCAGGTGCCCGCGAGCAGGGCCGCGCCCATGAGCAGCGTCTGCTGAAGGATCAACAGCGCCACGGCGGGCACCACGAAGCTGCCATAGCCCTCGATGGGGTTGAACAGCGCCACCATCTGCAGCTGCACCGGGGCGCGGCTGGCGCGGGCCTGTTGCGCGCTTTGGCCGCTGGCCTGCAGCTTGCGGATCTCGACCCCGGCGGACACGGTGCCCACGGCCTCGGCAAAGCCGTACTGCACGGCCTTGTTGAACAGCGCGTAGGCGCCGTTGGCCTCGATGCTGACCACGGCGTTCTCGCCGCGCACCACGCTGCGCTTGAGGTGGGCGGGGATGAGCGCATAGCCCTCGATCTCGCCGCGCCACAGGGCCTCCTGCGCCTCGCGCTCGCTGGCCGTGACCATGCGCACCTCGATGCGCGGGTCGGCGTCGGCAAAGCGCGTGATCTGGCGCGAGAGGCTGGTGCGGTCCATGTCCACCACGGCCACGGGCACACGGGTCAGCACCTCGTCGGCGTAGAACCAGGGGTAGAAGAAGCCGTACAGCACGGGCGCGCCGACGAGCAGCAGCAGCACGCCCTTGTCGCGCACGATGGTGGCGAGGGCGGCGCCCCAGGCTTGGAAAAGACGTTGTGCCATGTCAGCGGCCTCCCCAGGTGTCGGGACGGCGGGCGGCCAGGCGCAGGCCGGTGGCAGCGACGAGCCAGAGCGCCACGCTGGCGATGAGCAGCGCCGTCATGGTGGAGACGCTCGCGGCCAGCGGCGCGCCCATTTGCAACTGCTCGATCTGCAGCCGGATGTAGTGCGTGAACGGCATGGCCTCGGCCCAGGCGCGGGCGCTGCCCGGCATGCCCGCCAGCGGAAACGCCACGCCGCTGAACGCGAACGCGGGCGCCGCGAAGAAGCCCGCGCCCGACAGGGCGGTGCGCAGCGAGCGCGTGACCGCCGCCAGCGCCGCGCCCGCCGCCAGCGACACGGCCATCAGCAGCGCCAGCGCGGCCGCCACCCAGGCCAGGTTGCCGGGCGGATGCCAGCCACGCCCCCAGGTGATGCCCGCCAGCGCCAGCAGGCCCGTGAGGGTGAGCGTGGCCCAGGGCAGCGCAAGCTTGCCCAGCAACGCACCCGCGATGTGCGGCAGCCCGCCCGCGCCCAGCCATTCGCCCAGCGTGCGGTCGCGCAGTTCGCGCCCCACCGTCCAGGCGCCGGCCGTCATGGCCAGGATGTGCAGCAGCGCCGGGATCAGCGCCGCGCCCAGGAACTGCTCGTAGTTGCTGGACACGTTGAACAGCGCCACCAGTTGGGTGTGGATGGGCTCCATGCTCACGCGCACGGCCTGGGCGCTTTCGCCGCGCTTGTTGCGCGCGGCCATTTCGATGCCGGCCGACAGCGTGCCCACGGCGCTGCGCACATCGCGCTGCAGCAGGCCCGAGTGCGTGCCCATCTGCGCGTTGTGCAGCAGCGTGACCTGGGTGGCGCGGCCCTGCTTGATGGTGCGCGCGAAGTCGCGCGGGACTGTCACCACGGCATAGACCTCCACGGCGCGCAGCGCGCGCTCGGCCTCGGCCGCGTTGGCGTAGTGCTGCGTGATCTGCACGCCCGGGGTGGCATCCAGCATGCGCACCAGCTGGCGCGACAGGCTGCTGTGGTCCTCATCGACCACGCCCACGGCCAGGTGGCGCGGCAGGCCGGCCGAGAAGATCCACCACAGCAGCGCCACGCCCAGCAGCGGCACCCAGGTGACCATGGCCAGGTCCCAGGGGCTGGCCCAGAGGCGTTGGGCTTCGCGGCGGAAGCTGTTGACTATTGAATTCATAGCTGCTCGCGCTTGCTACATAAGCGCTGGAGGCACTTTTGATTCAAATCACTGCACCAGCACGGTCATGCCGGGGCGCGCGCCCTCGATGGGCGCAGCGGGCCGCGCGCGCACCTCGAACGTGCGCGCGTCGAAGCCCTGGCCCGCGCGCGTGGCGCGCCAGGTGGCGAAGTCGGGCAGGGCGGCGGTGTGGTAGACCTTGAACTTGACGGCCTTGCCGCCCAGGGCGGGCAGCGTGGCGTCGAACTCGCTGCCGATGGCAAAGCGCTGCAGCCGGTCCTCCCGCACGTTCAGCACCACCCACTGGTCCTGCAGGTTCACCATCGTGACGACGGCCACGCCCTGGGGCGAGAGTTCGCCGGTGCGGGCCAGCACCTTGGCGACCTCGCCGGCCACGGGGCTCTTGAGCTCGGTCTCGGCCTGGGCGGCCTGCACCTCGGCCACCACGCCCGCCACCTGCCGCGCCTGGGCACTGGCGGCGGACTTGTCCTCGGCGCGGGCGCCGGAGCGGGCCAGTTCGTACTGCGCCTTGGCGGCCAGGGCCTGGTCACGCGATGCCTTGAAGTTGGCCTCGGCCTCGTCGCGCTTTTGCGCGGCCACCAGGCCCTCGCGGGCCAGGCCGTCCACGCGTTTGTAGGAGCTTTCGGCCAGGTCGGCGGCGGCCACGGCGCGCTGCCAGTTCAGGCGGGCCATCTCCACCTCCTGCGGGCGGGCGCCGTGCTCGGCCTTGGCAGCCACGGCCTGGGCGGCCTCCTGCGCGGCGGTGGCCTGGGCCAGCTTGGCCTGCACCTCGGGGCTGTCCATGCGGATCAGCGGCGCGCCCACGGCGATCTGGTCGCCTTCCTTGACCAAAATCTGCGCGATGCGCGCGGTGACCTTGGGGGCGATGTCGGCCTCTTGCGCCTCCATCTGGCCCTGGAAGACCTCGGGCGCGGGCTGCGAGGCCTTCCACAGGCCGAAGCCCACGAAGCCCGCGACGGCGACAAAGGCCACGGCGGCTGCGGCGGTTGTTTTCTTGCTCATGCTCTTCACTCCACTTTCAATGCGTCGGCGCGCGCCATGTAGCTGCCGAATTCATCCGACAGGCCGCAGCTTTCCAGCAAATCGGCCAGGGCCTTCACGTAGTCGTGCGCGGCCTGGGCGCGTTCTGTCTGGGCCTTGGCTAGGTTGACCTGCGCGTCGATCAGGTCCAGCGTGGTGCTGGTGCCGGCCTTCAGGCCCGAGGTGCGCAGGCGCAGCACTTCGTCGGCCAGCTCCAGGCCGGGCGCCTGGGCCAGGAACTGGCGGCGCGCCTGTTCCACGCCCAGCCAGCGCTTTTCCACCAGCAGGGCGATGTCGCTCCTGGCCTGGGCGCCGGTGCGCTCGGCCTGCTCGATCTGGCGGTTGGAGGACTCGGCCAGCGCGTTGCGGTCGATGGAGTCCCACAGCGTCCAGCGCACGCCCACGCCGGCCACCCAGTCGGCGTCCTTGCCGGTCTTCAATTGCCGCTGGCCGAAGGCGAACACCTGGGGTTTGCGCAGCGCCTCCTGCGCGGCATGCAGCTGCGTGGCCTGCTCTTTCTTGGCGGCGACCTTGTCCAGGCCCGGGTGGCGGGCCAGCGCGGTGTCGATGAACTGGGGCAGGGGCGGCAGCGGCTCGGCCAGCACGAACAGCGGGCTGGTGGGCGTCACGCGCTCGTCGGCCCGCAGCGTGCGGGTGAGGGCGGTGGCGGCCAGGTCGGCGTCGTCGCGCGCCTTGCGGGCGTTGCGGCGGGCTTCCTCGAGGGCGGAGCGGGCCTGCAGGCGCTCCACGCGGGCGATCACGCCAGCGTCCAGCATCTTTTGCGCGGCGGCGTCGTGCTGCTCGATGGTGGCCAGGGCGGCCTCGCGCAGCACGGCGGCGCGCTCGGCCAGCTGGGCGCCGAAGTAGCGCTGCACCAGCACCGTGGTGGCTTCGTGGCCGGTCTTGGCGGCGTCGGCCTCGGCCTCGTGCGCCTGCGCGTCGAGCAGGCCGCGCGCGGCATCGCCGGCGCCGCCCAGGTAGATCGGCCAGACGGCCGAGACGGAGGCGGTGGTGTCGCTCTTGTGGCGGTTGAGCGTGTAGCTGGACGGCAGGTGAGGCAGCTGCGCGATCGGGCCCGCGAGCTGCGGCGGCAACTGCGAGAGCACGCCGGGCAGCGCGCGGTTGAGCGGGTTCAGGTCCACGTCCAGGTTGGCGTTGTAGGCATAGGCCGCGCCGCTCAGGTTGACCACCGGGCCGCCCAGGCGCTGCATGGCGTCGCGGCGCAGTTGCGCACTTTCGATGGCGCTGCGCGAGGCGGCGAGCTGGTCGGACCGCTGCTGCATCTGCTGCCGCGCGGCGTCGAAGCCCAGGGGGGCGGCATGCGTGGGCAGGGCCAGGGCGGAGAACAGGCACAGCATGGCTGCGCCTGCCCGGTTCCTGCCGAACCGGGGCGTGGTGGCGTGTGGTTTCATGGGTTCCCGCCGACGGGCGTGTAGGTGTTGCTGTGTTCGGCCAGCCAGCGCTCCGACCGGTCGCTGCCATGCTGGCTGGGGTGGAAGTCGGGCCGCAGGTATTCGCGCCAGGGCCGCCAGGTCTCGCGCACCAGGCCGCCGCGCCCGAAGAGCGTGCGTGTGGCGCTGGCCCAGGTGCTCCATCGCCACAGCGTGCCATCGCGGCGCAGGTTGTGCAAGGTCTGGCGCAGCACGTCGCCCAGGAAGACCAGCGTGATGCGGCGGAACCAGGTAATGCGCCACGCGTGGTTGCCGCCCAGCGCCTGGTACAGGTCGAAGGCCGTGCTCTTGTGCTCGGACTCCTCGGCGCAGTGCCACTGCCACATCGTGGCCAGGCGCGGCTCGGCGCCAGCCACCACCTCGGGGTGGGCCAGCAGCCATTCGGCCAGCAGGGCGGTGAAGTGCTCGTTGGCGGCGGTCACGGCCAGCGGGTGGCGCGGGTCGGCGCCGGCGAAGAGCTTCATGCGCTCCTGCGCGCGTGGTGCCCAGGCGTTGACGAGGCCCTGCTTCTCCAGGTGGCCGTTGAACAGCGCGTGGATGCGGCGGTGCGTGGCCTCCTGGCCGATGAAGCCGCGCACCTCCTGGGCGAACTGGGCCTGCAGCTCGGGCGGCAGGGCCTTGTGGCCGTCGCGCACCGCGTCGATGAAGAACTGCTCGCCCACCGGGAAGCTCATCGACAGCGCATTGAACAGCGCCGTGCGGAAGGCGTCCCCACCGCACCAGTGGCGCGCGATGGGCGTTTCCAGATCGATCAGCAGGCGGCGGACGACGAGTTCGGTCATGGCGGGCTCCGTGGGGCGGTCGTGTGGTTTGGTACTGCTCAGTACCGAGGCTGTATGATGCAGGTCAAATGTGGTACTGTCAAGTACCGACAACGTCTTGCCGCAACCGAGATGACCGAACCCGACACCGCCGCCGACCTCACCGAACACCGCGCCCGCCTGCTCGAAGGCATGGCCCGCGCTGTGGCCGCCAAGGGCTATGCCGACACCACCATCGCCGACATCGTGCGCGAGGCCAGCGTGTCGCGCCGCACCTTCTACGAGCACTTCGCCGACAAGGCCGGATGCCTGGTTGCGCTGTACGAGGCCGCCAGCGGCAATGCCATCTCCGTGCTGCGTGCCGCCATCGATCCGGCGAGCGACTGGGAGGCCCAGGTGGAGCAGGCCATGGGCGCCTACCTGGGCGTGCTGGCGCGCAACCCCGTGCTGCTGCGCACGCTGTTCATCGACATCCTGGGCCTGGGCACGCCGGGCCTGGCCGCGCGCCGCCGCGCCAACCAGCAGTTGGCCGACCTGATGCTGGACGTGGTGAACAACCGCCCCGGCGAGCGCAAGCGCAAGGCGCCTTTGCAGCCCATGATGGCCATGGCGGTGGTGGGCGGTATCAACGAGATGGTGCTGCAGTCCATCGAACAAGGGCGCGCGGCGAAGCTGCAGGAGCTGGTGGAGCCCGCCAGCGCGCTGCTGCGGGCGGCGATTTCGGCGGAATTTTGAACGCATGGACAAGGATGGGGCCGCGGGCGTTCTCGCCCGGTCGGGTCTGAGTCCCCGCACGCGCGGTCACATCACTTTGCTTTGATTTTGATAGCTAGTGGCGCCTTGTGGGGGGACGTTTCAGGCGTTTCTCATGCAGCTGCAGCCTTGCAAGAAAATTGTTGTCACCCGCGCAAGGATGCCTAAACTTCGTCCGTATTCGATACACAACAGGATAGACACGCCCCGCTGGCGATGACATGACAGGGGGCGCTGCATGAGGGAAGTGCCATGGGCTTAGCCACGACGATGACAGCGGGTGCATATTCCTGCGCAGCGCGCGCCCTGCGCGCATGGATGGCCATGGCGATCTTGGCCTGGGCCGGAGGTGTCTGGGCGGCCACCGTTACCGTCACCGTCGCGCTCGATACCGACAACAATCCTGCCACCGGCTGCACCATCGCCACGGGCGCGGGCAGCTTCATGGGGGCCGAGCGCGCGCTGCTCACCGTGGCGCAGGCCGATGCTGTCGGATATAGCACGCAGTCCATCAGCGTGCGGGAATGCGTGAGCGGCACCCTGGGCGCACCGCAGGTGGTGGATGGCACGCCCGCGCCCATCGCTCCTGGCATGGGCGCAGCAGGGGCGTCCGCCGTGGAGACGTTCATCCGCTCCGCACAATTGGGCGCGGCTCCCGGGCAGACGATGCGCGTGGGCGTGTTCACCAGCGGTGCGGACGGCGTCACGGGCGACGACGCGCTGTTGGGCGCGCCTGGCCCCCTGCTGCTGGCCGCGCCGCCTCTGCCCGCCAGCGCCAACGCAATTCCGACGCTGAGCCTGCCTGCCCTGCTGGCCACGGCCCTGCTTCTGGCCGCCGCGCTGTGGCTGGCGCGGCGCCAGGGCTGGGCGGGCATGCACCGGCTGGGCGTGGCGCTGCTGGCGGTGGCGGTGTCCAGCCAATTGCTGGCGGCCATCGTGCGCGACGGGCTGGTGGCCGATTGGACGGGCGTGCCTGCGCTCGCCAGTGATGTGGTGGGCGATGCACCGGCGGGCACCGATATCACGGCGTTCTACGCCAGCGCCGAGCCGGGAGCGCTTTTCCTGCGCGTGGACGTGGCGCTCAACGCGCCGCCTGTGGCCCAGGCGCAGTCCGCTACCGCCGTGGCGGGGGTGGGCCTGGGCCTGATCCTGGCGGGCAGCGACTACGAAAACGCCCCGCTCACCTATGCCGTGGTCACGCTGCCGGCCCACGGGGCGCTGACGGGTGTGCCTCCCAATGTCACCTATACGGCCGTTGCGGGCTACAGTGGCGCGGACAGCTTCAGCTTCAAGGCCAACGATGGTGCGCTGGACTCGGACCCCGCCACCGTGTCGCTCACGGTGCAGCTTGCGCCCGCCATCACCAGCGCCAACGTCGCCACCTTCATCACCGGCCAGGCCAATAGCTTCACCGTGACGGCCACGGCCGCGCCGGGCGCCACCATCGCCATCAACGGCGCCTGTGCGCCCGCGCTGCCCGCCAGCATCAGCTTCGCGGGCGCGGCGGGCAGCAACACGGCCACCTTCAGCGGCACGCCCACGGCGGGCGACAGCGGCAGCTACGTATGCCCGCTGCGCGCCAGCAACGGCGTGGGCAGCGATGCCACGCAGAGCTTTACCCTCACCCTGGGCGCGCCGCCAGTGTTCACCAGCGCCAACGCCACCACCTTCACGGCGGGCCAGGCGGGCAGCTTCACCGTGCTGACCACAGCCACGCCGGCCACCACCAGCATCACGCAGTCGGCGGGCCCGCTGCCCACGGGCGTGACCTTTGCCTACAACGGTCCTGGCACGCCGCTTACGGCCACGCTCTCGGGCACGCCCGCAGCGGGCACGGGCGGCAGCTACCCCATCAGCTTTACCGCAGCCAACGGTATCGCGCCCGACACAGTGCAGAACTTCACGCTGACCGTGAACGAGGCACCTGTCATCACCAGCGCCAATCATGTGGACTGCACGCTGGGCACGGCCTGCTCGTTCACTGTCACCACCAGCGGCTACCCGCCGGCCACCATTGCGCGCGGCGGCGCGGCCTTGCCCGGCGGCCTGTTTTTTGTTGACAACGGCAATGGCACCGGCACGCTCAACGGCACCGTGCCGCTGGGCAGCGGCGCGGCGGGCGCGCATGCGCTGACCTTCACCGCCACCAATGCCGGGGGCACCTCGCCCGTGCAGAACTTCACGCTGACCGTGAACAAGGCCAGCCAGACGGTGGCCTTCACCAGCACGGCCCCGGTCGATGCCAAGGTGGGCGGGGGCACATACATCGCAGCGGCCGCCGCGACCTCGGGCCAGGCCGTCACCTTCAGCAGCGGCGCTGCAGGTGTCTGCACCGTGGCGGGCAATGTGGTGAGTTTTGTGGGGGCGGGCAATTGCATCGTCAATGCCGATCAGGCGGGCACTGCGGACTACGCCGCCGCGCCGCAGGTGCAGCAGTCGTTTGCTGTGACCAAGAGCGACCAGACCATCAGCTTCACATCCACCGCGCCTGCCAGCGGCACGGTGGGCGGCAACTATGTTGCGACCGCTACGGCCACGTCGAATCTGGCGGTCACCATCACCGGCTCGGGTGCCTGCAGCGGGACGGGAACGATCAATTTCAATTCAGGGGGAACTTGCACTGTCAACGCCAACCAGGCGGGCAACGGCAACTACAACGCGGCACCGCAGGTGCAGCAGGCGTTCACCGTGTTCGCCCCGCAGACCATCACCTTCACCTCCATGGCACCCACGACGGCGGTGTATGGCGGCACCTACAACGTCGCGGCCGTGGCCACATCGGGGCTGCCGGTGGTGTTCAGCGCCTCGGGCGCGTGCAGCGTGGCGGGCTCCACGGTCAGCCTGATCGGCACGGGAGCCTGCGCGGTCAGCGCCGACCAGGCGGGCGGCGGCGTCTGGCTGGCTGCGCCACAGGTGTCGCAGAACTTTTCGGTCGGCCCTGCCCTGGTGAACGACAGCTACAGCGTGGTGGGCAACACCCAATTGGTGGCCGCCGGGCATTCCGCGCCGGGAACGCCGCACACCACGGCGGCGGCAGGCGTGCTGGACAACGATGCGTCCAACGGGTCCATCGCCGTGACGGCCGCCACCAACTGGGTCACCGGGCAGGGCGGCCTCATCACCATCGACGCGGCGGGCCGGTTCACCTACACGCCGCCCACAGGCTTCACCGGGACGGACACGTACACCTACACCGGCACCTCGGGCGGGGTGTCGCGCATGGCCACCATCACGTTCACGGTGTCCGGCATGGTGTGGTACGTGGACAGCGCGGCGGGCGTGGGCAATGGCACGTCTGCAACACCGTTCAACACTATGACCGGCTTGGCGGCCCCGGCGCTGGCGGGCCATACCATCTACGTGCACAAGGGTGGGGTCGGCACGACCGGCGCCTATGCGCTCAAGGCCAACCAGATGCTGGTGGGCGCGGGCGCGACGCTGTCGGTGGGCGGGCTCACCATCGCGGGCAGCCCGTTCAACCGGCCCACGTTGACGGGCACGCTGTCGGCCAGCGGCGTGTCAGGCATCACCGTGAGCGGGGTGAGCCTGAGCACGGGTGCGTCCGACGCGGTCAGCCTGTCCAATGCCGGTGTTGATTTCGTGGGCGGCGGCATGTCGATTGTCACCACCAGCGGCACCGGCCTGAATGCCTCGGGCGGCGGCACGGTCACGGTGCAGGGTGCGGGCAACTTCATCAACACCAGCGCGGGCCGGGCGCTCGGCGTGTCGGGCACCAACATCGGCGCGGCGGGCCTGACCTTTGAACGCATCGACAGCGCGGGCACCACCACCGATGGCATCGTGCTGAACAACACCGGCGCGAGCGGTGGGCTGACGGTGACGGGCAATGGCACTCCCGCCAGCGGCGGATCGGTGGTGAACAAGACCCAGCGCGGCGGCCAGTTCATCAATACCAGGAACCTCACGCTCAATTACATGGCGTTCACCAACAACGGCACCAACCTGGTGGCGGCCGCCACCTGCGGCGATGCGCTCAATGGCACCAACACCGGCTGCGGCGCGGGCATCCACCTGCAGAACGTGACCGACGTGTCGCTGACGGGCACCACCGTGAACGGCGGCCAGCAGATCGGCATCAACGGCAACAACGTGAACGGCCTGGCGATGAGCGGCGTGACCGTGCAAAACGCGGGCGACGAGAACCTGGAGGACGGCGTGCAGTTCGTCAACCTGGCGGGCACCGTGACCATCGCCAATTCCACGTTCAAGAACAACTTCCACCGCCAGTTCGAGGTGCAGAACACCACGGGCACGCTGGACATGGCGGTGACGGGCAGCACCTTCGACCACGGCACCTACGTCAGCACGGGCGCGCAGGGCGTGCTGTTCGCGGGGCACGGCACGGCGGTCATGAAGGGCAGCATCAAAGGCTCCACGTTCAAGAACAACTTCGGCACGGCCTTCACCGGCCAGGGCTGGGACAGCGCGGGGATGACCATCGACCTGGGCGCAGCGGGCGCGGGCAACGACAACACGTTCACCGACAACTCGCTGGCCGTGCAGATGCTGACCGACAACGCCGCCACCATGGATGCGAGCGTCATCGGCAACACCGTGACCGTGAGTGCCGCGGTCACGAGCGGGGCCACGCCGTTCACCTTCCGCAAGGGCACGAATGCCACGGGCCTGTTCAAGGGGGTCTACAGCGGCAACACCATCGGCAACGGCACGGCGGCCTCGGGCACGAACATGGCTGGCACCAACGGCCTGTCCATCACCAACGAGGGCGCCAGCGGCGGCATGCAGATGACGGTGACCGGCAACCTGTTCCAGAACATCAATCAGCGCGGCATGGAGGTGCTGCTGCAA
>Ga0206116_1001633_pt1 | contig 11359 bp, 10 predicted proteins | sample 3A1Ametagenome_FD_178000 | JGI IMG/M metagenome (GOLD analysis project Ga0206116, IMG submission 178000) | Enriched microbial communities from leaf-cutter ant dump, University of Wisconsin, Madison, United States - 3A1A | ecosystem: Environmental > Terrestrial > Nest > Insects nest > Nest dump...
GCGACCAGCCGATCGGCAGCGGCAAGGGTGGCGTTCTCGACCAGCTCAACCAGATCAGCAAGCCCGCTGCCCAGCCGGGCAACGCGCCGGTTGCTCCGGCGGTTGAAGTGCCGGCCGCACCGGCTGCCGAGGCTCCCGCCGCGCCCGCGGCTGAGGCTCCGGCCGCCCCGGCGACGCAAGCTCCGGCCGCGCCTGCGGCAGAGGCTCCGGCGGCGCCTGCGACCGATTCGGCCCCGTCGACGCCGGCCAATCCCGCGCCGGCCCCTTAAGGACGGACCCCGTCCGGCAGAAAGCGGATAAAGACGGTCGCGGGCTTCCGCGGCCGTTTTCGTGAGATAGAACAACGGATTGAAGCGAAATGTCGGCCGGGGAGGTTACACTTTCCGGGGCGGCCTTTTCGTTTTGTTTTGGATAAACCGGTCGGACCACTCCCCAACGGGTCCGCGAAGAGATAGGTTGAAGGCCCATGGCGCGGTACATTTTCATTACTGGCGGCGTGGTTTCGTCCTTGGGCAAGGGGCTCGCGGCAGCGGCTCTGGCGTCTCTGCTGCAGGCGCGTGGCTACAAGGTTCGTCTCCGTAAGCTCGATCCCTATCTGAACGTCGATCCGGGGACGATGTCTCCGTATCAGCATGGCGAAGTTTTCGTGACCGACGACGGCGCGGAGACCGACCTCGATCTTGGCCATTACGAGCGCTTCACCGGACGCCCGGCCAACAAGCAGGACAACATCACCACCGGTCGCATCTACCAGGAGATCATCTCCCGCGAGCGGCACGGCGACTATCTCGGCGGTACGGTGCAGGTGATTCCGCACGTCACCGACGCGATCAAGGCGTTCATCCTCGACGGCAACGAGAACTATGATTTCGTGCTGTGCGAGATCGGCGGCACCGTGGGCGACATCGAGGCGATGCCTTTCCTCGAAGCGATTCGCCAGCTCGGCAACGAGCTGCCTCGCCGGCATTGCGTGTACATCCACCTGACGCTGATGCCCTACATTCCCTCGGCGGGCGAACTCAAGACCAAGCCGACGCAGCATTCGGTCAAGGAGCTGCGCTCCATCGGCATCCAGCCGGACATTCTGCTCGTCCGCTGCGACCGCCCGATTCCCGAAGGCGAGCGCAAGAAGCTTTCGCTGTTCTGCAACGTTCGCCAGTCGGCGGTCATTCCCGGTCTCGACGTCGGCACCATCTACGAGGTGCCGCTCGCCTACCACAAGGAAGGCTTCGACGACGAAGTGCTGGCGGCGTTCGGCATCGACGCGGCCCCGGCTCCGAAGCTCGACCGTTGGGAAGGCATCGTCAATCGCATCAAGAACCCCGAAGGCGAGGTGAACATCGCCGTCGTCGGCAAGTACACGGTGCTAAAGGATGCCTACAAGTCGCTGATCGAGGCGCTGGTTCATGGCGGCATCGCCAACAACGTGCGGGTCAAGATCGAGTGGATCGAGAGCGAAGTGTTCGAGAAGGAGGATCCCACTCCCTATCTCGACCATGTGCACGGTATCCTGGTGCCGGGCGGATTCGGCGAGCGCGGTTCGGAGGGCAAGATCCTGGCCGCCCGTTTCGCGCGCCAGCACAAGGTGCCGTATTTCGGCATCTGCTTCGGCATGCAGATGGCGGTGATCGAGGCGGCCCGAGCTCTGGCCGGCGTGACCGAGGCCTCCTCGTCGGAGTTCGGTCCCACCAGCGAGCCGGTGGTCGGCCTCATGACCGAGTGGCTGAAGGGCAATGCGCTGGAGAAACGCAAGGCCGGCGGCGACATGGGCGGCACGCTGCGTCTTGGCTCCTACGAGGCGCATCTCGCCAAGGGCTCCAAGATCGCCGAGATCTATGGCTCGGAGATCATTCACGAACGTCATCGCCATCGCTACGAAGTCAACATCGACTATCGTGACCGGCTGGAGTCCTGCGGCTTGTCGTTCGCCGGCATGTCGCCGGACGGCGTTCTGCCCGAGACGGTGGAGATCCCCGACCATCCCTGGTTCATCGGCGTTCAGTATCACCCCGAGCTGAAGAGCCGGCCGTTCGAGCCGCATCCGCTGTTCGCGAGCTTCATCGAGGCGGCCGTGGAGCAGAGCCGTTTGGTTTGATGCAAAGCTAACGTTCAACGTGGAAGCCGGCCGCCGCAAGGCGCGCCGGCTTTTTCGTCTGGCGCTACAGAGCGGCGAGGGCTCTGATCCGCTCGATGCCTCCGACCTTGGGCGCCAGGGCCGTCCATACGCCCTCGGCACCCCTGACCCAGGCGGCGCGATCTTCCGGGGAGATCGTCTGGCCGCCTGCCGCCTTCGCCGCCTCCATGGAGGTGATCTCGTCGGCTTCCATGAGGGTGTCGAAGTAGGTTGAAGCTTCGGAGATCGCCGCGGCGAACACCGTCTTCTCGTCATCGGCGAGGCTGTTCCAGAAGCCGGCCGACAGATAGACGGCACCCGTTGCCCAGATATGGGCGGTCTCTATGAGATAGGGCACCACTTCGTAGAGGCGGAATCCGGCATAGGCCGACTTGGTGAGATCCATCATGTCGACGACGCCTGTCTTCAGGGCGTTGTAGGTCTCGGTGATCGGGATGGGCGTCGGCAGGGCGCCATAGGCCTTCCATAGTTCGACGTGCAGCGGGCTCTGGATGACTCGGATGCGCTTGCCGGCGACGCCGCCCGGTGTCGTCACCGCCTCCTTGGCGAGCAGATGACGGGCGCCGTAGTTGATGAAGCCCAGCGTGACGAAGCCCTGATCGGTCAGCTTCGCCTTGAACTCGTCGCCGATCGGACCAGAGGTGGCGCGGCGGACATGGTCGCGGTCACGAAAGACGAAGGGCAGGTCGAAGAGCTGGCTATCCGGCACCCAGGCCGACAGCGCCGACAGGGTGGACAGGCTGGCCTGGATGGAATCGAGACGGATACCCTCTGCGACTTCCTTCTCGCCTCCCAGCGCCGCGTTGCCGACGATGCGGAAATCGAAGCGGCCGGGAAGCTTGGCTTCCACGAGATCGCGCACCTTCATCCAGATCTTGGTCTCGGGCTTGTCGTCGCCGAGCAGAGAGGCGACGGTCAGCGCCCTGGGGGCGGCACCAGCCGGCCGGATGACGACTGGAAGGGCGAGGGTGGCAAGGCCGGCGGCAAAGGCGCGACGCGTGAGGATAGGCACAGCAGTATCTCCGCATATCGAGTTCAGAAAAGAGCCCAGAGGGCGACGACGATCGCCATCGCCGAGGTGGCGGCGATAAGCGTGAGCGTGAGTGGCAGTACGGCGCGGAACACGGCGCCGGCGGAGAGGCCGGTGACGCCGGAAGCCACGAAGACCAGAACGCCGATCGGGGGCGTCAGGCCGCCGATCATCAGGTTGACGGTGAGGATGACGCCGAAGGCCACCGGATCGATGCCGGATGCGACGACAGACGGCAGCAGCAGCGGCGCGAACAGCAGGATGCCAGGACCGACATCCAGCGGTCCGCCGACGGCTAGCAGGATCAGGTTGGCGGCGAGCATCACGGCGAGCGGATTGCCGCCGAAGCTCGTCACCCAACCGGCCAGAGCCTGAGGCAGACCGTCGATGGCCAGCAGGAAGACCAAGGGCGCCGACGAGGCGACGAGGAGGCCGATTGCCGCCGTCTCGCGTCCCGCCTGCAGGAAGGCCCGGACCGCGGCTTTGATGCCGGTCGTCCCGCTCAAAGCGGCGACAAGCGCATAGACGCAGGCGACGGCGGCGGCCTCGGTGGGCGTGGCGAACCCGAGGCGGATGCCGAAGAAGACGACCAGCGCCAGCCCGAACACGGGAACGGCTGCGAGGAAGGCGGCGAGGCGTTGATGCCGACTGGCGGCCGGACGAGGCGAGGTATCGGCCGAGACGTGCAGCATCGCCGCCATGGCCGCAGCCAGGATCAGCCCTGCCACCAGGCCTCCCTCGAACAACGCGCCGACCGACAGGTTGGTGGCCGACGCAAGCAGCAAGAAGGCGATCGATGGCGGGATGATGTTGGGCAAGACGGCCGTTGCGGCGACGATTGCCGCCGCTTTCTCGGGCTTGACGCCATCTGCAACGAGAGCTGGCGCCAGGACCTTGGCGCCGAAGGCGGCATCGGCGATCGACGAGCCGGAGACGCCCGAGAACATCAGATTGGTGACGAGCGTTGCCTGGGCCATGCCGCCGCGCCGGTGCCCAACCAGCGTCGAAGCGAACCGGACGAGGCGATGGGCCAAGCCACCGACGTTCATCAGCATGCCGGCGAGAAGGAAGAAGGGGATGGCGAGCAACAGGAACTTGCCCATGCCCGACACGGTCTGCTGCACGATGGCCGCCTCGGGCAGGCGCGCGCCGAAAGGCACGGCGAAGGCTAGCCCGACGATCAGCGAGTGTACGAAGGGCGCGCCGATGACGAGAGCGGCGCAGGCGACGGCACACGCGACGAGGCTGGGCAGGGCGACCGGTGCGGAGGGGGGCAGGTGCGGCAGGGCTGCGAGGCTCGTTCCGCCGGCGACAACGGCAAGGACGAACAACCACGTCCGTCCCTGCGACAGGGACCCCAGAATGAGGTGCATTGCAGCCAGCGCCCCGCCGATCGCCACCGGCCAGAATCGCCAGCTCTCGGGAGTACCGAGCGTGGGGGAGGTGCCGCCGATCAGGACCGCCACCTTGCCGGCACCACGCATCAGGATCAGGCTCGCGGCGAGCGTGACGGCGTCGGAGGCGCCGTCGGCCATCTTGCGCCCTGTGGGACCTAGGCGGCGAGTCACCACATCGATCCGCATGGCCAGCGATCCGCTGGCACAGAGCGGCAGCCCGAGAAAGACCAGCGCCGTGTGCAGGAGAATGCCGAGATCCTCCGTGGCGACAAAGCCGGTCGAGAAGACGTAGCGCAGCAGCGTGGCGCCGAACACCAGCACCAGCAGGACCACGAGGATGATCGCGAGCAAAGCCGCGAGCAGGCGGTCGATCGCCCGGTAAAATCGCGCGGCGATGGTCGTCATGGCCGCGACCCCGTGCCGCCGAGCGGCGAAAACCATGTCGGCTTGAGAATGCGGCTCTTCATCGTCCGCACGTAGGGGGCCGCCTTGGCCCGGAAAGCCTGCCAGGCGGGATCGGCCTCCATGGCGGCGCGTCGGCGTTCGCGATCGGCGAGGTCGTCGTACTGCCAGATGTGGACGACGTCGTTGACCGTGCCGATGTCCTGGGTGAACCAGCCGATCAGCGTGCCGAGATGGCCGGTCTGGATCGCCATGCCCTCGCGGACATAGAGGTCGAGATAGGTGCCGACACGCGCCGGCGCGATGGTGTAGGTGCGTTCGTCGAGAATCATGGTCGTTCGGCCGTCGTTGAAATTGCGGGCGGCGGAACGCGTCAGGCGACTGTCTGCATGGCTCTATCCCTCCGCCGGCATGACCCGGATCAGGTTCGTCGGGTTGGAGAAACTCCTCTCAGCCCCGGATGGGGCACCCCGTGAGATGTGACGAGCTTAGCCGGATGAGCCTCACCGCGCCAGAGGTGATGGCCTCGATGCGTGACGTCGAGCTATGCGCCCGGTGAGGGCGTGAGTGCCGCAAACGGCTTGTAGGGGCGCTGGCGGTCCACTAGGGTCGACGGGTTTTGCAGCGATCGATTGATGATGAAACCGACCAATCCCATCTTTACCGGCCTTCCCACCACCATCTTCGAAGTCATGTCCGGGCTAGCTCGTGACACCGGCGCCATCAATCTCGGCCAGGGCTTTCCCGACGTCGACGGTCCGGAGGAGGTGCGCCGCGTCGCCGCCGAGGCTTTTCTTGCCGGTCCCAACCAATATCCGCCGATGATGGGCTTGCCGGCGCTGCGACAAGCGGTCGCGGCGATCAACCAGCGCTTCTATGGGCTCGACGTGGATTGGCAAACCGAGGTGATGGTGACATCCGGCGCCACCGAAGCGCTTGCCGATGCGATTCTCGGCCTTGTCCGTCCTGGCGACGAGGTGGTGCTGATCGAGCCGCTCTACGACAGCTATCTGCCCATCGTCCGGCAGGCCGGCGGCATCGCCAAGACCGTTCGCATCGCTCCGCCCAACTGGGAACTCGACCCGGCGGCGCTCTCGGCCGCCTTCTCGGACCCCACCAAGGCGATCCTGATCAACACGCCGATGAATCCGGCCGGCAAGGTATTCTCGCGTGAGGAGCTGGACCTGATTGCCGGCCTCTGCCTGAAGCATGACGCGGTGGTGATTTCCGACGAGGTCTATGAACACCTGGTGTTCGATGGCAAACGGCACGTCTCGCCAATGCAGATCCCCGGCATGCGTGATCGGGTCGTTCGCATCGGTTCGGCCGGCAAGACCTTTTCTCTGACCGGTTGGAAGGTGGGCTATGTCACCGCCTCGCCGGCGCTGATGGAGCCGATCGCCAAGGCGCACCAGTTCGTCACCTTTACGACGCCTCCTGCGCTCCAGACGGCGGTGGCGCATGGGCTGTCATTTGGGGACGAGTATTTCGACGGCTTCGCCTCCGGCCTGCAAGCCAAGCGCGACCGTCTTTCGAAGGGACTTTCGACGCTCGGCTTTTCCGTGCTGGCTTCGGCTGGCACGTATTTCGTGGTGACCGACACCGGGCCACTCGGCATTGACGACGACGCCGAAGCCTGTCTCAGGATGACGCGTGAGGCGGGCGTCGCTGCCGTGCCGGTTTCCGCCTTCTACGCTTCGGAACCGCCAAAGCGGTTCATTCGATTCTGCTTTTCCAAGCGCGACGAGGTGCTCGACGAGGCCATTGCCCGTCTCGCCGCCTGGATCGACAAACAGGGACGATGAGTTCGATGGAAAATCCGGTTCTGGTCGAAGTCACGCGCGGTTCCATCGTCGAGAGCTTTCATCGGGGGGCGGTCGCGATCGTCGATGGCGACGGCCGACTGGTGTTCGGTATCGGCGACATCGAACGGCCCAGCTTTCCCCGCTCGGCAGTGAAGCCATTCCAGGCGCTTCCCTTCCTTGAAAGCGGCGCCGCCGACCGCTTCGGCTTCGGAGACGCGGAACTGGCGCTTTCCATGGCCTCGCATAATGCCGAGGCTCGGCATGTGGAAACCGCCCGGGCGATGCTCGCCGCCGCCGGTCTCGACGAGACCTGTCTTGCCTGCGGTCCGCACTGGCCGGGCCGGCATGACGATCAGGGCGAGTTGCATCGGCGGGGTGAGAAGCCGGGACGCATCCACAACAACTGTTCGGGCAAGCATACGGGCTTTCTGTGCACGTGTGTCGTCACCGGTACCGATCCGCGTGGATACGAGAAGGCCGAGCATCCGGTGATGCGCGAAGTGATCGCCGCTGGGGCCTCGATGACCGGGACGCCGCATGCCACCGACATCTGCGGCACGGACGGCTGCTCCATTCCGACCTTTGCCGTGGCTCCGCGCGCGCTTGCCCATGGATTCGCCCGTTTCGTGACGGGTGTCGGGCTGACGGCGACGCGAGCCCGTGCCGCCGAGCGGCTGAGACTGGCCGCCGCTGCCGAGCCGTTCATGATCGCCGGAACAGGGCGCTTCTGCACCCGGACGATGACGGCCCTCGGCGACCGCGTCTTGGTGAAAACCGGTGCCGAGGGCGTGTTCATCGGGGCGATCAAGGAACTCGGACTTGGTATTGCGCTGAAGATAGACGATGGAGCCGGACGGGCCTCGGAGGCGGTCATGGCCCGAATTCTGTTCGATCTTTTGAAACTCACCCCCGACGATCCGGGTTATGCCGAGATGAAGGCTCTCGCCAGCCCTCCGGTAAAAACCTGGGCGGGCGATACGGCCGGCGAAATCCGCGTCACCGCGGCGCTTGACGGCGTTACCGGCTGAGAGGCGGCATCAAGGCAAACGGAGGACAGCATGGGTGAGGTCGTCAAGCTCGACAAGAAGGCGCGCGAAGCGCGCAAGAAGGCCGAGGCCGCCCGTGCGGCGGGTGGCGGCGCATCATCCGGCAATCCTTCGTCGCGTGGAGGACGGCCGGTTGCCGCCATCGCGGGCGGCGCGATCCTTGTCCTGATGATCGTCGTGACCTTCCTTCTGTAGGGGAGTTCAGGCCGCCTGCGGCAGCGGTGCTGCCGGCTCGCGCTTGCGATCGATGGTGAGGCAGAGGGCCGCCGCCACGAGGCAGAAGCCGCCGGCCACCACGAGAGCCGGCACATAGCTTTCAAGGTCGGTGCGGCTCCAGCCCGCGCCATAGGCGGCGGTGGCCGCGCCGAGCTGGTGGCCGGCAAACACCCAACCGAAGATAAGCCCCGCCTTCTCGGCTCCGAAACGCTCGGCCGAGATCTTCACGGTCGGCGGCACCGTCGCAACCCAGTCGAGGCCGTAAAAGATGGCAAATCCGGCGAGCAGAAGCGGGTCGAAACCGGTCAGCGGCAGGTAGAGCAGCGACAGGCCGCGCAGGCCGTAATACCAGAACAGAAGCCAGCGATTGTCGTAGCGGTCGGACAGCCAGCCGGACAGCAGGGTGCCGGCGAAATCGAACAGGCCGACGAAGGCCAGGAACCCCGCCGCGCTGACCGGGCGGATGCCATAGTCGCCGCAGATCGATACCCAATGCGTCTGGATCAGGCCGTTGGTCGACAGGCCGCAGACGAAGAAGGTCACGAACAGTACCCAGAAGACATAGGAGCGGGAGGCGTCACGCAAGCCAAGCAGCGGCGCCGACACGAGCGTCAGCAGGCCGGCTGTGCGGGGCGGAGCGGCTTGGTAAGTACCTCCCATGGGCGCAAGACCGACATCGGCCGGCCGGTCGCGCATCAAGACCAGCACGCCGACAAGCGCGACGGCGAGAAGGCACACAACCAAGCCCAGGGCAACGCGCCATCCCCACGCCTCGGTGGCCGCGGCGATCACCGGCAGGAAGATGAGCTGCCCGGTGGCATTGGACGCGGTGAGCAGGCCGACGACCAAGCCGCGTCGGCTGACGAACCAGCGGGTTGCAACCGTTGCGCCAAGCACCTGCGCCGTCATGCCGGTGCCGAAGCCGATGATGAGCCCCCAGAACAGCATTAACTGCCAGAGTTCGGTCATGGTAACCGAGAAACCGAAGCCGGCGATGATCAGGAAAAGGGCGGTGACGACCACCCGGCGAACGCCGAAGCGGTTCATCAGCGCCGCCGAGAAAGGACCCATCAGGCCGAACAGGACCAGGCGGACGGCAAATGCGGTTGAAATATCGGAGTTCTTCCAACCGAACTCGGCCTCGAGCGGCCGCAGCATGACGCCCGGCGCTCCGAGGGCTCCTGCCGTCGCGAGCATGGTGACGAAGGTGACGGCAGCGACCACCCAGCCATAGTGAATGTTGCGACGGGCAAAGAAGGCCGGGAGGGCGGACGTCGTCATCGGCGGACTTTCGTGAAAAGGAACGACGGGGAACCTAAAGGGCACCGGAAATCGTGGTGATCGCCCTGATCTGGTCGGGACCGAGCATGGCTTCGATCTCGGTCTGTGCCGTCTGCCAGAGCGGCGTTGCGGCGGCCAGCCGGTGACGACCCGTTTCGGTGAGCGTCAGCATGCAGCGCCGGCCGTCGCCACAGCTGGTTTCCTTGACCAGGTCGTATTTTTCCAGAACCTGGGCGTTGCGACCGATGGTCGATCGGTCGAGATCGCAGGCGGCTGCGAGCTCGGAGATTGAGAGCTCACCGGCACGGCCGATTTTCCTCAGCAGCTTGTACTGGGCGAGCGTCAGCCCGACCTCGGCTAGATGCCGGTCGTATATGGCGGTCGTCTTGCGCGCCGCGGTCCTGAGGAGGTCGCAATAGCAGGGTGAATCCATGACGCGGGTATATACCCCTATTTTATTGGCTTCAAGTAGTCCCCAAGGCGATTGCGGATCTGGGCGGAAAGACAGAAAGAAAATGCGCCGAATGGCTTGATTGTGAAATTCGGTTCCTTAGGGCGGCCCGGCGCCGGGACTAAGGTGCGGCATCTGCGCCGCACCAACCGGGAGAAGCTTCATGAAGATCGAGACCCAGTCCATCCACGCCGGCCTGCCGGCCGCTCAGTCCGGCGAACCGGTTCTCAGCCCTCTGGTTCCGGCTTCGAGCTTCTATGCCCATCCCGACGACATCGGCTTTTCGGCCAACGATCTCAATGATCGGGCTCCGCACTTCTATACGCGATGGAGCAACCCGACTGCCGCCGCCCTGGAAGCGAGGCTCGCTGCCCTCGACGGCGGCGAGGCGTCGCTGACATTCGCGAGCGGCATGTCGGCGATAACCGGGTTGTTTCTCAATCGGCTGAAGGCCGGCGACCATCTCGTCCTCTCCAACGTCTGCTATGCCGGCGTCGCCGAGTTCGCCCACGACAGCTTGCCGAACCTTGGCATCGCGGTGAGCGCCGTCGATACATCCAACCCGGCAAAGGTGGCGGCGGCGATCCGTCCCGAGACGAAGCTCGTTCACATCGAGACGCCGGCCAACCCGATTCTTCGCCTCTCAGACATTTCGGCCATTGCCGAGATCGTTCATGCCGCCGGCGCCCAACTGTCGGTCGACTCCACCATGGCGACGCCGGTTGCCACGCGGCCGCTGGAGCTGGGCGCCGACTTCGTTGTTCATTCGCTGACCAAATACGCCTGCGGCCATGGCGACGCGCTGGGCGGTGCGGTGATCGGCAAGGCCGATGCCATCGCCGATCTCAGGAAAACATCGCTGATCCATCTCGGCGCGGCGCTCAATCCTTTCGCCGCCTGGTTGATCCTGCGGGGCCTCGAAACCTTGCCGATCCGGATGAAGGCGCACGAGGAGAATGCCCGTGCAGTTTCGAGCTTCCTTGAGACCCATCGACGGGTGAAGCGCGTTTACTGGCCCGGCGCCTTGAGCCATCCGCAACATGACCTCGCCATCCGCCAGATGCGGAACTTCTCGGGCATGGTGTCCTTTGTTGCCGATGATGGTCCGGCATTGGCCCGGCGGTTCGCCGACCGGCTCAAGACTGTTGCCTATGCCGTCTCCCTCGGCAAGACGCGCAGCCTGCTGTTCCACATTCCAGCCGACGACCTGATCGCCTCGTCCTTCCGCCTCGAAGGGGACGATGCGGCCGCCTATCGCTACTGGACGGGCGAGGGCACTTTCCGCCTTTCCGTCGGGCTGGAGAACGCAGCCGACATCATCGCGGATCTCGACGCGGCGCTCGGCTGAGCGGCGCGCAGAAACCTCTGCCTCCCAAGGTTGTCAGGCGCGGCGACTATAGGCGAAAGGACCTATTGACGGCCAATGTAACCGGTTACATCATGCTCGTCGGGCAGTGAGGGCCCATGGGATCATTTCGCTGCGGGCGGGTGCCGGCGAGCGAAGGTCCCTGAGGAAACGACAGCAAACGACATGGCCGGCGGACCGGAAACCGGTTTGCGGCGCGTCAGGGAGGCGACAATGAAATCAGTTCTGTTG
>Ga0206116_1001636_pt1 | contig 11352 bp, 9 predicted proteins | sample 3A1Ametagenome_FD_178000 | JGI IMG/M metagenome (GOLD analysis project Ga0206116, IMG submission 178000) | Enriched microbial communities from leaf-cutter ant dump, University of Wisconsin, Madison, United States - 3A1A | ecosystem: Environmental > Terrestrial > Nest > Insects nest > Nest dump...
CGTACAGGCCGAAGCCCGCGTTGTTCAGCAGCACGTCCAGCGCACCGTGATCCTGGCGAATCCGTTCGGCAACCCGCTGCACGTCCTGTTCGGATGTGATGTCCATGGGCAGAGTGATCGCACCGAGGCGTTTCAGCTCATCCATGGGTTCGACGCGCCGGGCTACCGCATAGACGACCATGCCTTCGGCCAGCAACGCTTTGGCGAATGCCTTGCCCATTCCCGAGGAGGCCCCGGTCACCAGTGCTACCCGCTTGCTCTGTTTCATCGAAGATGCTCCGCAATGACTTGACGATGTACAGGCTATCCGGGGGCGTGATGCGGGGCGTTAGCAGAACATGCCAATCGATTTGCCGATGGTGCCAGGCGTGCGTAGCAGGTGCCCGCTTGCTGTGGCACTGCGGCAAGCGGGCTTGTTGCTTCTGTGGATACAGGTAGAGGAGAGCGCCTCAGGCCACCTTGAAGCGGCCCACCAGTTGCTGCTGGTGGTCGGCCAGGCGGGCCAGCTCGCGGCTGGTCACGGCGGTCTGCTCAGCGGCAGCGCTGACCTGGATGACCAGGTCGTTGATGTCGTTGACGTTGCGGTTGATCTCCTCCGACACCAGGCTCTGTTCCTCGGCGGCGGATGCCACCTGGATGTTGCGGTCGCTGATGCTGGCGATGCCGTCGGCGATATCCGCCAGCAGGTTGCCGGCCTTGACCACGTTGTTGGCGCCGGCCTGCGCCTTGTTCAGGGTTTCCTGCATGGAGTTGGCCGCACGGTCGGAACCGCTTTGCAGGTTGCTGATCATCTGCTGGATGCTGACGGTGGAAGCCTGGGTTTTCTGCGCCAGTTGACGCACCTCGTCAGCGACCACGGCGAAGCCACGGCCCTGTTCGCCCGCACGGGCCGCTTCGATGGCGGCATTGAGAGCCAGCAGGTTGGTCTGTTCGGCGACGCCACGGATGACGTCGAGCACCGAGGATATGGCGTCGCTCTCTCGCTTCAGCTCGACGATGATCTGTGCAGTCTGCTCGGCCTGGGTCGAGAGGGCCTGTACCAGACGCACGGTGCTCTCGATCTCGGTCTTGCCCTGCACCGTGTTGTCATTGACCTGGCGCGACATCTCGGCTGCTTCGGTGGTGCTGCGTGCCACGTCGCGTACGGTGGCGCTCATCTCGTTGATGGCAGTGGCGACCTGGTCGGTGCCCAGGCGTTGCTGCGCCACGTTCTGGCTGGTTTGCAGAGCCGCGGCTGAGGATTCCTCGGCCGCGGTGGCGACCTGCGCGGTGGCACCGCCGATCTCCTGGATCACTTCCTTGATCTGCAACACCATGTTGTTGAGGTTGCGCGCGATCACGCCGAATTCGTCACCGCCTTCGTAACGGGTTTGCGCGGTGAGGTCGCGCATCGACAGGGCGACCAGGGTGTCGTTGACGTCGCTGACCGCCGATTTGATGTTGCGGATGATCAGCAGCGACAACGCCAGCACGGCGCCCAGTACGGCCAGCATGGCCGTGACGGTCAGCCACAGGCTGCTGGCGGCGTCGTCACGTGCCTGTGCTGCCAGGTTGCCGATGCTTTGTCCCAGTTCGCTTTCCACCTGGGTCATCAGGTCGATACGGTTGGTGGAGAGCCTGAACCAGTCTTCGGATCTGATCCCCAGCGCATCGCCCAGCGGTATGTCGAAGGCAAGATGTTGCAGGCGTGCCACTTCCTGCGATGCGGGCTGTTGCAGGGCGCTGTCGAGCTTGCTGCGGAAACTGGCAGAGGCGCGGCGTTGGAACGCATCCAGATACGCCGAGAATTCACCGAGGTTGCGGCTGAAGCGTGAGAGCAGATCCGCATCGAAATGGTTCTGGGTGAAGGTCAGGCCGAGCAGCACGCGCTCGCGTCCGGCACGCTCCTTCATTTCCACGAACTGGTTGAGCGCACTGAGGGCGCGCAGGATCTGTGGATCGTCGACGCTTGCCTCGAGCGAATGGGTGTAGCCGATCAGTGTCTTGATCAGGTTGGTGTAGCGATTGCCTGAGTCGGTGCTGTTCAGTGACAGGGCATCGACCTGCGGGCGCAGCGCATTCAGCTCATCCAGCGCGCGCAGGGCCTCGACCATGCTGGCCGAACCTTGCTGCGAGAGCGCGCGCATCTGGCCGGTCGCTGCGTCGGTGTCGCGGCGATATTCGGCCAGCTTGTCGCGCATCGAGTTGCCTTGGCTGCCGATGAACACGCCGCTGGCACCACGTTCGCGTTGCAGGGCGGTGATCACGACGCTGATTTTCTGCGCCGTGGCACTGGCAGTCATGGTGCGATCCATTTCGGTCAGCGTGTGGTACTTGCCGGCGACATAGACACCGGCGAACGCCAGGAAACCGAGTAAGGGGAATGTCAATATGAGGAGTAGTTTCACGCTCAGCGGGGCATTTTTCAGCATGTTTGATACGGGCCTATCGTCTGGATTGGGTGTTGGCAGGCGAATGACGATTGCCAGAGGTCTGTTGGCCAATGGCGGTTTGGGCGGTCAGGGATCTTGCTGTCCCTTCGGTTGCACTTCGTTGCATCGGCTGCTTCAAGGGGGTGGCGTGCCATGAGCCGATGGCCGACCCAGGTCACGGGTCGTTGCTGTCAGCATCGTTCAGAGGCGCATTCCTGAGCGCATTGCATGAACAGCTCATCGCTCGTTCGGCGGGTTTCTTTGATTCGATCCGCGAACGGCGATGAGCGCACAGGCATGGCCGCCGCGTGCATGGGATTGGCAGCCAGGGCTCGACGGCTAGATTAGAGAAAATCGCCGGGCGGCCTTTGACCGGCAGCAACGAATCGTCGTTTTGTCTGCTTCGTGGCTGCCGAGGAGGGTGGTCAGGCACGCAGGGCATGCAGCGACTGGCCGCACACCTGGTTGCGGCCCTGCTGCTTGGCCTGGTAGAGCAGGCGGTCGCATTGGGCGAAGAGATCAAGGGCCTGCTGCACGCCCGCTGCCTGGGTGGTACAGGCGCCGATGCTGATGGTCAGGCGATTCAGCCCATCCGGGCGGTGCTGGTGCTCGATGGCGAGGTTGGCCACCTGCTCGCGTAAGCGCTCGGCCAGCGCGTTCAGCTCTCCGGCATCGGTGATCTGCAGGAGCACGACGAACTCTTCGCCGCCGTAGCGATACACATCACCCTGGCCCTGACGCAGGCTGGCGCTGATGCAGCGAGCGACTTCGCACAGGCACTGGTCGCCGACCTGGTGGCCGTAGTGGTCGTTGAAAGGCTTGAAGAAGTCGATGTCCAGCAACAGCAGGGAGAAGGGCCGGCCATGGCGCTGCATCTGCTGCCAGTTCTCTTCCAGGGCGAGGTCGAACGCGCGGCGGTTGCCGACGTCAGTCAGGGCATCGGTACTGGCCTGCCTGGCCAGGCGCAGGTTGAGTGCCGCCAGTTCATCACGCTGGCGCTGCTTTTCCTGATCATCGAGAAAGGCCCGGCGCACACCGTTGATATTGGTCCAACTGATGAACAGGCTGAACAGCAGCACCGGCAGATAGGCAATGCTGAACACCAGCACCGGCTTGCTCTGGCCATCATGCAGCAGCCACTGGTTGTACAGGATGATCGCCGAAATGGCCGTGGAGCAGGCGAGGATGCCGCGAAAACTGTAGCGCGCCCCCAGGTTGGCCAGGATGATGAACACCACCGAGGCGTATACGAAGGTGGGCACATCGGGGGAGCTGCTGCGTTTGAGCAGTTCGAACCAGACGATGGTGGAAATGATGTCGTGCACCGGCATCAACATGTCCATCAGCAGCACGTTGCGGGAGCGGTAGAACACCAGATAGATGTTGAGCAGACCGATCAGGCTCATGCCGCCACGCAGCAGCAGGGACTCCAGTGCCATGTCGGGAATCAGCAGGGCATCGGCGAAGACGTAAAGGTCGTAGGCGATCATGGCGATGAAATTGATCGCCAGCAGGAAGCGCCCATGCTGCTGGATGACGTAGCGTTGGTAAGCCGTCTGCAGGCCAGCGGGGATCACCCAGGCCGAGTGTCTGGGGGAGGCTGTGCCTGACTCGGAGGCGCTCATCGTGCCGGATTCCTGTGCTTCTTCATGACACATTCTGTCGGGTGCAATCGCATGCGCCTGTCGGGATGGTGGCGCTCTGCTGCTTGCTTGCAAGGGCGCGCCATTATTGCGCCACTGCCCGATGGCTGGGGAGGGGGTGGCGGTATTTTTCTAGGTTCTTCGGCGCCGAGCCGTTGTTCTCCTTCCCTGCACCAAGACGGTGAGGCTCGTTGCCGGCGAATATCCGAGTAAACCAGTGTGGCTGGCTTAACCTCATGATTTCATTTCACTTATTTATTTGTAATTAAATATTTCAGATTGGCAAGGCGATTGCTATGCCTGAAGGGAAATAAAAATTCCTGTCAGGATAAATTGTCCGGCAGGGTGTCGCATGCCGATGCCGCGCGATAGGCCGCGCAGCACGGTTCCCTGATTGGAGGCTGTAGTCGATGACCCGTAGTCGTATCGTGTTGGGGCTTATTCCGTTGTTGGGCAGTGCCGCCGTGCAGGCGGCCGAGACGCCCGTGATCAACAGTGGCGACACAGCGTTCGTGGCGCTTTGCTCGCTGGTGGTGCTGCTGATGACCCTGCCCGGCCTGGCGCTGTTCTATGGCGGTATGGCGCGTGGCAAGAACGTGCTGTCGATCCTCATGCAGGTGTTCTGCACCGCATCGCTGATGTCGGTGCTCTTCGCCATCTACGGCTACAGCCTGTGCTTCACCGACGGTGGCTCCTGGCAGTCGCTGATCGGCGGGCTGGACAAGCTGTTCCTCAAGGGCGTGGGAACCGACTCCGTGGTCGGCACCATTCCCGAATACCTGTACTTCCTGTTCATGCTGCTATTCGCCGCGATCACCCCGGCGATCATCGTCGGCGCCTTCGCCGAGCGTATGAAGTTCTCGGCGGTGATGCTGTTCATGGCGGTCTGGCTGACCCTCAACTACATCCCCATGGCGCACATGGCCTGGGGCGGAGGCTGGGTGTTCAACCTTGGTGTGCAGGATTTCGCCGGTGGCAACGTGGTGCACCTGAACGTGGGCATCGCCTCGCTGGTCGGCGCCTGGCTGATCGGCCGGCGGCGTGACTACGGCACGTCGGCGCTGGCCCCGCACAACATGACCATGACCTTCATCGGTGGTGGCCTGCTGTGGGTCGGCTGGCTCGGCTTCTGCGGCGGTTGCGCCCTGGCGGCCAGTGGTTTCGCCATGCTGGTGATGGTCAACACCATGCTCGCCAGCTGCGCTGGGGCACTGGCCTGGATGCTGGTCGAGGGTCTGCACCGCGGCAAGCCGAGCCTGTTCGGCGCGGTGTCCGGCGCCATCGCCGGGCTGGTGGCGATCACCCCGGCCTGTGGCTACGTCGGCCCCATGGGGGCCATCGTGCTGGGCCTGATCGCCGCGCCGGTGTGCGTCTGGGCGGTGGAGAAGCTCAAGCCCGCCATGGGCCTGGACGATGCCTTCGACGTGTTCTGCGTGCATGGCGTGGCCGGTATCCTCGGTGGCCTGCTGACCCCGGTGTTCGCTCTGAGCGAATTGGGCGGGCAGGGCTTCGCCGGCGAGCGTGGTCTGTTCGATCAATTGCAGGTCAATGCCGGTGCGCTGTTGTTCAGCATCCTCTTCTCGGCACTGACCAGTTGGCTGGCGTTCAAGGTCGCGGCGCTGTTCTGCGGTGGGCTGCGCGTGGATGAAGAGCAGGAGATCGACGGCCTGGATCTCGCCGCGCATGGCGAGGTGGGCTACAAGTACTCCAATTGAGGCTTGCCCTGGGGCTGTTGCCGTTTCACCTGGCAACAGCTCCCTTCCTAAATGGCGCACTGCTCCAGAGCGGATAGCGGTGTGGGGCGGATCGGAACGCCGGCCGCTCGTAGCGCCAGCGAACAGTCCGCCAGTCCAGGCACCACCACTTCTTCACCCCTCAAACCCTCTGTTCAAAAATCCCCCTCATGCGCCGCAGTGGCGCGTATTGCCCCGCGCTTGTGCAGCCTTTACCGGTCTGGGACTTGGTGGCCCGTGCCTACGCCAGCGCTGGCGCGGAATGACGAAAATGGCACAGTCCGTGCTTTCTTCATGAGAACAAAAAGTTCTCTCAGGGAATTTTCCCTGGAGGCCAAACCGACCATCGCCTTGCTCTCACCCGGGAGGGTTTCCGATGACAGCATCCAGTGCCGAACCCATGTTCAGTACCCCGCGTTACGCCAGCGAGGCGTCGAGGCATCCTGCCAGCCGACGTATCGTGGTTGCACAGCAGGCGAGGGCGGCCGTTGCGCTGCTCGACCATCCTGCGCCCACCTTGTTGCTGTGCCTGGACGAACCGCTGACAACGAGCGTCGACCAGGAAAGCCTGCCGAGCATCGAGGCGCTTTATCTGCGCCTGCAGATGCTGCTGGAACAGGCGCAGGCCGGCACCCGGCTGTACGTCAGTGGGGATGAAGGCTTCCTCTGGCACGTTTACCGCCTGGCACGGCATGCCGGCCTGCTCGGTGACGAGATCGAGCTGTTCAAGCAGGGCAGTCGCCGCCGCCTGTATTGCGTGCATTGCACGCACTTTCAGGACATTGGCGATGAAGGGCAGTGCATATGTGATCAGTGCGGGGTGAAGCTGCTGGTTCGCGAGCATTTCTCCCAGCGGCTCGGCGCCTACATGGGCGTATGCATCGACCCGGACAGTCCCTATGCCAAGGCGGTGCAGCCATGAGCGCGATGATCGACGTTCAGGTCACCGATGTGCGTCAACTGACCCCGGTGGTGCGTGAATTCACCTTCGCTGCTCTCGATGGCAGCCTGCCGGGCTTCTCCTGCGGCAGCCATGTCCAGGTGATGTTGCCCATCGAAGGGCGCACCCTGCGCAATGCCTATTCGCTGTTGAGCGACCCGCGCGAGACTGGTATCTACCGCATCGCCGTGCGCCTGCAGGAGGCTTCGCGTGGCGGCTCGCGCTACCTGCACGAGCAGGTTCGGGTCGGTGACCGCCTGCGTATCGGCGTGCCGAGCAACCTGTTCGCGCTGCATTCGCAGGCCCGCCATCACATTCTGGTGGCCGGTGGCATCGGCATCACGCCGTTCATGGCCTACCTCGCTGAGCTGGAGGCGCGCGACGCCTCCTTCGAGCTGCACTACGCCTACCGCAGCGGTCTGACCGATGCCTACGCCAGCGAATTGCGCGAGCGCCTGGGCGAGCGCTTTCACGGCTATGACGCGGCTATCGGCGAGCGTCTGGCCTGCGCCGATCTGTTCAGTGCCAAGCCGCTCGGTAGTCACCTCTACGTTTGCGGTCCGCAGCGCCTGCTCGATGAACTCAAGACCCTGGCCGACGCCCAGGGCTGGTCGGCCGGGCGTCTGCATTGGGAGGCCTTTGCCGCGCCCGAGCCGGGCCAGCCCTTTACCGTCGAACTGACGCGCAGCGGGCAGCGGTTGCAGGTACCAGGCGACCACAGCCTGCTCGAAGCCCTGGAAGCGGCGGGGGTCGAAGTGCCCAACCTGTGCCGGGGCGGTGTATGTGGCCAGTGCACCACGCGCTACCTGAGCGGCGAGGTGGAGCACCGTGACCACTACCTGGATGAGCAACAGCGCGGCGAAGCGCTGATGCCCTGTGTTTCCCGTGGCGGCTGCTCCGGCACGCTGCTGCTCGATTTGTAGGTATCGCAAGGCCGTCCAGGCCATGCGCACCACAACGATTGGAAATGGTGCGCACGGCGCACCCTACTGAGGATTCCGCCATGCCCGTCGTGATGAAACCCATGGAAACCTATCGGGACGATTTCACCTTCAGCAACAGCCCGGAGGCCATCGCCCGTTTTCCCTTCCCCTTTCCCGAGGACAACTACATGTACTCGGTCAACATCGAACCGGCCACGCCGCGTGAGCCAGGCTCGGTGTTCGAGCACTGGTTCGACATCGACGAGCACTACGTCTCGGAGATGGCCGAACGTGCCTGCGTGCTGGAGAAGGATCCGCAACGTTGCCTGGTGATGCCGCATATGGCCCAGGCCGCCTGGGACACCCTGGAAATGCTCATGGAGCACCTGGCCGCCGACTATCCCGAGCACTTCGAACTGCAGCGCGAGGGTGACCAGTGGTTGTGGATCAATCGCCCGCTGGGTATCGAGCAGCGCTTCACCTTCGGCGACGCCAGCACGTTGCCGTTCGAGCCACTGGAGTACATCACCCGCCAGGCGCAGGGCGATTTCGCCGTGCTCGACCAGCGCGACGGCGACCTGTTCATGGATGCCGGCATGGTCACCTGCCCGGCGGACTGGTCGATCAAGTTCGACGCCGGCATGAGCTTCAAGCAGTGGCATGCGCCGGTGCCGGGCGTGGCGCATCAACTCGGCGTGTTCGACCGTGCGCTGAAGTACCTGTTGAACATCCAGGTCGGCCATCCGGTACGCCGCCTGAACTGGACGATGACCATCAACCCGCGCATGGACACCTCATCGGAGACCTTCCACGAGTGGGGCCATGAGCGCGGGCTGATCACGCCGGAGAACGTCGCACGGATGGTGCATCTGCGTGTCGAGCTGCAGTTCATGCCGCGCCTGCCACGCAGCAATGCACTGCTGTTCGGCATCCGCACCTACCTGATCAGCCTCGAGGAACTGGCCAGCAACCCGGCCTGGGCCTGCCGCCTGCACCGTGTGCTGCGCGACCTGCCTGACGAGATCGCCGATTACAAGGGCCTGACCCGCTACCGGCAGACGGTGGTGGACTGGCTGCGCCAGTTCGATCCGCAAGCCGAGGCTGCCTGACCTTCACTGAGTTCCCTCTCCCCCGGCCCCTCTCCCACAAGTGGGAGAGGGGAGACAGACCCCAGCCTGCGTGCGCAGGCTCAACGACGAATAACAGGAGAAACTGACATGGCCAATTCCTGGCGTATTTCTGCCCTTGCCGAGCGTCATCGCGCACTGGGTTCCAAGCTCGAAGACTGGAGCGGCATGGGCACCGCGTGGACCTATGCCAGCGACCTGGCCGACGAGCACGAGGCGATCCGCACCCGTGCCGGGTTGATGGACGTGTCCGGATTGAAGAAGGTGCACTACGTCGGCCCGCATGCCGAGAGCCTGCTGGAGTACGCCACCAGCCGCGACATTTCCAAGGTCTATCCGGGCAAGAGCGTGTACGCCACGATGCTCAACGAGGCCGGCAAGTTCGTCGACGACTGCGTGATCTATCGCACCGGCCCCAACGCCTTCATGGTGGTGCACGGTTCCGGCAACGGTCATGAGATGCTGGTGCGCTCGGCCCAGGGCCGCCAGGTGGCGGTGCTGTTCGACGATGACCTGCATGACCTGTCGCTGCAGGGCCCGCTGGCGGTGGATTTTCTCGCCGAGCACGTGCCGGGCATTCGCGAGCTGCCGTATTTCCATCATTTGCAGACCAAGCTGTTCGACCGTCCGGTGATGATCTCGCGCACCGGCTACACCGGTGAGCGTGGCTACGAGATCTTCTGCAAGGCTGCCGATGCGCCGGCGATCTGGGACGGCATCCTGGAAAAGGGCAAGGGCCTGGGCATCATTCCCTGCGCCTTCACCGCGCTGGACTGGCTGCGGGTGGAGAGCTACCTGCTGTTCTTCCCCTACGACAATTCCGAGATGTATCCCTTCGCCGACCAGGCGGCTGGCGACACCTTGTGGGAGCTGGGGCTGGACTTCACCGTCTCGCCGACCAAGGGCGATTTCCGCGGCGCCAACGAGCATCGCCGTCTGCAGGGCAAGGAGCGCTTCAAGATCTTCGGCGTGCTGCTCGACGGCGACAAGGCGGCCGAAGGCGGCGACACACTGTGGGCCGACGGTAAGCAGGTGGGCGTGATCACCTGCGCCATGTACTCGCGGCTCTCCGGCAAATCCATGGCCATCGCGCGCATGGACGTGCCCTACGCCGAGCAGGGCGCGCCGCTGGAAGTCAAAGGCAGCCTGGCGGTGAAGGCCATCGCCCATACCCTGCCGTTCGATGACCCGGAGAAGAAGAAGCGTACGGCCAAAGGCTGAGTGTTAGGGGCTGTTGCCGTTTCGACGCGAGCCGTGCACGGCAACAGACTCTAGATCCCGCGACCGGGAGTCGTCGCGGACAAGGGGTTCCTGGGGCAAGGGAACAGGGCCATAGGGAAGTGGCCCGATTTGCCTCGAACAAGGAGGGCGTCATGGCCTGGTTGAACGGTTGGGGTTTCCTGCTGCTGGCCGGCATCTGCGAGGTGTTCTATGCCTCGATCATTCCGCGTACCGACGGCTTTACGCGTTTGTGGCCAAGCCTGTACTGCGGCTTTTTCCTGCTGCTGAGCATCTACCTGCTGAGCCTTTCCGTGCGGGTGCTGCCGCTCGGCCTGGCTTACGCCGTGTGGGTTGGCATCGGCACCTTGGGCACGGTGGCTTACGGCGCGATGTTTCTCGGTGAAAGCCTGAATCTGTTGCGCAGCCTGTGCCTGGTGATGATCGTCGCCGGCATCGTTGGCCTGAAACTGGCCAGCCACGAGACCGTGTAAGGAGTCGAACATGCGTGTACAGGTACTGCAGCACGTGCCTTTCGAAGGTGTCGGCAGCATGGCCGACTGGTTCCAGGCGCGGGGCGCCGATGTGCGTTACACCCGTTTCTTCGAAGCGGATGCGCAACTGCCCGAGCCCGGAAGCTGCGACCTGATCGTCGCCATGGGCGGGCCGATGAGCGTCAACGACGAGGCCGAGTTGCCCTGGTTGATTGCCGAGAAGGCGTTTCTCCGTGAAGCGATCGAGGCGGGTGTCGCGGTGTTGGGGGTATGCCTGGGGGCACAGTTGATCGCCAGCGCGCTGGGGGCCCGCGTGCATCCCAATCCGGTGGCCGAGATCGGCTGGTTTCCGCTATGGCGAGCCGAATCTGTCGGCGACGATTGCTTCGTCTTTCCCGACCGTGTCGAGTTGCTGCACTGGCACGGTGAAACCTTCGAGCTGCCTGCGGGCGCCACGCTGCTGGCGTCGAGCGAAGCCTGTCGGCACCAGGCGTTCCAGCTCGGCAGGCGGGTGATCGGGTTGCAATGCCACCCGGAAATGACGCCGCAGATCGTCGCTGACCTGCTGGCCGAATGCGCCGATGAACTCAGGCCCGGGCAATGGGTGCAGACGCCGGAACGGCTGGCGGCAGAGCCGCGCACATACGTGCCCGGCAATGTCCTGATGGCGCGGCTGCTGGACTACCTGCTCGGCTAGTCGCCGGCGCGGCCATCTAGCCGCGCCGGGTGTCGCCTCAGAGCGTGTTCAAAGTCTGCTGCGCGTCGGCCATGCAGCGTTGAAATCAAGCTGGAACGCCAGCCCGGTCAGAATGCTCATTTACAGCTCGTAAAGTCGAACGCGACTCCGAGCGTTCTTCGCTCGA
>Ga0206116_1001639_pt1 | contig 11320 bp, 5 predicted proteins | sample 3A1Ametagenome_FD_178000 | JGI IMG/M metagenome (GOLD analysis project Ga0206116, IMG submission 178000) | Enriched microbial communities from leaf-cutter ant dump, University of Wisconsin, Madison, United States - 3A1A | ecosystem: Environmental > Terrestrial > Nest > Insects nest > Nest dump...
GATCTTCGACGAAACCGTTCAGTTCGGCCAAACGCTGCTGGGAGGCATCCCAGTCAAAGATGCCTCCTCAGCAGGGCCATACCCTGCTTGATCTCGTCGACGATGGCCTCGATTTCGGCTCGCATGTATGTGAGCTCCGGTCAGGAGGTTGAGTGGGCACCGAAGCGAACCGCATCGGTGGGCGCCCGTCGTCGATCACGGGCGCGGCGGACCATAGGAACGGATACCGCCGATGTAAACTGCCTTTTCCGCCTCAGATGCCAGCGGCCTCCGGCCTTGGCTTTCGCGTTCCGCGCGAGAACCGCTAGGCGCCGGAAGCCGTGAGAGGCGGCTTCGAGCGAATACACACGTAGATGAGGTGCCGCGAGGCAGTGGTCAATAGAGGCCGCCGGTACCGGTCACCGCCGCCTTGTCGGCCTCGGGATTGACCTCGGTCGGCACGCCCCAGGCCATGCCGTCGCCACCGATGACCGAGTATACGTCGGACGGGCCGGTGCCGGGCTTGAACGCCTCGATGATCGCGCTTTCGCCTTCGTAGGCACGCATGCCGGTCTTGCGATCGATCGGGATCAGCACCATGCCCTCGGGCACCTTGAACTCCTGCGGCGGCTGACCGGCCAGAGCCTGGGCCATGAAGTCGCGGAAGACGGGCGCGGCCATCGTGCCGCCGGTCGCGCCGTGGCCCATCGGCTTGGGTGTATCGAAGCCGAGGAAGATGCCGACGGTCAGCTCGGGGGTGAATCCCACGAACCAGGCGTCCTTTTCATCGTTGGTGGTGCCGGTCTTGCCGGCGATCGGACGATTGAGGCTCTTGACCACGGTGGCGGTGCCGCGCTGGACGACGCCTTCCATCATCGACGTGATCTGGTAGGCCGTCATCGGGTCGAGCACCTGTTCGCGCTCGTCGACCAGCTGCGGCTCGTCCTGCCCCTTCCAGTCCTCGGCATTGCATCCCTCGCAGACGCGCTGGTCGTGCCGATAGATGGTCCGGCCGAAACGATCCTGAACGCGGTCGATCAGGGTCGGCTGCACGCGGCGCCCACCGTTGGCGATGATGGCGTAGGCATTGACCAGCCGCATCACCGTCGTCTCGCCAGCGCCGAGCGACATGGCGAGGACCGGTTGCATGTTGTCGTAGATGCCGAAACGCTTGGCATACTCGGCGACGAGCGGCATGCCCATGTCCTGGGCGAGGCGGACCGTCATCAGGTTGCGCGACTTCTCGATGCCGGTCCTGAGCGTCGAAGGACCGGCGTAGCCGCCGCCGTAGTTCTGCGGCCGCCACATGCCGAGGCCCGGCCCCTGATCGATCTCGATCGGCCCGTCCATGATGACCGACGCCGGCGTGTAGCCGTTGTCGAGAGCGGCCGAGTAGACGAAAGGCTTGAAGGACGAGCCAGGCTGGCGCATGGCCTGCGTCGCCCGATTGAACTCGCTTTCGGCGAAGGAGAAGCCACCGACCAGGGCGCGGACGCGGCCGGTGGTCGAGTCCATGGCTACCAGGGCGCCGGAAATGCCCGGGAACTGGCGAAGGCGATAGGCTTCCAGCGTACCGATGGCATTGCCGGTCTTCTCGACGTAGATGACGTCACCAACCGACAGCACATCCGATGCGGCCTTGATCGCCGCGCCGCGCTTGGGGCCGCTCTCCCATTTCGCCCATTTCAACTGATCGAGCGGGATGATGCCCTCGACGCGCTCGTCATTCACCTTTCCGGTCGGCCCCTTGGAAGGCTGAAGGCCGATTCGGGCGGTGTCGCCGTCGAAGCCGAGCACGACCGCGAGGTTCCATTCGGGCACGTCGGAGAGCGCCGCCTCGGCAGCCAATGGAATGCCCCAGTCTCCGGAGACGTCGATCTGCTTCTTGGCGCCGCGCCAGCCGTGCGCCTCGTCATAGCGCAACAGAGCCCTCTGAAGCACGCCGCGAGCGATCACCTGCATGTTCGGGTCGAGCGTCGTGCGAACCGAAAGGCCACCTTCGTAAAGGCCCTTCTCGCCATACATGGCGAGCAGAGAGCGGCGCACCTCCTCGACGAAGTAGTCGGAGGCGAACACCTTGGCCGACTGGTTGCGCTCGGCGATGACCAGCGGCGCCTTGAGAGCAGCCTCGCCCTCCTCGCGTGTCGCATAGCCGTTTTCCATCATCTGCTGGATGACGTAGTTACGGCGTTCGACGGCGGCCTGACGGTTGCGATAGGGGTTGTAATTTTCCGGCGCCTTGGGCAGCGCGGCCAGGAAGGCGACCTCTTCGAGCTTCAGATCGGCGAGCGGCTTGTCGAAATAGGCCAGCGAGGCGGCGGCGACGCCATAGGAACGGAAGCCGAGATAGATCTCGTTGAGGTAGAGTTCGAGGATCTGGTCCTTGGTGTAGGTCTGCTCGATCTTCAAGGTCAGCATCGCTTCGCGGATCTTGCGATCGATGGTGCGCTCGTTGGTCAGCAGGAAGACCTTGGCGACCTGCTGCGTGATCGTCGAGGCGCCGACCATGCGCTTGTTTGAGCCGGAAACGATGGTGTCGATGTTCTTGACCGCCGCGCCGGCGAGGCTGATCAGATCGATGCCCGGATGGGTGTAGAAGCCCTTGTCCTCGGCCGAGATGAAGGCCTGCTTGACCCGGTCGGGAATCATCTGGATGGGCAGGAAAAGACGACGTTCGTGGGCGTATTCGGACGCAAGCTCGCCATCGGCGGCGTGAACGCGCGTCACCACGGGCGGCTGGTAATTGCGCAGCTGGTTGGTGTCGGGCAGATCGGAGCTGAGGGAATGGATGTAGACGGCGACACCGCCGGCCACCACCAGGAACAGCAACGCCGCGATCGAGAAGACCCAGCCAAAGAATCTTACGAAGACCATATTCCGTCCATCAATCCCGTCGACACCGGCCGCGCCGGCGTATGTGTCCGTCGCGGCAGCGTGGCGAAGTCCGGTTCGCCCGGATGCTCATGCGTCGGCTTTTGGGCCAGCCGATACCTCAAAACGCCGCAAAATGCGAATGTTTCCGTGAGTGCGGACGTTCGCCGTTCTTTGTGGCGAAGGCGGGGCCGTGGCGTTGCCCTCAGGCAACAGTCCGTCAGCTTCGGCTATTTGCCGATGTAGGCGTACTTCTGGCCGAAGAAGCGCAACACCGCCTGCGTGACGGCGTCGGCAACGCGGGACCGCCACTCGTCTGAGGTCAGCAGCTTCTCGTCCTGATCGTTGGAGAGATAGCCGATTTCCACCAGGACCGAGGGAACGTCATGGGCCTTCAGCACCTGGAATCCCGCGGAGCGGCGCGGATTCTTGATCATGCGGGTCGCTGAGGCGAGATCTCCGACAAGTCCGTTGGCGAAGGCGGCCGAGAAGTTTCTGGTTTCCCGCCGGGTGAGGTCAACCAGAATGTCGGTCACGTCGTCAGCCTCCTGCTGAAGGTCGAGACCGGCAATCAGGTCTGACGCGTTTTCCTTGGCGGCAAGCGCGGCGGCCTCGCGGTCCGAGGCTCTGTCGGACAGCGTATAGACTGTGGCGCCGCGCACCGACCCCTCGTGCTCGGAATCGGCATGGATGGACAGAAAGAGATCAGCGGCGTGATCGCGAGCGAATTGGACGCGGGAGCCGAGCGGCAGGAATGTGTCATCGGTGCGGCTCAGAAGAACCGCGACCTTGCCGGTCTGCTCAAGGCGCTCCTGCAGCTTCTTGGCGAAGGCCAGGACAATGTCCTTCTCAAGCACGCCAGAGGCGGAGACGGTGCCGGCATCGACACCGCCGTGGCCCGCATCGATGACGATCAGCGGCTTCTCGCGCTTGCTGCGATCGGGCGGCGGCAACTGATCGGCCTTTTGCACCGGCTGGTTGGCCTCGTCGCGCGCAAGCTGGCTCTTTCTCTGCTCCTCCTCGAAGGCGGCGGAGGTCGTCTTGAGCAGGTCGAGAACCATGCGGGCCGGCTGGTTCTCGACGGCCGGAAGCACGAAGGCCTTGTCGATCTTCACCGGGCCGGTGACATCCAGCACGATGCGCGACCGACCGGCCGCGAACTGTCCGTAGCGCCAGTCGCTGACGAGCCCGCGGCCGCTACTGCCGGTGCCGGACGGCAGGCGGAAGTCGATCTCGGGCAGGTCGATGACGACACGATAGGGTTCGTCGAGGGTGAAGGCGCTGAGATCGACCTCCCCCGAAAGATCGAGCACGAAGCGGGTGCGACTCTCGTCGCCGACGACGCGTCCGTCCGTCGCCACCGGCGGATCGGCGGCAAACGCGCCTGCCGTCAGACAGGCAAGCGCCATCGCCGCCAGCATGACGGCGCGGAGAAAGACAGCGAAGCGGTTTGCAACGGTCGTCAAATGATCGCTCCCACGATCCCATGGGCGGCCCAAACTGCCACAGACGGACGAGATGGCAACTCCCCTCTCCGCACGGACGCTTCTTCCGTGGATCGGCGGCAGTGATCCTTCAGTACCTAGGCCAATTTGGTTAACCATTTTGTAAGTCCGGGCGCGCGGACCGGCAAACACTTCACATTGCGAGGAATTGATTGGCGGCCTATTTGATCGCCTTGCATATGGGACTTCACGCAAGTAATAAGAGATCGGAGCCCGAATCCTTGCTCTCGGTACTTGAGAGCGTCCAGCCGGTTCGCCTCCTGCTTGAAAAGCGGGAGGATTATGACCGGCAGTCGGAGGACCGAGAGGTCAGTGCAGCCGCCGGTGTGGTTTTCCGGCCGATGCGCGGAACCCGGACCTTCGCTTGTTGTCTCTCGTCCGGCCACGTGCCGTGCAGCGGGAAGCATATGAGGACGCCCGTAGATCCACCGGAAAGATCGGCGCTTCGGTGCGCGGCCATTGAGGCCGCCCAACAAGGCATTCGTCGCCGTTCCCCCGTATTGGCTTTCGCCGAGCGGGCTTTTCAGGAACGACGGTGTTGAAAAGAAAGAACGTGCCGGACGTGAAAGTCGTGAGGCCAAAGCAGATCGTCGAAAAGGCAGGATGGCGCAAAGCCTCGGCCTCTTCTCGATTTGCGGTCTCGGTCGGTCCGGCGCCCCTTCCCATTCCCATCCCCCTTATCGACGGCCGGTGCGGCCCCTTCCAGCGCGCGACAATTCCAGGGAGGGTTCCTCGGAACCTCCCAGCGGTGTCGCGGCGGTGCAGAGGGCGCACACGGCCGGGAGTCAGTCTTTATGGCCAACAAGATGCTGATCGATGCCACCCACCCGGAGGAGACCCGGGTGGTTGTGGTGCGTGGACACCGCGTTGAGGAATTCGATTTCGAGTCGGCGACTAGAAAGCAGCTGAGAGGCAATATCTATCTTGCCAAGGTGACGCGCGTTGAACCGTCTTTGCAGGCGGCCTTCGTCGAGTACGGCGGCAATCGCCACGGCTTTCTGGCCTTCTCCGAAATCCACCCCGACTACTACCAGATCCCGCAAGCTGACCGTCAGGCTCTGATCGAGGCGGAAGAGGCTGAGGAGCGCGAGGAAGCCGAGCGGCGCGCCAAGATGCACCGCGACCGGCAGGCTCGCGCACAGGCTGCGAAAGCCGCCGCGCGCCCCGCCGAGACGATCAGCGAAGCGCCCGCCGAGGATGGCGAGCCGCAGCCGGCCGACGACATGAGCGCCCACGAGGCGACGCCCGTCATCGAAGTGGCCGACGACGAAGTGCCGACGCCCGACACCGGCGGCATCATCGACATTCACGACGACCAGTCGGTCGAGACCATCAATGACGATGGCGAGGACCATGGCGGCAGCGACGACGAGGAAGAGCACGTCGAGAGCGTCGGCGCCGAAGATGCGTTGGAAGAGGTGCCCGAGCGTCGCACCCGCCGCGCTCGCCAGTACCGCATTCAGGAAGTGATCAAGCGCCGGCAGGTGCTGCTGGTTCAGGTCGTCAAGGAAGAGCGTGGCACCAAGGGCGCGGCGCTGACCACCTATCTGTCACTGGCCGGCCGCTATTCGGTGCTGATGCCCAACTCGGGACGTGGCGGCGGCATCTCGCGCAAGATCACCAACGTGCAGGACCGCAAGCGCCTCAAGGAAATCGCCCACGAGCTGGACGTGCCGGAAGGCATGGGCGTCATTCTGCGCACGGCCGGCGCCGCCCGCACCAAGACCGAAATCAAGCGCGACTTCGAGTATCTCCTGCGCCTGTGGGAGAACGTCCGTGAGCTGACGCTTCGCTCGACCGCGCCCAGCCTCGTTTACGAGGAGGGCTCGCTGGTCAAGCGCTCGATCCGCGACCTTTACAACAAAGACATCGATGAAGTCCTTGTTGCCGGCGAAGACTCCTATCGCGAGGCCAAGGATTTCATGCGCATGCTCATGCCGAGCCATGCCAAGAACGTCCAGCCCTACCGCGACCCGATCCCGGTGTTCGGCCGCTTCGGTGTCGAGCCGCAGCTCGATGCGATGTTCTCGCCGCAGGTGACGCTGAAGTCGGGCGGCTATCTCGTCATCAACCAGACGGAAGCGCTCGTCGCCATCGACGTCAACTCCGGCCGGTCGACGCGCGAGCACAATATCGAGGATACGGCGCTCGCCACCAACCTCGAAGCCGCCGAGGAAGTGGCTCGCCAGCTCCGTCTGCGCGACCTTGCCGGCCTCATCGTGATCGACTTCATCGACATGGAAGAGGCCAAGAACAACAAGGCGGTGGAGCGCAAGCTCAAGGATTGCCTGAAGAACGATCGCGCCCGCATCCAGGTGGGCCGCATTTCGCACTTCGGCCTGATGGAAATGAGCCGCCAGCGTATCCGCACCGGCGTACTGGAAGGCTCCACCGAGCTCTGCCCGCACTGCCTCGGCGCCGGCATCGTCCGCTCCACCGAGAGCGTGGCGCTGCATGTGCTGCGCGCGCTGGAAGACCTGCTGATCAAGGGCGTGACGCATCACCTGACCGTCCGTACCCGGTCGTCGGTTGCGCTCTACATCCTCAACCAGAAGCGCAAGCATCTGTCCGATCTTGAGGCCCGCTTCGGCCTGACGATCACCATCGCTGCCGACGAGCACCTCGGGTCGCAGCACTTCGCCGTCGAGCGCGGCGAGATCATCCTCAACCCTGCCCCGCCGCCGCCCGCGCCGACACTGACGCCGGAAAGCGTACAGCCCTACGACGAGGACATGGACGAGGAGATCGAGGAAGAGGACGACGAGGAGGCGGAGGCCGAGAAGGCTCAGTCCTCGCGCGAAGAGCGTGGTGACGGAGATGCCCGCCGCAAGCGGCGTCGGCGTCGGCGCCGGCGGACCGAAGGTGGTGACGCCGGCAATGGCGAGGGCCAGGACGCGGCCGGCGAGAACGCCGAGCAGCCGTCGACCGAAGGCGACGACGACGGCGCCGAGGAAGACGAGAGCGAGGTGCGCGCCGAGGGCGAGAGCGAAGGCGAGCAGCGCCGCAGATCGCGTCGTCGCGGCCGTCGCGGTGGTCGCCGCCGGCATCAGCTCGAGGAAGATATCGGAGCGGAGGCGACCGCTGCCGCCCAGGAAGGCGAGCCAGCTGCGGCTGAGGTAGCGATCAATGGCGTCGAGGCCGAGCCTGTTGCCGATGCCGGCGATGTCGAGGTGGCAGCCGCCCCGAGCGTACTGAACGACGAGCCGGTCGAGACGCTGGCAAGCGAGACCGAGGCGGCACCGGAAGAGACGGCGGAGACCGCCGCGCCCGTCCACGCGCCGATCGAGAGCGTCGCGGAACTGGTCGAGAAGTCGGTCGAGGCCAACGAGCCGGTGCAGCAGCCCGAACCGGAAGCCGAGCCGGAGCCCGATCCCAATCACCCGAAGAAGACCGGCTGGTGGCAGCGCCGCTCGTTCTTCTGAGGAACTGCCAAGCAAGTTAGATCAAGGCCGTCCCGGCACCCCTGGGGCGGCCTTGTCGTTGGGGGCGGCCAGTTCACACGCCGAGGATCGCCATGAGGCGACCGAGGCCAGCGCTGGAAACCGGCTGTGAGCCAGAAAGACCTTTTTTGGGGCGAACGGCTATCTCAGCCAGGCACCAAGCCGATCGCAGGCGTCCGCGATCTCATCGGTCCGCCCGGCGAAGGAAAATCGCACGTAGGACGAGCCGCGCCCGGTGTCGAAATCGAGCCCCGGCGTTGCGGCGACGCCCGCCTCGTTCAGCATGCGGCGGCAGAAATCGAGGCTGTCGTTGGTATAGCGGCTGACATCGGCGTAAAAGTAGAATGCGCCGTCGACCGGCAAGAATCGGTCCAGACCGATTTGCGGCATGCGGTCCAGTAGCAGCCGGCGACTCGCCTCGTAGCCCGCCTTGACCGCCTCCAGTTCCGCCGTGGCTTCGAAGGCGCCGAGGGCGGCGCGCTGCGACAGCTCAGACGGCGAGATAAAGAGGTTCTGGGCGATGCGTTCGACCGGTCGCACCAGCCGCTCCGGAAGCACCATCCAGCCAATGCGCCAACCGGTCATGCAGAAGTACTTGGAGAAGGAGTTGACGACCACGACATCGTCCGAAAACTCCAGGGCCGTGACCTCGTCGCCGGCATAGACGAGGCCGTGATAGATCTCGTCCATCACGAGGGCGATGTTCATGTCGTGGCACGCGGCGACCAACGACCTGAGGCCGTCGCGCGTCATCATGGTGCCCGAGGGATTGTTGGGGCTTGCCACCACGATGCCGGCCAGCGGGCGTTCGGCATGCACCTTCTCAACGGCGGCGGCGCTCGCCTGCCAGCGGTCGTCGGCGGTCGTCGGGATTTCGACCACCTCCAGACCGAGAGCCGTCAGGATGTTGCGATAGGCCGGATAACCTGGCGTCGGCAGGCCCACGCGGTCGCCGACGTCGAACATGGCGAGGAAGGCGAGATTGAAGGCGCCCGACGATCCTCCCGTGACGGCAACCCGTCCGGCCGGGATGTCGACGCCATAGCGGTCTGCGTAAAGGCGGGCGATGCGAGCGCGCAGTTCGGGAATGCCGAGCGCTTCGGTGTAGCCGACGCGACCGCGTGCAAGAGCCGCCTCGGCGGCGGCACGGACGGCGGCCGGCACCGGTGCGCCGGGCTCGCCGAGTTCCATATGGACGATGCTTCGTCCCTCGCGGGCAAGCCTATTGGCATCGGACAACACATCCATGGCGAGGAATGGAGCCACATCACTCCGTTGCGAAACCCGCATAATTCCGTCGCCTCCAAGATTTTGCCAGAGATGGGCCGCAGTGTGCCGCCAATCGGACGCTTCTGATTTTTCCGTTGCGCCCGGCATGCGTTCTGCCCTTTATCAGGCTACGGACACCCTGACGAGACTTCCGACAATGAATCGCGCGATGATGATCAGCTTCCGTCGTACCTCCGTCGCCATCCTCACAGCGGCGGCGGTTGCCGTCTCGTCCACCCTGCCGGCGCTCTCCGCCGAGCGAGGCCGCAGCATATCGCTGCTGCGTGACGCCGAGGCGGAGGCCCTGATCACCGACTACACGCGCCCCTTGCTGAAGGCGGCCGGGCTCGGGGCGGCAGACGTCCAGGTCAAGCTGGTCAATGACGACACCTTCAACGCCTTTGTCGCTGACAGCCGGCATATTTTCGTCAATGCCGGCGCGATCATCGACTCAACGACGCCCAATCAGCTGATCGGTGTGCTGGCCCACGAAATCGGTCACCTTGCGGCCAATCACCTGTCTCAGTTGAGGTCTGAAATCCGTCGGATGCAGATTCTGTCGGCGCTCGCCGTCATCGGCGGCGTCGCCGCGGGCGCGGCTGGCGGCGGCGGAGCGGCGGCAAGCGCCCTAGCCACCGGTGGCATGCAGTTCGGCCAGCGCGGCCTGCTGATGTATGCTCGCGAGAACGAGACCGCGGCCGACCAACTGGCCCTGAAGTATCTTGCCCAGACGGGACAATCGGCAAAAGGCATGCTGGAGACCTTCCAGCGCTTTGCCGACCAGCAGATGTTCATGTCGGCGCACATCGACCCCTATATCCAGAGCCATCCCCTGGCGGCCGACCGCATCGCCATGATCGACGAGCTGGCTCACAAGTCGAAGTTTTTCGACAAACCCGACAGTCCGGCCCTCCAGGCGCGACATGACCTCGTCCGGGCCAAGTTCGCCGCCTTCACCCGCAACGCCCAAAGCGTGATGCGGCTTTATCCGCCATCCGACACCAGCCTGGCCGCCGACTATGCGCGGGCCATCGTTGCCTACCGCTTCGCCGACCCTAAGTCGGCCGTTGCCCGCATGGACGACCTGATCAAGCGTTCACCCAACAATCCCTATTTCTGGGAGTTGAAGGGGCAGATCCTGCTGGAGACCGGCAAGCCGAGGGACGCCGTGGTACCCTTGCGAAAGGCCGTATCGCTGGCGCCGAACGCCGGGCAGATCCGCGTCCTTCTGGGACAAGCGCTGGTGGGCACCGGCGACGGCAAGCTGACCGACGAGGCGATCGCGGCCCTCACCAAGGGCATCGGCGACGATCCCGACCAGCCGGTCGGCTATCGGCAGCTTGCGATCGCCTATGCGCGCAAGGACAACATCGCCTTGGCCGATCTTGCCTCGGCGCAAGGAAGTTTTGCTGTGGGCGACATCGACACCGCCAAGAAATACGCCATGCGCGCCCAGGAGAAGCTCAAGACCGGCTCGCCGGCCTGGCTGCGCGCCGACGACATCATCACCTACAAGATACCCAGATGACCGGGCGGTTTCCGCCTGGAACGAGGAGCAGTCGCATGTTTGCCCATTTTCGGAAAGTACTGTCGGCCACGCTGGTCGCCGCGACTCTCCTCCCCTGCGCCGCCGTCGCGGAAGAGTTCACCGACGGCCAGAAGGCGGCGATCGGCGACGTCGTGAAATCGTACCTTCTCGAGCATCCCGAGGTGATCACCGAAGCCCTGCAGGCGCTCGACGCGCGCAACAAGGCGGCCGAGGAGCAGGGACGGGTCGACGCCATCCAGGCGAACAAGGAAGCCATCTTCACTTCGCCATACCAGGCGACCCTTGGCGATCCCGATGCCAAGATCGCCCTCGTCGAGTTCTTCGACTACAACTGCGGCTACTGCAAGAAAGCACTCGCCGACACCCGCGCCATTCTCGACAAGGAGAAGGACGTCAAGATCATCCTCAAGGAGTTCCCCATCCTGAGCGAAGGCTCGGTCGAGGCGGCCAAGGTTGCGGCGGCCGTCAACATCCTCGATCCCAAGGCCTACGAGGCCTTCCATTTCGAGTTGATGGGCATCCGCGGGCAGGCCGACGGCGACCGCGCGGTGGCGGCGGCGGTCAAGGCGGGCCTTGACGAGGCGAAAGTGAAGGAGACGGCCGGCACCCAGGCGGTGGCCGAGGCGATCAATCACTCCTACGATCTCGCCCGCAAGCTCAACATCAACGGCACCCCCGCCTACATCATCGGCGACGAGATGGTCTAT
>Ga0206116_1001640_pt1 | contig 11315 bp, 8 predicted proteins | sample 3A1Ametagenome_FD_178000 | JGI IMG/M metagenome (GOLD analysis project Ga0206116, IMG submission 178000) | Enriched microbial communities from leaf-cutter ant dump, University of Wisconsin, Madison, United States - 3A1A | ecosystem: Environmental > Terrestrial > Nest > Insects nest > Nest dump...
CTCTCGCCGCGGAACACGGCCAGCGCCATCTCGGTGGCCTTGGCAGCCATCGCATAGGGATCCTGGGAGGAAGAGGCGACGATCCGGGTTTCACCCGACTTGAGGGCGGCGACGACATCGGGAGCGCCGTCGACGCCGGCAATGATCATCTCCTGCCGGTTGAGCTGCTTGGCAGCGAGATCGGCGCCGAGGGCGGTCGGATCGTTGGCTCCGAACACGGCGTCGATGTGGGAGAAGCGGGTCAGGAGGCCCTGCATGACGGCGAAGCCGCCATCGCGAGACGCCTTGCCGTCCTGGTTGTCGGACAGGATCTTGATGTCCGGATATTCGGCAAAGGCCTTCTTGCAACCGGTGACGCGATCGATGATCGAGGACACCGGTGGGCCGTTGATGATGACGACGTCACCCTTGCCCTTCAGCTGATCGGCCAGATACTTGCAGGCCATCTCGCCGGCCTGGACGTTGTTGGTCATGACCGTCACGTCGGCGCCGTTGGCCGAGACGTCGAAGGCACCGACGGTGATGCCCGCCGCCTTGGCCTTGGCGATGGCCGGCGAAATGGCGTTGGCATCGACCGAGTTGATCATGATCAGGCCGACACCCGAAGCGATGAAGTTGTCGATCTGAGTGGCCTGCTTGTTGAGATCATAGTCGGCGCCGATCACCGTCACGTCGGCATTCGGGGCAGCCTTGACGACCGCGTCCTTGGCGCCCGCCACCAGCGGGACGAAGAACGGGTTGCCGAGCGTGCCAACGGTGATGCCGACACGTTCGGGAACCTTGTCGGCCGCGACCGCCGGGAGCGCCGCGAGCGCGAAAGCGGCGGCTGCCATGAGATATGTTGCTGGCTTCATTTGGGGTCTCCTCCTTTTTCGAGCGATACGGCGGATCGCGCCGCCACATCGCCCTTGGCAGACAAGCGGTCTGCATTCCGGAACGGCCGTTCGCTACCTCCAGAACGGCCGCACCAAACTCACATCGTCAGGCGCGTTTCGGGGCAATGGCCCGCGCGATGGCCGACAACCAGACGACCACCGCCTCCGCCCCCGGATCGGGGTGGCCGACTGCGCGGTCGCCGAGATAGCTCGAGCGTCCGCGACGCGAGGTGATGGCGGCGGTTGCCGTTGCGCCCGCGGCGGCGGCTTGAATGGCTGCGGCGAGAGCGCCGCGCATGTGGTCACCCTCAGCTTCAAGCGCCTCCACCGCCGGCACCAGAGCATCGAGCATGGTTCGGTCGCCAACGCGGGCGTCGCCGAGCCTCGCCACGGCGTCCGCAGCGGCCTTGAGCGCGTCGCCCCAAGCGGCAGGGCTACCCGTATCGCGCTCGACCGCAGCGGCGGCGCTCATCAGACCGACGGCATAAAGCGCGCCGGACGTGCCGCCCACCGACTTGCGGACTGTCGCCGACAGGCGGCGCAGGGCCGCCGGCCTGTCGAGATGGCGATAATCGTCGAGCTCCGCCAGGATGGCCTGCGAGCCGCGGGCGAGATTGAGGCCGAGATCTCCGTCGCCCACCGCCTGATCGAGGGCTGTGAGACGGGGTTCGTCGGCGATCAGGGCTTTCGCGGCCGCTTCGATGGCGGCGACCAGCATCCCATCGCCCTCACCGCCTTTTCGGGCACTTTCGACCCGAGGAGAAGGCACGACGACCGGTGCGGAAAGGGAAAGCGGCGCCGCCGAGACGGGCCAAGCCGACGCCGAGGTGGGCGCATCGAGAAGGTCGAGGAGTTCGTCGTCGACGACCAGCGCCGACAGCGAAAAACCGGCCATGTCGAGAGCGGTGAGGAATGCTCCCGTCCACATGCGCGACACGCGGACGCCGAGCGCCTCAGCGGCACGAACCGCCTCGCCGGCAACGATGGACATTTCCATCGACGGGGTCGCGCCGAGATTGTTGACGAGCAGCGCCACGCGATCCCCGGCCTTGATGCCGCGATCTTCAAAGATGCGACCGATCACCGTCGACACCAGGGATCGGGCCGGTTGCAGTCGGTCGCGACGAACTCCCGGCTCCCCGTGGATACCGAGACCGAACTCGACTTCGTTGTCGGCGAGCGAGAAGCCCGGCCGCCCGGCGGCCGGCACCGTGCAAGGCGTGAGACCGACGCCCATCGAACCGACCGCGCCGATCACCCGTCGGGCCAACTCGGCCACTTCATCGAGCGGCTTGCCCGCCGCAGCGGCCGCACCGACCACCTTATGGACGAGAACCGTTCCGGCAATGCCGCGCCGACCGGCAGTGTCGCTACCCGTCGCCAGCGAAACGTCGTCGGCCACGATGACCATCTCGACGGGAATCCCCTCTGCACGGGCGATTTCCGCGGCGAGGCCGAAGTTGAGCCGGTCGCCGGTATAGGACTTGACGATGAGGAGCACACCGCCGGGTCCGCCGACCGCCCGGATCGCCGCCAGGACAGCGTCGGTAGACGGCGAGGTGAAGACGTCGCCGCAGACGGCGGCGGTCAGCATTCCTGCGCCAACGTAGCCGGCATGGGCCGGCTCGTGCCCCGAACCGCCACCCGACACCAGGGCGACCTGACCTGAAGAGCGGACGGCATCGAGATCGGCGCGGACGATCACTCGCTCACCTTCTATGCGGCTGAGACCATCGACCGACCGGACGAGACCGTCGATCATGTCGTCGACGACGGCGCTGACGTCGTTGATGAGCTTCTTCACGCCTTCCTCCCGCTCGCAATGTGGAGCTGTCGGCCCGCCAAGCCGTTTTGGCATTATTGTACGGACAAGACGGACATTACGTTCGACTCCGAACCCTTGTCAAGCGGTGTTGACGGCGCACTGCACAAAAGGTACTGATGTTTTGTCCGTACAATACTGACAAGAGTGCTCTGCGAGCAAAAACGTCCGGCGATACGGCCGTTCCCCGCGCTCGGTCGGGACTCAAGAAAAAAACGAGGAGATGAACCATGGCCCACCACCGGCTCTCGACGAGCTACCGCATGAACCGGCTTTTCCACGAAGATCGGGCGGCACTGATCGTTCCAGTCGACCACGGCGTTGTCTGGGGTCGTGTCCCGGCTCTGGAAGCACCGGTCGACGTCATCAAGAGCTACATGCAGGAAGACGTTACCGGCTTCATGGTGACCACCGGCATCGTCCGGGCCACCGAGGCCTTGCTGGCGCGGCAATCCCAGTTCGCACGCGTGCTGGCCATCGACGCCTTCTGGTCGACCAAGACGCCGGAAAAGGGTACCGGCACCATCGTCGCCCAGCTCGAGGATGCCGTTCGCCTTGGGGTCGACTGCGTGAAGCTGCTGCTGCCGTGGAACGTGTCCGACGAGGAAAAAGTGCTCTACTGCGAGCGCATCGGCCGCGTCATCTCCGAAGCGGTGAAGTGGGAGATGCCGGTCATGGTCGAGCCGGTGTTGCTGGCTGCGCCTCGTTCGGAGGAAGTCGTCAAGCAGGAGATCGAGGTGGCGCGCATTGCCTTCGATCTTGGCGCCGACATCATCAAGATCACCTTCCCCGGCGCCGAGGAAACCGCTCGCCTTGTCGAGGAACTGCGCATCCCGATCGTCATTGCCGGCGGCGCGCTGTCCGGTGACGCAAAGACGACGCTGACCGACTCGGAAGAGGTGATCCGGGCCGGCGCGCAGGGGCTGGTGATCGGCCGCAAGGTCTGGCAGCGGCCGGAAGCCGAAGCCAAGGAGACGATCCGCGAGCTGGCGCGCCTCACGCGTCAGCACTATACCCGCCACTGGTAAGGAAGGTGCGATGTCCGAGCTCTTCTGCGGTATCGATGTTGGCTCCACCAACATCAAGGTGATCCTGGTCGATGACCGGCGCGGCGTCATCGCCCGTCGTCACCGGCCGACGCCACGGCTCGGGCAAGACAATCCACCAGCGAGAGCCGGCGACGTCGAGCCGCATGTCCTCATCAATACACTTGAAGACATGATCATCGACGCCTCGCAGGCAGCGGCCGACGGGCGGCCGATCGCTGCCATCGCCGCGGCCGGGGTCGGCGAGGATGGATTCCTCGTCGACGCCGGGCTGCGGCCCCTGACGACGGCCATCGCCTGGTTCGACAACCGTGCCGAGACCGAGGCAGTCCGGCTCGCCGCCAGCGACCGTTCCGCCGACACCGGGCTCTGCTTCGAGCCAACCCGCACGGCAGCCAAATGGCTTTGGATCGCCCGCCATCAACCGATGGAGACGTCGGCAACGTGGATGGCGCTGACCGACTACCCCGCCTCCTGGTGGGCCGGCGAGACCTTCATGTCGGAGACGCTGGCGGCACGCACCGCCTGCTACGACATTTCCCGCCGCGCCTTCCTGCCCGAGCTTCTTCTGGCCGCCCAGGCGCCAACGCTTCCGCCGGTGCGGATGGCCGGCGACATCGTCGGGTACATGCGTCCGGGACGCCTGACGCGGTCTGGCGCAGTGACGACAGCAACGCGCCTTGTCGCGGGCGGTCACGACCATCCCGTTGCCGCCTCGGTGGCCGATCTCATAAGCCCGGGCGCCATCGTCGACTCGCTCGGGACCGCCGAGGTCGTCTACGCTGAAGCCGACTCTCCGCCACCGCCCCGGCCGGGCATCGTCCGCTCGGTTCCCGTGCTGCACCGCAGCCGTGAAGCGCGCTTCAAGGTATTCGAGTTCGCGGCAACGCTGGCCGTGTTGCGGGTTCCCACGCCCGGCGGCGATCTGCTTGGCGAGGTACTCGCCGCCGACCACATCCCCCTCGATGACGGCGCCCGCCCCGACACGATGGCACCCCGCGAGATTGCTGAAGCCCTCCGCCGCGCAGATCCGCAGGAGGCCCGGCGCATTGCAGCGCGGCTCCTGGTTGCCGCGACCGAGGTGACGGCCGGCATTCTCGACGATCTCGTCGCGTCGGGCATCGACAGCGGGCCTCTCTATGCGACCGGCGGCTGGAGCCGTTCAGACGCTCTGATGCGGTTGCGCACCACCGTCCTCAACCGTCCGATCCGGCGCATCGGCGAGCCTGAACTCGCCGCCTTCGGCGCCGCCCTGATCGCTGGCGCACGACCGGATCTGTCGCCCCTGTTGAAAGTCAGCGAAATATCTGCCTGAGGCTCACTCGCCTTCCATGGCCTGCGCCTCGACGGCGATCTTAACGACGTCGGAGCGGGCGTAGGACCAGTAGTAATCGAACGGACGACCATCCGGCCCGCGCGACACCGAGCGGATCAGCAGCACGGGAGCGCGCACGTCGAGGCCGAGGAAACGGGCGGGCAGCTCCGGCGCACCGACGGCAGCTACCTCGCGGCGAGCGCTGGAGATCTGGTATCCGGCGGCCCGAAGCGTCTGGTTGAGCGACTGCGTGCCCCGCAGCACATCGGTGCCGGCCAGCGTCGCCCCGACTTCCGGCGGCATAAAGTTGGTGGAATAGACGGCCGGCCGACCATCAAGACAGCGCAGCCGTTCGAGAATGAAGCCGGCGGCGCCCGGCTCGAGGCCAAGGGCATCGCTCGCTTCGCGCGGCAGCGGTTCCAGTCCGCTACGGAAGACGGTGGTGTCGACCGTCCTGGTCCCATCCACTTCCGACTCGAAGAAGCCGCGCGTTACCTGCAGCATCCAGTCGCCCTGGCTTTTCTCCGCCACGAAGGCACCCCGCCGGGGGATCATCCTGATCAGCCCTTGCTCCTGCAACGCACGCAGCGTTTCGCGAACCGTAGACCGAGACAGGTCGAACGTACGGCAGAGATCGCTCTCCGACGGCAGGCGCGCGCCGGGTGACAGCTCGTTGGATCGGATGCGCTGCTCGATGATGCGGCTAAGCTGCTGGTAGTAGGGCTCGGCGGACGTGCGGTTGATGACTTCCATGATACCTGGTGGTCCGTTCGTACGGACGAGATTTACAACACGTACAAGTATTTGACCAGAGCGTATGGCCGCGTCCGCCCCGCGCCAAGACAGACAAAAACACTGCCCCTTTCGAGGCAGTGTCCATGATGGCCGCGGACAGGAAGACCTCCTATCCGCGTGCAGACTTCCGGCCGGACGGGGCTATTTCCGCCACTTGACGACGGCGTCGAGGGTCTGGTCGACCAGAGCATCGAACGATATCTTGGCCGGTCGCCGCATGTAGGTGACGATGTCGTCAGCCAGAAGCGGCGTCGACCAGCGATCGGCGATCACCGCCCTCCCCTTGGCGATAGCCAACACGCCGAGGATCTGCGCGGCATTGCAGTCTACGTCGTGACCGATGCCGCAGACGATCTCCAGGGTGAGGTCGAAATCGCCCTCGCCGAAATAAAGGGCGATCACCTCGGCGGCGGCGTTCGGGTAGGCGTGAATCCAGTTGTACTCGACATAGCGGGCATCGCAGACGGCCCAGGCCTCGCGCCAGTCGGACGCCGCCTCGCAAGCCTTCAAGGCAAAGTCGAGCACGGCGCCATACTCGGTGTCGGTTCTGAACAGCGCGATCGTCGATGTCAGCAACGAGCGGACATCCGGCTCGACAAAGGCGCGCGCGGCGAGCACGGCGTTGAACACCTCGCCGAGGATGCCGTTGCCGGCATGCGAAACTTCCGCATCCGTCCAGGCGAGGCGCGCAGCCTCGCGCGCCCGACCGGGCACGACCATGCCGCAAATGATGCCGCGCATCTGGGCGCCGATCCACTCGTCAAACGGGTTGTCGGTCGTCGCGGTCTCCGGCGGCAGCAGCCCTCGGCGCATGCTGGACAGCGCGATCGCCTCGGCCGACCAGGCCGTCGGGATGAGGCTGGTCCAGCGCTCGCAAATGTCGGCGCCGGTAACACTCGGCCCTTCGGCGCCATAGGCTTCGAGGAAGGCGATCTCGAAGGTGATGTCGTCGTTGTAGGTGTTGGGCTCGCGTACATAGGAACGGATCGGTCCGAATACCTTCATCAGATTCTCGGCCGAATAGCCCTCGAGAGCCGTGCCGGCGGCAGCTCCGACCAGCTGGCCGAGCCAGCCGGCGGCCAGGCGGTCCCGGAGTTCGGCGTCGTCATAGGCTGGCACGACGTCGGCCGGCCAGGTGACCGTGCGTTCGAACTCTGACCATGAGGCGTGCCGAACCGTTTTCTGCGACGGATGGTTGGGATCGGGCTGCGCTGCGCGCATCAGCACGCGCAGACGCATGTCGATGGTGTAGAGGCGTTCGAAGTCGCCAGCAGCAAGCGCCGCAAGCCCTTCGCTGAGCAGCTCCGAATAGGGAGCCAGAACGTATCCCTTGTTCTCCAGCGACTGCAGCGCCGCCGCCATCAGGTTCTCGGGCGCGGCCGAGCCCGGTACGTTGCTCTTCCAGAACAGGGAGAGCAGGAAGTCCTGTCCGGCCATGGCAGCGCTGGCATCCCAGGTCTGTTCCTCCTTGCTGCGAACGACCGGCATCGTCTGTCGCAGGAGATCGCGCGTCACTTCCCAGGCTTTCATGGCACTTCCCATCGGTTCTTGGTGGATTACTTGAGGGCGGCGCGCTTGGCGCTGCCGCGGGCGGTCCAGACGGTCAGAATGACGATCGGAACCACATAGGGGATCATCTGCATCAGCTCGTTCGGCAGCCCGAGCGTCTGCATGGTGATGGCCAGCGTCTCGGCGATGGCGATGACCACAGTGGCGGCAAGCGTGCCCCAGGCCGTGCCCATGCCCATCACTTCGATGGCGATGGCGATGAAGCCGCGTCCGGCCGTCATGTCCTGGGCGAACCAGGAGACGTAGCCCATCGACAGATAGGCTCCGGCCATGCCGCCGAGCACGCCCGACAGGATGAGCGCCTTGAGCTGAATGAGCTTCACGGAAATGCCGACGGTGGCCGCCGCCTTCGGATCGACGCCAACGGCGCGAATACGCAAGCCGAAGGCCGTTCTCGCCATCATCAGGCTGACCAGCGGCACGGCCAGCAGGGCGCCGTAAGTGAGCACGTTATGCCCCGACACGAACGGCCCGATGACCGGGATGCTCCCCAGGAGAGGCAGGTCGATGGAGGGCATGACGCCGCTCTTGAGGGCGCCGGACATGCCCTTGTCGCCGGTGGCGAAGAACAGACCGAGCGTCGTCCCCGAGGATGCCGCGAGGTTCATCGCGATGCCGGTGATGATCAGGTTGGCGCCCAGGGTGTTGACGGCAAACGCCATCAGCGCGCCCATGAGTCCGCCCGCGACGACCGCGGCCAGCAGGCCGAGCCATGCGCTACCGGTCCAGGCACTGACCAGAACGCCGACAAGCGCGCCGGTCAGCATCATGCCCTCCATGCCGAGATTGAACACCCCGGCGCGATCGGAGATCAGGATGCCGAGCGCCGCGATCAGCAGCGGCGTCATGACGCGCAGCACCGTTGCGAACGTCGCGGGATCGGTGACGATGTTGAGAAGGCCGGTCATCGCGCAGCCTCCACCTGCCGTATACGACGGATCAGCCGAAGCACGGCCGGATGCTGGAAAATGGCGGTCGCCGTGACAGCAAGCATGATGGCGGCCGTGATCAGGCCGACCACTTCGCTCGGGATGCCGATATCGCGAGCCAGGAAGTCGCCGCCCACCTGCAGATAGCCGAGGAACAGGGCGGCAGGTACGACGTAGAAGGGATTTTCCCGAGCCAGGATGGCGATGATGATGCCCGTCCAGCCGAGCCCGGGCAACTGCGTCCACGAAAAGCGCGGATAGAGCCCCAGAACCTGGATGGCGCCGGCCATGCCGGCGATCATGCCTCCGACGATCTGCGCCTGCATGATGATCCGCCGGGACGGCAGACCGAGATGCGAGGCGAAGACCGGCCCTTGCCCGACGATCCGCAGGTTGAGACCCGAACGCGTGAAATAGAGCCAGACACCACCGGCGAGGCAGGCGACCAATGCCACGATGGCACCCGAGTTGAGCCGCGTTCCCGCCAACAGGCGATCAAGCTTTGCGTCCGCCGGGATGCGATAGGACATCAGCGAGCCGGCGGCCGGATCGCGCAGGTAGTAGTTGAGGAAGAACACGCCGGCGTAAAGGATGGCAAAGTTCAGCACCAGCGAGGTCACCATTTCCGGCGCTTCCCAGCGGAGGCGCAGTTCGCCGGGCACGATGCAGGATATGCTGCCGACGACGGCACCGAAGACGATGGCGACAAGCGGCGTGAACGGTCCGAAGGACGGCAGCAGCAGCGCTGCCGTGGTGGCGGCGAGGCCGCCCAGGAAGACGCCGCTCTCGATGCCGAGGTTGAACAGACCTGAGCGGAACACCACGGTGGCGGCAAGGCCGGTAAACGCGATCGGCGTCGCATATTCGGCGACATTGCCAAGATGCCGGAGGCTCGACAGCGGCCCGAGCAGGAAGGCGGCGATCACCGTGCCGGGATGTTCATGCGGCAAGGCGAAGGGAACCAGGACCGCAAGGATCACCGCCCCGATGACCGCCAGCGTTATCGCCAGGCGGACGAGGCCGGCCAGAAAGGCTCGGTTCATGGCATGTCCTCCAGGCCGAGCATAAAGGGACCGAGCCGTTCGGGCGTCAGTTGCGCTTCGTTGGGGAGTACGGCGGTAATCTGGCCGCCGAACATCACGACGACCCGATCGGACAGTCGAAGGAGCTCATCGAGATCGGCCGTGACGAGCAGCACCGCCGCGCCGCGTTCGGCGGCGGCGAGGATGCGCTTGTGGATGAAGGCGGCGGCGGCGACGTCGATGCCGCGCGTGGGCTGGTCGGCAATCAGGAAACGCGGTTCGGTCGCCAGCTCGCGAGCCGCGATCAGCTTCTGCACGTTGCCGCCCGACAGCGAGTCGAGCCTTTCTCCGATCGACAGGGCCCGAACCGAGTAGTCTTCGACCATGCCCGCGACAGCCTCGGAAATGGCACCACCGCGAAGGAAGGGACCACGCTGGAAGCGCCGGTCGCCATCGGTGCCGGCAATGGCGTTCTCGATCAGCGTCAGGGCCGGCACGCCGCCTTGGGTAAAGCGGTCGGAGGGAAGATGCGCCATGCCGCAAGCCCGCCAGCGGGCGGTCGAAGCGGCGCCCATGTCCTCGCCATCGAAGCTTATCGAGCCCGCACCCGGGCGAGCGGCTCCGGTGACCAGCGAGACCAACCCGCGCTGGCCGCTGCCATCGACACCGGCGACACCGACGATCTCGCCGGGATGAATGACGAGGTCGATATCTCGCAGCCGGTCGGCCGGATCACGCGAGGCAAGGCTCACGCCGGACATGACGAGCAGCGGCGCGCCGGTCACCTGGCGCGGCTCTCGACGGGTGATCTCCACCGGGCGCCCCATCACCATCTGCATGATCATGTTGTCGGGCACGTCGGCAAGGCGGGCGGCGCCGGCCACCTGGCCAGCCCGCAGGACCGTCACCGACTCGGCAAGGCTGCGCACCTCGTTGAGCTTGTGCGAAATGAACAGGATGGTGATGCCGTGGTCCCTGAGGTCCCGGAGCCTGTTGAACAGCTCGTTGATCTCGGGAGGAGACAGGACGGCCGTCGGCTCGTCGAGGATGAGAACCCGCGTGTCGCGCGACAGCGCCTTCAGAATCTCCACCTTTTGCTGGGCGGCAACCGGCAGCCGCCCGGTGATGGCGTCGGGGTCGACGGCGAGGCCATATCTTTGCGACAGGGCCTCGACTTTGGCGCGGGCAGCGGCGCGATCGATCAAGACGCCCTTCTTGGGCTCGTGACCGAGGATGATGTTCTCGGTCACCGACAAGGTCGGGATGAGCGAGAAGTGCTGATGCACCATGCCGATGCCGTGCCGTCCGGCAAAATCGCGCGTGGCGGTCGATACCGGTTGGCCATCGAGCAGGACATGGCCGCCCGTCGGCCCTTCGAGGCCGAACAGGATTTTCATCAGCGTCGACTTGCCGGCGCCGTTCTCGCCACAGATGGCATGGATGGTCCGCGCGGGGATCGCGAAGGACACGTCGCGGAGCGCTATGGTGCCGTTGGCGTAGGTCTTTGAAATATGGTCGAACGCGACGACGGGCGCTTGCCCGGCGGCTCGCTCCCCATCGTCGCGTCGATCTGTCATGGCTTCACGGAGTTGCGCAGGGCGTTGAGGTCGTCGCTGGACATGCCGAAGGCACTCGGCACCACGATCTCGCCGCTGGCGATCTTTTCCTTTGCCGTCTTGATGGCCGCAAGGAGCTCCGGCGTGGCAAGCTTCTCGTAGTTGCCGCTTTCGACAAGTCCGACGGCGCCTTCCGCCAGGCCGAGGCTTTCGACGGAGCCGAACTTCAGCTCGCCCGCAACGTACTTGTCGTAGGCCTGCAGCAGGCTGACATCGACGTTCTTCAGCACCGAGCTGACCACCTGAGAGGCGATGGCCGGATCGCTGCCGGCAAAGATGGCTTCCTGGTCGGAATCGACGCCGAGCACATACCTGCCGGTCTCCTT
>Ga0206116_1001643_pt1 | contig 11296 bp, 10 predicted proteins | sample 3A1Ametagenome_FD_178000 | JGI IMG/M metagenome (GOLD analysis project Ga0206116, IMG submission 178000) | Enriched microbial communities from leaf-cutter ant dump, University of Wisconsin, Madison, United States - 3A1A | ecosystem: Environmental > Terrestrial > Nest > Insects nest > Nest dump...
ATTTCCTTTTCCTTTAGCTCTAATTCTTTTGCTTCATTCTGAACCCGGCTGATTTGAAGGTCTATTATTTTCTCTACTTGTGTCTCTGTAGGTCTCGCAACACTGCGAGAGTTGCTGTTATTGCTCATTTATGCGCTTTGTAAATGACTTTAAATTTTACAAAACCTGGACTGCCTATTTGCGGTAAAACAGCTTTTGTTTTTACAATAGAATCTTTATGGTTTTTCAACAAGAATAAAAACTCTTTTGCATTTACAATCCTTGTTATTTGATTTGGAAAAATGCCCCTTGTCATACTTAGTTTGGTTTTAAAAGCTAACATAAATCTAAATCATTAAAATTCAAAATAAATTTGATCAAAATATCTCAAAACTAAACAAACAAATAGTTTGCCACACATTTTTTTATTGATCTATTAATTGTTAAAAAATATTAAGTTTGTATAATTACAATTTAACCAAACACTATTAAGAGTTTGTACTGATTTCGGTGTGCTATCCTAAATTACCACTTATAGCAGCACGCATCCGGGATATAAGTACGCCAATATGGCGTGGCTGTATCTTTTTGCGTGCGAGGCTGTGGTAAGCCCAGGATAGCGGAAGATTTTCAGTCCACGCTATTTTTTTTACTTCCTAAATTACCACAACAATGAAGAAAACATTTCTATGGATCATAGGATTAGTCCTTTGCCTTACGGCGTTTTTTATTTTCCAAACGCTATTTAATTATGCCTGTATGTACATATTTCTCTACGCATCTACTTTCTGGTCTATTGTATTATTCTCAATAACAATAACCATAGCAAGGAAATTACTCGTCATAATAGGCAGCTTGCCGATAATAATATTGAAAACAGAGTCCATTTCAATTTTGGTGTGCTTCTCTGCATACCTTCTTGTTTATACCGTTCGCATTGCTATTGTTCATTTCCAAGACCCAGACTATTTTATGCCTAAATGGGCGTTAATATGGTTTGTACTCGTTTATGGGTATACAGCAATAAAAGACATATACGACATAATTAAGCATCTCAAAAAACAGAAAAGACAGCTAAATGAAGTATCTTAAAACACCTTACCACAAGCCAATTTACTAACCAAAACCAAACAGCGATGAATAACCTATATTTAAAACTACTTGCTTACTCAGATAAGCACCCTATTGGAAAGCCATTTAACGTTTCGCCGTTTATGCGTAAAAATTTTGAACGACCAAAATATAAATCTGATGGCACTATAGGATGGGAAGAAGAAAACAATACCATAGCAAAATCCTTTCTCAATGAGTTATTGGAAAGGAATATTATCACCTATGACAAAGATAAATTAGAAAGTACAATTAGATACTTTCCCCCGGGCGAAAAACATGATACTGAGAACTCTGACCAGTGGTTTGATAATACTGATTTCTATGTAAATTTCACCATAGATGGAATAAAGTACTTGAACGATCGAAGGCTTGTAGAATCCAATCTAAAATCAAACAAGGCATCAATTAGGATATTGGGTATGTCCGCCATGTTTGCGGGGCTAACAGTAATTATAACTTTTGCATCTCTACTTAGAACATGCAATCAAGACAGGGCTGAATCAAATAAAGACAGCCACACAAAGCCATTAACACAACACCAAGTACTACCATCCAAAGAGATAGTTGAGAAGAAAAATCCAACAACATCTCCTGCGGAGTAGTTCCATACATATCCGCCATTTTTTTTAAATATCTTACAATCCACATAATACAATAAAATAAAAAAGAGGACATTTTTGGTGTCCTCTTTGGTTAAAAATTAAGTTAACTTGTTGGCGGTTTTCGCCTTTTCTTTGGTGGGTTTTTCTCACTGAAAATAGACTTAACCATTTTGTCAAAGTCAATATCGCCACTGGAAATATCTTGAGGGGCATCCAAACTTCGTTTATACCTCCTTTTTTTTATTTCCATTTGTTTTTTTTTATCGCTCATGCTACCAATTCCTTGTACTTTAACCGCTGGGTTACATTGGTTAGTATAACATTCATCTGTTGATTAGCCCCTAAATTACGATAGTTGTACCTAAAAGCAAATTCGTCGAAATATTTTTGTAGGTGCTTTCTACTGGTTTTATGGTAAATTCCAATAATAGACCGTTTAGCAGTGGTCCAAAATCCCTCAATAGCATTGGTTGTATGCCCCGAATCACTAACGTATTGTTTCCTTGTGTGGTCTACTACATAGTGATTATAGAGTGCGTTAATTCCGTTGTACCCCCTCCATTCGTCAGATATAATAGTAGATCCCTGGACGACATGGTGTAGAAGCACCGGTTGAATTGATCTTGCCTTGGTGTCTTTAACAACCTTGCAAATGACCAACGATTGTTGGATGATAGTTTTATCAGTAACTAATACACCGGACAATATCTTATGTTGACGATCCTCTAATTCATAGATTTGCTGCCGTAGCATTCCAACTACTGGCACTTTATCCTTAAAGCTGCGGCCTTGTGAGTATTTTACTCTTTTATCAGCATGACGGTTTTTATTCTTACCCCCTACAAAGGTTTCATCTACCTGAATTGTCCCGCTTATTTCGTCCGATTGATTAATGTTAAGAGTGGTTCTAATTCTGTGTAATAAAAACCACGCTGTTTTCTGCGTAACGCCTATATCCTTAGATAACTGAACAGAACTAATACCCTTCTTGTGCATTATCAAATACATGGCTAAAAGCCATTTTATTAACGGTAAATTACTTGATTCAAAAATGCTTCCAGTCTTAGCTGTATAGATACGTTTACACGTTTTACATTTGTATCTAATGCCGTCAGAAAATACATAAGCCTCATCACCACTACATCCATTATGAGGACATGTCATATAGCCATTCCATCGTTGAGCAGAAATATACTGATGACATGATTTTTCATCAGGGAACCTCTGCACTAACTCTAATATGTTGTTGAATTTTGGAATCATAAAAGTAAAGTTAGATATTGGTTATGGATTGTATATAATTACCTATTTTTTCTAAAGTCAACATCAAATATAAAGCTAACATGGTCGCTTATCTGAGTATTTTAAGGACATATCAGTTTGTTTCTTTATGGAAATATATTTTATCTGGACTTCCCTCATCCGCCAACAGAGATTTTACTTCTCTGAAACGAGAAAATCCATGCGAGAAAAAGTTTAATTTCTTCCAATTTTGGATTCTGGAACGAGTTAGGTAATTTATGGCAAGCATAGTTGTATTGGACATCATTGAATTACCCATTCAGTGCTTCAACTGACAACTGCCAAAACGAGTCTCATTACTTATAAGCACATATTGGAGGGCACTGAATATTTTGTGTAGGAAAAAGAAGATTAAAATTTCGCCAATTTTATCGATTGGAGTCGCACTATTTCATCCAAAAAAAATGTTAAAGGATTAAATTTGTTAGAATTATTCTAATTTAGAAAATTATCGAAACTAGAAACCTTTAAATCGGATAAAACCACAACCTAATGAAGAATCAAATTCAACTAACTGGAAATGTTAAGTGTGACGCATACTGCAATACCTGTACTCTCCTAATTCCTCGAATAAACAAACCGAAATTGACATTCAAAACTAATGATTATATGTAATCGGTTAAAATATATTATTTTAATGTTCAGGTATATTTACTGAGCTCTTAATTTAATTTATTCTATAAATGATATTCCTATCAGCTCAACCCGACACCGTTTATTTTACCTGGCAATTGGAAATCCAATTGAAGAATTTTTCGGCTATGAAAATTAACCCAGATGAAATACATGTTTTATTCTCTTATGACCCAAGAAAGGGCCTAAGTTATAAAGCACAAGATCTGATCGAAAATTACAGTGCGTTTGCTAATTTTTATGCATACCCAGATACTAGGTCGAACAAAAATTACTTATCAACAGTTCGCCCACATATTATTAAACAACACTATATCAAAAATGATTATTTAAAGAATGAAAACATTTTTTACCATGATTCGGATATAATTTTTACCGAAAAGCTTCCAGATTTCAACAGACTTAATAAGGGAAAAGTCTGGTATTTTTCAGATACCAGATCTTATCTAAGCTCATCTTTTATTATTAATACTGCTGGAAAAATGGCCTTTAGGGAAATGTGCAATACGCTTAGAATTGATCCGAATATTGTGATTAGTAATGATAGCAATTCAGGCGGTGCCCAAGCATTAATAAAAAAAGTTGATTATTTATTTTGGGAAAAAATCGAAACTGACTGCGAGAACTTGTTTGCACTTTTACTAACAAGTCAGGATCGCTACCGAGAGGACTTCCAAAAAAGTAATGCTAATTCAAAAAGGAAGTTTATTCCTTTAGTTGCGTGGTGCGCAGATATGTGGGTATTATTATGGAATTCATTTAATATCAGTACAGTCAAGTTAGATAAAGATTTAGATTTTAGTTGGCCAACCACTCCTTTAGAATTATGGGGAAAGTATAACATATTCCACAATGCAGGTGTGACTGCAGATATGGCTACTTCTTTATTCTATAAATCACATTTCATGACCTATGAGCCATTTGATTGTGACTTCAGCCATTTAAAAAAGGATAATTGTGGTTATAGATACGTTGAACAATTGAGCGAACTGCGTAAAAAGAGATACAATATTAAAGATTGTTCTGTGATAATCACTGTAAGGATTGAACACGAGGATAGATTAGAAAATCTAAAAACAATCATTGCATTTTTAGATAAATTCTTTCAAGCAAATATTTATCTACTCGAAGCAGATGATTCCCCAAAAGTCCCAAAAGAAATTCTTAATGAAAATGTACATTATATATTTATAAAAGATGTCAATCCACTTTTCAAACGTCAATTTTATAGTAATTACCTAGCCAAGGTCACCACGACCGACATTGTAATAAAATATGATTGTGACGTGGTGTTTCCACCATCTCAGTTATATAATGCGATATTAAAGGTACGATATGGAGAAACAAAAATATGTTATCCATATGACGGTGCTTTTGTAAATATTAAGGGCGTACTGAGACAACATTTTATTACACATTTAGACATGTCATTCGTTCTAAAATATCTTTCAAAGGTTACGAATCATACACCTTCTTATGGCGGCTGTGTTATTTTGAACAAAGAATCGTTTGAAGACCTAGGACTCGATAACGAAAATTTTAATGGATGGGGTTTTGAAGATCAGGAACTACACAAGCGATACAAAATAATGAATTACAAAATTATGAGAGTTACTGGTCCTCTAATTCATTTGAATCATTTTAGGTCTAAAAATTCTACATTCTTTACCCCAGATGAAATGATTAATAGTTATAAGGAATATATAAAAATATGTAACATGACTAGGGAACAATTAACTAAGCAAATATCAACTTGGAAAAGCCAAAAAACAATTTAACCCAGATTAATAACCTAAACCTTAAAGAAAAAATAAATTCGCTGACCAAATATATTGGCCAAGTGATGTTATTAAATGCATGGCATAGTAAAGATTTGGGCTTGCTGCAAGGTAATATGGGGAGTGCTGTTTATTTATACAACTTGTATAAATTTGAAGAAAACGTATATTTTCACAATTTCGCGAATGAATTGATTACTAAAATCAATGATAAAATCGGTTTGACTGACTCATTCTATGTAAGCGGATCGACCGGTATTGCATGGGGAATAAGCTATTTATGTAAAAACGAATTTATTGAAAGTGATGAAGTGGAAGACTTATTAAATAATTTTGATGATTTTTGTTTAACAAAAACAACGGATTATCATTTGAATATTGATTTTTATGGCATCTGCTCTTATCTGTTAAGTCGAGTAAATGAAAAAAAGAAAATTGGCAATAATAATTTTAGACTTTTGTTAATTCAAGAAAGAGTTGTCGCGCAATTAGATTTGATGACTAATCCAATTTTTTCTGACAACTACCTTTCTAATGAAATTTTAAATCATATAGCAAACAATAAATTAAATTCTCAGTACTTAACCACTGAAATAAATAAGATATGTAACTCTGTAATTATTTTAAATCGGGCGCAAGCTGCCAACATCTATATTGAAGTTGTTAATAGAGCGGGAAAAATTTTACATCAAAAAATAAGTAACTATCTTGATGTCTTATCCGAGATTTTCTTAAAAACACAAAATAATGAATCTAGTTATTTGTATTTTAGGGTAATATGCAGACTATATTATTCTCAATTGGTTTTAGTTTGCCCCTTAAAAGCTAAAAAGAAATTCGATTTTGAAAGCTTTTTTCAATTAAAATCAAAACAATTTATGGTGCCCGATGCAGCCAGTTTAGCTACTTATGAAGAAATTCAGTTTTACACAACTCTCTTTCGACTGAACAAAATGCAGAAAAATAGTGACTTCAATCAATTTGTTCATCAACAAATGGCATCATTGGTAGATCACCTCTATGATAAACATCAACTTGAAAAAATGATCTACCCAAATAAATTTCCATTGAATTTGGGATTAAGCGGAGTTGCTGGACTGGGTATGATTCTCCTTCATTATTTAATGCCTGAGATTGCAGACTGGGATGAGAGTCTTTTAATAAGTTGATCCGACTAAACACTTAAGCCCTTGAACACCAACCTTAATAATTATGTACTTTAAAGCAATATTAATAGCAGATAAAAACACCGTAGATGATTATTTTTTTTCGTTCATTTTATGTAAAATGGAGAAGTTTTCAACAATAATTGTCGTGTTAATGGGAAGCAATAAACTTAGCTTCTCAAAATTAGATCGTAAGGTTTATATACAATTACCCTTTCCCAATGGAATAAGTAGTATTTATGACCTTACTGACGGCGAAAGGGAAGATTACGCTAAAAGGGTAATTGATTTGATAACAATGGAAATAGGAAGTAGCGAGGAAAATTATCATTGTTTTTTTCAAAATTTGGATTACTCCTTTTTATTTACTCAACTTAAAGAACGAACAAACTTTAAAATCTTTTCTTTTTTTAATGAACATTTTTTATCCTATGATTTAAATATCCCTAAAAATATCGAATGCGATATAAATAAAAATTTACCAATTTTTTCAGAAAAGAATATCTATACATCTTTGGAAGTAGCTAGATTTTTAAATAAAAGATTTATCATACCAGCTGGCACGCTCGAACACTGGCCTTACAGAGCGTCAAATTTAATAAATAGTGGGAAGGGTACAGATAATAGGGTCCATTACTCAGAGATTGTTAAGCTACATAAAATCGTAACTTTTTATGGACAGATATTTTCGCAGGCCTCCCTTTCCCTGTTAACAGAGGTTATTATTGCTCTTACTAAAAATTCCACAGTAAAAATTTTTCTGATCGGCTCCTTTGACTATGACTTTATCTTAGAACGGATTAACGAAACTACAAAACAGGCGATAACATTTGTGGGCAAAATTGAGGAAGGGGAATTTCAAAAGTTAGTAATAGTTTCAACATGTATTGTCTATTTGGGAGACAAGGAAATTGCGGATAATTCTTTTTTATTCATTCTTGAAAATTTCAGGCGGTTAATCACTTTCAAGAAAAACATACCATTTGAATATAGAAAACATGTTTGCTTCCAGCCCATCGAATCCAAATCTAAGGAAAAATCAAGACTAATTAAGGTCATAAATAAAAATATCGTTGAAGCCCTTAATCATAATATCCATGACATTCAGTTACGAAGAAATAATTTGCAAGATAACGATTTAAGAGCCAGCACCTTGGAAAAGATAATATTCTCTATTACAGAACTAAAACATATTTAATAATATTGGTAAATCAACTTACAATAAAGAGGATTTAATCTCAGATTGTGACCACCACATGAAATTCACTTTATTATGACTGTCATAGCTGAGATAGTAGAGTATAAATCAAAGGAGTTCAACTTTACCACGAGGCAACGTAAGTGCCCTCAATCTTTATAAAATACTTAAATACCGGTAAATAGGCACATTTGATCCAAACGACAGTAAAATAGCATTATCTCTGTTTATTTCTTAATAGAAACTAGCAATAAGTAGATAATTATTCCTAAGCGTAATTAAAGGTGACATTGGTTTGAATAGTTGAGCTTAAAAATTATTCAAGATTAAAATCTAGGAAGTAATTAGCTTCTATAATATATACAATTTCGCTAAAGACTAAATACGCTGCATACTCTATACAATTATAAAGTAAAAACTAGATATGTAGGTATACTACCTCTTTCTCGCAGGCATTTCGCAAAAAAAAATTAATATTGATGCTGCGATAAAAAGCTGCATCAATATTATGCCATTATGTTTGGTTTACAAAAAATGTTTGGCTATTAATGAATATTGTTAATCTAACCCCAAGGCATGCATACCTTTAGACAATTATAACTATGCTTCGCCATTGTGGTTAAAGCGCGCAGTACTCCCAAAACTTAAGAACTTAAAGATAGCGAACACTGAATTGAGTATTATTTCCGAAGTCGGTTGATTAGTATCCACTAAAAACTTCAACTAACAATGGTGGCATGAATTTGCTGTACCTGTTACATTACAAACTTCAGGCGCGATCGAATGAATAGGTGTTGGTGTGGGACAAGGAGGATTAATCGTTTGTACACACGTATAATCCTGTGTCTGACATGTATCTGTTGGACATGTTCCAGTTGTACAAGGTCCAGTCGCAGGTTCATTACCGCCAAGTACATGTTTCATTTCCCCGTTTGTAAGACTAGAAATTTCTTCTTTCTTAAGCTTCAATGCATTCGTGTTCAATTTGATTTTTTTCATTTCATTTAGATTAAAAGTTAACATTAAACCTAATTCTTTAGGTAATGTAAAATTATAATAATTATTGGGAATTACTTCAAAATATGTCATCTAATTGTAAATTAATTAATATGTTTTGTACAGGATGTAAAGGGAAGAAAAAAAGCGACCGACTCGAGAGTAGTCTGACTTCTAAAGAGCACTAAAAACTCTTAAGTAATTGCAAAATATGACATAAAGGTTGGACGATAAAAAATAAAATTGATAGCCACAGAAGTAATTAATTTCAATGGAATTCCACTAATGGAGCTGTACTAATAAAGCTTTCATCGCTTGGGTGATGAATTATATTTAGGGAACCCTAGCATTACAAAATTTCATCTCTGTAGCCATCAAATACTAATTACATAATCTCTCCGCCAACTAGTGTCTAATAATTACACCTATTCCGAAATTTTCGTTTATATTTAGATTTTGATAAAGTTGCTCAGAAACATAAAATTATATGTTTTATAAAAAGTAATATTTCAAATAAAACCATACTATCATTTAATAAACTTTATGTATTGATGCTTCATCTAGTAGGAACAGAATAATATTACACAAATAACTTTAGCAAAATATTATAACAACCCGCGATACTTTAATATTAACGTTCAATAAAATAATCATTACTATTAAATTTTCGCACACCATTTGTACCAGTACTTTTGCGATCCCGATAGCGCTTCAGCGTTAGAAAACGGGCAAAAAAAGAATATACCGTTATTCTGAAACAACATTAATATTTACAAAACGGGAATTACCAGAAAAAACTATTATTAACCAATCAATAATTCAACCTTTAAGCATGAAGAACGATAATAACCTAATACAATTAAAATTAGGTAAAATATATGAGGAGGCGATGCAATACGCAAATGACCCATCATTATATAATGGTAACGCTGGCATCTGCATGTTTGGACTGCTTTATTGCAAACACTTTAAAGATGGTGAAGTTGATCCCAAATTAGGAGATAATATCCAAAAGATCATAGATGAGTATCTTTATTTACCATCAAACACTTTAGCCAATGGCAAGTCAGGCGTCAATTGGTTTTTTTTGCAAATGTATAAGTGTGATGTTATAGAACGTCAAGATCTAGATGAAATTTCTTTCGAAGACGTTAATTTGTCTGAAACCTGCATAAAAATGCTTTCCAAAGGTAATTATGATTTCCTGCATGGTTCCTTGGGTATAGCTTACTATCTTTTACAGAAGGGGATCAACTCCAAGTTTTTTGTAGGTTATTTCAGAATACTTAATCATTTATTCTCAAAAAGAAAGGATGGTATGATAGGGAATTTCAACTTCATACAGGACACGATTGAAGAGGATAGAGTAAATATTGGCTTGGCACACGGCATTGTGAGTATTTTAAAATTTTGCGTACAATGTTATGCCAATAAAGTATCTAAAAAAGCTTCCCACGCTTTGGCCCAAAAAATAATAAATTATTTAAGAAGTAATCAAAATGTAAATAAGGATTGTAGTTACTTTTCAAATTTAATTATAGACAACATAGAAAATAATGAAGGTAGCAGGCTTGGTTGGTGTTATGGTGACTTAACCATAGCATATGTTTTATATCAAAGTGCAATACTTTTTAAAGATAGTGATATCGAAGAATTTGCTTTGGAAGTATTTTACCATTCGATGAAAAGGGTGACCGGGGAAAGAACTTATGTACGCGATGCTGGATTATGCCATGGAACTGCTGGTATCGCTCACATTTACAATAAAATGTGGTATCTTACAAAAGATAAATCATTTAAGAATGCTTGTGATTTCTGGATTGATCAAACGCTCAAATTTGATAAGTTTGATGATACGATATCAGGATATAAACTCTATTACCCACCAACAAATACATATTTACCCTCTTCTGGCCTATTAGAAGGGTCAGTTGGGGTTGGCCTAGTTCTAATAAGCTATTTGACAGGCGATTTTGACTGGGATTATTGCCTAATGTTAAATTAGATTGGGTCACCCGTTAAATTTTCTGCCAAAAGGTATTTATTTTTAAAAAAGTGACTGAAGTGTAACTTAAAAACTAACATAGTTCTTGGACACAAGCCTGTGATAAATTTTGCAAGATGCAATTAGATTTAATTATTGACGCACTCTACAACAAAGCTAGGTCACACTAATCGCAAAAATATTGTCTTTCACAAGATTACGTCATCCTCATTTAATATCCACACCTAAAAGGCAGAAAAGATATCATTACAAAATTGCTATCGTCATTTGATCCCTGCCGATAAATATACAGACCAGAGGCATTTTAAACAAAGCGAATTCCAAAGCATAATACATACTAGAATGCAATGGATCATTGTGGAAGAATGCCCTCAAAAATTTCATTGCACTGCCTTTGATGACCCTAAGATGTAATCCATTTAATTAATTATTCCTTGTTAGTCTATATGGAAAATACAATGTAACAAGAATAGTACGTGCAACTTCAGACTGCGTCACTATTAAAAAGGGCTCCGAACCTTATT
>Ga0206116_1001644_pt1 | contig 11296 bp, 8 predicted proteins | sample 3A1Ametagenome_FD_178000 | JGI IMG/M metagenome (GOLD analysis project Ga0206116, IMG submission 178000) | Enriched microbial communities from leaf-cutter ant dump, University of Wisconsin, Madison, United States - 3A1A | ecosystem: Environmental > Terrestrial > Nest > Insects nest > Nest dump...
GGTGTTCCCTTCTCCAGGAATAAAGAAGGTAAAATATACCAAAGGCCATTTGGTGGAATGACTACTAATTTCGGCAAGGGCAAAGCAGCACAGAGGACATGTGCTGCAGCTGATAGAACGGGTCATGCGATTTTACATACTTTATATCAACAAGCACTAAAGCACCAAGCGCAATTTTTTATAGAATATTTTGCGATCGATTTAATCATGGAAAATGGTGAGTGCAAGGGAGTAGTTGCGTGGAATTTGGACGATGGTAGTTTACATGTTTTTAAGGCACATATGGTAGTATTAGCTACTGGAGGGTATGGTAGGGCGTACTTTTCTGCAACTTCAGCTCATACCTGTACCGGTGATGGTGGGGGAATGTGTATAAGGGCCGGCTTACCTATGCAAGATATGGAATTTGTCCAGTTTCATCCAACTGGAATTTATGGCGCTGGATGTTTAATTACTGAAGGAGCAAGAGGAGAAGGGGGCTATCTGGTCAATTCAGAAGGCGAGCGCTTTATGGAGCGTTATGCACCATCAGCTAAGGATTTAGCTTCAAGAGATGTAGTTTCCAGAGCTATGACAATGGAAATAAGAGCAGGACGAGGTGTGGGTCCTAAGAAAGATCACATATTTTTGCATTTAAATCATTTGCCGCCGGAAGTTTTGCATGAAAGATTACCGGGAATATCCGAAACAGCAAAAATTTTTGCTGGCGTGGATGTAACCAAACAACCAATTCCAATATTACCTACTGTTCATTATAATATGGGCGGAATTCCAACAAATTATCATACGGAAGTCCTTACTCTTAAAGACGGTAAACAAACTATTGTCCCTGGCCTTATGGCAATTGGCGAAGCAGGGTGTGTTTCTGTTCATGGTGCCAATCGTCTTGGCTCAAATTCCTTACTTGACCTTGTAGTTTTTGGTAGGGCAGCAGCACATAGAGCGGTAGAAATTATAAAAGCTGGCACACCTCATAAAAAGTTAAAATCAGATATACTTGATCCTATTATTTCCAGATTAGATAAAATTAGGAATGCAAAAGGAGATATCTCCGTAGCTGATTTACGTCTTAAAATGCAAAGAACTATGCAGGATCATGCCGCAGTTTTTAGAACTGAGGAAGTGTTAGAAGAAGGAAAAAAAATGATGGATGATATCAGGAAAGAATATGCTAATATCTCGGTAACCGATCGCTCAATGATTTGGAATAGCGATCTAGTTGAAGCCTTGGAGCTTGCTAATTTAATTGATCAGGCGGTTCTTACTGTGCATGCGGCATTAAATAGGAAAGAAAGTAGGGGAGCGCACGCAAGAGAAGATTTTCCAGAGAGAGATGATAAAAACTGGATGAAACACACACTTCTTTGGCTTAAAGAAAACGGTATGGTTAAAATAGATTATAAACCGGTGGTTTTAACTACCTTAACTGATGAAGTTGAACCTGTTCCACCGGTAAAAAGAGTTTATTAGATAATGTTTTAAAGAACCAAGTAAGTTTTTTGCTTGGTTCTTTTGCATAGAAAATATATAAGTATTAATCTACTATGCCAGCCTGTTGCCAGTTAGCCCCAAGGTAATCAGTTATGGTATGGGTTATTTCAGGATCTAATTCTAATGTTATAAATTCCATTGCTTCAAGTAAGCTAACATCATAATCCCCGCCTAGATAATCAAGGACTATCCCGGTAACTTTTGACGTGCCGAAAAAAATACTGCTCAGTTTTTCAAAAATAATATCAAATCCATGCATAATTGGTAAAAGATATTTTTCTACAGCTGCTTGGTAAATTCCGGTTTTGTCTAATCCAGCGTACGGTGGATTTGCTTCAGGTGCTTCTTGGGGAATTCCTGATTTTTTGAAGAGCTCTAAGAGCGTAGAGTTCCTTTTTTCTAACATGGTTACTTTACTGTAATGAGTATTGAGGCTATTTTTTTGAAAAAAATAAGCTATAGACTCAGCTATATACTGGAATTCAGGATAAGATTGATAACACTGATGTAAAACATCATTTTCTATTTTTAATGTATTTAATATTGTTTTAAACAATTTTTCAGCTTCAGGATTATCTTCTTTAAAAGGTAGGCCTTCTTTATTAACATTTTGAAACATATATTTATGGGTAAGTTCATGGATGATTGTACTAACTGTATTTATTATATCTGAGCTATCATAGCTTTCACCGATTATTACATCTTTAGTAGCTGGTTTATAACATCCTTCCACGTTGCTATTATTTGGAACAGCAGGGCTATTGAAAATTCCTATAAAACCTTCTAACTGAGCAGTCTTAAGAATGGTTTTTGCTAGGGGATAAACATCTATAAATTTTTGTAAATAATTTGCTATAGCCAAGATGCTCATCCATTTCTGCTTTTAAAGCTCTTTCAAATAGATTTTTTGTGAGCTCTTTTAACATCCCGTCTTTAGCAAAAAAACTTGTTAGATCTGTGTCTTTATCTATTAACAAATCTACTGCTTGTTTTATTTTTTCTTGATCATTTTTACTCATGTTATTTCCCTAATAAATTATATTATTCTTAATATAACCTATCCTAGAAATTTACACACTTAGTTGGAAAGAGCCCAAATGAAATTAGCTACTAAACGGCACTGTCTCCTAATATCTCATACTCTATATTACAGAAGGGTAGGATGTTAGAATAATCCTCTTTCGCAAAAGGTTCATATGCATCTGTTACTAATAAACTATCTTCTACTAATCTAGAGTGATATTCTATAGCGTCTTCTTGACTGAACCTTTTACCAGTTAAATAGTAAACAAAATTCTCAACTACTTCAGGACCACAATTAGAATATTTCTGCTGTTCTATAATCAGTTCTTTTAAAGCTACGTTATATGGGCCAAGTTGATCAAGTACTACATCTTGTAACTCCTTGGGTATAGGTTTCTTCAAGGAGTCTAGATAAGTGATACTTAATATGCCGTTACTTTGTTTTTCTAAAATTACTCCTACTGCATGATGGCCAAATAAGCTTAATGGGACTAATATCGTTGTTTCCTTAGATGTTATTATTTCTGATAATACTTCTGTAATATTATTGTTACTTTTATCTATAAAATAAGCAGATTGTATCTTTAAGTTCTTATTAAGATCTAGATCATTTATTCTCAGCTTAAGGATATCACATAATCCATCTAAGGTGTATTTACCAAAATATGTATTGACTAGGCCTATGTCTATATTCTCTTGTTTATTGCCACTCAAAGGCTTAGAGCTTTGGTTAGATTCTAATAAAGAATCAGAAGAACTAGAGCTTGAAGAACTACTAGAATAGCTGCTTGAGTGAAGATCAGGTACTATTTCATTTACCATTTGTTGCCATGAGTTTGGTACATTTAATCTTTCTAATAACTCGTTCACTGTTACTTCATGCTTGTTAGGATCTATCAACGCAACAGCCTTTTTTGGGATTTGATCGATTATTTCACTAACCAGAGATTCATTGATTCTAATCACCCTAGTTCCCTTGGAATAGTCACCGCGTAATGCTTCAGGCCATTGCTCTATAATTTTGCTAATTTCCTCATCAGATATATTTTTACTAAAACGAATCATATATTGGTAGGTATAATTACTGCTTGTTGGATTAGTATCAGGAGGCGTAGCGATTTGTATAGTTATAGTATTTTCCACTTTGCTTTTTAAGCTTTCTTTAGCTAATAATGGCTTTATAGCAAATTGCTCTAGATTTTTATATTTTAGTAAAATCTCGGCAAGTATTGTAACCTCATTATCATGATGCTCCCTTAGTTTTAAAAGCATTGCGCTATTTGCATGATCGATTTGGATTTGTTTTTTCATTCCTAATACATACTGTTTGGCAAATTCTCCTGCCCTCAATTTCCGAGCGTCTTCTAAACTACAGAATCCCTTGAACTGACTAAACCCCTCAATAAAATTTCCTTGATTGTACTGAAGTTGTACCGCCATAATTGCCATATTTTGCAAGGCAAATATTCCACACTCTACGCCGGATGTTTGTTCGTGCGGTTCATTAGTCCTAACCTTTATACCTTGATCTATTGCTTTCAGTGAATCTTGTAATCCACTACCATCTCCTCCTTCTTGCGAATCCTTATATAAAACCGTTATTTGATCTTGTACTTTTAAGATTACAAAACTGACCCAATGTCCACCATTAGGGTTATAAATACAAAAAACAGGATTTTCTCCTAATTGACTAATTAATTCTTCTAATATCCCCTTTGTATTATCATCATTACCAAATATCTTTACTATAGATCCTTGTGGCATTATTTCTTTCTGGATTACTATTATATCTTTATCCTGATAGTAATATTTTGAGTTGTTTCTTTGGTTAAAAGCGTTTTGTTTATCATTTAAAGCAGCACCATCTGAAATTTCTGTTCTCTGTGAACTGCCTTTGTGTTCGTATTGACTATCATCAATATATTGCTTTCGCGTGGTAACCTCTTTAGTCACTTTGTCTTTATTATATCCCCAAGGATTCTCTAGATACATTCTAAATTGTTTATAGACTTCAGATTGATCATTATTTAATTCTTCTTTTATTTTCTCGGGGGATAATCCTTGTAATTCCTTTAATGATTGATTGTCTTTAGCCTTTGTTGTTACAGCACCAATAAATCTACCTATTATATCTTTATTTTTTAACTGTTCTTTCTCAAATTTTTTCCAAGAGTATAAATATTCTAAATGTATACCATACCAATCATATATTAAATCATGTAATTCTTTGTATAGGTTATCTCTACTTTCAGATCCATTAATAAAATGAGATAAAGAATTGTTCGTAACACTAACAATATTATTCAGGTTATCAAGATTACTTTGAAGTTGCGTTTTAAGATTTGTTATTTTTTCTTTATTAGCTATTTTTTTATTAGTTGCTTTATCTAGATCTGTTTGTATTCCAATATTATCGGTTAAAAGCTTATATACTTCTTGAATACGTTTTGTAACTTCTATTTTATACCGCGCTTTTATAACTCCTTTATATATAAGCCAGTTATAAAACAAGGCTGTATCTCTTGCTGCTAGTATATTCCCAGCAGTTTCATCCCCGATATCATGGTCATAATATTGTCTAGTTGTAAGAAGATTTTTAGCACCCCCATAAGTTCCTCCAAGCTGATCATATATGTACCTGCTAGCACTTACAGCCTTTTTCATTGCCATAGGTAACTTAAAAGGTAAATCACCTATTTTATAAATTTCGGCGTCTACTAACTCAAAGAACATAGCATTAGTCAAGTAAGCTGATACAGCTCTGGCTGGTTCACAATTAAATAATAAATCAGTTAATCTATATAAGAAGCCTTGTTGTTGATTTCCGTCCACTATATATTGATTATGAATAATCTTCTTTATTATATCTGAGGAATACAGCTTGTTACTTAATTCTTTTACTAACGCTTCATAAGCACTGCTTATGCCTTGTATAGGTAAATCTATAAAGTCCAATCTTATTCCATTCTGAGTGATTTTTATATTTGTGTATGTTTTAGCTCCAGATTTAAGCGTAGTACTATGATTTATAACATCTGTGACTTGATCCATAGCAACAACTTTTTGGGAATGCCTAATGATCCTATGATCTAACATCTTATCTGCTATATGTTCTCTAAAGTCTTCTTTAAAGGTTTGCTTAGACAAATGATTTCTTAGCTCTATGTTAATTGGGTAATGTTCATTTAAATAGGTGTTTGTATTAAAGGCCTTTAATAACATAGGTATTAAAGTACCTGTTTTAATATAGCAAACTATTAGTTCTTTTTCTTGCTGTTCTTGTGAGCTGTTTGGTTTTTGATAAACCTCAGTGTCGCATATAAAACTGATAAAATCGTCTATTGGCAGATCCTGTATAGCAGATTGTATATAAGCTTGAATTTTTTGAGATGAAATTTTCTCTGTAGGGCGTCCCAGAAGTTTGGCCTTAGTTGTTTCTAGTTTTTCTAATATTTTGTCCCGGTTTAAATCTATACCATATTTTTGTACAATACTAAATCTTGTGAGATCACTCTCTTTTAAATTATTTGTGATCTTCTTTATTATTTTCTTTTGCTTCTCTAGCTCTTTTTCTTGAACATCTGTGTCCATGAATTTTTGTTTCTTGATAATACGTTCCTCTATCAATTTGCTTATAACACTTTGAGTTATATCATTATGAGATACATTCCCTGAGTAAATTCTAGAAATAGATGCTATGTATTCTTCAACCGTGTTATTATATTGAATCCTTGTTTGCTCCAAGTCTTTTAATTTTACTTTTAAGCTTGTTGCTATTGTTTCCTTATAAACTTTTTCAAAATTTTGTACTATTTCCTTAGTTTTTGTATTCCGTTGATAAAGAACCATACTAGGAAAGTATTTATCAATTATACTACCTTTTTTCTGTATGACATTTAATTCTTTAGATAATTCTTCTTTTTTATTTTTATATATCTTTTTAGAGTAAGGATTGTTTATCATACTTTGAGCAACTTCTATTAAAAAACCAGAAGAAGCCAGAGAATGTTGTGATAATTCTTTAACGTTTTTTAAATAAAGGTAGTCCTCTTCCTCATCTGAACTATCGTATGGATAGAGATTGGCTTTTTTAGACATTATTATAATGTTTTCAGTTATGGATATTAAAATTTATACACTAATGTACACACTAGCTACTAACATATGTTAAGTAAGTGTAATGTTAATTATTTATAGTAGTCGGACCTTACCCTACTCATCTATATAATCAGGGTATAGATCACCTATAAGAATTTTTTGGCTATCTTCTGGATCTAAATCCTTATAAATAGTAGAAATACTTCGCTTATAATCATTAATTTTATCTGAGTAATTAGGTTTGTGTGAAAAAAAAGCTTCAGTAAGTTCAAAAACTTCTTCCATTAATAAAAGCAGTTTAAAATTTGCGTGATTCGGGTTTTTTTCTCGTTTGCTACTTTGAATTCCTAAATTAAATACATTAACAAGGCTGTTATAGAAATTTAACCCCTTACCTAACTCACTTTCCATTGTTTCTACTTCCTCATATAATTTTTCCAATATCTCTTGTCCATTATCCTCACCTTTAATCTGACTTGCTAAATATTCTAAATGCATTTGTGATTTTCTAATATCTTGCTGATTACTTTTTTTAGGATCGACTGTTTCGTGGTCTTTGTGCTCTAATTTTTCAGTAACGATATCATCGTTACCCTCTCTTTCTTTGCTCATAATTACTACTCCATATCTATGCTTTAAACACCAAACTTTAATAATATTTAAACTTATTGTAATTTTATTAAACTCAATTGCTACTAAAGAGTAGCATAACATAAAAATATTGTACATGGCTTTTCTGCATAAGGCTATTTTGTTACAATACTAAACCGCTTGATTGCTCATATGACTGAAGGAAGCCATTATAAATGGTACCAAAAAGTGGACTGGTAAAATTGCGAAATGAGATATAATTTAACAACAAGAAAATGAAAATGGTAATGCCTCATTTTGCAGACGGGTAGACTAGAAAGCGATACGTTTTACCAATAGAAATTTAACCCATTACCCTGGTTTATTAGAGGTATTAAGTTTTTAAATAAGTAATCATATATGTAGAAACTATAATGGTTATAGTGCCAATTATCATATAAACATTAAGCGCTTCTTTAAAGATTAACACTCCTATATATCCTAAAAATATTAAGCCTCATTTTGTATAACTATGTTTTCTTTTAAGATAATTGCTGATTACATGGTAGTAAATATAGGGCCTGTCATGCCAATAGAGCAGGTTATGTAATCACCTACATTTTGTTTAATAGCTAGCTTAATATTCTGTGCAAGCCGAATAGCTTCTTCTTCCTGTTGGTATTTACCGGTTAATCTACCTGCACCTTCATCTATAGAGCATACTGCATCTACAAATAATAGCTTGTTAATTTCTGCGAAAATACGTTTGTGGTATTCTACGTATAGTTTATGCCTACCTTTAATACATATGAGTTCAGGACATAGTTTTTTTGCTTCATAAATCTTAGTGCCTGTGTTAATGCCTTTTAGTTTAGCTTCGTAGCTCGCAGCAATAGCACAGGTAGAGTCCGAAAGCAGGGACACGACAGCAACTGGCTTACCCCTCAGTAAAGGATCAACTTGCTGTTCAATGGTAGCAAAATAGCTATTAAGATCAAAGTACAGCCAATTTAGGCCTTGCATTCGTTTTAACATCAGCTTTGTTCTTTAATCCTAACAGGTTATGATTATTCAAATAGTTAAAAATATAAGTATAGCTGGTTTATCTGCTCTAGAGCGTTTATCCATTCAGGAGGAAAATATAGTGATATATAGAAAGTAAATGGTAAGAAAAATAAACCGCCTGTTACCAGAGTGATGATATAAAATGTTTCTTTCTTAAAGGAGAAGAATTTTTTTAATAATTTAAATAAATATAAATATTTAAGCCTATGAGCTTTATTAACTTTATTAATCATAAAATCGGTGTAAAAAGTTTGTAATGAAGTATTTACATAGGTTATATGAATAATGTACATAAATCAAGATGAATAATGTATTCTATAAAATGGTTTTACTTGGAACAGTGAAATATCGTATTATAATCCTTCAGTAACCGGAAACAAAAGGTTTAAATCAGGATGTCTACAAATAGCAGTATTGAAGAACTGAGATTTAGCAAGTCTAATATATCAAGTATTGCCAAGGGAAGAGAGCAACATTTTGGTCTGGTTGAGGATACTCTGTTAGAACATGCATCTGACATTAGAGAATTATATGGATATGGATTTACACCATCGGGCATAAGTAACATGCTCTCTGGAGCAGGAGGGAGTATCGATACTGCTATAACAGACTTTATAACTTATAGTAATAGATTGATGCAACTGATTAAGGAAGGAGCTTTTACGGCAGATATCCTTTCAAGGATGCTAACTAAATCGGGAATACGGATTAAGCGAAATATCAATGCCATCACAGAGCACATACAGGAGTTGTGCCTGTTTATTAAGGGTGGACACTTTACAATGGCAAACATTGCAACTATTGCCGGCGGGAGCGGTGATCTTACTATACCGTTAAAGTGTATTCTAGAAAACAAGGCAAGGTTAAATGAATTTATTGCTACTACCGAGTTTAGCGGCAGGAATGTGGCGGCAATGCTAAGAGGGGCAAGAGATGATCTAGGTATTGCTCTTGATTCTTTACTTATACATGGTAATGCCTTGAACGCACTTATCAAGGATAGTGGTTTTAAAGCTGAAAACATTTCCAGTATGCTTGGGGGGTCTGGGAGTAAATTATCAGCTAGTATTAGATCATTAATTGATAATACTGAGGAGTTAAATGGATTGATTAGAAACGGAACTTTTACGGCTCAGAACATATCAGGAATGCTGGGAGGGTCTGGAGCTAAGCTCGGTGAAGCAATTAACCTGCTAATCCGTAATAAGCAGAGACTCCATAACCTTGTCAAGAACCATGCATTTAGTAGTTCTAACATAGCTAACATGCTTGGCGGAGCCGGTATACATATAGAAGAGGCAATTGAAAGCCTGGTTTATCATGGGCCTAAATTGGATGCATTTATCAAGGAGGGCAACTTTAGTGCGCAGAATATATCCGGAATATTAGGCGGTGCAAGAGCAGGTATTAGCAGTGCCATAGTTACCCTTGTTCATAACGGCAAGATCTTAAACCGGTTTATTAACGCTACCGGTTTTACGGGAGCAAATGTGTCAGGAATGCTTAGTAATTCAGGAAACAATGTTGCTCCGGCAATAGAATCACTGAGTAGGAATACCGGGAAGTTAACTAAACTTATTAGAAAACAGGGATTTACTACCTTGAACATATCAGGGATGCTTAACGGCTCAAGAGCAAATATAGGAGATGCGATAGAGCAGTTAGCTAAAAGAGAAAGAGATTTAAGCAGGTTTATAAAAAGCAGTGAATTTAGTGCCAGCAATATTGCCGGAATGCTTAACGGAGCGGGAGTTAATATAGGAGAAGCGATTGATGCTCTTATTGGATATGAAGGAGAACTGAAAGACCTTATTAACGATAGCGGATTTACTGCAGATAATATAGCCTGTATGCTTGGTGGTACAAGAAGAAGGATCAAGGAAACAGCACAGGCACTGATTACAAGGCGTAATATCTTGCTTCAAATGGTTGATGCCGGTCTTCTTGAGTTCCTATACTTGGAGGAAGCGGAGTTAATATAGGAGAAGCAATTGATGAATTAAACAAACAATTTAAGAAGCTTACCGTTTTTATAAAAACCGGTCCATTTACGTCCGGTAATGTTTCAGGGATGTTAAAGGGAGCAGGAGTTAATAGTAATAAGGCAATTGAATCATTACTTGCCCATAATGATCATTTACAGGAACTGATAAGAGTACACGGGTGCGGTCCTGTTGAAATAGCCAGGATGCTTGAGGGATCTGGGAGTAAGATAGGTACGGCGATAGAACAGTTAATAAAATATATACCCTTACTAAAGAGTTTCATTAGTCATAGTAACTTTGAAATGAGCTCAGTGGCAAATATGCTAGCCGGTAGTGGTGCGAGCATAAAAGAAGGAATTATGGCACTGGGCAAAAATCAAGACAGGTTAAATGATTTTATACGAAATACGGAATTTACGGCAGCAAATATATCCTCAATGTTCAAGGATGCAGGAAGTTTAATAGAAAAAGGCTTCGGTGATTTATTTGCAAAAGAAAAAGCATTAAATGATTTTATCAGAAATAGCCGGTTTACAGCTACAAATGTCAGCAATATGTTAACCGGATCTTCCAGTAATATCGGAACTAGTATTGAGGGTTTACTCGAAGCAAGTGACCTGATATTAGTAGTGAATATTTTATGTTTATTTTGCATTAACCGCATCTTTAAGCTTCTGACCGACCTTAAACTTAGGTTGGTTGTAAGCGGCAATTTGCAATTCCTCACCAGTTCTTGGATTACGTCCTGTTCTAGCTTCAACTTTACTAATACTAAAATTACCGAAGCCAATAAGGGATATTTCCTTACCTTGTCCTATTGCATCGATTACTGATGAGGTAAACATGTCGATTACTTTTTCAGCATCTACTTTAGTACATTGATACTGGACTGCGATATGATTTACAAATTCTGCTTTGTTCATAATGTTTCTTATTAATTCAGTTAAAAACCTTAAATATTATAAGAGTTATAGTGTATTTAGTAAACCAAATCCTTATAACAATTACATTTTGTCTATTAGTTAGTAATCAAATAGCAATACTATAAGCTGTTGCTAAATTAG
>Ga0206116_1001646_pt1 | contig 11227 bp, 10 predicted proteins | sample 3A1Ametagenome_FD_178000 | JGI IMG/M metagenome (GOLD analysis project Ga0206116, IMG submission 178000) | Enriched microbial communities from leaf-cutter ant dump, University of Wisconsin, Madison, United States - 3A1A | ecosystem: Environmental > Terrestrial > Nest > Insects nest > Nest dump...
GTTACATAACGGTCGCTCAGCTTAACACAGGCTTCAATAGCCTCATCGGTGTAGGTTACACTGTGGAAATCTTCGTATTTGGATTTGATATTGTTCAATATCTGTATGGTCTCGTCCACGCTTGGAGGATCTACAATTACTTTTTGGAAACGACGGTCTAACGCCCCATCCTTTTCAATGTACATGCGGTATTCGTCCAATGTAGAGGCTCCGATACATTGGAGCTCTCCACGTGCCAACGCGGGTTTGAATATATTGCTGGCATCAAGCGAACCACTGGCCCCACCTGCGCCTACAATGGTATGCATTTCATCGATGAACAAAATAACATCACGGTTCTTTTCCAGCTCGTTCATGATGGCTTTCATCCGCTCTTCAAACTGTCCGCGGTATTTGGTACCGGCAACCAGCGATGCCAGGTCAAGCGATATAACCCGCTTGTCGAACAGCACCCGGCTTACACGCCTTTGTACGATCCGGAGCGCCAAACCTTCTACGATAGCGGTTTTACCAACACCCGGCTCACCAATTAAAATAGGATTGTTCTTTTTACGGCGGCTTAATATCTGGGAAACCCTTTCAATTTCCTTTTCACGGCCTACAATGGGATCAAGATTACCGCTTTCTGCCAGCCTGGTAACATCGCGCCCAAAGTTATCCAGAACAGGGGTTTTGCTTTTGGTATTCGATTTAGACGCAGCACCTTTAGACTGCTGCGCGTATTTCTTTTCATCATCAAAGTCATCATCATTCTCCTCACCAAACTCTGCACGGGGCTCATTGGATTTTACAATGCCCAGCTCCTGCTTAAACATATCATAATCCAGGTCGTACTGGTTTAAGATCTGCGTAGCAATATTCTCTTTGTTCTTTAAGATAGAAAGCATAAGATGTTCGGTTTCCACCTGGTTACTTTTTAAAGCTTTTGCTTCAAGAACGGTTACGCGAATCACTTTCTCGGCCTGCTTGGTCAAAGGCAGGCTGTTGATGTTGGCGATGTTTTTACCCGTTTTGTCTTTTATTGCCAGCTCAATTTCTTTACGCAGTTCAAAAATATCTATATTAAACCCTTTCAGTATTCGTATAGCTGTATTATCTCCCTCACGTATCAAACCAAGCAGCAAATGTTCTGTGCCGATAAAATCATTCCCTAACCTGAGGGCTTCTTCCCTGCTGTAAGAAATGATTTCTTTTACCTGAGTCGAAAAATTATTATCCATATTATTGCAGATAAAGTGATTAGTTACAATATTAACAAATATATTTGGTACTGGTTTATGTTATTTATAAACGTATATGTCCAGTTTTAACCGGCTTTTATCACTTTTTGTAAGAAAAGGCGGAAAGTTGGAAATACATATCAATCACGAACCATCCCGACCAACTCGAAAATTTTCAGCTTAACCCTGTTAAACCGGGAATGAAAAAATTCCAGAAGGTCTTTTTTCCTGCTTATCGCAGGTACTCTTGAAAATTAGTATATCATTTACAAGAGAAAAATTAGAACTTATTATGCAGGTCAAAATAGATACCAAAGAGAAATTTCACGTCATCACGCCAATTGAGACCGCGCTATCTGTTACAATGACAGACGGCATAAAGGTAGTATTGCTGCCTTATATAAAAAATGAGGTGAAAAATATTGTGCTGGACATGAGCCACATCACTGAATTAGATATAGCAGCAGCGGAACAATTGCTTCATATTCAGCAGGATTTTTATGAAAATAATGCTTCTTTTGTTACCTGCTGCCTGAATAAGGAGGTGGAGGATTTTTTGGCAGAAAATGAACTTTTAGAACTTTTAAATGTTGCGCCCACTCAAAGCGAAGCCGCAGACATTGTGCAAATGGAGGAAATAGAGCGCGACCTGATGGATGAAGACCCGCTGGATGAATGATTGTTTTTAACTTAACCGGTGTTTTAAATGTTTGCAGTAACTATACTTGGTAACAATTCAGCCGTACCTGCTTTTGACAGGCACCCCACCAGCCAGGTATTGACATTACCTGGGCGTAATTTCCTGATCGATTGCGGCGAGGGGACACAGATACAACTTATAAAGTATAAGATCAGGAGGAGCAAGATCTCTCATATATTTATCTCTCACTTACATGGCGATCATTATTTTGGCCTGGTAGGACTTATTAATTCATTTGCCCTGTTGGGGCGCCAGCAGGAGCTCACCATTGTTGCGCCCGAACCATTGAGGCAGATCATCCAGATGCAGCTTGATGCTGCCCATACTACCCTTTGTTTCCCGCTGAATTTCATAACGATCAATTGCACCGGGGTTTTAGTGACTATTGACGGCGTAGAAGTGAACTGCTTTAAAACTGATCACCGGATAGAATGTTACGGTTTTGTTTTTAAAGAAATTGAAAAGCTGCGAAAGCTGAATATTGACGCAGTAAAAGCTACAGAAGTGCCGGTAAATTTTTATCATCACCTGAAAGAAGGCAGGGATTATGTAACTCCCGGTGGCAGTGTTATTAAGAATGAACTGCTTACTTTCCCTGCTGATAAGGCTAAAATGTACGCTTTCTGTGCTGATACCCGTTACGATGAACGCATTCTTGATCACATAAAAGGTTCGGATATGATCTATCATGAAACCACTTACCTGGATACTTTTGCAGAGATCGCGAATGCTAGGTTCCATTCCACTACCAGGCAGGCAGGTCAAATAGCCCGGCTGGCTGGTGTTAAAAAATTACTGATCGGCCATTTTAGCAGCCGTTACGATACGCTTGATGATTTTGAAACTGAAACAAGGGAAATTTTTCCTGCTACGGACCTGGCGATGGAAGGGGTAAGCTACCTGATGCCGTGAGTTAGTTTAAAGTTGAAAGGTTGATAAGTTAAAAAGCTGATAAGAACACAGCTATGAACTGATAAAGTTGACGGATGACAGATGATAGGGTATAGAGAATGTAAAATGTAGAATATTAAATGTAGAATGTTAAGTCTCAGTCTGTAACCAGTAACCTGCATTTAGTTTCCAAACTACAAATATCCAATTTTCAATACGCAATAATCAATGTACATTGAAGCAGGAAGCTGAAAGCATAAGGCTTAAAGCTTTTAGCTAATGAAAAACAAGTATTGATTGTTGAAACTTGCAACCTGAAACATTGAACTTTAAACCTAACCAAACAGGTGATATAGACTTTCTATACTCATAGCTGCTTTATATCTGAACCTAATGATTGACCTGAAACCTTGTAACCTGCAACTTAATTGTGCCCCACCATCCACATAGTAATGCCAAAGCCCGTATAATGTGCAGATGGGTTGCCTGCCCCACCGGCACCCTGGTATTCGTACAACTGGAAATCTTTATACACCAAGCCAATACCCTTGGCATATTTTTCTATGGAAACCTCTTTAGTACCAATTTTAGTATCATCAGTAGGCGGTAGTCCCATAATATCGTTCTGTTGCTCCACGGTCCATACATCGTTGTATTGCTGGCCTTCATAGCTTTCATTACCAAAACCGGTATATTTAAAATCCCATGCATCCATCTGCTGACCTGTGGTCATTTCAAACAGTGGCGGCCCATAAGGAGCAAAAGGCAGTTGACTGTTCCCCTTCCAGGTAAAGCCCTGCCTGAAGGGAGCCTGCAAAACAATTATCCGCAGGTTATTATCCACCACTTCCATCTTTTTATCGTAAGGAGTAATAAAATAAGAGCCATTGTTTACCCAGCTGCCGGTAGCAGTTTCATTGTTTAGCTGCCGTTTTACTACAAAAGTTTTCCGCCCGGTATTATCTGTAGTTTCACTGGTAATGGTGTGCCTTACCTGGTATTTGTGTACTTCGGTAACAGTACCCCCTCTAGTAAAAACAGTGGAATCCAGCCGGTAAGTGATGGTTTTTCCTATACTCAATGGCATGTAATCTGAAACACTGTCTGTTTCAAAAATTTCTTTTTTATCTGAACAGGAAATGAGCAGTACTGAAAGAAACAGCATGTACAGATACTTAACCAAGTTATATTTTTTAAAGTTGTTAGTTATAAATAAGCCGGAATGGCACAGGGCTTTATTACCATTTAACTGGCTAATTTATACCATTTTTCCTAATTGTATAATACCACCTCCAATAACATCATCGCCTTCATAGAAAACAGCGCTTTGTCCGGGTGCTATCCCTTTGGCATTTTGGTAAAAGCTTACACGCATATTACCATTTTCGGGATACAGGTTACACAAAGTGCCGCTATCCTTATACCGGATCTTGGTAACAGCTTCCATACCGGGTGTCACCGTTTCGTACTTGATCATATTCAGCTTACCTACCAGCATTTCGTTTTTGTCCAGGTCATCCTCATCGCCTAAAGTCACTGTATTGGTTGAGGGGTTAATTTCCGTTACAAAAGCCGGTTTTCCCAAAGCGATATCAAGTCCTTTACGTTGACCAATCGTATAAAAAGGATAGCCTTTATGCTTACCCAATATGTTGCCTTCTTTGTCAACAAAGTTTCCGCCATTAACACGTTCTTCCAGCCCCTCCACCCGGCGCTTCAGGAAGCCCCGGTAATCATTATCGGGCACAAAGCATATCTCATAACTTTCGCTTTTTTTAGCCAGCTCAGGATAGCCATAGTCAATAGCCATTTGCCGGATCTCGGTTTTATGATAACCACCCAGCGGCAATAAAGTACGGCTAAGCAAATCCTGCTGCAGCCCCCAAAGCACATAGCTTTGGTCTTTGGTTGCGTCTACAGCTTTGCTTATTACATAGCGGCCATTGTCATGCTGACGGATCTTCGCGTAGTGCCCGGTTGCTATAAATTCGCAACCCAATGCATCGGCCCTTTTTAAGAGTGCCCGCCACTTGATGTGCGTATTACACAATACGCAGGGATTGGGTGTACGTCCTGCCAGGTATTCTTCTACAAAATCGTTCACTACAAAATCACCGAATTCTTCGCGTATATCTAATATAAAATGCGGGAAGCCATGCTGTACCGCAGCCATACGGGCATCGTTAAAACTGTCCACATTACAGCAGCCGGTTTCCTTTTTACTACCTCCGCTTTGTGCATAATCCCATGTTTTCATGGTAATGCCCACTACTTCATACCCCTCATGATGTAGCATAAGGGCCACTACGGTACTGTCTATACCGCCGCTCATAGCCACCAGAACTTTCCCTTTTTTGCTCATTTTCTTAAAAAAATTAAGGGGCAAAGATACTATTTTTAAAATTGGCGCAGGAGTTTGGGTTCTTGCCAATTAATATCATAAAATACCCCAGAGACCATTTTAGTCTGAATTTATGACCATACAGCATCACTTGCTTCAGACCATTTAGCTTTTCCACAGCTTTCGCAGGCATTAACCGATCCCTTGCTTTTTGCTTCGGTATAACCACAGCTTACACAAGCATAAAGGCCTCCCCTGGGATATTCCTCTGTATAAAACCTTTTTATTTTATCAGGCAGGATATGTAAGCCAGGTTTTATATTTTCTTTGGATTGTTTAAACACACTTACATCCCCATTTACTTCAAGAATAGCATATTTTACCTGTCCCAGGTGCTCGATACCTGCCAATCGCAATTCCATAAAAAACTCATCGAAAGATATATTCTCATTTTGAACAATTTCCTCGGTATAGCGGCCGTTCTTTATAATAAGGACAGGCTCTCCTTCAATCAGCTTTTCTACTTTATCTGATTTCAGAAGCAGGTAGGTAATCGCTCTGTAGAAAATAATAATACTTACAATGGTAAGAACAGCAGGTAATATTCCAACATCACTATAAAAGCCCATATCTCCCGCAGCTGAGCCAAGCGTTAGAATAATCACCAGCTCGAATACTGTGAGCTGACGGACACCTTTCTTCCCTGTGAACTTCAACGCGACCAGCACTATTACAAAGGAAATAAAGCATCGCAATAAAACCTCAAGCAGAAAACTCCAGCTTTCTGTGCCTAATAGAAAATCTTTCATATCAGCTACAAAGCAAAAAACCAACCAAAAATGGTTGGTTCTGCGTCATTTATCTATCATTACAAATAGATCTTCGCAAAACAGAAGAACTTTGCAAAAGATATTCACTTAGAGCACTACCCTTTTCCTGCTTTCGCCCAGCCATCCTTTAAAGTAACAGTGCGGTTAAACACCAGCTTCTCTTTGGGGCTTTCTTTGTCCAGCACAAAGTATCCTTTACGCAAAAACTGGAAACGTTCATTAAGCTCAGCTTCCTTTAACGCAGGTTCTGCCAAAGCACCGGGCACTACTTTAAGGGAAGAAGAATTTAAGTAGGATTGAAAATCTCCCGTTTCACTGGCAGGATCTTCTACAGTAAATAACCTGTCATATTCGTTGAGCTGTATAGCAATATGGTCTTTGGCATTCACCCAATGCAGGGTTCCCTTTACATGAATGCCGGATGTATCCGCGCCGCTTTTACTTTCAGGAATGTAAGTACAATTCAACTGGATAACATTACCTGCATCGTCTTTCAATACCTCATCGCACTGAATAATATAAGCATGCTTTAAGCGCACTTTTTGTCCGGGCGCCAGCCTGAAATATTTCTTTGGCGGATTCTCCATAAAATCCTCACGTTCAATATACAGCTCATTGCTAAAGCTGATCTCCCTGTTACCACTATTAACGTCTTCCGGATTGTTTTCAGCCAATAGTATTTCACCCTCCTTATCATAATTGGTAATGACCACTTTTACCGGGTCAAAAACCACCATCCTTCTTAAAGCGATCTTATTCAGGTGCTCGCGTGCGCAAAACTCAAGCAACCCTACGTCTACCATATTTTCGCGTTTACCAACCCCTATCCTTTCACAAAAATCACGGATGCTCTCAGGTGTATACCCACGGCGGCGATAACCTGCTATGGTTGGCATACGGGGATCATCCCAGCCGATAACATGTTTCTCATTCACCAACTGCAACAGCTTTCTTTTGCTGGTTACCGTATGGCTCAAATTACGCCTTGCAAATTCATATTGTTTGGAGGGAAATATTTCCAGCTTTTCAATAAGCCAGTCATACACCTCGCGGTGTGGTATAAATTCCATGGTACAGATAGAATGTGTGATCTGTTCTATCGAATCGCTTTGACCATGGGCAAAATCATACATAGGATAAATACACCATTTATCTCCTGTACGATGGTGATGCGCATGCTTGATCCTGTAAATAATAGGGTCACGCATCAGCATGTTTGATGAAGCCATATCTATTTTTGCACGCAGCACCTTTTCTCCATCCGCATATTTTCCGGCACGCATATCGGCAAATAACTGCAGGTTCTCTTCTACGCTTCTTTCAGCGTACCGGTTACGATAGCCCGGCTGCGTTGGTGTACCCTTCTGCTCTGCGATCTCTTCGCTGCTGCTATCATCTACATAAGCTAACCCATTTCTGATCAGCTTAAGGGCGTACTCATACAAAGTCTCGAAATAATCGGAAGCATATAATTCGTTCTTCCATTCAAACCCCAGCCATTTAATATCTTCTTTAATGCTTTCCACATACTCTGTATCTTCCGTTACAGGGTTGGTATCATCAAAACGAAGGTTGGTGCCACCCCCGTATTTTTTCGTTAAGCCGAAGTTGAGACAAATACTGCTGGCATGGCCAATATGCAGGTACCCATTGGGCTCCGGTGGAAAACGGGTCATTATAGATGGGTACTTACCAGTTACGAGGTCATTTTCTACTATTTCTTCTAAAAAATTAAGGCTTTTTTCTTCTTCCACATTCTTATCTACGCTCATATATTGATTTTCTTGAGTAATGGCAAATTTAACAGATAATAGTGTAAAAATATAATGCGATTAAGTTTCTGCCCGGTGTTGCGGTTCGCATTGTTAATACGTTACAGGTATGTAAAATATAAAATCATGAGTATAAAAGCGGCAGGTATTTATTTTTTAGTGTTGCTTTCCGCATTTGCATCCTGCAAAAAAGACCATCCTGACAGTGTGGAACAAATACCCATCGAAAGCCTAAAAGGCACAGCGCCTAATATAGACCTGTCTAAAAGAACCGGCTGGATATTGGCAGGCGGTGATAAATCGTACAGCTTCACCGTTACCGGTGATTCCATATTGGCAATGCCTGCATCAGAGCCTTATATTCTAAGGTATGATAACAACGACCCAAAAATTCCTTTTAACTATATCGGGTTTGGTTTAATACCAGCGCTCTATTATACAACAAACACAGCGGTGGCCAGAAGCCTATATGCCACATCGCCTGTTACACGGTTCCCGAACATTGCCGATCAAAGCACTGAAGAGAAGTTAAGAAATGCAGATGCGCTCATAGCTATCAATTATGAAAAGCCGTCCAAAAACATTAAAGATGCCAGGTTTATTCACAGTAACGTGTTGATTGATTTTGAAACCATGAATTTTCCAGGTGATGCGGTGGTTACCGTGCTGCAAAGTGAAGAAACAAAACCATTTAATTATAAAAGTAATTTTTATAAAGCCATTGTAGTTGCGGTTCCGGTTATTTCTGTCAAAACAGGAGGTGATGAATATAAAGTCATGCTTACAGTACCGGGCGGCATGAGCGGGAACACACACTATACATTTAAAACAGTTTTTAATGCAGATGCTAAAACATTATCTATAACAGACCTTGCATCCTCTAAATGGAGCGATGGCGACGAATAGCAGTAGCTTGCGCTGAACATTTTGTAATAGCAACCACATGTCACTCATTGCTCATTTTTCATTTTTTAATATACTCGTAAGTAGTGGTAGCAGAAGCTTCCCCTGTACTAATGGTTTCTTTATGGGTAAGCGGGTAGCCTTCATCGTTGTAGGTATAGGAATGAGCAGTATTACTGGAAGGAAGGCCCGGAGCGCTGGAGGCAGCTATGCTGATGGCATTCTTACTCACAAATCCCCTGTCCAGCATATACACTTCAGAATAGGGATATACACTCTCCGGGTTTTTTGTAGTGTGGTAAGAATAATCATTTTGGTTGGACACGCTTCCGTTGGCATAATACCAAACTTCCTTTGCTATATTTTTTTTATCGGTAGTATAGGTAAATACTACTTTGGAACCGGCAACACCCGCTGCCGAATAAGAAACACGTTCGTATCCATCAGCCGAGTAATTAAAAACAAAATAATTAACTAATGTACCGTCTGATGTTCTGTATAATGAAGATTTCGACAATTGTCCGGATGCATTGTACTCGTAAGTTCTGTACCCGCTGCTCCATTGGCTTTTTATAACCTGTCCGGCAGCGTTTCTTGTGTAAGTAGTAGTTACCGGCACCGGTGCTATCTCGCTGTTTTGATACACGCTGGAAGAAAGTTTATTAGCATTATCAAGCGTATAGCTTTCGCTGCCGTTATTAGCCCCGTTGGTACCATACACCCAGGTCCATTTGAACATAAAGGTAGTTTTGGCTGCGGATGCAGGAGTGTCCTTGTCTTTTCCGCAGGAGGCTATTGCAACAACCATAAAAATGATATAAAGTAATTGTTTTATAGTCATTAATTTATTTTTTACTTACAAACTCAAACTGTTCGCCGCCATACACCAACCCCACGTAGCTGCCGATACTACTGTTATGCCATGGTGATACGTTCAAATCATCGGTGGGCAGAAAACCATAACGACCAACAGAAATGGCATTGCCGAATCCCAAGGGCAGCGTTACACCTGCCGGCAGCGTAACCTGGTATTGGGTTTTATCTAAATCGTTGTAACAAACAGCATAGTGCCTTACTTTTCCAGCCCCATCAGTATTCCATAGTTTTATGTTAGCCGTGGGAATATTGCCCCAAACAACTGTACCTTTTGATGCAGCATCGGCATCAATCTTAATATCTGTATAACCCATACGTTCGGGCTCAGATATTAACGGATAGTAGACTCCGGCGGAATCGTTTGATACAAAAGTGTACAACTGCACACGGTAGGTGCCGGCAGATGGTGAGCGCAGGCCCAACCGGCTGATGGTTCCTTCTTTATAGGCTATAAACCGCACACCTACCTGGTATTTTCCCTCCGAGCCATCGGAAGTGCCCTGTATGCTTGCAGCCGCAATCTCTTTCATAGGGTTAATGGTAATGGTTTCCACCTTTTTGTCGGCAGGTTTATCCTTTTTGCAGGATGTAAATACTGCTGCAATAATCAGTACAAAGAATATTTTTTTCATTTTTTTGTTTTAAAACATCAATTAATCTTTCCTGGGTATCTTGAATTTTGTAAGCGGCCCTATTTTTATTGCGGTGCAGGAACCGTTGGGGATACGCCCTTCAGCCCAATATTCAAAATCTCTATCATCCACTACTTTGCATGTGATATATTTTTCGCTGCTATGCAGGTACACCGTTGCGGCTATGGCGTTCTTGTCACTGCAGGACGGCGCATCTTTCCAAAAAACATCTCTTGAAACAGGCGTAGTGGCTACGGGCTTTCCGTTGATGTAGAAAGTAAGCGTTGTAGCTTCATCGTATGCAAATTGGTTGGCAGTAGTAGCGTCATACCAAAAAACGATTTTATATTCTTCGGCTACGCCTATTTTTCCTTCACAAGAAGATATAACGATGCTGACTATGGTAATAAACAGTATAACAAATATTTTTTTCATAATGATTGGTTTTGAGTTTTATTTCACGATATAGCTAAAACTTGAATTAAGTGGCGCTCTGCCATCCGTAAATACCGCCTGCGCCCCTGTGATATATCCATTACTATCGTATGTATAAGTAAATGTTCTGGTAACACTAACGCCTGAAGAAATAGTAACTGTAGTTTCAGTTGCCGAAGCGTGCTCTCCTGGCAGAACACCGCTTATTTGCTGCATTTCGGCCTCCGGGTAAACATTGTAAGGATTTGGCTTATTCGTGTAAGTGTTGGTCTGTTCCGTTGTTTGCACATTAACGGCATTGTACGACTTCTTTGTGGCAATATCCTTTTTGTCAGCAGTATATTGATAAATATCCTTGCCGCCAAAATTGCCCGCGGCCGTGTACCGGCTTTCCTCATAACCGTTGTCTGAATAAGTATAGGTTGAATAGCTGCCTAATGTACCTGTACCATCGTACCGCAATACTTTACTCATCCTGCCTGCACCATCGTATTCAATTGTATAGTAGCCTGAAAAGCCATCGCTGAAATTCACGCGGGTAATTTTCCCGGCTGTATTTCGCTGAAGGCTTACCGTATAATTTCCAAGCGCACCCGTGGCTTTATATTGTGTAGCTACCCCGTTGTC
>Ga0206116_1001648_pt1 | contig 11209 bp, 10 predicted proteins | sample 3A1Ametagenome_FD_178000 | JGI IMG/M metagenome (GOLD analysis project Ga0206116, IMG submission 178000) | Enriched microbial communities from leaf-cutter ant dump, University of Wisconsin, Madison, United States - 3A1A | ecosystem: Environmental > Terrestrial > Nest > Insects nest > Nest dump...
TGCTCGTCGTCGCTCAACTCAATCAGGGCAGCAGGTCGGCCGGTTTTCATATCGTGGCTCCAGGGCATTTCTGATGCTGAAAAACCTAGCCCAAAATATGAGTGTTACTTGCGAAACACCACACTAGTGTGGTGTTTCACAAATAACGACCATAACTCGCGGCGCTTTTTGCGCTCATGCTGCGTTGTCGCTCCTCGCCGTAGCTGGGCTACGACTCGTCGCGCCGCCTTGCCTGAGCACAAAAATCACTCGCGACTTATGGGTCGTATTTGCAAAACACCACACTAGGTCATCAGGGCATACAAGCAAGGGAACCAAGGTCTTCCATCCCGGCGCAGTGGAGTAGGTTCGATCCCATACAAGACAGGTATCTTCACTGTGGTACAAACATGAATGAGCCGGGGCAAGGTCAAGCTCAATGTCCTGGTGTTGCCTGGGGAGCCAGATCTCAAGCGGTACCCCGTCAACGGCAAGAGCTGAATAGACACCGATGTACTTTGATTTTTGGCTCGCAATTGATAGTTCGTTGCTCATCGTGTCCGTCGATTCCCTGCAAAGCGTGCAGCTTATATTTTCCGGGTGTAGATGTCTGCTGCTGATCATTAGATGCAGAGCAGGCTCTGCGGAATCCTCGTCTGTTTTTACTCTATCTGGCCTTCGCTCGAATACCTTTCGTACAGAGCCTAGTGTGGTGTTTTGCAAATACGACCAAAAAGCGCCGCGAATTATTGGTCGTATTTGCAAAACACTACACTAGGGGAGGCCAGAGCGACATAAACAGGTGCACCACCCAAAGCCGGTGCACCTGGTGGTCGTCCATCATTACTTCGATGAGCTGAGCTTGATCGCAACCTCTTTTAAACCCGCCTTTAGAGATTTCTCCAGCTGGCTGTCTTGGGAAACCTTTAGATCAGCAAAAAATTCATACGTTATTTCATTTTCTGCGTTCAGCCACCGGAGGCTGGTAAATCGAGTATCGCCACGCGTTGCCACAGCCTCTTTGATCAACGGTTCATCACCTGCTCGCCGTTTCGCATAGTCATCATCGTAAACAGTAACACGCTGCGTCAATGGTGATTTATATTCGTTCTCATAGGTTACTAAATATCCGTTTGAACATAGGTAAATGGACATTACACCATTCATTCCACCGTCTTTTTTTTCAACGCCAGACGCTGCCTGGTCATTCAGTTTGCAATTTAATTTCTCTACCATGACTCTAGAAGGAGAGCCCATGGCTAGCTGTTTTTGAGATATGCCGAGCCCAAGTTTTGCCTCGGACAAAGACTTGCTGAACTGCTGAAAAGATGGGAAGTCAGGTGCCTTCGCCGACCTCGAGTTTGCTACGGAGCGCATTTTTTCAAAGCGCTCGGCTTTAGCGTTTCCAGTAAGAGGCTCAATCACCAACTCGGCAGAAGCAATCGATGGTACTATAGCGAAAATAGATAATAAAAAATTACGTTTCATATCACCACTCCGTCAAGTTGCAGGATGTTGCGTAGGTGTACTTGCATACCATGTCATGAACTTGAGTCTGCGGAACCCATCCCCCTTCACAAAACTCCATAAGGGTTTCATTCTGAGTAGATCTTTCCTGTTCGTTTGCATAGTGGGTACCATCCACTTGCCATCCAGTGAAACCGCAGAGCTGACAACCTGCGTACGACCGACCCGTAGGCTCGCCTTGGTCATCCGAGAAACTACGTGTTTGGCCGGTGATGGTATTAAACTGACTCGATTCGGTTGCCATCGACCAAGTCAGTATAGGATCCCAACTCACGGATTCATTGAAACCTACACAATTCGCACGTGAGAACATCCCTAGCTCCGCATGCGAACTCCCACAAAGAAGCATCGCAACAATAAACGTCCAGCCTGCAGCATCCTTTCTCATTTATAACTCCACTTCGTATATTCATGGACTAAGTTTCATGTTTATTTGTTCTGCTTCGTCGGCGTATTCTTGCAATTGATTTATAGTTATAAGTCAAGGTAACTAACCCTCAGTCATACGTTCAGTGCTTGCCCTCTTTTTATGAGGAGGTCCCGAGTTTTTCACTCGCGCATGATGGGACGAAATAGAGTGGCGACTTTTCAGTTCGAGGTGTTTCAAAATATTTCATGGTTGTTGATTTGATTAACGCACACGATTCGCCCAATCGGAGTAGATCCCTGCGCCCTGCATGCTGCCGCCATTGACCTTGACCAGGTACACGTGTGGGGCAGGTAGCGAAAACAGTTCATGGCTCAGTATGAAAAGCCATGAGACGAAGGTCAGGCAAGGCGAAAACAGCCGAGGAGCGGCCAGGGTCGCGCTCGACTTTACGGGTTGTAAATGAGCATTCCGAGGCTGTTTTCAACGCAGCATCACCGAGTATCAAGGCTTTTCATACAGAGCCATACAGAACCTAGGCCGCGGACGGGCAAGGGACAGATCAATTTTCTACTGAAGATATTGAAAACCCATCTGTCCCTTCCTTGACGTTCACTTGTCCTCTCCTGTCAAGCCATTCCTCCCGCGACATTTCCCATATCTGTTTGACCATCGTCCCTGAAACGAAGCGTCCTTCCTGCGTCCTCACCAGGCGCATTCCCTCGCGCAGCGAAACCCTGCGCGAAGCTTCATTCCCCACCGCCTTCGGCACCTGCATCAGCGTGCGCCCCAGGGTTTCGAACCAGAACGCGTTGATCACCTCGCAGGCCTCGCGGATATAGCCCTGGCCCTGCCATGGCGGCGCAAGCCAGAACCCGCGGTTGTTGCCAGGCTCGTCGTACAGGCAGATGCTGCCGATCCTCTGCTCCGGCACCGTGGCCAGGCGAATCATCCAGTGCCATTCGCGCCCGGCGGCGATTGCCGGCAGGGCGATATCGCGCACGTAGGTCAGCGCGCCATCGTCGGGGTAGGGCCAGGGCACGCGGCTGTCGAGATAACGTACGACGTCCCAATGGGGAAACAACTGCTGGATGGCAGGGGCGTCGTCGAGCTGGAGCGGCGTGAGCACAAGGCGGGCTGTCTTGAGAACAGGCGTGTCAGTCACGGTGCAGGATCCTTTGCGTGAGCATACGATAGTGTCGCAATGCCATGGCGTAGTTGTCGAGGGCATACGGGTGCGCCCTGGGTGTCGTACCCGGCATGCTCGATGACTGAATTCCTGCCCGTGTTTGATCGGCGGACACCGATGGACCGTACCTTTGACCTGAACGACTTCACCACGCTGCACCAGTGCGAGTTGCGAGCGCCGGACGGCGTTTCGCGACCACAGTCCTGCCTGTCAGGTGAGGTATTGCTTCCCACGACCGCTGGGGAAATTAAACCTTGGTGTTGATCCTGAAACCCGCATTACTGGTGTAGTCTGACAGCAAAAAGCCATATCGCATTTCCCCAGGCGACACCCCGTTTCATCAGGAAACCGTAATGTTCGAGATAGATCGCAACAGCAAAGTGCTGTTGGTGGACCAGATTCGCAGCGCCATCATCGCCCGCATCGAAGCCTTCCAGTGGGTCCAGGGCAGTCGCCTGCCCTCGGTCCGGGCCCTGGCGAAGCAACTGGGCGTGAGCATCTTCACGGTCAGCAGCGCCTACGAAGACCTGGTCGCGCAGCAGGTGATCGAGTCCCGTCCCGGCGCCGGCTACTACATCCTGCCCACCGGCCCGGTCGGCAGCAGCAAGCACCTGGAGAAGATGATCCCGCCGTCCAGCCTGCACGCCGGCTTCCTCTACCGCGCGCTGGACCCGTCGCAGTACGACACCCCGGTCAGTTCCGGCTACCTGCCGCCGTCCTGGCTGGTCGACGCGGTGCCGGCGTCGGTCACCGGCCGGCTGATCCGCAGCACCCTGTCGTGCAGCGTGCCGGCCCCGGCGGCGGGCAGCCAGGAGCTGCGCTCGGTGATCGCCAAGAAGCTGCGCGAGCTGCAGATCAATGCGTCCAGCGGCCAGATCGTGGTGACCATCGGCGCCACCCATGCGTTTTCCCTGATCCGCAGCATGATGCTCGAGCCCGGCGACTACCTGCTGGTGGAAGACCCCAGCTACCTGCTGCTGCAACTGAAGCTGATCAAGGACCGCGACTTCAACATCATCACCGTGCCGCGCACCGCCGACGGCCCGGACCTGGAGGCCATGGAGGCGATCGTCGCGGAGTTCCGCCCCAAGCTGTTCCTGACCCAGACCCTGGTGCACAACCCCACCGGCGGCAACACCTCGCCGGCCAAGGGCTTCAAGATCCTCTCGCTGGCGCAGAAATACGATTTCCATATCGTCGAGGACGATATCTTCGGCGCCCTCTGCGCCAAGCAGACGCTGCGCCTGAGCAGCCTCGACGAATGGAGCCGGACGTTCTACCTGAGTGGTTTCAGCAAGGTGCTCAGCCCCGCGCTGCGCCTCGGCTACGTGGTGGCGCCGCCGGCGTTCGTCGAGCGCCTGGTCGAGCAGAAGATGTACAACGTGCTGTGCGGTTCGTCGCTGGACGAGACCATCGTCGCCTACACCCTGGAGTCAGGGCGCTACCAGCATCACCTGGATGCCTTGCGCCAGCGGGTCATGCAGGAACGTACCCGCGCCCAGGAGTGGCTGGGCAAGGTGGGCGTGGAATTCGAGGAGGGGACCGCCGAAGGGCTGTTCCTCTGGGCGCGCTTCCCTGCGCATGTGGATCTTCGCCGGCTCATCGAGCAGGCGCACGACGCGCGCATCTTCCTGGCCCCGGGCTCACTGTTCAGCAATACCCGCGAGTACGACCAGTACCTGCGCCTCAACGTCAGTCACTGTAACGACCCGCGTTTCCGGCAATTCCTCGATGCCCATCTATGCAGCGAAACTGCCAGCGCTTGAAGTAGTCCGCCAGCGTGCTCACCTTGCCCAGGTCCTCATAGGAATAGATCACGCCATTGAGGATCTGCACCACGTCGTTGTCGCGCAGGGTCGGGATGAAGGAGTCCTCGATGATCTCCGAGCCGTTGACCGTCAGGCTCAGGTCGTCGATCCAGTACAGGGGCTTGCCGTCCTGGCCGGACCAGATGCGGCTGTCGGCATAGAAGGATTTCAGCGCCAATCCATTGGTTTGCATGGGCATGTTGTTGATCCCGCTTCGACTGATTGAGGGGTTGGACATCATGGTTCAGGCCTTGCGTTGGGCGCGGAAGCGCAGTCGCGTTGCATCCACGGTCCAGCGCCCGCAGGAATCCAGCAGGTCGCCGACCAGTTCTTCACTGACCTCTTCGAGAAACGCCGGGCGCAGCGCCGGCGGCACCGCGCGCAGGTACTCGCCGTAGCACTGTTCGAGCCATTCGCCGAGGGGCCGGTCGAGGACCCTCGGTTGCTCGAACCAGCTGATGTAGTTGACATGGAAACCCGCCTGTTCCAGCACCAGTTGATACTCGTGGGCACTGGGCAGGTAGGCATGATCCATGCCGCGCGGGTCGATCGAGCGGCGTTCCAGGGCGCCCTGCAGGGCGCGGTGGATCAGTGCGGCATGGCCGCTGCCGGCGAACTCGCCGACGAAGCGCCCGCCCGGCTTGAGGGCCATGAAGGCGCCACAGGCGACCAGGTCGGCGTGGCGCATCTCGTGAAGGGCGTCATGGCTGAATACCGCGTCGAACTCCTGATGAAAATACAGCTCCTCGGCATTCCCGCGCTTTACCTCCAGTCCTCGGGAGCGGGCCACCTGCACCCGCTGCGGACTGACATCGAAGCCCACCACCTCGGCGCCCTGGCTGGCCAGTTGCGCACTCAGGCCGCCATCGCCACAACCGATATCCAGGACCCGCTCGCCGGCCTGCAGCGCCAGCAGGCCGACCACGCCTTCGGCGTGGTGGACGATGCACGGCGGCGGTGGCTCGGGTGGCTCGGTGCCGGGGCGGAAAAAACTCGGAGCACTCATCAAGGGGATTCCATCGGTACAGGGATGAAAAACGCGCGCCGGCGCACCGGCGCACGCGGTGTTCAGATGCGCTTGGACAACCAGACCAGGACGATCACCACGGCGCACACCACCGGGGTCAGCCAGTTCCAGGTCTCACCCATCAGCCAGATCGAGAAGCCGAAGGTGAAGAACGGTTGCAGCAGTTGCAGCTGGCTGATGCGCTGGATACCGCCCAGGGCGAGGGCGCGGTTCCACGAGAAGAAGCCCAGCAGCGAGTTGATCAGGGCCAGGAACAGCAGGGCGGCGACACCCTGGCCAGGCAGGTTGGCGACGGTCTCGCCGTCATACAGGAACAGGCTCACCGGCAGCAGCACCGGCAGGCTGACCACCAGGGTCCAGCACATCACCTGCCAGCCCGGCAGTTCCTTGGACAGCGCACCACCCTGGGCATAGCCGAAGCCGGCCAGCAGGACCGCGCCGAGCAGGGCCAGGTCGCCGATGTAGATGTCCTGCACGTCGGACTTGATCACGGTGTAGGCCAGCACGGTGAGGAAGCCCAGGCTCGACACCAGCCAGAACGCCTTCGACGGACGGGTGCCGGTGATCAGGGTGCCGAAGATCGCGGTGGACAGCGGCAGGGCGGCGAGCACCACGCCACCGTGGCTGACCGGAACGTACTGCATGCCCAGTGCGGTGAGGACCGGGAAGCCGTAGACGATGCCGGTGGAGGTCAGCAGCATGCGCTTGATCTGCGAGGCGTTGGGCAGCTTGGCGCGGCCGATGACCAGGAACGGGATGGCCGCGAACGCCGCCAGTACCGAGCGGAAAAAGCCGACCTGGAGGGCGCTCAGGTCGCCGGCGAGCATCTTCGCCGCCGGCAGGGTCATGGCGAAGGCCGCGACCGAGATGAGTCCGAGGAAATAGGCCTGCAGGTCCTGGTTCTTGGTGTCCTGGTAGCTGGCGACTGTACTTTGCGTCATTGCAACGGTTCCTTCTGGCTTTACCGGTAGGGCATCCGCCCCTCATGGGCGGATGCGCGCGCCGGTCAGATCTGTTTGTTGTTCAGGTTCGGTTTGTCCAGCGGGCTCTTGCTGAGGAAGAACACCAGGGAGGTGCGGGTACCGCTTTCCACCTTGTGCACGCCGTGGGGGATCTCGCAGCGGTTGATCAGCACGTCGGCGTAGCCGGTCTTGAGGGTGGCTTCCTTGCCCTCGTAGTCGACGAAGAACTCGCCGCCGCCGTACTCCTTGCCGAACTGGATCACCACCGAGTAGCGGTATTCCAGGTTGCTGTAGGTGTCGATGTGCTTGCCGATGAAGTTGCCGGCCTCCAGCTGGTTGGCCTGGCAACGGCGGATGTAGCACTCGCCGCCCATGATCCCGTTGAAGAACTCGCGGCTCTTGCCGGAGGAGAGGATCTCCACCACCTTCTTGCCCCACGGATCGTTGCGGTACACCGGCAACTGGCCCTTCTGGTCTTCCATGAAGCGCCCCACCGAGAGGAAGTTCTGCTCGCCCACGTCACCGATCTCGATGATGGTCTTGGGGATCACCTGGCAGGCTTCTTCCATGTACGCCAGCTCTTCCCGGGTGAACAGCTGGGCCGCGTTGAGGGCCGCATAGGCGCTGCTGTCGAGTTGCTGGCTTGCCGTTTGAATGGTCTCTTGCATGATCAGGCTCCTTGAGAACTAGGCGTGGGATACAGGGTGTGGCGGTCGTCGGCAGCGTCGTGCAGCGGGCCGAAGGGCTCGCGCACGCCGCGGCACATGTGGTCGCGAATCAGGTACAGGCCGGCCATGAAGCCCCAGACCTCGAGGTACGGGCCGTAGCTGGACGGCTCCTCCTCGACGCTGGCGCGATAGTTGGCGATATGCCGGTAGTGCACGTTGGGGCGGCGGTGGTGGGCATCGTGGTTGGGCAGGTCCTGCGGGTAGACGTACAGGCGCACCGGCACATCCAGCAGCAGGCACTTGAGCAGCCAGGTGCTCCAGGCGCCGATCCCGCCGGTGGGCGGCGTGCGGCCCTGGAAGCGGCCCCAGGTGAGGCGGCCGTAGTGCGGCTTGTCGCCACGGCCGGCCTCGCGCTGGTAGAACCACAGGTGCTCGGTGAACAGCTGCAGCCACATCGAGTGCTCGAACAGCACCGCCCGCGGGATCAGGTACACCAGGCCGAAGGCCGCCAGGCTGTCGGTCAGCCACAGCAGGACCAGGAGCACGCCCCAGAACGCCAGGCGGAAGCGCACCTCGTCGCGCGGCGGGCGCACGAAACTGTCGTGCAGCGTGGCGCGCCACTGGCGCAGCAGGTAGGTCGGGCGGAACGGCGTGGCGATCACCCGCCACCAGTAGGCCAGCTCCGGCATGCCCGCGTGGAAGCCCTGCGCCTCGATGAAGCGCTGGTCGGGGTCGATGTCGGTGCACAGCACATGGATGTTGTGGTGCTCGCGCACATGGCTCTGGTTGTAGGTGTCCCAGTCCTGGTACAGCAGCGGCGTGGTCAGGAAGAAGCGCGCGTAACGCTGGGCCCGCGCCTTGTCCTTGAGCACCGCGCCATGGGTCAGGTAGTGGAAGGTCGCCTGCATGCTGCGCAGGCGGTTGACCATCAGCACCCAGGACGCCAGCACCAGCAGCACCGCCAGCAGCGGATGGAAGGCCCCCTCCAGCACCGCCTTGCCGAGCAGCACCAGGCCGATCATGCAGGCCCAGGTGAACAGCAGGTGGGTCAGCAGGAACGCTTCGCCGGTCTGCGCCATCCGTGCCTTGAGCGCCTCCGGCGCCTGCGCCTGGCCCTTGCCGGTCAGCCAGGTCCACAGCGGCTGGAAGGGCAGGTGGGCATAGCTGGCGCGGACGTTGCCCTGCGGGCCGTACTGGCAGTAGTGGGTGCGCGGCTTCGCGCTTTGCACAGGGCTCATCAGTACACCCGCGTCAGGTAGAGGACCGGGATATCGCTGTACAGCCAGTAGAACGGCTGCATGCGGTTGTGGTCGGCGCCGATCACGATCGGGTTTGCCCATTGCCCGGCGAACACCTGGCCGATGGCGGCATACTCGGCGCCCTGGGCGTAGAGGATGTGCATCAGTTCGTCGTTGCTGCGGTTCTGGTGCCAGGCCTGGTACAGCGGCAGGCGGGCATTGAAGATCGACGCGTAGTCGAGGTCGCTGTCGACGATGCAGCCGTTGTCGCGGCTGGCCAGGCGCCGTTCGGCGTCGGCGGTCAGGGCGCGCCACTGCGCCTCGCCACCGGCGGCTTCGGCGATCATGATCGACTCGGTCTGCGGACCGAGCAGGTCGAGGATCTTCTGCTGGCTGATGCGCAGCTTGCGGGCGAAGCCTTCGCGGGTTTCCTTGAGGCGATCGAGGGTCGACGCGTCGAAGCCTTCGAAGTCGCCGGCGCCGATGGCGATGCGCGCATCGATGCCGTGCTTGCGCAGCACCGCCTGCAGGGCGGGCAGGGTCTTGACCACGCGCCCGGCCACCAGGCCGATGCCTTCGCCCAGGTGTTCGAAGGTGTAGCGCAGCCGGCCGTTCTTGCTTTCATAGCCGTAGTCCGGGCACACCGGCGAGACCAGGGTGATGGTCTCGCCGGCCAGGCCCTTGGCCAGGGTCTCGGCGAAACGGGCCATGAAGTGCGGCGCCGAGTGGCTGAAGGACAGGCGCTCGAAGGCGCGCTCCAGGTCGATCACCAGGGCGTCCGGCAGCACTGTCATGGCCGGGTAGCGCACCTTCAGGGCCGGGGTCGTCACGGTGTTGTCGTTGACTGCGCAGAGCAGCAGGTTGAGCAACGATGGCCGACTCTGATTGATATAGGGTTTATCCAGGATCAAGGTCTTGCGGCCTTCGCTGTTGCGCACTTGCCACTGGAAGCCGGGAAACTTCGACTGAATGAAACGATAGAACGGCATATAACGAGGAAGTCCGGTGCGTTCGTCATCCGCTTGCTGGAAGCGGGCATACACGGCGGACAACCGTGATACTTCTTCTTCGATGCACAAGGCCTTGACCAGATCGGCCGGTGGTTGTTGCGACAATGAAATCGGCGACAACACGCGCTTGCTGATCAACTTGTGCGTCAGTTTGTTTCTGACGTAATACTTCGCGAGAGATTGGCTCATGGAATCACCGGTACGAAAGTTCCTGGTCAGCAGGCGTTAGTTCGATAAGGTTGATATTCACGTGGTCCGGCTGCTGCAGTGCCCAGAGCACCGCATTGGCCACATCTTCCGGTTCCAGCGGGGTCAGGCTGCTGTACACCCGGTCGGCCCGGGCCTGGTCGCCTTCGCACTGCACCAGGGCGAACTCCGAGCGGGTCTTGCCCGGCGCGATGCTGGTCAGGCGCACCTTGCTGCCCACCAGCTCGCTGCGCAGGCAGCGGCCGAAGTGCTCGACGAAGGCCTTCGACGCGGCGTACACATGCCCGCCCTTGTAGTGCACATGAGCCCCGATCGAGCTCAGGTTGACCACATGGCCACGACCGCTCTCGATCAGTTTCGGCAGCACCGCGCGGGTGACGTTGATCAGCCCGTGGATATTGGTGTCGAGCATCGTCGAGATATGTTCGTCACTGATCTCCAGCAAACTTCCCTGGCCCTGCAGCAATCCCGCGGCATTCACCAGTTTGCCGATATCGGCGAACGCGTCGGGTAACTCGTTGAACTGTTTCTGCAGCGATTCGATATCGCGAACATCGCAGTTCAATACATGGAAACTTCCGTGGAATTCGTCGGCCAATTTATCCAGGCGCTCTTTCCGACGGCCGATTCCGATAACGTTGCATCCCTGCATCATCAGCATTCTGGCGCAAGCCAGGCCAATGCCAGACGTCACCCCGGTGACGACGACCGTTTCATCAGTTTTCAATTGATGCTCCTGTTTATTGCACTGTTGGATTGGTGAATCGCAGTTAGTGGAAGCGTCCGTGCCTGATGAACAGCTGCAGATTAAAAAGGGTGGCGGGGGATGTACCGGTACAGCGAGGGGTGTGCGCGCCAAACTGTATGGTTGCGCGACCATGACAGTTCGGTGGCGGGGGATTCCTGATGCTTCGCCAGAAGAATCCTACAGACGCAGAGGAATCCCCCTGCTGATTCAAAAGCCCGTCTCCAGCAAGGATCTGCCCCTTCGCCCCAGGACCGATTTCCCGGTGGGGTGCCTTCAACCACGAAGACAAGGAAGCAGACGCATGGCAATCGGCTACGTGATCCGCATGGGCGACAAGACCTCCTGCGGCGGGCAGGTGCTGGATGGTTACGACGGGTTCAAGATCATGGGCATGCCCCAGGCCCGCGAGGGGGATCCGGTATCCTGCGGGGTGACCGGGCAGGTGCACCGGATCGAGGGCGGCGTTCACCACTTCACCA
>Ga0206116_1001654_pt1 | contig 11166 bp, 10 predicted proteins | sample 3A1Ametagenome_FD_178000 | JGI IMG/M metagenome (GOLD analysis project Ga0206116, IMG submission 178000) | Enriched microbial communities from leaf-cutter ant dump, University of Wisconsin, Madison, United States - 3A1A | ecosystem: Environmental > Terrestrial > Nest > Insects nest > Nest dump...
TTATCCTGGCTTATATCTGTAGTGCGGTATCCAATTTTATGAGCACTACGGCTGCGGCAAGTATCCTTATTCCCATCGGGGCCACATTGCTGCCGGAGCATACGGTTGCTGTTTGTACGCTTATTGCTTTATCTGTTTCTACCGCGGTATTATTGCCTATTTCCACACCGGCCAATGCAATGGCTTATGGCTCGGGGATTTTACATTCTTCCGATTTCCGGCCCGTAGGTTTTTTACTGGGAGGTATCGCTCCCTTAATTATTGCAGTGCTGATGTTTGTTATTTTTTAATCCAATCCTCCTTTTCTTGTGGGCGATACAGGTTGGGGCCATTCCCGTGGTTTCCCGGTAGTGGGATCTACAGGGAGCACTATCTTTTCACGGGACGTTCTTTCAGGGTCCTCGCTGGCTGCATAAGCCATGACAGCTGCAAGTATGGCATTGTTGCGTAAATCATCAAACACGATCTTATCATAAGTGTCCCGGTTGGTATGCCATGTAATAGTGCCGTAATCCCAGCTTAGGGAGCTTAAGGAGAACGCAGGTGCGCCGGCCATTACAAAAGAGGCAAAGTCCGATCCGCCGGTCCCTGGCACTCCCGGAAAGCTTGTTTCAATATATTGGCGGATACTTTGTGGTACTTTCGACAGCCATTTGCCGAGATAATGATACGAATGCAAAAAGCCCATACCCTGCAGGCTGGTTACACGGCCGGTACCATTATCCTGGTTAAATAAAGCCTGTAGATTGCTTACTATTTCAGGGTGATCTTCTACAAAAGCCCTTGATCCGTTCAGGCCCTGCTCTTCACTACCCCATAGGCCTACCAAAATGGTCCGTTTAGGGTTGGGGTATATTTTTTTGAGGATGCGTATGGCTTCCATCATGGTTAAAGTGCCTGTGCCATTATCTGTAGCGCCGGTAGCCCCGTCCCATGAATCAAAGTGAGCGGAGAGGATCACATATTCATCGGGTTTTTCAACGCCTTTCATTTCGGCGATAATGTTGAATGCGGGAGCCACGGGCAGGTCTTTTGATTCAATGGTCATCCTCATTTTAGGCTTTTTGCCCGATGCGGTAAGGCGGTATAGCAGGCCATAGTCTTCTAACGAGAGATCAATAGTGGGAATTTTGCGTGTATTGGCCCCGAAAATTTTATTGGCCCCTACGGCTTTTGACCAGTAGCTGGTTATGATGCCCAGGGCGCCGGCTTTTTCAAGCGCAGCCGGTAATGTTTTGGTAGTGTATCCACTCTTCCTGATGCGATTGTTCCAGGCTTCAGTAAGCGAATCCCTTTCTTTGTTCATTTTAGCGACAGATTCCGGTGTGCCGAATTCTGTCCAGTTTTTGTCTGGCCTGCCGGTAGGCTGCAGCATAGAAATCATTACAAATTTTCCTTTAACAACAGGAAGCCACAGGGTAAAAGCTGATGGATCAGGAACGTCAGGTAGTATGACGGTTTCGGCCGAAACCGGTTTACCGTTGGTACCAGGGCTCCATGCCAGTTGCATGCCTTCTAAAGATTTCAGGCGTGGATAGATCATTTCAAAATGCGCAGGCCCGCGCTGCCAGCCACGCCATTCGCCCCATTTTTCACTATGAGCAGGGATACCCCATTCTTTAAATTTTGCTATGGCCCAATCTCCTGCCTGCTGCATTTCGGGAGTGCCTACCAAACGGGGGCCGATACCATCTAACAGCTCCTGCCCCAGGTTTTCCAACTGTGAATAATGCGTACCTTCTTTTACGATTGCTGTCACTACAGGATCTTCGGGTAGTGCGCTTAGCCTGGGCCCGCGCTGCTGTGCCATTATTGTGGTTGCCGATAAAAGGAATGGAAGCAGGAAAGATTTTTTCAGACCTCGCATATAAATGATTTAAAGACTAATATACAAAATTGGTTTCTAAGTATGATAAGTGATTGTCAGAAAGAGTATTTGATCAAACGTTAACTATAAATAATAAAACAATTGCTTTTATTTCACCTCCTGAACATAAATGTTATAATCGTATAAAAAAATGAATATGAATTATTTAAGACATGGATTGTAGGCTTGGATACCATATAAATAACAAAACATTGGCTTTGCGGCCGCATATATTGCAATTATCTTTGTGTAACAAATAAGCCAAAGGGTTTATTCAAAGAGGAGAGTAGGAACGGGAGGGAACAAAATAGATTTTTTTAAGTTTTTTCATATGGCAAGCAATCGTTAGAGGTCAGTCCGTTTCTACGGAAGGACCTTTTTTCTTTTAAGGGATAAGGGGTTTTTCATGTTATTGCTCTGTCCTTATAATTGCTTAAACCTGCAAAAAAGCGTTGGAGGGTGATAACATTGATCAAGGTCTGTTAAACACTTATCTTGCTTGAGTAGCTGATCACGGTATCTATAATATCCGCTGCCACTTCTGTTTTACTTTTGGCATCAAACTTCATCTCTTGCCCACTTTTTGTATAGATAGTAATTTTATTGTTGTCGCTGCCAAATATATTACCATCGTTTAAGGAGTTCAGCACAATGAAATCAGCATTCTTGGTATCCAGCTTTTCCAGCGCATGAGCTTTTTCATTATTCGTTTCTAAAGCAAAGCCTAATAAAACCTGGTTGTCTTCCTTTATGGCTCCCAAACTTTTCAGTATGTCTTTGGTTTTTACAAGCTTTAGCTCCGGTGCTTCGTTGCCTGATTTTTTTATTTTCTGATCGCTTGTTTTTTCAGGCTTATAATCTGCCACAGCGGCGGCCATCAGCGCAATGTCGGCGTTTTTGAAATGATCATGGCAGGCATTATACATCTCGTCGGAAGAAGTGACTTTTATAATAGTGATGCCTTCATATTCCTGTGGAAGGGGTACAGGACCCAGCACCAACGTTACATCAGCGCCACGGTCTCTGCATTCTTTAGCCAGGGCAATGCCCATCTTTCCTGAAGAATGGTTGCCTATGAACCTTACCGGGTCAATAGCTTCATGAGTTGGCCCTGCGGTTACCAGCACTTTTTTATCTAAAAGAGCGCCCTTTTTTTGCTGAAAACAGCCACTGAGGTATGAAACTATATTTTCCGGCTCTTCCATTCTGCCATCGCCGAAAAGGCCGCTCGCCAGCTCGCCGTTGCCGGGTTGTATAACAGCAACACCGTCTTTCTTCAGCAGCTCCAGGTTTCTCCCTGTGGCGGGATGGTGCCACATATCTTCGTCCATCGCCGGTGCTACTATAACCGGGCAGGTAGCGGACAGGTAAACAGAAAGCAGCAGGTTGTCGCAATGACCGTGCGCCATCTTAGCTAATGTATTGCAGCTTAACGGGGCAACCAGCATTACATCCGCCCAGCGGCCTAACTCAACATGGTTGGCCCAGGTATTTTCAGCGAACATATCTGTCAATACCTCGTTTTTTGAAAGTGTTGACAATACAAGAGGAGACACAAAGTCCCTGGCTGCCGCGGTCATTACTACTTTGACTTCGGCACCCTGTTTTACAAGCAGGCGTACCAGTTGGATGGTTTTGTAAGCGGCGATGCTGCCGGATATACCTATTAATATTTTTTTGTTTTGTAGCAATGCCAATGTTTTGAATTAGTAAATTGTAAAGTTTACCGTGTTGGATCTATTATTCCAGTAAATAATGCTCATTTCATAAATACCTTTTTCTAAATCAGGTGAAGTAAAGATAGCCAGTTTATTCAGGGCGTATTTTTTGGAAATGCTTTCACCTGATTTTAATGGCTGAAGATATGTTTTAACAACGTCAATGCTACACGCCTGTGAAATTAAAATTGCAGAGCTTTCATATTTTAGTGGTGATGTACCCAATGTTTTATTAATAAGCTTTACCCAAGTATATGCCGGGCCCCCGGTAGACAACTTGGGCTGATCAAACCAAACCTTTTGAAGTATTTCTGTTTTATTCGTAAGTGTTATATCAACGACAATGTTGTTTTTGGTTGTGAAGCTGTCACTATTAAGTTTGATACTTACATCTATCAGTGGATGGGGCAAGGTATCGGTGTCATATATACTTCTGGAAACTATCTGGGCCTTTACTCCTGTAAAAAGTGAGGTCAATAAAAAAATAAATATAAGGCGCATATACTATTCTTTGTTAATGATAATTAGTAAGAACGATAACCCTTACCCTCTCAAACGGTACAGGCGAGTGTGGCAATGTTAATGATATATATTACTGCCAGTTGTTACATACAAAGATACCTAAAACGCAAAAACCACAGCCATTAAATGGTACTGTGGTTTTAAGATCGTATGCTTAAGAACACTAGCTGAACAGCTCGTCTTCGGCTTTGCGGAAGTAAATTTTATCTTCTAAAAACTCATGAGTTGCCAGCAAAGAAGGATTGGGCATTCTTTCGTAAGCCCTTGAAATTTCTATCTGCTCTTTGTTCTCATGGATCTCTTCCAGGGAATCGGTATGGCTGGCAAATTCATCCAACTTGTTATGCAGCTCCTCTTTGATAGAGATGTTCACCTGGTTCGCTCTTTTAGCGATGATGGCGATGGATTCATAAAGATTCCCGGTTTTGCTTTTGATAACTCCCAGGTCTTTAGTTTCTACATTGTTGGCGATACCAGCGCTAAGTTGTCGTCTTAACTTGCTCATTATTGCTGAATTTTTGTATTTCTGTATTTGATGAACCGATGTAGCTTTCTACCTCTTTACGGTATTTGCTTTCGGGAAAACGTTCGATAAATTCGTTGGCCTGCTCAATAACCTCTTGGTACCGTTCTGCCTTTTTAGTGGCAATGGTTAATTCTGCCGCTTTAAAGTAAGATTTGATGGCCATGAACTTATATTCGTCAGACACCAGGGATTCGGGGTAATTGTCGAATAAGGTGTTGAAAGTGACTCCAGCTGCCCTGAATTCACCGATATTATAATATAACAGGGCCGATTTATAATCTTTTGTTTCAAGCTTTTTCCTCAATTCATCAATAAGCCTGTTGGCCTCTGTGATCCTTACTGATTGAGGATGGGTATTTACAAAAGTCTGAAGATTACTGATCGCTTTATAAGTATTTGTCTGGTCGAGCTCTGCTTTGGGGGACTGGAGATAAAATATATAGGCCCTCATATACTCCATTTCTTCAGCCCGTGGACTGTTAGGAAAGCTTTCCAGAAACAGTTTGAAAAGATTTTCCGCATTAGTATAGTCTTTCTGGTTAAAAGCCGTATACGCGTATTTATAGTAGATATCCTGAAATTGCGGAGTGGTTTTGTAATAGGGAATTACATCTTCGAAAATAGTATAAGCCTTCATCCACTTCTTTTTAGCATAAAACTGGTCTGCCATCTTAAGCTTGTAAGCAGCATCCTTGCTCTTTAATATCTTGTTCATGCCGGGGCCGCAGGATACCAAAGAAGCTACTAAAAAAACAGCGATTACAAATCTCATAAAGTTTGCAAAGTTAACCATAATGCAGCAAATGTTGCTAAAAATTATGACCCGCCTAACTAAGTGATAGTTAAGGTTTTGGTAAAGAATAGATGTATGGTGGCTCCTTTGCCGGCCCTTTTAAAAAGGACTTTGATAATCAACTACTTTCCAGTTTGACCGGCTAAAAACTGGTCTAGCGCGGTGATCATGCTTGGCGTTTTAGGCCGGGGGGCGATAATTTCAGGGGTTAGCCCGGCCTTCACGGCTTCGCTCTTTGTATTGTCCCCAAAAGTGCCTACCAGGATGCCGTTTTGTTTAAAGTCAGGAAAGTTGTCGAACCAGCTTTTTACGCCCGAAGGAGTAAAAAAGCATACAATATCGAATTTTTTGCCTCCTACCAGCTTTTTGATGTCAGTGCTTTCAGAGCGATACATAAAGGCTAGCTCAAAGTCGCACTGGTTGGTTTTCAGCCAGTTTACGATCTCGCTATCTTGCTGGTTTTCGGAGCAAACGTATAGGAAGCTAAGGTTTTCTTTATGCTTGTTCATCACGTCGAACAGGCTTTTATTGGTGCCGTCGGCGCCAAAAAACACTTTACGTTTTCTGTACAGGATAAACTTTTGCAGGTAAAGCGCCACCGCCTCTGTGATGCAGAAATATTTTGTATCCTGCGAAACAGTGATCTTGTTTTCTTCACAGGTACGGAAAAAGTGATCAATAGCATGACGGCTGTTGAAAATGACACCTGTAAAGCGGGGAATATTAATTTTCTGTTTTCTGAAATCTTTACCCGAAATAGGAACAATGCTTATCAGCGGTTGAAAGTCGAGCTTCACGCCATATTTCCTTTCAAGATCAAAAAAAGGAGACTTTTCGCTCGATGGCCGGGGTTGAGTAATAAGTATGCTTTCAATCTTGCCGTCAGACGACCTCATACCAGATTTTTTCAATTCATTTAACATTAGCAATTCCTAAAATTGGATGCAAAAGTACACTATTATTTTAAAATGATCATATTCCTTTGTATTGTAGTGCATTTCAAGAGGACGGAGGACAGTTGACCGATGACAGAAGTTTGAGTTTAGTACTGAGTATTTAGATAATAGTACTTAGACGTTAGACAGTACCCAGTAACTTGTAACCAGTAACCCATAATCAGCATCTATCCCGCAAAAAACTGGTATGTTGCTTTGTACAGGATGATAATAGGCAGTATCTCAAAAGCCCCCACATACAGCAGGAAGTGGAAGAAACTGATGCTTTTATCTTTTTTTACCAACTGCATTGCCGAGATATAGCGGTACAGGAAAAGGGCCAGAATGAGCAGCCAGCTTAGTGTCCAGGCAATAGCGCTTATCTCTTTTTCGGTTAAGGCAATAACAATGATCAATGGTAAAAGCAATATCGCGATGATCTTGTTTACCAGGAAAATAAGGAATATATAATTATCTGTAAGCCGGGTTATTTTAAATACCCAGCCAATGAATTTCAACACGAGGAACTTACCTGAATAGATGATGCCGATAGCGGCTATGGCATAAATGGCTAATTGCCAGAACGGTAATGTCAGATGTGGAGTGGTTCTTTGTATACCAAGCGCTGCATAAAAACCGCCTGTTATCACGAAAAATATATTGAACAATAACGACGGTAGCGAATTCTGAATTACCTGCTGGCGAAGCTGCCTTTGTTTTAAGCTGCGGCGGAAAAACAGGTTGATGAGATCTGAAAAATATTTGTCGAAGCTGGCTTTGAGTATAGCAAACAGCAAGAATATACATATAACTATATAAAAATAAATTTCTTTGCCTGGAGCATGGAGTTTTTTAATGTATAACGGATAAGTTGCTTTTTCAGTAAAGTTGAAATAAGGGTGCCTGCCTAAAATTTCCCTGGATAATTTGAGATTTTCCCGGTAAGCAATTTCTTTTGCAATACGGATACTATCTCTTTTGGATCGGGCTAGGCTATCGGCATAGTTGTCCTGCGCCAGGGCGGGGAATAGAGAACAACAGAGCATTATTGATAAAAGGATCCTTGCCAAAAGAGAATTTTGCTGCAAAAATAGCCTGACAGGTTTAAAAGTAGCTAACGAATCCGAAATGTATTTTAGATTGCCGGAGATTGAAGTTGGTATCATTTCTTTTTCCCACAGCCCAGGCCAGGTTGAACAGTCCTGCTTTTGTTTCAAATGCTAGGCCCAAACCTGCTGAAAAGTAGGTATAGCTGGTATTGACACCCCGGCCGGCGTTTTTACCCCATCCACCATCTGTAAATACATTGAAATAAGAATTTTCGCCTACCAGGTAGCGGTACTCTAAGGTGCCGATGCCATATTGGGAAAGGAACTGGCTTTGCTCGTCAAAACCGCGCAATAGCCGGTACCCGCCTATCTGGAAAAGCTCATTCCTGAAAATATTGCTACCCGAAATATACCCCCCGTTAACAGCAGTTTTAATAGTGCTCCGCAGGGCTTTCCCTATCGGGAAATATTTGGCAGCATTCAGCACCGACCGGAACTGGTACGATTTTACTTTTACAGTATCGTACAGGCTTGCAAAATCAAACGCCGGGTCGTCGGGATCTTTAAGGTCAAGTACCTGGTTGTTACGTTTAATGTTTTTATTGCCTGCCGAACTGTTAATGAGCAGCTCAAATCCACTCACAGGGTTGAACATATAATTGGTGGTGTTTAGGTTGTATTCAATCCCAATATTTGTGATCTTTACATCAGCATCTTCCGGCAGTTGTTTGGTTGCAATGATAGCAGCTTCGTTAATGTAACTCAAAATGCTGCTGAATCTTTGCACATAAAGTGTGGCATTTTGCCTGCGGTCTAAGGCTAACTGCACTCCCAGCTTTATATCGAAGTTTAAAAAGGCGGAATCTCTTTTAAGCATGTTAAGGCCAAAATCTACCCCAAAGGGAGATTTGAATAAGTAAGGTTGTGTATAGTTGAGATTGAGCCTTTGGGAAGCTGCCTGTAATCGCTGCCATACCAGACCGATGGTTTCACCGGCTCCAAAAGTATTTTTAAGGTTCAGCAGCCCTTCACCTGTAATGAGCATTTTTTTTGTTGCTGATGCATCGCTGTTGGGTAAAAATCCAATGATGATATTCACCTGGCTGCTCTTTTTTTGCTGTAGGAACAGCTCTACTGTTCCGCCAGTACTTTCCCATATAAATTGCGGGGGAAACTGTTCTTCTACATAGTTCAGTTTTTTTAATTCGGTGCTTATTTGTTGCAGCTTTTCTTTATTATAGACCGAGCCGTTTTTTAAATCAAGGAACTGCTGCAGGTATTCGTTGCTGATCTTTGCATTGCCGGTTACTTTGATGCTATCTATATGGTAAAGCGGCCCGGGCTTTACATTCATCCTGCCCGAAACCTCGTTGCCATTGATCTGCAGGCTGTCGAGGTATATTTTAGCGAAGGGATACCCGTTATTTTCCATATAATTCAGCATCTGCTGCTGCAGTTCTTCAACCTTATGAGGGTCGTACTGTTTTTCTAAAAAGAAATTATCTGTCCAGCCTATCCTGCTCAGCCAGATGCGCGATGCTTCGTCTGCATATACCGATGCCCACCGGTAAATTTCGCCTACAAAAAGATGGATGGTGGCTGATGTAGTATCTGTTATTACAGTATCAACAGATGCGGTGATATAGCCTTTTGCATGAAGCAGGGCCGGGAGCTGTTCTATATAAACAGCGCATTCATCGCGGTTTATGAATCTGGTTTTAGGCCGGATAGTTTGGGTAATAAAAACGCTGTCTCTATCAACAGGTATAATTTGCAAGGGAAAACTGCTTTGAGCTTTAGCCATCAACAGGTTCAAAAGCAAAATTGCTGTGATCAGGTATCGTATCTTTGCTGGTTTCAATGGGTAAATTTAAGTTGAAAAGTTGAGAGGTTAAAAGGTTTGCATGATATGTTCTTATTAACTCATCAGCAAGTCAGCATAGCACTAAATGAGCGGCATCTATATTCATATACCATTTTGCAAACAGGCATGTAACTACTGCAATTTTCATTTTGCAACGTCCCTGTTGAAGAAAGATGTACTGCTTGATGCTATCTGTAAAGAAATAGCCTTAACTGCAAAAGACCAGGACTGGCGGGTAAATACTATTTATTTTGGCGGCGGTACTCCCAGTTTGCTGGATAGAGGTGAGGTCGATGCTATATTACAGTCTGTCCGGTCTTTTTATGAGGTCGATGCTCACGCTGAAATAACACTGGAAGCCAATCCCGACGATATTACAGCGGAAAAGCTGCAGGGCTGGAAAGGCATTGGCATTAACAGGTTAAGCATCGGCGTCCAGTCTTTTTTTGAAGAAGACCTGCAATGGATGAACCGTGCGCATAATGCCGGACAGGCAAGAAATGGGTTGGAGCTGGCTTTACAGCATTTTGATAATGTTACGATCGACCTGATCTACGGAACGCCGGGCCTGACCAATGAAAAATGGCGACAAAATGTAGCCACTGCTATTGCTTTGGGAGTACCGCATTTGTCTTGTTACGCTTTAACAGTAGAACCTAAAACTCCGCTGGATAAGCTGATACGGCTGCACAAAAAAGAAGAAGTTAATGCTGATGTTCAGTCAGAACAATTTTTGCTTTTGATGGATTGGGCCAGTGAGGCCGGTTATGAGCATTACGAAATCTCCAATTTTGCAAAGCCCGGTTTTAGGAGCAGGCACAATGCATCTTACTGGCAGGGGAAGCCTTATGTGGGTATAGGCCCTTCCGCCCATTCATTTAATGGTGCAGAAAGAAGATGGAACATTGCCAATAACCAGAGATATATTGACGGACTTGAGAGAGGTGTGTTGCCATTTGAAAAAGAAGTGCTTACTCCTGTTCAAAAACTGAACGAATCTATTATGATCTCTTTACGTACAATGGAAGGTCTTGACTTAGGGAAAATGTCACAGGAGGAAAAAGGCGCTGTTGTTAAAGCAGCTCAGAAATATATAAAGCAGCAACTGGTGCTGCATGAAAATGACGTACTTCGGTTAACGAATGAAGGCAGGCTGTATGCGGATGGTATCGCGGCTGATTTGTTCTTCTGATTATATGGCAGAGCTAACGGTTGCCATATTTGTTTAGTTCGTTTGTCAGTATATCAAAACTTTCCTCATCAAAACTTACAAGAGTAACTGCTTCTATTTGCTGGTCATTTTGCAGGAACCCACGGATTGTAGCGAGAGCAATAGATGCCGCCCGGGCTTTTGGAAACCGGTATACTCCGGTACTTATTCCGGGGAGGGCGATTGTTTTACAGTGGTTTTCAACTGCAAGCTGTAAAGCGTTGAAATAGCAGTTCTGGAGCTTTTCATCTTCGTTGCTGTGGCCTCCGTTCCAAACCGGCCCTACGGTATGAATAACATATTTTGCCTGCAGGTTTCCGGCTGTAGTGATGACTGCCTCACCTACTTTACAACCTCCCTGCCGTGCAACGATCTTTCTGCATTCTTCTAAGATTTTGCTTCCGCCTGCCCTGTGAATGGCGCCGTCAACACCTCCTCCACCAAGCAGTGAAGTATTGGCGGCATTTACAATAGCATCTGCTTCAATTTTTGTAATATCTCCTTTTATGATTCTTATCCTTGTCATTTTTGGGGCTATATCATCACTTTTTCAATAGCTTTAAAAGCTTTGGCAGGAGGCAGCTTTTCCCATAGTATTTTATAAATATTTTCAGCTATGGGCATTTCGGCTTTTATTTTTTTATTGATCTTATAGATGCATTTGGCAGCATTATAACCTTCT
>Ga0206116_1001655_pt1 | contig 11163 bp, 10 predicted proteins | sample 3A1Ametagenome_FD_178000 | JGI IMG/M metagenome (GOLD analysis project Ga0206116, IMG submission 178000) | Enriched microbial communities from leaf-cutter ant dump, University of Wisconsin, Madison, United States - 3A1A | ecosystem: Environmental > Terrestrial > Nest > Insects nest > Nest dump...
AAGCAGGGCGATGCCGTTGCCGTGCGCCAATTGGCCGATCAGTTGATCCAGCGCTTCCCCACTTCCAAGGAGCGCGAGAAGTTTGACCGGGGAGCGTTTGATGAGTGAGTCCACCAACGAGGCGATGCAGCCAGCCGCTGCGGCGCCGATCCAGGCCGGTGCAGCCTTGCGCCAGGCCCGCGAAAGCCAGGGGGTGGCATTGGCAACCCTGGCGGCGACATTGAAAGTGCCAGTCGGCAAACTCCAGGCGCTGGAGGCCGAGGATTGGCAGCGCCTGCCCGACATGGTGTTTGCACGGGCGCTGGCGCAAAGCGTCTGCCGCACGTTGCAGATCGACGCAGGTGCCATCCTGGCCTTGCTGCCGCAGCAGAAAGTTGCGGCCCTGCAGCCCCGGCTGGGCATCAATGAGCCCATGCCCGAGCGTGCCGTGCCATCGATTTTTTCCACCTCCTCGGCAGCTGGGGGAGGGCGCTGGCTGTCGGCGCTGCTGCTCCTGATTATCTTGGGCGGCGTGGTGTATGGCGGCTTGCTCTGGCAGAAAGGGCTGCTGCAAGAAGACGCCGCCCCTACGGCCCAGGCCGACGAGGATGCACCGCTGTTCCCGCCGTCGGATGAGGAGGGCGATGCAGCCTCCCCCGTGTCTCTGGCGCTGGCGCAGCCGCAACCGTCATCGGAAGAAAGCGCCGCCCCGGCCGAGACCGCTGACCCTGTGACATCTGCGCCCGCACCTGCCGAGCCGGCGTCTGCCGATGCCGCCGTGCCGGTGCTGCGCCTGCAGGCCAAGGGCGAAACCTGGGTGCAGGTGGTCGATGCCCAGCAGCGCCTGCTGGTGGAGAAAATTCTGCAGGAGGGGGAGGTGTTCACCACCTCGGCCCCCAAGCCGCTGACGGTGGCCATCGGCAAGGCCGATCAGACGACCGTGGAAATTAATGGTGCCCCGTTCGACCCCCAGGCCAAGGCCCGCGACAACGTGGCACGTTTTGAGGTGAAGTAACAAGTGTCCGATTCGACCTGGGCCGCCAGCCCCATTGCGCTGGCCGCGCCCCTGCCGCGCCGCAGCCGCCAGGCCCGCGTGGTGTGCGGGGAAAACATGGTGACCGTGGGCGGCGGCGCCCCCGTGCGCCTGCAGTCCATGACCAATACCGATACCGTGGAGGCGGTGGAAACCGCCATCCAGGTACGTGATCTGGCCCAGGCTGGTTCGGAACTGGTGCGTATTACCGTCAATACCCCGGAAGCCGCCCAGGCCGTTCCCTACATCCGCGAGCAGCTCGACCGCATGGGCTGCAACGTGCCGCTGGTGGGCGATTTCCACTACAACGGCCACCGGCTTTTGAACGATTTCCCGGACTGCGCCCAGGCCCTGTCCAAATACCGCATCAACCCGGGCAACGTGGGCAAGGGCGACAAGAAGGACAAGCAGTTTGCCCAGATGATCGAGATCGCCGCCCGCTACGACAAGGCGGTGCGCATCGGCGTGAACTGGGGCAGCCTGGACCAGGAACTGCTGGCCCAGCTGATGGATGCCAACGGCCAGCGCCCCCGGCCCTGGGATGCGCGGCAGGTGATGTACGAGGCGCTGGTCACCTCGGCCATCACCTCGGCCCGGCGGGCCGAGGAACTGGGGCTGAACGGCAACAACATCATCCTGTCGTGCAAGGTCAGCGGCGTGCAGGACCTGATCGCCGTGTACCGCGAACTGGCCCGGCGCTGCGATTACGCCCTGCACCTGGGCCTGACGGAGGCGGGCATGGGCACGCGCGGCACGGTGTCCTCCAGCGTGGCCCTGGGCATCCTGCTGCAAGAAGGCATTGGCGACACCATCCGCGTCTCGCTCACCCCCCAGCCGGGCGAGGCCCGCACCCAGGAAGTGGTGGTAGCGGCGGAAATCCTGCAGGCGCTGGGCATGCGCTCCTTCGTGCCCAGCGTTACCGCCTGCCCCGGTTGCGGGCGCACCACCAGCACCGTGTTCCAGGAGCTGGCCAAGGAAATCGACGACTTCCTGCGGGCGCAAATGCCCGTCTGGCGTGCGCAATACCCAGGCGTGGAAAGCATGAAAGTGGCCGTCATGGGCTGCATCGTCAATGGCCCGGGGGAGAGCAAGCATGCCGATATCGGCATCAGCCTGCCCGGCACCGGCGAAGCGCCCACCGCCCCGGTCTACATCGACGGCGAAAAGGCCATGACCCTGCGCGGCGAGCATATCGCCCGGGAGTTCCAGCGCATCGTGCTGGACTACGTGCAGCAGCGTTACGGTAATAATTAATAGCTGGTCGCGCCGATGGATAAAGGGCTTCAGTAATAAACTATCCTGAAATCGTTTATCTATCAGCGGTAACAGCTCTTTTTTTAAAAGAACAACATGGCAAAACCTGAAAAACTCAGTGCCGTCAAAGGCATGAACGACATCCTGCCCGGCCAGTCCGAGCGTTGGCAGTGGCTGGAAGCGCAGGTGCGCGACCTGATGGACAGCTTCGCTTATCGCAACGTGCGTACGCCGATCGTGGAGCACACCCAGCTTTTCGTGCGCGGCATCGGCGAAGTGACCGACATCGTGGAAAAAGAGATGTATTCGTTCGAAGACAAACTCAACGGTGAACACCTCACCCTGCGTCCCGAAGGCACTGCCAGCCTGGTGCGGGCCACGATCGAGAACAACCTGCTCTACGACGGCGGCAAGCGCATGTGGTACATCGGCCCCATGTTCCGCCACGAACGCCCGCAGCGCGGGCGCTATCGCCAGTTCCACCAGATCGGCGCGGAAGCCCTGGGGTTTGCCGGGCCGGACGTGGATGCCGAGCTGATCCTGCTGGCCGTGGCCCTGTGGAAGCGCCTGGGCCTGTCCCAATGGCGGCTGGAGATCAACAGCCTGGGCCAGCCCGAAGAACGCCAGGCGCACCGCGCCGCGTTGATCGCCTATCTGGAGCAGCACCAGGACGTGCTGGACGAAGAGGCCAAACGTCGCATGTACACCAACCCGCTGCGCGTTCTGGATACGAAAAACCCCACCATGCAGGAGATGGTGAACAACGCCCCCAGGCTGATGGACTACCTGGGCGAAGCCTCACTGGCGCACCTGCGCGGCGTACAGGCCATCCTGGATGCCAACGGCGTGCCCTGGACGGTCAATCCCCGCCTGGTGCGCGGCCTCGATTACTACAACCTCACCGTATTCGAGTTCATCACCGACCTGCTGGGCGCCCAGGGCACCATCTGCGCGGGCGGGCGTTACGACTACCTGATCGAGCAGGTCGGCGGCAAACCTGCCCCTGCCGTGGGCTGGGCGCTGGGGGTAGAGCGCGTGCTGGAGCTGGTCAAGGAGCTGGGCACGGACATCCCCACGCCGCAGCCCGATGCCTATGCCATCGTCCCCGATGCCTCCGCCATGCCCCAGGTGCTGCAAACGCTCACCATCCTGCGCCAAGCGGGGGTGCGCGTGCAGATGCACGCCGCCACCGAGCAGGGCATGGGCAGCATGAAATCGCAATTCAAGAAGGCGGACGCCAGCGGTGCCTGCTTTGCGCTGATTTTCGGCAGCGACGAACTGGCGCAGGGCGAGGTCACCGTCAAGGCACTGCGTGACGGGCAGGGCGCCCAGACCACCCGGCCATTGGCCGATGCAGCGGCCTGGGCGGCCAGCCTACAATCGCACACTTGATTTTTTTACCGCTGAAGTATTACTAGGGCACTATGGCAACGCATCTGGACCTGGAAGAACAAGAGCAGCTTGACCAACTCAAGCATTTCTGGAACCAATGGGGCACCCCGATCACCAGCGTGCTGGTCGTCGTGCTGGGTGGTTTTGCCGCCTGGAATGGCTGGCAGTTGTGGCAGCAGCGCCAGGCCACCCAGGCCGCCGCGCTGGCCGATGCGGTGACCGTGGCCGTGCAAGGCCAGGATCAAGGCCGCGTTGCCCTGGCCTTCGAAGAGCTGAAAAAGGAATATGGCGCCACCATCCAGGCCAGCCAGGCCGCCTTGCAAGTCGCCAAGGCGGCTCAAAAGTCCGGCAAAGAAGATACCGCCAAAGCCGCCTTGCAATGGGCTGCCGACCATGCCGAGGATGCGGGCTACCGCGCCACTGCCAAGCTGCGGTTGGCGGCGCTGCACATTCAGGCCAAGGAATTGGACGCTGCCGTAGCCCTGTTGCAAGGCGATTTCGCCCCCGACTTCAAGGCCCTGGCGCAAGACCGCCTGGGCGACGCGCTGCAACTGCAGGGCAAGACGCAAGAGGCCGTCGCTGCTTATCAGCAAGCCTGGCAGCAGCTCGATGAGCGGCTCGAATATCGCGCCCTGGTGGCCTACAAACTCAATGCCCTGGGCATCGCAACGACGACGGAGTCCGCATCGTGATCAGCACGCAATCTTCCTTCCCCCTGTGGGCGCGTCGCAGCGTCCTGGCACTGGCCGCTGTGGTCGGTCTGGCTGCCTGCGGCTCCAAGACTCCAAAACCTGCTGACCTGGGTCCTAACGTCCCCCTGTTGCCTGTGCGCCAAGCCTGGCACAGCAGCATCCCTGCGCTGAAAAATGCCAGCATCGCGCCACAGGTGGTAGGCCAGAATCTGGTGCTGGCCGCTGCCGATGGCACGGTGGTCAGCCTGGATGGCGCGACGGGCCGCGAGCAATGGCGCAGCCAGGTCGGCAAGGCTTTGCAGACCGGGGTGGGCAGTGACGGCAGCCATGCCGCCGTGGTTACCGTTGCCAACGATCTGGTGATGCTTGGACAGGGCGGGGCGTTGTGGAGCAAACCGCTCAGTGCTGCCTCGTATACCGCACCCCTGGTTGCCGGCGGGCGGGTATTCGTGCTGACCGCCGATCGCCATCTGACCGCTTACGACGCCCAGGACGGAACCCAGCTGTGGACCTTGCAGCGCGACGGCGAACCCCTGGTGCTGCGCCAGCAGGGGGTACTGGCCGCCCATGGCAATACCTTGCTGGCGGGGCTATCGGGCCGTCTGGTGGGCTTGAACCCGGACAACGGCGCTGTGCTGTGGGAGGCGCCCCTGGCGGCCCCGCGCGGCACCAACGATGTGGAGCGCTTGGTCGATCTGGTCGGTCCCTACACTCGCAATAGCGACGTGGTCTGCGCCCGTGCCTTCCAGGCCAGCGTCGGCTGCGTGGATGTAGGCCAGGCCCGTGTGATGTGGACGGCTCAGGCCAAGGGCTCGGTGGGCATCGGCAGCAACAGCGAACAGGTCTTTGGCAGCGAAAGCAACGGCACGGTGCAGGCCTGGAGCCGGCGCGACGGTGCCAAGCAATGGAGCACCGGACGCCTGCAACTGCGCCAATTGACCGCGCCACTGGCACTGGGGCGCTCGGTCGTCGTGGGCGACAGCACCGGACTGGTGCACCTGCTGTCCAAAGACGATGGAAGCCCGCTGAACCGCCTGAGCACCGACAGCAGCGGTATTGCCGCCGCCCCGGTGGTGGTGGCCGATACCCTGGTGGTGGTGACCCGCAACGGCGGGGTGTACGGCTTCCGCCCGGATTAAAGCGTTTTTAAGATTTTTTGCATGAAACCTGTGATTGCCCTGGTAGGGCGGCCCAATGTGGGCAAATCCACCCTGTTCAACCGGCTGACCAAGTCGCGTGATGCCATCGTCTCGGACTTTGCCGGGCTGACGCGTGACCGCCACTATGGCCAGGGCCGCCAGGGCAAGCTCGAGTACATCGTCATCGATACCGGCGGTTTCGAACCGGACGCCTCGCAAGGCATCTTCCGGGAAATGGCCAAGCAGACCCGTCAGGCCGTGACCGAGGCCGACGTGGTGGTGTTCGTCGTCGATGCCCGCGATGGCCTGTCTGCACAAGACCATGAAATTGCCGACTACCTGCGCCGCCTGGGCAAGCCCTGCCTGTTGGTGGCCAACAAGGCCGAGGGGATGCAGGCAGGCGCCCAACTGACCGAGTTCTACGAACTGGGCCTGGGAGAGGTCTACCCGGTCTCTGCAGCCCACGGCCAGGGCGTGCGGGGACTGGTCGAGCTGGCGCTGGCGCCGCTGCACCTGCCGGAGGAGGAAATTCCCCTCTTGGAAGATGCTGCCCAGCAGCCGATCAAGCTCGCCCTGGCCGGACGCCCCAACGCAGGCAAATCCACGTTGATCAACACCTGGTTGGGCGAGGAGCGTCTGGTTGCCTTTGACCTGCCGGGCACGACACGCGATGCCATCAGCGTACCGTTCGAGCGCAATGGGCAGAAATTCGAGCTGATCGACACCGCCGGCCTGCGCCGCAAGGGCAAGGTATTTCAGGCGATCGAGAAATTTTCCGTCGTCAAGACCTTGCAGGCCATCGAATCGGCCAACGTAGTGCTGCTGCTCATCGATGCGACCGAGGGGGTTACCGACCAGGATGCGCATATTGCCGGCTATATCCTGGACAGCGGCCGCGCCGTGGTGCTGGCCGTCAATAAATGGGACGCGCTGGACGATTACCAGCGCGAGCTGGTGCAGCGCTCCATTGAAACTCGGCTGGGTTTCCTGAAATTCGCCAATCTGCACTTTATTTCAGCCATCAAACGCCAGGGACTGGGGCCTTTGTGGAGCTCGATTGCCCAGGCGCACAAGGCAGCCACCTGCAAAATGCCGACGCCGGTGCTCACGCGTGTGCTGCAGGAGTCGCTGCAGTTCCAGACGCCGAAAAAAGTCGGAGCCTACCGTCCGAAAATGCGTTATGCCCACCAGGGCGGTATGAATCCGCCGATTATCGTGATCCATGGAAATTCCCTCAATCTGGTGACGGATGCCTATAAACGGTTCCTGGAAGGGCGTTTCCGCAAAGAATTCAATCTGGTAGGGACTCCCTTGCGCATCGAGCTGAAAACCGCCGATAACCCTTACGCAGACAAGAATAAGAAATAAAATCCCCAACTCAGTCGGTAGCACGCCTGCACAAACGGGTAAGCTTTGTTCGACTGTGTTAAGGTGTCGGTTTACAACAACATATCTCAACACGGAGTTATATCGTGAGCAATAAAGGCCAACTTTTGCAGGATCCGTTTCTGAATGCCCTGCGCCGTGAGCATGTGCCCGTTTCGATTTACCTGGTCAATGGCATCAAGCTGCAAGGTCAGATCGAATCGTTTGACCAATATGTCGTGCTGCTGCGCAACACGGTGACGCAAATGGTTTACAAGCACGCGATCTCGACCATCGTTCCCGGTCGCCCGGTCAATTTCAGTATCACTGATACTGGCGACAGCGCTGCTGCTTGAGGTCGCAGCATTCCGGTGCGCGGGCGCCTGAATCTCAGCAGGCCAGCGCCGCATGACTGCACCTAATTCCCCTTCAACCTCTGCCACCCCGGTGATTCTCGCCGGGGTGGATTTTGGCCTGCCGCATTTTGATGCCGAATTGCAGGAGTTGAGCCTGCTGGCGCAAACCGCCGGTCTCGCTCCGGTAGCCAGCCTGGTGTGCAAGCGCAAAGCGCCCGATGCAGCCCTGTTTGTCGGCAGCGGTAAGGCGGAAGAACTCAAGCTTCTGGCAGATATGCACGATGCCAGGGAAGTGTTGTTCGATCAGGCCTTGAGCCCGGCGCAGCAGCGTAACCTGGAGCGTTTTTTACAGCGCCCGGTCAATGACCGTACCTTGCTCATCCTGGAAATTTTTGCCCAGCGGGCCCGCAGCCACGAAGGCAAGTTGCAAGTTGAGCTGGCGCGGCTGCAATATCTAAGCACCCGGCTGGTGCGCCGCTGGAGCCACCTGGAACGCCAGCAGGGTGGTATCGGCCAGCGCGGCGGCCCGGGCGAGACGCAGATTGAGCTGGATAAGCGCATGATCGGCGAGGCCATAAAGCGCACCAAGGAAAAGCTGCTCAAAGTTAAAAAGCAGCGTGGTACTCAGCGGCGCCAGCGCCAGCGCCAGGGCGTATTCAACATTTCCCTGGTGGGGTATACCAACGCGGGCAAGTCCACCCTGTTCAATGCTCTGGTCAAAGCCCGGGCATATGCTGCCGACCAGTTGTTCGCCACGCTTGATACCACCACGCGCCAGATGTATCTGGGGCAGGCGCAGACCTCGGTTTCCCTTTCCGATACGGTGGGTTTCATCCGGGACTTGCCGCACGGGCTGGTCGAAGCGTTTCAGGCTACCTTGCAAGAGGCAGTGGACGCCGATCTGCTGCTGCATGTCGTGGATGCGGCCAACCCCAATTACCCCGAACAAATCCAGCAGGTGCGCCAAGTCTTGGCGGAAATCGGCGCCGCCGATATTCCGCAGATTCTGGTGTTCAACAAGCTTGATGCCATTTCGCCCGGACAGCGCCCATTGCAGTTGCATGACCAGTACGAGGTCGATGGCCAACTGCTGCCGCGCATCTTCGTCAGTGCTGCGGCCAACCAGGGGCTGGACGCTTTGCGCCAGCAACTGGCCGAGACCGTGCTGCAGGCACAGGCAGCTCCTGCAATACTGGAATTTTTCGATGCCGATCCTATCTGTCAGTCCACGGCAGCATCCGATAGGAACGAAAGCTTACTTTGATAATGGCGGCTGCACCGCTTTCTTTGACTGAGACTTTGCGCATGAATTTTCACCATCGCCTCCCTCGTTGGGTAGCACTCCTGCCAGGCGTGCGCGGCATGTTCAACCTGAATGACCCTCGCTGGGGCCGCGGGGAGGGCAAAGACGATGACCGGGCTTCCGATCCCGATCCGGCTGATGATTCCCCTCCGCCACCGCCGCGTGGGCGCGGCCCGCAAGGCCCGGGCAGCGGGCAGCCGCCCGATCTGGATGAGCTGTGGCGTGACCTGAACCGTAAGCTCACGGGGCTGCTGGGCAACAAAGGCGCCGGCAGTGGTTCTGGCGGACGAGGCAATAGCCCGCAGCCCGATATGAAGGGGACGGGCATCGGCATGGGGCTGATTGCCGGACTGGCGGTGCTGATCTGGCTGGGTACGGGCTTTTTCATCGTGCAGGAAGGCCAGCAGGCCGTGGTCACGCAGTTTGGCCGCTATCACTCGACCGTGGGGGCAGGTATCAACTGGCGTCTGCCGTACCCGATTCAAAGCCACGAGCTGGTGTTCGTCACGCAGATCCGCTCGGTGGACATTGGTCGCGACATCGTCATCAAAAGCACCGGCCTGCGTGAATCGGCCATGCTGACCGAGGACGAGAATATCGTCGAAATCAAGTTTGCCGTGCAGTACCGCCTGAGCGATGCCCGGGCCTGGCTGTTCGAGAGCAAGAACCCCGACATTGCCGTCGTGCAGGCCGCCGAATCGGCGGTGCGCGAAGTGGTCGGCAAGATGAGGATGGATTCGGCCCTGGCCGAAGAGCGCGACCAGATCGCTCCGCGTGTGCGCGAGCTGATGCAGACCATCCTCGACCGTTACAAGGTCGGTGTGGAAATCGTCGGCATCAATTTGCAGCAGGGCGGGGTGCGTCCACCCGAGCAGGTGCAGGCAGCGTTCGACGATGTGCTCAAGGCCGGGCAGGAGCGTGAACGTGCCAAGAACGAAGCCCAGGCCTATGCCAACGACGTGATTCCTCGTGCCACGGGTACGGCTGCGCGGCTGACGCAGGAAGCCGAAGGTTACAAGGCACGCATCATGGCCCAGGCTGAGGGTGATGCGCAGCGCTTCAGCTATCTGCTGACCGAATACAAGAAGGCTCCGCAGGTCACGCGTGACCGCCTTTACACCGAGGCGCTAGAGGAGGTCTACAGCAACGTCACCAAGGTTCTGATCGATTCGCGTCAGGGCTCGAACCTGCTGTACCTGCCGCTGGACAAGGTCATGCAAAGTGCTGGCGCATCTCCGCGTGCGGTTCAGGATGCAGCCCCTCGCGCGGCGGTGCCAAGCACCCAGGCCGCAGCCGAGTCTGCCCAGGATGTGCGTGCCCGTGATGTCAGCCGTTCGCGCGAGCGTGAGTCCCGCTAAGCGCTAAGAGGAGTAGCAAGAGTGAATCGACTAGCTTTTTTTGCCACCACTGTCTTGATTGCGTTGGCCCTGGCCAGCTCCATGCTGTTTGTGGTGGATCAGCGCCAATTTGGCGTCGTATACGCCCTGGGGCAGATCAAGAGTGTGATTACCGAGCCAGGCTTGAACTGGAAGCTGCCGCCCCCGTTCCAGAACGTGCGCTATATCGACAAGCGCCTGCTGACGCTGGAGAGCTCGGACACCGAACCCATGCTCACCGCTGAGAAGCAGCGCGTGGTCATCGACTGGTACGTGCGCTGGCGCATTACCGACCCGTCCGAATACATCCGTAACGTCGGACTGGACGAAACTTCCGGTGCCATGCAGCTCAACCGTGTGGTGCGCAATGCATTCCAGGAAGAAATCAACCGCCGCACCGTGCGCGAGCTGCTCTCCAGCAGGCGCGAAACCTTGATGGCCGACGTGAAGAAGGAAGTGCTCGATGCCGTGCGCCGAGGCAAGCCTTGGGGCATGGACGTGGTGGACGTGCGCATTACCCGTGTGGATTACGCCGAGACGATCACCGAATCGGTCTACCGCCGCATGGAGGCCGAGCGCAAGCGCGTGGCCAATGAGCTGCGCTCCACGGGCGCTGCCGAGGGCGAGAAAATCCGTGCCGATGCCGACCGCCAGCGCGAAATCGTCGTCGCCAATGCCTACCGCGATGCGCAAAAGGTCAAGGGCGAGGGCGATGCCGAGGCCGCACGCATCTATGCCCAGGCGTTTGGCCAGGATGCGCAGTTTGCCAAGTTCTACCGCAGCCTGGAGGCCTACAAGACCAGCTTCGCCAGCAAGGGCGATATGCTGGTGATCGACCCGGCCAGCACCGAGTTCTTCAAGCCCTATCGCAGTGGCGGCGCTGCCCCTGCAGCCCAGTGATGCCGTCACGGCGGTAGTGGTGCAGGGGGTTCTCCTGTGCCCTATACCACAGCACAGGCCGCACTCTTTTGCCAGGGTGCGGCCTGTGAGCCGATAGAATCGCGTTTTTAACAGCTCCCCCTTTTTGCCATGTCAGCCTGGCTCCTGCCGGATCACATTGCCGACGTCCTGCCCTCCGAGGCGCGGCACATTGAGGAACTGCGCCGAGGTCTCCTGGATACGGCCCGCAGTTACGGGTATGAATTGGTCATGCCCCCCTTGCTTGAGTATCTCGATTCCCTGCTCACCGGCGCAGGAGAGGCCCTCAACCTGCAGACCTTCAAGCTGGTCGATCAGATTTCCGGTCGCACCCTGGGGTTGCGGGCCGATACCAC
>Ga0206116_1001658_pt1 | contig 11136 bp, 3 predicted proteins | sample 3A1Ametagenome_FD_178000 | JGI IMG/M metagenome (GOLD analysis project Ga0206116, IMG submission 178000) | Enriched microbial communities from leaf-cutter ant dump, University of Wisconsin, Madison, United States - 3A1A | ecosystem: Environmental > Terrestrial > Nest > Insects nest > Nest dump...
GTCCTTGAAGGTGGTCACGGCCAGCACGGGGCCGAAGATTTCCTCCTGGAAGATGCGCATCTTGTTGTGGCCCTTGAACAGCGTGGGCTGCACGTAGTAGCCGCCGTCCAGCTCGCCGCCGAGCTTGGCCTGCGCGCCGCCGATCAGCACCTCGGCCCCTTCCTGCTTGCCCAGGTCCAGGTACGAGAGGATCTTGGTGAGCTGCTCCTTGCTGGCCTGCGCGCCCATCATGCTGTCGGTGTCCAGCGGGTTGGCGTGCTTGATGGCGGCCACGCGCTTCAGGACGCGCTCCATGAACTTGTCGTAGATCGACTCCTGGATCAGCGCGCGGCTCGGGCAGGTGCAGACCTCGCCCTGGTTGAACGCGAACAGCACCAGCCCCTCGATGGCCTTGTCGAGGAAGGCGTCGTCCTTGTCCATCACGTCGGCGAAGAACACGTTGGGGCTCTTGCCGCCCAGCTCCAGCGTGGCCGGGATCAGGTTGTTGGCGGCGGCCTGCGCGATCACGCGGCCCGTGGTGGTGGAGCCGGTAAACGCGATCTTGGCGATGCGCTTGCTCTGCGCCAGCGGCATGCCCGCCTCGCGGCCATAGCCGTTGACGATGTTGAGCACGCCGGGCGGCAGCAGGTCGGCGATCAGCTCCGCGACGAGCAGGATGGACACGGGCGTCGATTCGGCGGGCTTGAGCACCACCGCGTTGCCCGCGCCCAGGGCGGGGGCCAGCTTCCACGCCGCCATCAGGATCGGGAAGTTCCACGGGATGATCTGGCCCACGACGCCCAGCGGCTCGTGGATGTGGTACGCCATGGTGTTCTCGTCGATCTCGCTGATGCCGCCCTCCTGCGCGCGCAGGGCGCCCGCGAAGTAGCGGAAGTGGTCCACGGCCAGCGGGATGTCGGCGTTCAGCGTCTCGCGGATGGCCTTGCCGTTGTCCACCGTCTCGGCGTAGGCCAGCAGCTCCAGGTTCTGCTCAATGCGGTCGGCGATCTTCAGCAGGATGTTGCTGCGCGTGGCGGCGTCCGTCTTGCCCCACTGGTCGGCGGCGGCGTGGGCGGCGTCCAGCGCCAGCTCGATGTCTTCGGCGGTGGAGCGGGCCACCTGGGTGTAGACCTTGCCGGTAATGGGCGTGACCACGTCGAAATACTGGCCCTTGACCGGGGGCACGAATTTGCCGCCGATGAAGTTGTCGTAGCGGGGCTTGTAGGCGATCTTGGCGCCGGCGGCGCCGGGGGGTGCGTAAACGGTCATGTGCGGTGTCTCCTGAGGATGGTGTGTGTGCATCGGGCCGGGCGGCCCGATACACGCTCTCTTCTCAAGACCCGTGCCAGCGCCTGGCGCGGCGCAAAGCATTGATTTCACGGGCTTTTCCGGCGCGCGGGGCCGCCCGTCTGTCCGCCGGGGCGTACCAGGGCGCGACACCTGTCACGAAATGGAACACCCGCGCCGCCGCACGGGCCACGCGCTTGCTCCGCCCCGGCGCGGGCTCCATACTGGCCGCCCAGCCGGGTGCCATGACGCCCGCACAGGAGACAAGCGCGTGGGTTCCTCGTCCTCTTCCTCACCCCCCCAGCCCCTCGTGGCCCTGCGGCAGGCCCGCCGCCACCTGCTGGAGCACGGCCAGTGCCCCAGCGGCCTGCTGGACGAGCGCCTGGCGCGCTCCTGGGCGCGCAGCGTGTCGGCGGGGCTCACGCCCACCGGGCGCGCGCAGGCCGTGGAGCACGCCAGCAGCGGCACGCTGCGCCATGCGCTGGCCAGCAACCCGGCGCTGCTGGCGCACTCGCGCCCCGTCATGGAATACCTGTTCGAGCAGATGCGCCACGGCCAGGGCGTGGTGGTGCTGGCCGACTCGCACGGCATGCTGATGCACACCCTGGGCGACCCGCGCTTCGTCGACAAGGCCGAGCGCGTGGCGCTGACCCGCGGCGCGTCCTGGCACGAGGCGCACCGGGGCACCAACGCCATCGGCACCGCGCTGGCCGAACGCAGCGCGGTGGAGGTGCACGGCGGCGAGCACTTCCTGGAGCGCAACGGCATCCTCACCTGCGCGGCCTCGCCCATCTTCTCGGCCACGGGCGAGCTGCTGGGCGTGCTGGACATCTCGGGCGACAGCCGCGGCGGCCACCCCCACACGCTGGGCCTGGCCACCACGGCGGCCTGCATGATCGAGAACCGGCTGATGGCCGCCACCTGCAGGGGCCACGTGCGCCTGCACCTGCACCGCGCGCCCGAGGGCATCGGCAGCGTGGCCGAGGGCATCGTCGCCGTCTCGGGCGACGGCTGGATCGTGGGCGCCAACCGCGCGGCCCTGGTCCAGCTCGGCCTGCGCGCGGGCGACCTGGGCGCCACCCTGCTGGAGCACGTGGTGGACGCACGGCTCGACGACCTGCTCGCCCACCACCGGCGCCGCCCGCAGCAGCCCCAGGCGCTGCGCCTGCACGGCGGGGCGCTGGTGTTCGCCCTGCTGCAGACGGACACCGCCGCCGTGGTGCCCGCGCCCGCTCCGTCCCCGCAACCTGCCGCCCCCGCCGACGCCCTGGCCCGCCTGGACACCGGCGACGCCCGCTGGCGCGCCGCCACCGACAAGGCCCGCCGCGTGGCGGGCAAGCCCATCCCGCTGCTCATCCAGGGCGAATCCGGCGTGGGCAAGGAGGTGTTCGCCCGCGCCTGGCACGCCAGCGGCCCGCGCGCCGGCGGCCCCTTCGTCGCCATCAACTGCGCCGCCATCCCCGAACATTTGATCGAGGCCGAGCTGTTCGGCTACGTGGGCGGCGCCTTCACCGGCGCAAGCAGGCAGGGCAGCCCCGGCCGCCTGCGCGAGGCGCACGGCGGCACGCTGTTCCTGGACGAGATCGGCGACATGCCCCTGGCCCTGCAGACCCGCCTGCTGCGCGTGCTGCAGGAGCGCAGCGTGACCCCCGTGGGCGCGGGCGCGGCCGTGCCGGTGGACTTCGCCCTGGCCTGCGCCACGCACTGCCAGCTGCCGCAGGCGGTGGAGCAGGGGCGCTTCAGGCAGGACCTGTACTACCGCATCAACGGCCTCACGGTGCTGCTGCCCGCGCTGCGCGAGCGCAGCGACTTCCTGGCCCTCACGCAGCGCCTGCTGGCCCAGGAAGGCGGGCGAGACGAGCCCCCGCGCATCGCCCCCGGCCTGCTGGCCCGCCTGGCCGCCCACCCCTGGCCCGGCAACCTGCGCCAGTACGCCAGCGTGCTGCGCACCGCCTGCGCCCTGCTGGACGAGGGCGAGGACACGCTGGACTGGCCGCACCTGCCCGACGACATCGCCCAGGCGCTGAGTGGCGCGCCGCCATCCCCCCACGAACCGCCGCCCGCGCCGATGAACCTGCGCCAGCTCTCCCGCGCCGCCATCGACCAGGCGCTGCAGGACACGCACGGCAACGTCTCCCAGGCCGCGCGCCAGCTGGGCATCAGCCGCCAGACGCTGTACCGCCGGATGGAGCACTGATATGCTCTGCATTCAATAGCTGCCAGCGCTTACCCAGCAAGCGCTGAAGGCCTATTTGACTCATATCCATGCACCTGAACCGCACCGCCAGCACGGCGCTCATGGCCTGCGCCCTGGCCGTTTCCGCCGCCCCTGCGCCCGGCGCGGCGCAGGACCGGCCCGCCCCGCAGGCCGCCGCCGTGCACCGCCTGGCCGACGTGCCCTACGGCCCCCACCTCCGGCAGCGCATGGACGTGTACCTGCCCGCCCGCGCGGCCACGGCCGGCCGGCCCGCGCCCGTCATCCTGATGGTGCACGGCGGCGCCTGGAGCCTGGGCGACAAGGCGCGCGGCGGCGTGGTGCGCGAGAAGGTGGCGCGCTGGGCGGAGCGGGGCTTCGTCCTCGTCTCGGCCAACTACCGCCTGCACCCCGGCGCCGACCCGCTGCAGCAGGCCCAGGACGTGGCCGCCGCGCTGGCCGCCGTGCAGGCGCAGGCGGCCCGCTGGGGCGGCGATGCGGGGCGCGTGGTGCTCATGGGCCACTCGGCGGGCGCGCACCTGGTCGCGCTGGTCAACGCAGCACCCGCCTTCGCGCAGCGCGCGGGCGCGCAGCCCTGGCTGGGCGCCGTGGCGCTGGACAGCGCGGCCCTGGACCTGCCCGCCCTGATGGCCGCGCCGCACCCGCGCTTCTACGACCGCGTGTTCGGCACCGACCCGGCCTTCTGGCGGCAGGCGTCGCCCTGGCACGCGCTCGCGGGCCCCGTGCCGCCGCTGCTGCTGGTGTGCTCCACCGAGCGCGCCGACGCATCCTGCGGGCCGGCCGAGGCCATGGCGCGCCAGGCGCAGGCCCTGGGCGGCCGCGCCGAGGTGCTGCCGCAGGCGCTGAGCCATGGCGAGATCAATGCGCAGCTGGGGCGCGACGGCGGCTACACGCGGGCGGTGGAGCGCTTCATGGCGTCGCTGGACGCGCAGGTGGCGCGCACGCTCGGCTTTTGATAGCTGCCAGCGCTTTCTGGACAAGCGCTGGAGGCCGATTGGACCCTTATTTCAAATAGGGCTTGAGGTAGCGCCCCGTGTGGCTGGCCGGGTTGGCCGCCAGGTCCTCGGGCGTGCCCACGCCCACCACCGTGCCGCCGCCCGCGCCGCCTTCCGGCCCCATGTCGATGAGCCAGTCCGCCGTCTTGATCACGTCCAGGTTGTGCTCGATGACCACGATGGTGTTGCCCGCGTCGCGCAGCTGGTGCAGCACCTTGAGCAGCAGGTCGATGTCGGCAAAGTGCAGGCCGGTGGTCGGTTCGTCCAGGATGTAGAGCGTGCGGCCCGTGTCGCGCTTGCTCAGTTCCTGCGCCAGCTTCACGCGCTGCGCCTCGCCGCCCGAGAGCGTGGTGGCCGCCTGGCCCAGGCGGATGTAGCTCAAGCCCACGTCCAGCAAGGTTTGCAGCTTGCGCGCGATGGTCGGCACGTCCTTGAAGAAGGCGTGCGCGTCCTCCACCGTCAGGTCCAGGATCTGCGCGATGTTGCGGCCCTTCCACTGCACCTCCAGCGTCTCGCGGTTGTAGCGCTGGCCGTGGCAGATGTCGCAGGGCACGTACACGTCGGGCAGAAAGTGCATTTCCACCTTCACCACGCCGTCGCCCTGGCAGGCCTCGCAGCGGCCGCCCGCCACGTTGAAGGAGAAACGCCCGGGGCCGTAGCCGCGCTCCTTGGCGGTGTTGACCTCGGCCATCAGCTCGCGGATGGGCGTGAACAGGCCCGTGTACGTGGCCGGGTTGCTGCGCGGCGTGCGGCCGATGGGCGATTGATCGACGTTGATGACCTTGTCGAAGTATTCGATGCCCACGATCTCCTCGTGCGGCGCGGGCTCCTCGTGCGCGCGGTAGATCTGGCGCGCCACGGCGGCGTACAGCGTGTCGTTGACGAGCGTGCTCTTGCCCGAGCCGGAGACGCCCGTCACGCAGGTCAGCAAACCCACGGGGAAATCGACGCTCACGTCCTTGAGGTTGTTGCCCGTGGCGCCCACCACGCGCAGCGCCTGCACGGCGCCCTGGCGCGCGTGGTGCTCGGCCATGCGCTCGGCGCGGCGCTTGCTGGCTTCGGTCTGCGGAAAGCGCGACTTGGCAGGCTTGGCGGGCGCGGGCGCTTCTTTTTCCACTACCGGCAGCCAGGGCGTGCGGCGCTTCGGCACGGGGATGGTCAACGTGCCCGCCAAATACTTGCCCGTCAGTGAATCGGGGTTGCTGCGCACCGCGTCGTACGTGCCCTGCGCCATGACCCGCCCGCCGTGTACGCCTGCGCCCGGCCCCATGTCGATCACGTGGTCGGCGGCGCGCATCATGTCCTCGTCGTGCTCGACCACGATCACGCTGTTGCCGATGTCGCGCAGGTGCTGCAGGGTGGCGATCAGCCGGTCGTTGTCGCGCTGGTGCAGGCCGATACTGGGCTCGTCCAGCACGTACATCACGCCCGTCAGGCCCGAGCCGATCTGCGACGCGAGGCGGATGCGCTGCGCCTCGCCGCCCGACAGCGTCTCGGCGCTGCGGTCCAGGCTCAGGTAGTTCAGGCCCACGTCGTTCAAGAACTGCAGGCGCGTGGTGATCTCGCGCACCACCTTGCCCGCGATCTCGGCCTTGGCGCCCGTGAGCGCCAGCGCCTGGAACCAGCCGTGCGCGCCGGCCAGCGTGGCGTGGCTGACCTCGTAGATGGCGCGGGCCTGCTCGCCCTCGCCCACCTTCACGTGGCGCGCCTCGCGGCGCAGGCGCGTGCCGTGGCATTCGGGGCAGGGCTGGCTGCTGCGGAAACGGGCCAGGTCTTCGCGCACCACCACCGAATCCGTCTCGCGGTAGCGCCGCGCCATGTTGGGCAGGATGCCCTCGAACGGGTGCTTCTTGGAGTACACCTTGCCCTTGTTGGCGCCGCTGTCCAGGATGTAGCTGAACGCGATCTCCTCGTCGCCCGAGCCGTGCAGCACGGCGTTCTGCACCTTCGCGGGCAGCGATTCAAACGGTGCTTCCACGTCAAAGCCATAGTGCGCGGCCAGGCTCTCCAGCATCGCGAAGTAGTAGCCGTTGCGCCGGTCCCAGCCCTTGATGGCGCCGCTGGCAAGGCTGAGCGACGGGAAGGCCACCACGCGCGCCGCGTCGAACACCTCGCGCTGGCCGATGCCGTCGCAGGCCGGGCAGGCGCCCATGGGGGAGTTGAAGGAAAAAAGGCGCGGCTCCAGCTCGGCCAGCGAATAGCTGCAGACCGGGCAGGCGAACTTGCTGCTGAACAGGTGCTCCGCGCCCGTGTCCATCTCCAGCGCGAGCACGCGGCCGTTGCCTTCAACCCCGCCCACGCGCAAGACCGCCTCGATGCTCTCGGCCAGGCGCTGCTGCATCTCGGGCCGCACCTTCAGGCGGTCGATCACCACGTCGATGCTGTGCTTCTCGGTTTTCTTGAGCGCGGGCAGGCTCTCGTATTCGTAGATCTGCCCGTCCACGCGAAAGCGGATGTAGCCCAGCGCCTGCATCTGCGCGAACAGTTCGGTGAACTCACCCTTCTTCTCGCGCGCCACGGGGGCCAGCAGCATCAGGCGCGTGTCCTCGGGCAGGGCCAGCACGGCGTCCACCATCTGGCTCACGGTCTGCGCGGCCAGCGGCAGGCCGTGGTCGGGGCAGTAGGGCGTGCCGGCGCGGGCGTACAAGAGGCGCAGGTAGTCGTGGATTTCCGTCACCGTGCCCACGGTGGAGCGCGGGTTGTGGCTGGTGGCCTTCTGCTCGATGCTGATCGCGGGCGACAGGCCCTCGATCAGGTCCACGTCGGGCTTGTCCAGCCGGCCGAGGAACTGCCGTGCGTAGGCCGACAGGCTTTCCACGTAGCGCCGCTGGCCTTCGGCATAGAGCGTGTCAAACGCCAGGCTGGACTTGCCCGAGCCCGACAGCCCCGTGATCACCACGAGCTGGTTGCGCGGAATGTCCAGGTCGATGTTCTTGAGGTTGTGCGTGCGCGCGCCGCGGATGCTGATGCGCTGCTCGCGCAGGGCGTGGGCGAGGTAGGGGCCGTCGTCGTGGGTGGGGGCGGTGTCGGGCATCGGCGGGCGCGAAAAAGGCGGAACCCGCCATGATAGGTGAGGCCCTGTCCGCCGGTCCAACGCCGTGGTGCCGTGCCTGCCGCGGGTCTGGCCGGCGCGGGGCGCATGGGCGCCGGCACTGCCGCGCCGGGGATATGCAATGACTACCAAATAGATAGCTGCCAGCGCCTGACCAGCAAGCGCTGGAGGCCGATTTCTCTCCTACCTACCCAGGTACCTCCCGAAAGGTCATTGCGTTCTGGACAATGGTTATCAAATTGTTAACATTCACTGGTTTTTGATGACTATCAAGGCACGCCTGGGGCCTTTTCACCCAGGCCGGCCGCTTTCGGCAAATGCCCAAGGGCGCGCCAGACAAGGGAATTGCAATGCGGTCGATGGTGGGAATGGTGCTGGGCTTGTTCTTGGCTGGCAGCGCCCAGGCGGCCAGCTATGCGGTGCAGGACGCGGGCTCGGCACACTGCGCGACCGGCAACGTGGTGCCCGCCACGATCGTGGGCAACTACACGGAAGACGGTGTCCAGAGCGGCAAGCCGTACTACAACAAGGGCAATGGCTGGTACATCTACGCCACCTCGATTTTCGGGGCCGACAGCTGGGTGGTGAGCACGAGCCTGGGCAGCAGTAACCTGAACAACGGCACCATCGCCTTCTATACCAGTTCGTCCGCCGCGACCCCGCCCGCCAGCGGCTACTCCCCCACCAACTCCGGCTGCGGCGCGATCAGCGTGCAGGCAGGGGTCACCGTGCCCCCGCCGGCCGCACCCGTCATCGGCCCGCTCAATTCCGGCGTGCTGCCCTACATCTCGTCCGGCGGCTCAACCACGGTGTACTGGCAGGGCGTGTCGGGCGTGGTGGGCTACAAGCTCGACGTGGCGACGGACCTGGCGTTCACCAGCTTCGTCCCCGGTTACGAGGGGAAGGTCGTCACCGGTATGCCCACGCCCCCCACCTTCGCCACCGTGACGGGCCTGAGCAACGCGGGCACCACGTACTACTTCCGCGTGCGCTCCTACAACGGCGGCGGCGACAGCGCGCCCTCCGCCACGGTCAGCAGCACCACCATCCCCGCGGTCCCGGTGCTGCAGGCGGCCTCCGACGTGCGTGCGCAGCGTTTCACGGCGCACTGGAGCGCAAGCGCCGGGGCCTCCGGCCATCGCCTGCAGGTCTGCACCGACGTGAGCCTCTCGACCTGCCTGCCCGCCTACAACCCGGCCGCGCTGGACGACACCCCGTCCGCCCTGGTCACCGGGCTCAGCCAGAACACGACCTACTATTACCGCGTGGCGGCGGGCAACGAGAATGGCTACAGCGCCTATTCCGGCAGCGCATCGCTCACCACCAACAGCCTGCCCGTGCTGGGCGGCAGCTTCACGACCGCGGGCGCCGTGAACGACAACGCCACCATCGCGCCCTTTGCCGGGGTGACCGTGAGCGACGCGAACGGCCAGGACGTTTCGGTGCAGATCACCTACACGGCCGCCAACGGCACGCTCACGGGCACCGGCCTGACGGGCAGCGCGGGCAACTACCTGCTCGCGGCCGCGGCGCCCGCCACCGCGACCGCCCAACTGCAGGCGCTGGTGTTCCACCCCACGTACGGGCAAGGCCCGACGGGCAGCACGGTCTCCACCGTGTTCACGCTGCAACCCAACGACGGCATCGACAACGGTGCCAGCAACAGCGCCACCCAGGTCACGACGACCATGACCAACGTGGCACCGGTCTTCGTGGGCGCCACGAACTCCCTCACCGTCAATGCCGACTCGGGCGCGAACGACGTCAAGCCGCTGCTGCATGTCAGCGACCCGAACGTGGGCCAGACGGAGACCTGGTCTGCCCAAACCCCGCCCACCCATGGCACGTTGCAGATCACGGGCGCGACCGCCGCAGCGGGTGGGAGCGACATCGCGCCCTCGGGCACCATCACCTACGCGCCCAACCCCGGCTACAGCGGCAGCGACAGCTTTGCCGTGCAGGTCCATGACGGCTTCAACTCCGCCGTGCGCACCATCTCCGTCACCGTACAGCCCGTGGCGCCCGCACCGCCCGGCATCGGCACGGCCACGGCGGGCGACGGGCAGGCCTCGGTGACCTTCACCGCGCCGGTCAGCAACGGCGGCTCGCCCATCCAGACCTACACGGCCACCTCGTCGCCGCAGGGGCATACCGGCACCTGCGCCGGCCCGGCGGCCTGCACGATCACCGTGGGCAGCCTCGCCAACGGCACGACCTACACCTTCACGGTGACGGCCACCAACGGCGTCGGCACGGGCGGGGCGTCCACCGCATCGAACAGCGTCACGCCCAAGGGCAACCAGACCATCACCTTCAACGACCCCGGCCCGCAGACCTTCGGCGCCACGCCCACGCTGACGGCCTCGGCGCCCGGGGGCGCTGTGACCTTCACCTCGTCGACCAGCCCCGTGTGCACCATCACCAGCGGCGGCACGCTGACCCTCGTCAAGGCGGGCTCCTGCACCATTCATGCCGACCAGGCGGGCAACGGCAGCTGGAACGCGGCGCCCACGGTACCGCGCACCTTCGCCGTGAACGCCATCGCGCCGGGCGCGCCCGCCATCGGCACGGCCACGGCGGGCAATACCCAGGCCACGGTCACCTTCACCGCGCCCGCCAGCAACGGCGGAGCGGCCATCCAGACCTACACGGCCACGTCCTCGCCCGACGGGCACACCGGCACCTGCGCCGGCCCGGCGGCCTGCACGATCACCGTGGGCGGCCTCACCAACGGCACGGCCTACACCTTCACCGTGACCGCGACCAATGCGGCAACGCTCACCGGCTCCGCCTCGGCACCTTCGAACAGCATCACGCCCAAGGCCCCGCAGACCATCACCTTCAACGCCCCCGGCCCGCAGACCTTCGGCACCACGCCCACATTGACGGCCTCGGCGCCCGGGGGCGCGGTGAGCTTCACCTCGTCCACGGCCCCCGTGTGCACCATCACCACCGGCGGTACGCTGGCCTTCGTGGCGGCGGGCGACTGCACCATCCACGCCGACCAGGCAGGCAGCGGCAGCTATCTGGCCGCCCCGCAGGTCAGCCAGACCTTCACGGTGAACGCCGCGGCGCCCGGGGCGCCCACCATCGGCACGGCCACGGCGGGCAATACCCAGGCCACGGTGACCTTCACCGCACCCGCCAGCAACGGCGGCACGGCCATCCAGACCTACACGGCCACGTCCTCGCCCGACGGGCACACCGGTTCCTGCGCCGGCCCGGCGGCCTGCCCAATCACCGTGAGCGGCCTCACCAACGGCACGGCCTACACCTTCACCGTGACGGCGACCAATGCGGCAACGCTCACAGGCCCTGCCTCGGCCGCCTCGAACAGCATCACGCCCAAGGCGCCGCAGACCATCACCTTCAACGACCCTGGCCCGCAGACCTTCGGCACCACGCCCACGCTGACCGCCTCGGCGCCCGGGGGCGCGGTGACCTTCACCGCATCCACGGCCCCCGTGTGCACCATCACCACCGGCGGCACGCTGGCCTTCGTGGCGGCGGGCGACTGCACCATCCACGCCGACCAGGCGGGCAGCGGCAGCTACCTGGCCGCCCCGCAGGTCAGCCACACGTTCCCGGTGAACGCCATCGCGCCGGGC
>Ga0206116_1001661_pt1 | contig 11121 bp, 9 predicted proteins | sample 3A1Ametagenome_FD_178000 | JGI IMG/M metagenome (GOLD analysis project Ga0206116, IMG submission 178000) | Enriched microbial communities from leaf-cutter ant dump, University of Wisconsin, Madison, United States - 3A1A | ecosystem: Environmental > Terrestrial > Nest > Insects nest > Nest dump...
GCCCTCCGGCAATGCCTTCAATTCAGCACCGCACATGGCTCAGCCCGCCCGCTTGTTGAGCAGCGCCGTGGCGGCGCGGGAGTTGGGCTTGCGGCCCAAGAAGTTGCTGATGTACGCGCCCGCGTCGATGAGCTTGTCCAGGTCGATGCCGGTGTCGATGCCCATGCCGTGCAGCATGTAGACCACGTCCTCGGTCGCTACGTTGCCCGTCGCGCCCTTGGCGTAGGGGCAGCCGCCCAGGCCCGCCACCGAGGTGTCGTACTGCCACACGCCCATTTCCAGCGTGGCCAGGGTGTTGGCCAGCGCCTGGCCGTAGGTGTCGTGGAAGTGGCCCGAAATGTCGTCCAGATCGTAGTGCTGCAAGGTGGCCTCCACCGCGCGCTGCACCTTGCGCGGCGTGCCCACGCCGATGGTGTCGGCCACGCCGATGTGCTGCACGCCGATCTGCTTCATCAGCCCCGCGAGGTAGGCCACGCGCTCGGGCGCGACCTCGCCCTCGTAGGGGCAGCCCACCGTGCAACTCATGGCGCCGCGCACGTAGATGCCCGCCGCGCGCGCGGCCTCGACCACGGGCGCAAAGCGCTCGATGCTCTCGGCGATGGAGCAGTTGATGTTCTTCTGGCTGAACGCCTCGCTGGCCGAGCCGAAGACCACGATCTCGTCGGGCCGGTCGAGCACCGCCGCCTCGTAGCCCTTGAGGTTGGGCGTGAGCACCGAGTAGCGCACGCCGCTCTGGCGGCTCAGGCCCTGCATGACCTCGTGGTTGTCGGCCATCTGCGGCACCCACTTGGGGCTCACATAGCTGGTGACCTCGATCTCTTTCAGGCCCGCGCCCTGCAGGCGGTGCACGAGGCCAATCTTGACCTCGGCGGGCACGGGTGATTTTTCGTTTTGCAGGCCGTCGCGCGGGCCCACGTCGACGAGCTTGACTTTGGCGGGAATGCTGCTGGTCATGGGTGATTCTCCAGTGAATTCAATAACCCCGCGCCAGGTCCACGGTGCCCGGCACGGGTTCGCCGCGCTGCAGCGCGGCCATCTTGCGCGCGATCTGCGCGATGCTCTCCTCGCGCATGGTGCGCGCCGAGGTGTGCGGCGTGACGGTGATTTTGGGGTGCGTCCAGAACGGGTGGCCCGCAGGCAGCGGCTCGGTGCGGAACACGTCGAGCGTGGCGCCCGCGACGTGGCCGCTGTCGATCAACGCGAGCAGGTCTTGCTCCACCAGGTGCGCGCCGCGCGCCACGTTGACCACGTAGGCGCCGGGCTGCAGGCGCGAGAGCGTCTCGCGGTTGATGATGTCCTGCGTCTCGGGCGTGAGCGGCAGCAGGTTCACGAGCACGCGGCTGGCGGCCAGGAAGTCGTGGAAGCCTTCGGCGCCGCTGTAGGCGCGGATGCCGTCCAGGGCCTTGGCCGAACGGCTCCAGCCGTTCACCGGGAATTCGAAGTGCGCCAGCGCCCGCGCCACGCGCTCGCCCAGCACGCCCAGGCCCATCACGCCCACCGGGAACTCCGCGCGCTCACGCGGGCGGCGGAAGCCCCAGCGGCCAGCGCGCATGTCGGCCTCGTAGGCATCCAGCTCGCGGAAGTGGCGCACCACCGCGTGGCACACGTACTCGGCCATCTGCACGGCCATGCCGCCATCGTCGATGCGCACCACGCGGCAGCCCGGCGGGATATGCAGCCTGAGCAGCGCGTCCACGCCCGCACCGATGTTGAGCAGCGCGCGCAGGCCCGGCTGCTCGTCCAGGAACTGCTGGGGCGGCGCCCAGACCACGGCATAGTCGGCCTGCGGCGCGCCGGGCTGCCACACGCTGATGTCGGCGCCGGGCAGTGCGGTCTGCAGGCCCTGCAGCCAGGGCTCGACCTTGGTGTCGGTACAGCAAAGGGTGATGTTCATGGGGCCCAAGCCTACCGCGCCCTGCGCAGGCCCGCCGTCACTCGACCGAAAGCCTGAGCAATTCGGCCCCTTCCGTGACCTGGTCGCCCGGCGCGTAGAGCAGCTCCTGCACCACGCCGTCCTGCGGCGCGGCGATGGTGTGCTCCATCTTCATCGCCTCCATCACCGCCAGCGGCTGGCCCTTGGCCACCTTGTCGCCCGCCTTGACGGCGAACGAGACCACCTTGCCGGGCATGGGGGCCGTGAGGCGCCCGCCCTCGGCCGCGGACTCGCCGGAGTGGGCCAGCAGGTCGATGGCGGTGATCTGCGTGGCGCCGCGCGGCGTGAAGACGTGGTCCACCTCGCCCTGGGCGTACACGGCGGCGCGCGTGCGCTGGCCGGCGAACTGCAGCTCGATGCCATCGCCTTGCTGCGCGATGGCCAGCGGGCCTGCCACGGCGGCATCGCCTTCGCCGACCGCCAGGTGCAAGGCACCGCCACGCTCGTAGGTCAGCCAGGCCTTGGCATGCTCGCCGCCGAATTCGAACTCGAAGCGGCGGCGCGCGAGGCCGTGCGAATGGAAGCCGTCGCGGCGGCTGAACGGGTCCGCGCCCTCGCTGGCGCGCCCGCGCAGCAGGGTCTGCGCCACGGCGGCGGCGGCGGCCAGCGGCAGGCCGACCGGCTCCTGGTGGAACAGCACGGCCTGCTCGCGCTGGATCAGCGCGGTGTCCAGCCGGGCCTGCGCGAACGCGTCGGTCCTGGCCACGCGGCGCAGGAACTGCACGTTGGTCGCCAGCCCCACGATGTGGGTCTGGGCCAGGGCTTCGTCGAGCCGCGCCAGCGCCTGTTCGCGCGTGTCGCCATGCACGATGAGCTTGGCGACCATGGAGTCGTAGAACGGGCTGATGGCGTCGCCCTGGCGCACGCCGGAGTCCACGCGCACCGGGCCGCGTTCGAATGTCACGCAATCGGGCAGGCCATAGACGTTGAGCGAGCCCGTGGCCGGCAGGAAGTTGTTGTCGGGGTTCTCGGCGCAGATGCGCGCCTCGATGGCATGGCCGGTGATGCGCAGGTCTTCTTGCCGGACGGGCAGCGGCTCGCCCGAGGCCACGCGCAGTTGCCACTCCACCAGGTCCAGGCCGGTGATGGCCTCGGTCACGGGGTGCTCCACCTGCAGGCGGGTGTTCATCTCCATGAAATAGAACTTCATCTGGTCGGGCCGCTCGTAGCCGCCCGGCTGTTCCACGATGAACTCCACCGTGCCCGCGCCCACGTAGTTCACGGCCTTGGCGGCGGCCACTGCCGCCTCGCCCATCTGCTTGCGCAGTTCCGGCGTCATGCCGGGGGCCGGGGCCTCTTCCAGTACCTTCTGGTGGCGGCGCTGCACGGAGCAGTCGCGCTCGAACAGATAGACGCAGTTGCCGTGCGTGTCGCCGAACACCTGGATCTCGATGTGGCGCGGACGCTGCACGTATTTTTCGACCAGCACCGCGTCGTCGCCAAAGCTGTTGATGGCCTCGCGCTTGCACGATTCCAGCGCTGCCGCGAAATCCTCGCTCTTGTCCACCGCCCGCATGCCCTTACCGCCGCCGCCCGCGCTGGCCTTGATGAGCACGGGGTAGCCGATGCGGTCGGCCTCGCGCTGCAGCAGGGCCGGGTCCTGGTCGGCGCCGTGGTAGCCGGGCACCAGGGGCACACCGGCCTTTTCCATGAGCTGCTTGGACTCGGCCTTGAGCCCCATGTCCTTGATGGCCGAAGGCGGCGGGCCGATGAAGACCAGGCCCGCATCGGCGCAAGCCTGGGCGAAGTCTTCGTTCTCGGACAGGAAGCCGTAGCCGGGGTGGATGGCCTGCGCGCCCGTGGCTTTGGCGGCCTCGATGATGCGCTCCCAGCGCAGATAGCTGTCCTTGGGCGCGCTGCCGCCGATGTGCACGGCTTCGTCGCACACGGCCACGTGTTTGGCCTGAGCGTCGGCGTCGGAATACACGGCCACGGTCTTCACGCCAAGGCGCTTGGCCGTAGCCGCGACGCGGCAGGCAATCTCGCCACGGTTTGCAATCAGGATTTTTTGGAACATTTCAAGCCACCTTGGCAGAACCAGAAACAAAAGAAGCAATGCGCCGCAGCACGGCGCGCAGGAACTTGAACAGCACCACCAGCAGCAGCGCCGACACGATGAGCATCACCACCAGCGCGATGCCGAAGGCCACGGGGTGCTGCGTGGCCAGCCACACCACGGCCACGGCCAGGCCGTCCTCGAAGAACGACAAGCCCCAGTTGGAGAACGGCTCGGGCGAGGTGTTGGCCGCCGCGCGCGTGGTCATCTTGGTCGCCAGCGCCGTGGCCGAAAGCGAACCGCCCAAGAGGCCCGCCACCACGGCCATGGTGGCGTTGTCGGCGCCGAACACGCCAGCGGCCAGCACTGCCCCGGCGGGCACGCGGATGAACGCGTGCACCGCGTCCCAGGCGCTGTCGAGCCAGGGCACCTTGTCGGCGAAGAACTCCACCAGCAGCATGCAGCCGCTGGCGATGAGCACCACCGGGCTCTGCAGCACCGCCAGGCCCGGCGGCAGCGCAATCCAGCCCGCCACGCCCATCATCCCGACGAGGAACACGACGGCATACAGGCGAAAACCGCTGGCCCAGCCCAGCGCCGCCGCCAGCGCCAGCAGGCTGGGCATGTCGAGCTGCGCCGTGGCCTTGGCCGCGCTCTCGGCCACCGTGCGCGCGGCGTCGGCGTCAACGTGCAGGCCCACGGTGTGGAACCATTGCACGATCTGGAGCCAGAGAGCGTCCATGGTCTTTTTTCTTCTTCAGGCCAGCCAGGCGGGCTTGCGCTTGTTGAGGAAGGATTGAACGCCTTCCTTGCCTTCGTCGCTGGCGCGGATGTCGGCGATGCCTTCCACCGTGGCGGCAATCAGGCTGGCGTTGATCTCACGCTCGGCCACGTCGATCACCAGCTTCTTGCAGGCGCGTACGGCATTGGGGCTGGCGCTGGTCAGGGCCTTGAGGAGTTCGTCCACCTTGGCGTCGAGCTGGTCGGCAGCCACCACCTCGTGCACGAAGCCGATGCGCAGCGCCTCCGCCGCTCCAAAGCGCTCGGCCGTCAGGAAGTAGCGGTGCGCCGCGCGCGCGCCCATGGCGCGGATCACGTAGGGACTGATGGTGGCGGGGATGAGCCCCAGTTTCACTTCGCTGAGGCAAAAGCCCGCCGTGTCCACCGCTACCGCCATGTCGCACGCGGCCACCAGGCCCATGCCGCCCGCATACACGTCGCCCTGCACGCGGGCAATCGTCGGCTTAGGGCATTCGTAGATCACGCGCAGCATCTCGGCCAACTTGGCCGCATCGGCGAGGTTCTCGTCGCGCGTGTAGTCGGCCATGCGGCGCATCCAGTTGAGGTTGGCCCCCGCGCAGAAGGCCGGGCCTTCTGCGGCCAGCACCACGGCGCGCACGTCCTGGCGCTTCCCCACGTCAGCGAATGCGGCAGTCAGTTCAGCGATGACTTCATCGCTGAAGGCGTTGCGGATTTCGGGCTGGGTGAGCGTGATGCGCGCCACGGCGCCGGACTGGGTGATGGAAAGGTTCTGGCTCATGGTGGACACACCTTCTTACATGCGGAAAATGCCGAACTGCGTGTCTTCGATGGGCGCATTGCGCGTGGCCGCCAGCCCCAGCGCGAGCACGCGACGGGTGTCGGCTGGGTCGATCACGCCGTCGTCCCACAGGCGGGCCGTGGCGTAGTAGGGGTGGCCCTGGTCTTCGTACTGGCGGCGGATGGGGGCCTTGAAGGCTTCTTCTTCGTCCGCGCTCCACTGGCCGCCCTTGGCTTCGATACCGTCGCGCTTGACGGTGGCGAGCACGCCAGCGGCCTGCTCGCCGCCCATGACGCTGATACGCGCGTTGGGCCACATCCACAGGAAGCGCGGCGAGTAGGCCCGCCCGCACATGCCGTAGTTGCCCGCGCCAAAGCTGCCGCCAATAATGATGGTGAACTTGGGCACGCTGGCCGTGGCCACGGCCGTGACCATCTTGGCGCCGTTGCGGGCGATGCCCTCGTTCTCGTACTTGCGGCCGACCATGAAGCCGGTGATGTTCTGCAGGAACACCAGCGGCACCTTGCGCTGGCAGCACAGCTCGATGAAGTGCGCGCCCTTCAAGGCGCTCTCGCTGAACAGGATGCCGTTGTTGGCGATGATGCCGACCTGCATGCCCTCGATGCGCGCGAATCCTGTCACCAGCGTGGTGCCGTAGCGGGCCTTGAATTCGTCGAACTCGCTGCCGTCCACGATGCGAGCGATGATCTCGCGCACGTCGAAGGGCTTGCGCGTGTCCACAGGGATCACGCCGTAGAGCTCCTCTGCTGCGAATTTAGGAGCTACTGGCGCTTGATCGGCGGGCGCTGGAGGCTTATTTTTATTCAAATTACCGACGGCCGTGCGCGCCAGTTGCAGCGCATGCATGTCGTTCTGCGCCAAGTGGTCCGCCACGCCCGACAGGCGCGTATGCACGTCGCCGCCGCCCAGGTCCTCCGCCGTGACGACCTCGCCCGTGGCCGCCTTCACCAGCGGCGGACCGCCCAAAAAGATGGTGCCCTGATTCTTGACGATGATGGATTCGTCGCTCATCGCGGGCACGTACGCGCCGCCGGCCGTGCAACTGCCCATGACCACGGCGACCTGCGCGATGCCCAGGGCGCTCATGTTGGCCTGGTTGAAGAAAATGCGGCCGAAGTGGTCGCGGTCGGGGAAGACCTCGTCCTGGTTGGGCAGGTTGGCGCCGCCCGAGTCCACGAGGTAGATGCAGGGCAGATGGTTCTGCTGCGCCACTTCCTGCGCGCGCAGGTGCTTCTTGACGGTGAGGGGGTAGTAGGTGCCGCCCTTCACCGTGGCGTCGTTGCACACGATCATGCAGTCCACGCCGCTCACGCGCCCGATGCCGGCGATGAGGCCGGCGCTGGGCGCGTCGTTGTTGTACATGTTGAGGGCGGCCAGGGGCGCGAGTTCGAGGAACGGCGTGCCCGGGTCCAGCAGCATCTGCACGCGCTCGCGCGGCAGCAGCTTGCCGCGCGCGGTGTGCTTGGCGCGGGCGGCCTCGCCGCCGCCCTGAGCGATCTTGTCGAGCTGGGCACGCAGGTCATCCACCAGCGCGCGCATGGCGGCGGCGTTGGCCAGGAAATCCGCCGAGCGGGCGTTGAGTTGGGTGTCGAGAATGGTCATGCGGTGGTTCTCTCTCAGGCAGTCTTTTCTTCGGAAAGGCCGAGCTGGTCCTTCATCTCGTCGCGGATGCGGAACTTCTGGATCTTGCCCGTGACCGTCATCGGAAAGCTGGTCACGAAGCGGATGTAGCGCGGCACCTTGTAGTGCGCGATCTGGCCCTTGCAGAAGGCGCGGATGTCGTCCTCGGTGGGGGCGGTGCCGGGCTTGGCGATGATCCAGGCGCACAGCTCCTCGCCGTACTTCTGGTCGGGCACGCCCACTACCTGCACGTCCTGCACCTGGGGGTGACGGTACAAAAACTCCTCGATCTCGCGCGGGTAGATGTTCTCGCCGCCGCGGATCACCATGTCCTTGATGCGGCCCACGATGTTCACGTAGCCCTCGGCGTCCATGGTGGCGAGGTCGCCGGTGTGCATCCAGCCGTCGGCGTCGATGGCCTCGCGGGTCTTTGCCTCGTCGCCCCAGTAGCCGTGCATCACCGAGTAGCCCTTGGTGCAGAACTCGCCGCGCTGGCCCACGGGCACTACGGAGCCGGTGTCCGGGTCCACGATCTTGATCTCCAGGTGCGGCTGCACCTGGCCCACCGTCGATACGCGCTTTTCTAGCGGCGTGTCGGTACTGCTCTGGCAGCTCACGGGGCTGGTCTCGGTCATGCCGTAGGCGATGGTGATCTCGCGCAGGTTCATCTGCTCCACCACGCGCTTCATCACCTCGGTCGGGCAGGGCGAGCCGGCCATGATGCCGGTGCGCAGGGTGGACAGGTCGAACTCGGCGAAGCGCGGGTGGTCCAGCTCGGCAATGAACATCGTGGGCACGCCGTGCAGGCCGGTGCATTTTTCATCCTGCACCGTCTGCAGCACGGTGAGCGGGTCGAAGCCGTCGTTGGGGTAGACGATGGTGGCCCCGTGCGTGAAGCACGCCAGGTTGCCCAGCACCATGCCGAAGCAGTGGTACAGCGGCACGGGGATGCACAGGCGGTCCTCGGGCGTGAGCTTCATGCACTCGCCGATGAAGAAGCCGTTGTTGAGGATGTTGCGGTGCGTCAGCGTGGCGCCTTTCGGGAAGCCCGTGGTGCCGCTGGTGAACTGGATGTTGATGGGGTCGGTGGCCTTCAGCGTCGCGGCCACTTGCGCCAAACGCGCGTCGGCCGCATCGCCGCGCGCCAGCAGGTCGGAAAAGCGCATCAGCCCCGGCTCCTCAGCGCCCTGCCCTGCCTCGTCGATCCACACCACGGTGCGCAGAAAGGGCAGCTTCACCGCGCCCAGCTGGCCCGGCTGGTGGTGTGCCCACTCGGGCGCCAGCTCGCGCAGCATGCCCAGGTAGTCGCTGGTCTTGAAGCGCGCCATGCTCACCAGCAGCTTGCAGCCCACCTTGTTGAGCGCGTATTCCACCTCGGCCGTGCGGTAAGCCGGGTTGATGTTGACCAGCACCAGGCCCACCTGCGCCGTGGCCAGCTGCATCAGCACCCATTCGGCGTTGTTGTGCGACCAGATGCCCACTCGGTCGCCCGGCGCCAGGCCCTGCGCCAGCAGCGCGCTCGCCAGGCGCCGGGCCTCGGCCTGCAGTTGCGCGTAGGTGTAGCGGCGGCCCTGGTGCACGCTCACCAGCGCCTCGCGGTCCGGCTGGCGGGCGGCCATGGCGGCGAAGAAGTCGCCGATGGTCTGCTCGATCAAGGGAACGCCGGTAGCGCCACGGGCGTGGCTGCCAGCCTGAGGGGCACTCGTCGTCATCGTGTTGTCTCCTTGCGGGACATAAGCATAGAAGCCCTGCCCAGTCCCTGGTTGCCACATTGGTTGCAGATCGTGCCACGCGTGGTGCACACTGCCCACCGTGAAATCCCCGCCCTCCCCTCCCGCCGAGCCCGCCGTCACGCCCATTGCCTTCGTGCGCGCCATCGCCCTGGCCTACGAGCGGCGGGGCCTGAGCCCCCAGCGCGCCCTGGCCCAGGCACAGATCGCGCCGCAGCTGCTGCAGGACGATGGCGCCCGCATCACCGCGTGGCAGATGGAGCGCATCTCCGGCGCCGCCATGCAGGAGCTGGACGACGAGGCCCTGGGCTGGTTCCACCGCCGCCTGCCCTGGGGCAGCTACGGCATGCTGGCGCGCGCCTCCATCAGCGCGCCGCACCTGGGCGTGGCGCTGGCGCGGTGGTGCCGCCACCATGGGCTGCTGGCGGACGACATCGCGCTGCGCCTGAACGAAGAAGGCGGCACGGCCACGCTCGCCATCACGGAAGCGCGCGACCTGGGCGCGCTGCGCGAGTTCTGCCTGGTCTCGGTGCTGCGCAACGCCCACGGGCTGGCCTGCTGGCTGGTGGATTCGCGCATTCCGCTCATGGCGGCCGAGTTCGCCTTCGCCGCGCCGCCGCATGCCGATGCGTACGCCGTGCTGTTCCGCGGCCCTGCCGCCTTCGGCGCCGCGCGCACCGCCATCCACTTCGACGCGCGCTACCTCACCCTGCCCCTGCGGCGCGACGAGGCGGCCCTGCGCCAGATGCTGCAGCACGCTCTGCCTCTCACGGTGCTGCAGTACCGCCGCGACCGCCTGCTGGTGCAGCGCGTGCGCCAGCTGCTGAGCGGCACCGGCCCGCTGCCGCAGCACGGCGCCGAGTCGCTGGCCGGCCTGCTGCACGTGTCGCCGCGCACGCTGCACCGCCAGCTCAAGGAAGAAGGCGCCACGCTGCAGGGCCTGAAGGACGAAGTGCGCCACGCCCGCGCCGTGGAACTGCTGCACCGCACCGACCGCCCCATCAAGCAGGTGGCCGAGGCGGCGGGCTTCGTCAACGAGAAGAGCTTCATCCGCGCGTTCCGGGGCTGGACGGGGCATTCGCCCGCCGAGTTCCGGCGGCTGGCCCGCAGCGCGCCATGACGGTGGCGTGATCCGCACCCAGGCTGGCACGCTTTGCGCGCCCCGGCTCCTACACTGGCCGGCATGACCCTCCACCTGTACCACTGCGTCAGCGCCCGCTCGTTCCGCCCCCTGTGGATGCTCGAAGAGCTGCAGCTGCCCTACCAGCTCCACATGCTGCCGTTCCCGCCGCGCGCGCTGGCGCGCAGCTTTCTGGAGCTGAACCCGCTGGGCACCGTGCCCCTGCTGGTGCAGGGCGAGGTCCGCATGACCGAATCCGCCGCCATGTGCCAGTACCTGGCCGCCACGCACCCCGGCGCGGGCCTGGACGTGCCGCCCGCCGACCCGGCCTATGGCGCCTACCTGAACTGGCTGCACATGAGCGACGCCACGCTGACCTTTCCGCAGACCCTGCTGCTGCGCTACGGCCGCTTCGAGCCCGCCGAACGCCAGCAGCCCCAGGTGGTGGAGGACTATCGCCGCTGGTTCCTGGCCCGCCTGCGCGCCGTGGAGGCCCAGGCCGCGCAGGCCGAATACCTGTGCGCGGGCCGCTTCACGGCCGCCGACGTGGCCGTGGGCTACGCCCTGCTGCTGGCGCGCCACCTGGGGTTGGAGCCGCAATTCGGCCCCGCCACCGCCGCCTACTGGCAGCGGCTGCAGCAGCGCCCGGCCTACCAGCGCGCGCTGGCGGTGCAGCACGAAGCCGCGCTGGCGCAGGGCGTGCCGACTACGCCCGCGCCGGATACCACGCCCTGACGCATCAGCACCCCAGCAGCGCCGGCAGCTCCGCCATGCTGCGGAACACCTGCGCCGCGCCCGCCGCCCGCAGCGCGGCGCCGTCGTCCAGCGGCGCATAGGCGAACACCGTGGCGCCCGCCGCCACGCCGGCGGTGACGCCGGTCACCGTGTCCTCCACCACCGCGCAGCGCACGGGCGCGGCCTGCAGCGCGGCGGCGGCCGCCAGGTACACGTCGGGCGCGGGCTTGGTGGCGGGCATCTCGTGGCCGCTGAAGATGCGGCCCGCGAAGTACGGGGCCAGGCCCACCTTGGCCAGCTGCATCTCGACCTTGAGCCGGTCGGCCCCCGAGGCGCAGGCGATGCGCCCGCCGTGGTGCGCGTGCACGCGCTCGATGGTGCCGTGGACGTGCTCCACGGCCAGCAGACGCTCTTCCAGCGCGGCGT
>Ga0206116_1001662_pt1 | contig 11118 bp, 8 predicted proteins | sample 3A1Ametagenome_FD_178000 | JGI IMG/M metagenome (GOLD analysis project Ga0206116, IMG submission 178000) | Enriched microbial communities from leaf-cutter ant dump, University of Wisconsin, Madison, United States - 3A1A | ecosystem: Environmental > Terrestrial > Nest > Insects nest > Nest dump...
GGGTTGACGTTGGTGAACTGAATTGCCTTCGCGACCTGCTTGGGATCGTTGAAGTCGATCATCTGGCTCTCCTTGCGCAGCCCTCAATGAGGAGCGCCAAGCGCAACCCCTGGACTGAGTGATGCTTTTTGAAACTAAAATTCCAGAAAGGATCAAAATCCTTCCGCAAAAGACGTCTATATTCGACGCTAAATGGTGTCAATTATGGAATCATGGGTGTTGCAAAATGGTGTTTTTTGATGTTATGTCACGATCCATCGGCTTGAGCGGCAACGCATTGTCAAAGCTGTCGAATTGGGAAATGCCGGTGAAAGCCACTAAGCCTAAAGGCTGAGGCAGCTACCGCCGGAGCTCGCCGCCCACAGGCAAGGTGCAGGCTTCGGGCATCATTCAGGCTCGCTCGGGGCGCGCCTTGCGGGAAACCTTCGGGGGTGGAATTGGACAACAGACGAGCCACGCTGACCGACATCGCCGCCAAGGCCAAGGTTTCCAAGACGACGGTCGACCGCGTGCTGAACGGCCGGGACGGGGTCAAGGAGCGGACGCGAACGCAGGTTCTGTCAACCGCCGTCGCCCTCGGCTACCTCTCGGAAGAGGAAGCCGGCCTGCAGAAGCCGGCCATCGCGACCGAAGCCAACGCCGATGTGCCGCCTGCGGTATCGGCCCGCCCAGCAGTACTCGATTTCGTGCTGCCAGGAGGCGCCAACACCTTCATGACCATGCTGGCGACCGGTATCGTCCGCGCCGCCCAGAAGGAGAGCGTCGAGGCTCGCGTCCGCTCCATCAAGGGGTTCGACTCCGAGGCATTGGCCCAGGTCCTCTCCGGATTGGTCGGCAAGTCGGAGGGAATCGGGGTCATCGGCATTGACCACCCCACGGTGCGGGAGGCCATTCGCAGCGTGGTGAGGTCGGGCGTCCCGGTCCTCACGCTGGTCTCCGACATCTCCAACGTGGCGACGGCCGGCTATGTGGGAATCGACAATCGCACCGCGGGGCGGCTCGCCGGACATCTGCTCGGCCGGTTCGTCGGCAAACGGTCGGGGTCGGTGGCGCTGTTCGCCGGCGCGTTGGCCTACAGGGGGCATGAAGAGCGCGAGATGGGGTTCCGCCATATCCTGCAGGAACGCTTTCCCAATCTCGCCATTGCCGTGCATCGCGAAATCCAGGACGACCCCACCCGCGCCTATGCCGAGGCCAAGGCGGTCTTGGCGGATCTGCCCGACCTCGTGGGGCTCTACAACATCGGCGCTGGCAATCGCGGCATCGGACAGGCGCTCAGCGAGTCAGGCCGAGCCGGCGATATCGTCTTCGTCGGACACGACCTGTCCGAGCACACGCGGCGCCTTCTGCTCTCCGGGGTGATGGACGTGGCGATCGATCAGAACCCGGAGTCTCTGGCCCGGCTGTCGGTTCAGCGGCTGATCGCCGCCGTGCGCGGGGACGTGCTGCCGCCCTTGTCGCCCCTGCCGGTTCTGCCGTTGTTCAGCGAGAACATTCCTGCCGACTTCGAAGACCTCTGAAACAAAAAAAACGGACGGCGACGCCGAGCGACCAGCCGACGTCGCCGTCCGTTCATGCTCTCAGAGAAGCCCCGCTCTCCGGAGCGCAGCTTCGACCACCGGCTTGTTCGAAGGGTCGATGGGGGCGGCGGGCCGCAGGACCGCGCCGGAAATATCCTGGCCGGTCATACGCATGGCTTCCTTCACCACCGCGTAGAACGGGTTTTCGATGGCGTAGAGGTTGGGGATGTGCACGAGCCGCTGCTGCAACGTCACCGCCGTGGCATGGTCGCCCTTCCGATAGGCCTCGTAGATGCCCACCGTCAGTTCCGGCGCGAAGTTTGCCGAAGCCGGAACCACACCGTCGCCGCCCATGATCATCGTTCCATAGAGGTATTCGTCGTAACCGGCGAACACCAGGAAGTCCGGACGAGCCTCCTTGATGACATGGATCGACCGCCGGATGTGGCTCAGGGTGTCGACCGTGTCCTTGAGGCCGGCGATACCAGGGCAATCGACAGCCAGACGCTTCAGAAGGTCCGGCGACAGATCCTGCTTGGTGACGCCGGGGAAGTTGTAGATCATCAGCGGCAGTTCGACCGCTTCCGCCGTGTCGCGGAAGTAGCGGTAGATGTTCGCTTCCGACAAGGCCGCGTAATAGGGATTGATCGCCACCACGCCGTCGGCGCCGTGGGCCTTGGCGTGGAGACCGAAACGGATGGTCTCCCTGGTGCTGGGCCAGGAAATTCCGATCAAAGTCGGCAGGCGGCCGGCGACCTTGTCGAGACAGAACTCGGCGATCTCCAAGCGCATTTCGGCCGACATGTGCGCCGTTTCGCCGGCACTGCCGAGAAAGAACAGGCCATGCACGCCGCTGTCGACGAGGCGATCGATCAGGCGGCCCTGACCTTGGCGATCGAATTTGCCGTCATCGGTAAACAGGGTGACGACCGGGGGAATTACGCCGTAAAAGAGTGACAACAGACCATCTCCTATCTGGTTCATGGTCGGGGGCGCGGTCCTTCGGCGACCGCGCCCCCTGGAAAGGCAAGGGAATCAGCTCGCCTCAGAGGATCGACCTGTAGAGCGCCTCGATGTCCGGGATGCTGGTATCGCGTGGATTGCCGCCGGTGCAGACGTCGGCGAAGGCCGCCTCTGCGAGTGCCGGGATGTCCTCGGCCTTGACGCCAACCTCGGACAGCCTGGCTGGAATGCCGACATCCTTCGAAAGCGTCTCAACCGCTGCCACCGCCGCCTTGCGCGCCTCGGCGATCGGCATGGCCTCGGTGCCCTTGACGCCGAGAGCGGCGGCGATCGCACGGTACTTCTCGCCCGTGTAGTCGGCGTTGTAGGCCATCAGCGTCGGCAAGAGCACCGCGTTGGCGACGCCATGCGGCGTGTTGTAGAAGGCGCCGAGCGGGTGAGCCATGCCGTGCACCAGGCCGAGGCCGACGTTCGAGAAGCCCATGCCGGCCACATACTGGCCGAGCGCCATGTCCTCGACGCCCTTGGCATCGCCCGCGCAGGAGGCGCGCAGCGAGCGGCCAATGATCTCGATCGCCTTGATGTGCAGCGCGTCGGAAAGCTCCCATGCTCCCTTGGTGATGTAGCCCTCGATGGCATGGGTCAGCGCGTCCATGCCGGTGGCGGCCTTGAGCGGCGTCGGCATGGTGGCCATCAGTTCGCTGTCGATGATGGCGACCACGGGAATGTCGTGCGGGTCGACGCAGACGAACTTGCGGCGCTTCTCCTCGTCGGTGATGACGTAGTTGATCGTTACCTCGGCGGCGGTGCCGGCGGTGGTGGCCAGAGCGATGATCGGCACCGACGGCTTCCGGGTGGGGGCGACGCCTTCGAGGCTGCGCACGTCGGAGAACTCGGGATTGTTGGTGATGATGCCGATCGCCTTGGCGGTGTCCTGCGGCGAGCCGCCGCCGATGGCGACGAGATAGTCGGCTTTGGCCTTGGCGAAGGCGGCGACGCCGTCCTTGACGACGCCGATGGTCGGGTTGGGCATCACCTTGTCGAACAGCTCGTAGGCAAGGCCGGCCACGTCCATCAGGCTAGTCACCTTGGCCACCGTGCCGGCCTTCACCAGCACCGCGTCGGTGACCACCAGCGCCTTCTTGTAGCCACGGCGCTTCACCTCGCCCACCAGCTCGGCGCGAGCGCCGGCGCCGAAATAGGACGTCTCGTTCAGAATCATGCGATGGGACATGCTCTATCCTCCTGAGGCCGCGTCTTGCCGACCCGACGACCGCGACGGGAGCGTCGGTTGGCCGGCGCCATGAAAAATGCCTCTGGCACCTGCCGAGGCTGAACCAAATTGAAAGCTATTGGCTGTCCCCGGCGCTCACAACCTCGCATGAACCCCTAGATTTTGATCGAATATGATTGTTTTTGAAAAATAGACCGCAAACCTGACGACAGGAGTCCGCAAACCATACGGATGTCCCGCGTGGATATCGGTACGCAATGCGCCGGTAGCGGCATACTGAATGGATGGATCAGTCGAGCGCTTGCTGCCGGGTTTCGGCGTCGATCCTCGAGGCGGCGACCGCTGCGAGAACCAGCAATATGGCAAACAGCGCCACGGCAGCCCCGAAGCTTCGGGCGACGAGCAGCGACAGGAGGGAGGGCGCCAGCAGGCCGCCGAGCCTTGCTACGGCGCCGGCGGCTCCCATGCCGCTCGCACGCGCCGCCGTCGGATAGAGCTCCGGCGTGTAGGCATAGAGCGCGCCCCAGGTGCCCAGCAGCGAGAAGCTCATCAGCAGGATGGCCGTCGCCACCAGCACGGCATTGCCGGCAATCACGAACAGCGCGCAGCCGGCCGCCGACAGCAGCAGAAAAGCGATCAGGGTCGGCTTGCGGCCCGCCCGTTCGACGCCCCACGCCGCCAGCGCGTAACCGGGAATCTGTGCCAGCGCCACGATGACAAGGAAGCCATAGCCGCGCACGAAGCCGAAGCCCTCGCCGGCGAGGCGCGCCGGCATCCAGGTGAAGATGCCGTAGTAGCTGAGCGATACCAGGAACCATATTGCGAGCATCAGCAGCGTTCGTGGCTTCAACGCGGGCGACAGCAGGCTGACGGGCTCGGATGCCTCGCCGGCCGCGAGCGGTTCGGACAGCGGTGCCTTGCCATTGGCGATCAGAATGCGGTCGATAACGGCACGCGCCTCTTCGCCTTGCCCCTTGCGCAGAAGATAGAGCGGCGACTCGGGAACCATCAGGCGCAGCCAGAAACCGACCAGGGCGGGAATGGCCGTGACCAGAAAAATGGTGCGCCAGGCGTCCGTCAGGCCGGCCGAGGCCGCAGCCCAGGCGGCCAGCGCGACGACGACCGTGCCGACTGCCCAGAACGCTTCCAGCATCACCAGCCAACGCCCGCGCCGGTCCGACGGTAGGAACTCGGCCATCATGGCATAGTCGACCGGAAGAGTGCCGCCCACGGCGGCCCCGGTCAGAAAGCGCGCGACGAGCAGCAGCTCGAAACTCGGCGCAAACACCGAGGCTAGGCCGAAGATGCCGTCACAGGCCACCGTGACCAGCAGAACCCGCCGGCGACCGATGCGGTCGGCGAGCCGGCCGAACAAAGCCGCGCCAATCATCATGCCAAAGAAGAAGAGCGTACCGGTTTGCAGCGCTTCCGGCACCGAGAGGCCAAAGCTGGAGGCGATCGATGGCGCGGTGAAGCCGACCGCCAGCACCTGCATGGCGTCCGCCGCCCAGACAAGGCCGAAGATGCCGAGGAGGCGCCGTTGAAACGGACCGGTGCCGGCGTGATCAAGGGCGGAGTCGATGGCAACCGGCATGACGGCACCTCAAGTCGAGGATTGATGTTCTCTTCCTTAGACTAAAGTCGGAGAGAGGAAAACCGAACGTTTACCGAACCTGCAACTTCCATCGGGCGCTCGAAGCGTGCGCGACTTCGTGATCGCGCGAAGGGTGACTAATACTAAAGTAGTATGATATGGCTCTGCCAACGAAGCTGACGACCAAGGTGGAAGGGATCATGAGCGATTTGTCACAGGACGCGGTCAAGTGTCCGTTCATCCGGTGCCGCCATCCGGTACCGCGGGCCTGGAGCGAAGGATGCGCCTCAAGCTGCTTCCTTCTGCGCAAGGACCGGCGGCGCATTACCGTTCGCCATACCTACGATTTCTAGCCGACAGGTCACGGCGCGTCCCGAGGGACCCGTCCGGACCAGAGCGCGAGACAAGAGTTGAGCAAAGGCTTCGGTGACTGCCGGAGCCTTTGTCGTATGTCGTGGAGGTAAAGTGCAGGCGGCAGAGGCAACCCGCTTCAATATCCGTCGCTAACAAGGATGATAATGGTGAGCGCGGAGGGACTCGAACCCTCGACCCCATGATTAAAAGTCACGTGCTCTACCGACTGAGCTACGCGCTCCCACCTCGATCGCAGCGGCTGGTGCCGCCTTTGCCGACTATACCTCGTGATGAGGCTGGCGCGAACGGGCTTTCACATACTCGACCGGAACCGACATGGCAACCGAGGGCAGGGCGTTTTCCGAAAGCTCCGGGGAGCCGGTGCCGTCTTTCGGTGTGACCGGGAAGGCACGGCGCCATGCCTAACGTCTGCGAAGCGAAGCCAGCCCGGACGACTGTCGTTGCATCTATGCCTTGAATCGTTTTACAGTTTTCTTATCTTCGAGCGAGTTCCCCCAGCGAACCCGCCGCTTTCCCATCCTATCGGTGATATCCGTGTTTACCGCCCTGCGCATCGGCACCCTTTACTTCGGCTCGTCCTTTCTTACAGCCAACTGGCTGACGCGCATGCCGGATCTGCTCGCCCATCTCGGCATCGACAAGGCGACGATGGGGCTCGCGCTTTTTCTCGGCCCTGTCGGCGCGCTGGTCACGGCTCCGATCGCCGGACCGTTGATGGACCGCTTCGCCGCCGCTCGCGTCGGCGTCTGGGGGCTGGTGCTGGCGGCGATGATGCTGCTCGGCATCGGACTTGCCGGCCACTGGATGGTGCTGGCCGTGGTGCTGTTCTTCGCGGGTGCCGGCAACACCTTGTTTGAGATCGGCGGCAACGCCGGCGTCCAGCGCCTCGAGGTCACCACCGGCGGCAAGTACATGGCCCAATGCCACGGCTACTGGAGCCTCGGCTTCGTTGCCGGTGCGCTGTCGGCTGGCCTGTTCGGTCAGTTCGGCGTACCGCTCGTCTGGCACCTTGCCATGATGGCCGCGCTGGGCGTCCTTGCTTGCGTCGGCATAGCGTTCCTTCTGCCGCGCTCCATGTACGAACGCATCCAGCGCCCCGTCGATGCCGCCAAGCCGCCGTTTTTCACCCTGCCGAGCGTCGGGCTGATCGGGCTTTGCATCATGGCGACCGGCGTCACCCTGGCCGAAGGCGCCGTCTACGATTGGGGCACCCTGTTCCTGCGCGAGCAGCTGCAGCCGGGGCCCTTCTGGACGTCGGTCGCCTATGGAACCTTCCCGCTGACCATGTTCGTCGGCCGGGTGGCCGGCGACTGGTTCCGGGCTCGCTACCGCGCGTCGAGCATCGTTCGCGTGTGCGCCACCATGACGGCCATCGGGCTCGCCGGCTTCATTTTCTCCCCGCACATAGCCGTTTCCGGACTGTCGCTGGCGCTGATGGGCGTCGGCGTGTCCCTGGTGATGCCGATCGGCGTGGCGGCGGCCGGCGACAAACCGGGCGATGCGGCCCGCAACGTGGCGGCGATGTCGATGATCATCACCGCCATTTTCCTGCTGGCCCCGCCGGGCGTCGGTTTCGTCGCCCAGCATTTCGGCCTGACGGCCGCCTTCCTGTTGATGTTGCCGTTCGTTGCGATGTCCGGCGTGTTCGCCCGTGAGGCCGATCCCCCGGCCGGCGATCTTGTCGACCAACAAAAGATGATTGGCGGGCCCGCCGCCGTTGGTGGTACCAACACGTCCACGACATAACCTCAAGGTTTCCTGGGAGTGCTGGCATGGTGAAGGCGATTGTCATCCGCGAGACCGGCGGACCCGACGTGATGTCTCTCGAAGACGTCGAGGTCGGTGCTCCCGGGCCGGGGGAGGTGCGCCTGAAGCACACCGCGATCGGCGTCAATTTCATCGACACCTATTATCGCAAGGGTCTCTATCCCGCTCCCGGCGGACTGCCGTTCATCCCCGGCGCCGAAGCCGTCGGGATTGTCGAAAAGGCGGGTGAGGGCGTCGTCCAGTTCCGCCCCGGCGATCGCGTCGCCTATGCCGGATCGGTCGGCGCCTATAGCGAGGCGCGCATCATCTCGGCGCAGAAGCTCGTGCGGGTTCCCGACGACATCGACGGCTTCACCGTGGCGGCCAGCCTTCTCAAGGGCATGACGGTCCAGTATCTCCTTCGCCAGACCTTCCAGGTGACACGCGACCATACCGTGCTGTTCCACGCCGGTGCCGGTGGCGTCGGGCAGATCGCCGGTCAATGGCTGAAGTCGCTCGGCGCCACGTCGATCGCCACCGTCGGTTCGGCGGAGAAGGCGGAGATAGCCAAGGCGTGTGGCTATACCCATGTCATCAATTACCGCACGGAAGACTTCGTCGCCCGTGTGGCCGAGATCACCGGCGGCGCCAAGTGCGACGTCGTCTATGATTCGGTCGGCAAGGATACGTTCCCTGCCTCGCTCGGTTGCCTGAAGCCACGGGGCCTGTTCGTCTCGTTCGGCAATGCATCCGGGCCGGTGTCCGAGTTCAATCTCGGTATTCTGTCGCAGAAGGGTTCGCTTTACGTGACCCGACCGACCCTAGGTCACTATACGGCAACGCGTGCCACTCTCGATGCCTGTGCCGAGGACCTGTTCGAGCAGATTCGCAACGAGGCGGTGACCATCCGCGTTGGGCAGAAGTTCGCGCTGGCCGACGCCGTCGCTTGCCACAAGGCCATGGAAGCGCGCGAAACGATAGGTTCGACCCTGCTGACGGTTTGAGCCCTCGGGTTCAGACCGCGAAGGAGGTTCCGCAGCCGCAGCTCGAGGTGGCGTTCGGATTGTTGATCTTGAACGCCTGACCCATCAGGTCGTCGACGAAGTCGATCTCGGAACCGTCCATGAACGGAAGCGACACGGCGTCGATCAGCACGGTCGCACCATCGCGGGTGATGGCGATATCATCGTCGTTCCGGCTGTCCACCAGATCGAAGCGATAGGAAAAGCCTGAACAGCCGCCACCCTCGACCGAAATGCGCAACGCGGTCTTGCCTGGCTGCTTTTCCAGAACCTTGGAGATCCGGCGCGCCGCGCCGGCGGACATGCTGATATTGGCGGCGAGAGCTTCCATGGCGGTCCCTAGGTGCTCGAATGGCTTGAAAGTGTGAACCCTGCTGACATACGTAAGGCAGCGGATGGCAAAGTCAAATGACGGCTGCGAGAGCCCGTCATGCGGATTTGCGTGAGCCGGGTAAAGCTTCGGGAGGCGACAGTGGCAAGTCTGGGGTTTGGTACGGAACCGCTGGCCCCCTTTGCGGTCCATCCGGAGGAGAGCAGGGGACGGCGCTATCCCGAGCCGGCGAGCCCGACGCGTACGCCGTTCCAGCGCGACCGCGACCGCATCATCCACTCGACGACGTTCAGACGCCTGAAGCACAAGACGCAGGTGTTCGTCTTTCACGAAGGCGATCACTACCGCACCCGCCTGACCCACACGCTTGAGGTGGCGCAGATCGGCCGTGCGCTCGCCCGCGCCTTGCGCCTTAACGAGGATCTCGCCGAGGCGCTGGCGCTCGCTCACGACCTGGGACACACGCCGTTCGGCCACACCGGCGAAGACGCGCTCGATGCCTGCCTCGCCGGACTCGGCGGGTTCGACCACAATGCCCAGTCCTTCCGGGCCGTCACCGAGCTTGAGCACTCCTATGCCGAGTTCGACGGGCTCAATCTGTCCTGGGAAACGCTGGAGGGCCTGGTCAAGCACAATGGCCCTCTCACCGACGCGAGCGGCAAGCCGGTCGGCCGCCATGCCGAGCGCGGATTGCCGGTGGCTCTTCTCGCCTATCCCGACCTCTATTCGCTCAAGCTCGACACCCACGCCAGCGCCGAAGCGCAGTGCGCGGCGATCGCCGACGATATCGCCTACGACGCGCATGACATCGACGACGGGTTGCGCGCCGGGCTGTTCTCCCTCGACGATCTTCGGCCACTGCCGTTGATCGGTGGTTTCCTTGAGGCGATCGGTGCGAAGTATCCGGGTCTCGATCGCCACCGGACCATCCATGAGATCACGCGCCGATTGATCACCGCCATGGTTGAGGACGTCATCGTCGCGTCGGTCGAACGGCTCGCGGAACTCCGCCCCCGCTCATCCGACGACATTCGGCAGGCCGGCCGCACCATTGTTACCTTTTCCGACGAAATGGCCGCCATCGATGCCGCCATCAAGGGGTTCCTCTTCCCTCGCATGTACCGGCACCCCGAAGTCATGCGGGTGCGACACGATGCTGATCGCGTGGTGAAGGACCTGTTCAACACCTACGTGGCCCATCCCGACTTCATGCCCGAGGAGTGGCGAAGCGATCTCGATGCGGCAGACGACGTGGCTCTTGCCCGGCGAGTTGGCGACTACATCGCGGGCATGACCGATCGCTTCGCCATCCAGGAGCATCGCCGCTGGTTTGACGATACGCCGGAATTGCGCTAGGCCCCTCGCCGATCGGCCGGAAATCCGGCCCCCACGAGGTACCCGATGAATATCTTCCAGGTGTTCGGCGAGCGCATCCGCTCGGCCATCGCTTCATTGCCGCTTGACGTTCCGGCCGATGCGCTGTCCCGCGTTGCCGTCGAGCCGCCGCGCGATGCGAGCCATGGCGATGTCGCCACCAATGCCGCCATGCTCCTGGCCAAGCCGCTGAACCGGAAGCCGCGCGACCTCGCCGAGGAGATCGCCGCCGTGCTGAGGGCTGACGCGGACGTGGAAGCGGTCGAAGTGGCCGGACCCGGATTCATCAACCTCCGTCTGTCGCCGGCGTTCTGGACGGGATTCCTGAAGACCTCGCTGGCCCAGGGGCTCGACGTTGGCGCAACCCGTCTCGGCAAGGGCCTCAAGGTCAACGTCGAGTATGTCTCGGCCAATCCGACCGGCCCCATGCACGTCGGCCACTGTCGTGGCGCCGTGGTGGGCGACGCGCTCGCCCGGCTGCTGGCCAAGGCTGGCTTCGACGTCACCAAGGAATACTACATCAACGACGCCGGTGGTCAGATCGACGTTCTGGCCCGGTCTGCCTTCCTGCGCTATCGCGAGGCTCTGGGCGAGACGATAGAGATACCGGAAGGGCTCTATCCCGGCGACTACCTGAAGCCGGTTGGCGAGGCGCTCAAGTCCGCCTGGGGCGATCGGTTGCTCGCGATGCCGGAGGCCGAGTGGCTGCCGGTCGTCAAGAAGCTCGCCGTCGACATGATGATGGACATGATCCGCGCCGACCTGGCCTTGCTGGGCGTCCGGCACGACCTGTTCTTCTCGGAGAAGACCCTGCACGATCCGCGCGGCAACGGGACGTCGGAGATCGCCGAGATGATCGACGAGTTCCGCAAGCGGGATCTGGTTTACGATGGCCGCTTGCCGCCGCCCAAGGGGCAGTTGCCGGAGGACTGGGAGGATCGCGAGCAGGTGCTGTTCCG
>Ga0206116_1001663_pt1 | contig 11114 bp, 7 predicted proteins | sample 3A1Ametagenome_FD_178000 | JGI IMG/M metagenome (GOLD analysis project Ga0206116, IMG submission 178000) | Enriched microbial communities from leaf-cutter ant dump, University of Wisconsin, Madison, United States - 3A1A | ecosystem: Environmental > Terrestrial > Nest > Insects nest > Nest dump...
TGCCGAGGTGGGCTTCATCCTCGCGGACTGCCAGGCCAAGGTCATCTTCGTGCCGGAGCAGTTCCGCAGCATCGACTATGCCGGGATGCTGGAGCGCATCGCGGCCGGGGGCGGCGCGCGGCCGCTGGTGGTGACGGTGCGCGGCGGGGAATCCGCCGGCGCCCGGCGCTATGAAACCCTGGGCCTGGGCAGCGCGCCGTGGGAGGGTAGTGCGGCCCGGCCGGACGACCTCAAGCTCGTGCTGTACACCAGCGGCACCACGGGCCGTCCCAAGGGCGTGCTGCACAGCCACAACACGCTGATGGCCGAGCTGTGCGCCGTCACGCAGTTCTGGCGCGTGGGCGAGCGCGACGTGTTCATCATGCCCTCGCCCGTCACCCACATCACCGGCTATCTCTATGCGCTGGAATACGTGTTCTTCGCGGGCATCAAGGTGGTTCTGATGGAGCGCTGGGATGCGCGCCTGGCCGTGGATCTGATCCAGGCCGAGCAAGCATCGCTGACCGTGGGCGCCACACCCTTCCTGGCCGAACTGGCGGCCACGGTGGAGGACCTGGATGTCCGCCTGCCCTCGTTCCGGATGTTCGCCAGCGGCGGGGCGCCGGTGCCGCCCGACCTGGTGCTGCGCGCCAGCCGGGCCCTGCCGGGCTGCCTGGTCTGCCGCGTGTACGGCAGCAGCGAATCGCCCACGGTGACGCTGGGCATCAACGACCCGGCCGACCAGGCGCGTGCCGCCACCACCGACGGCAAGGTCTGCAACAACGAGGTGCGCATTGCCGATGCGGTGACGGGCGCGCCCCTGCCGCTGGGCGAGGAGGGCGAGATCCTCGTGCGCGGGCCGGAAGTCATGCTCGCCTACCTGCGCGAGGAAGACACGCGCAGCGCCTTCGACGCAGACGGGTTCTTTCGCACGGGCGACCTCGGAACGCTCTCGCTCGACGGCTTCATCACCGTCACGGGCCGTAAGAAAGACCTCATCATCCGTGGCGGCGAAAACCTCAGTCCGAAGGAGATCGAGGACCTGCTGCACGCCCACCCCGACGTGCTGGAGGCCGCCGTCATCGCCATGCCCCACCCCCGCCTGGGCGAGACGCCCTGCGCATGGGTCGTTCTCAAGCCCGGGCGGAGCATGGATCTGGCGAAGATGTGCGCTTACCTCGACGCCCAGCGCCTGGCGCGGCAGAAGTTTCCCGAGCGGCTGATCGTGGCTGATGCCTTGCCCAAGACGGCGTCGGGCAAGGTGCTCAAGCACGTGCTGCGCGCGCGGATCGCCGAAGCAGCGGAGTCGGTCGGATGAGCGCGCTGCCGCTGCCCAGCACGGCCGCCGTCCCGGAAGGCTTCGTGCCGCTGGAGCCCGAAGCCTTCATGGAGACGGTCGGCCCGGTCTACATGCGCCAGGACGCGCAGGGTGTGTGGGAGCTCGGCTGCCGGGCCTTGCCGCGCCATGCCAACCGCTTCGACTCCGTCCATGGCGGCATGCTGGCGACGCTGGTGGACTACGCCGTGGGCATCAACCTGCTCAAGGACGGCGCACCGGGCCTGCGCTTGGGCACGGTCAGCCTGAACATCGACTTCATCAGCGCGGGCCGCGTCGGCGAATGGCTGCTGGCGCGGGTGCGGATGGAGAAAAGGCACGGGCGACTGCGCTTTTGCTCGTGCACCCTCCAGGGTGATGACGGCCGCCTGATCCTGAAGGGCAACGCCGTCCTTTCCGCCACATCCCCAGCGCCTTGAAATCCCTCCAGCCTATGTCCTCGTACCAATTCCTGAACATCACGTCCCTCGCCGAAGGCGTCATCGGCGTGGAGCTTGCCCGTCCGCCCGCCAACGCGGTGCACCGGGACATGTATATCGAGATCCAGCAGGCGTTCGGCAACGTCGATCAGCTGGGAGAGGACGTGCGCGCCATCGTCCTGAGCGGGCTGGGCAAGCACTTTTGCGCGGGCAATGACCTGGATGAATTCGCCACCATGGCCCCGGACAACGCTGCGGAGCGCATGTGGCGGGTGCGGGAGGCCTTCTTTTCCATTTCGGGCTGCAGTGTTCCGGTGATCGGGGCCGTGCATGGGGCCGCGCTGGGCACGGGCCTGGCCCTGGCGGGATCCTGCGATTTCGTCGTGGCCGCGCGCAGCAGCCGTTTTGGCCTGCCCGAGCTCACGGTCGGCGTGATGGGCGGTGCGCGCCACCTGGCGCGCATGGCGCCCCAGCCCCTGGTGCGGCGCATGTACTTCACGGGCCAGCCGGAAACCGCCGAGGCATTTGCCGCCGCGGGTGGCTCGATCATGGTCTGCGACGACGATCAGCTGATGGCGCAAGCCACCCGCCTGGCCCAGCGCATCGCGTCGTTCAGTCCGACGGCCGTGCGTGTGAGCAAGCGGGTGCTGGACCGTATCGAGTGGATGACGCTCACCGAAGGCTATGAATTCGAGCAGAACGCCACGGTGCGCATGAGCGGGTATCCGGACGCCAAGGAGGCGCTGGCCGCGTTCCGGGAGCAGCGCCCACCGGCCTACCTGCCGCGCGACGACCACCGGCATTGGTTTGGCGCTTGACGGCCGTCGTCAGCCAGGCCTGCGCTCCAGCAGCATCGCATCCCCATAGCTGAAGAACCGGTAGCCCTGCGCGATGGCGTGCCGGTACAGCGCCATCACGTGCTCGTAGCCCGCGAAGGCGCTCACCAGCATCATCAGCGTGCTCTTGGGCAGGTGGAAGTTGGTAACGAGCACGTCCACCACCTGGAAAGCGAACCCCGGCGTGATGAAGATGTCCGTGTCGCCCGTGGCCTGCCCCGAACGCGCCCAGGATTCGAGCGTGCGCACCGTCGTCGTGCCCACGGCCACCACGCGCCCGCCCTGCTGGCGGCAGCGCTCCAGCGCGGCCAGGGTGGCCAGGGGCACCTCGTACCACTCGCTGTGCATGCGGTGCTCGGCCAGGTTCTCGGTCTTGACGGGCTGGAAGGTGCCCGCGCCCACGTGCAGCGTGACGCTGGCGCGGTGGACGCCGCGCGCCTCCAGGCCTGCCAGCACGGCGTCGTCGAAGTGCAGCGCGGCCGTGGGGGCGGCCACGGCGCCGGGGTGGCGGGCGAACACGGTCTGGTAGCGCTGGCCGTCTTCCGCCGCGTCCGGGTCGTGGTCCGCGTTCTGCTGGCGCGCTATGTAGGGCGGCAGCGGCAGATGGCCGTGGCGCTCCATCAGCTCCCACGGGGTCTCGCCCGCCGGGCCGTGCAGCGCGAAGCGGAACAGCGGGCCGTCGGCATCGGGCCAGCGGCTGAGCAGCGTGGCGTCGAAGCCGCCCGCTGCCTTGCCGCCCGCCATGTGCACGGTGCTGCCGGGCAGGGGCTTCTTGCTGACCTTCATGTGGGCCACCACCTCGTTGCCGGGGCCATCGGTGGTGAGGACGCGCTCGATCAGCAGCTCCAGCTTGCCGCCGCTGGCCTTCTCGCCGAACAGGCGGGCCTTGACCACGCGGGTGTCGTTGAAGACCAGCAGGTCGCCCGGCTGCAGCAGCGCGGGCAGGTCGCGGAAGATGCGGTCCACGGGCTGCGGGGCGCGGCCGTCCAGCAGGCGCGAGGCGCTGCGCTCGGGGGCGGGGTGCTGGGCGATGAGTTCGGGGGGCAGCGAGAAGTCGAAGTCGCTGAGGGTGAAGGTGCGCGAAGCTGACATGGGGCTTGAGGGCCGGACAGGCCCGTTCCAAGGGGAGAAAAAGACAAGGGTCGGATTGTCGCAAATGCGGCGGTGCTACCCCGCCGGCCGCAAGTCCTTGGGCGCCAGCCCGTAGCGCCGCCGGAACGCGCGATTGAAGGTGGAGATGTCGACAAAGCCGCAGTCGAAGGCGATCTCCAGCACCCGGCGCTGGCGATGCAGCGGGTCGGCCAGCATGGCATGGGCGCGCTGCAGCCGGGCGTCGCGCAGGCAGTCCGAAAAGCAGGTGCCTTCTTGCGCGAACAGGCGCTGCACCTGGCGCGGCGTAAGGCGGTGCAGCCGCGCGATCTGCGCCAGGCCCAGGTCGGGCTGCTGCAGCCGGGCCTCGATGTCGCGGCGTATCAGCGCCAGGCGCGGGGCCTGGGCGGCGGCGTGGGCCTCTCCGTCCAGCGTGGCACGCCATTCGGGCGAGAGCACGCCCGCCAGCAGCACGTGCAGGTGGTCGAGCGCCGCCGCGTGCTGGCTGGGCGACAGCGCAGGCCCCTGCGCCAGCAGCTGCGCATAGCCCAGGGCCAGCGCGGCGCCGGGGGCGTCGGGCGGCAGGTGCCGCAGGGGAGCCTCTTCCAGGTGCGGCACCAGGCGGACCAGGGCCGTGCGGGGCACCAGGATGCACGAGGTCACCCCGCCCCAGGGGGACAGGGCCTCGTGCACCCGGGCCTTGGACATGACGAACATGCCGCCCGGCGGCATGAAATGCTCGTGCCCCGGCGCGCGGATCAGCATGCGCCGCTGACTGGTGCACAGGTAGATGTCGTCGCAGCCGTCGTGCGTGAGCGCGGGCGAGCGCCACATGTGCGTGGGGCTGTGCTCGCTGTAGGCGTAGATCGTCTGCGGGCCCAGGGTGACCACGGAGGTGCTGAACTCCATCGCGTGGGGGTCCGAGTCGCCGTGCGCCCACAGGTCCAGGCGCATCAGCTCGCGGCCGAACAGCTCGCGCAGCGCGGCGGCCTTGTCGGGGCCCGTCAGGTTGCGGGAGCTGACGTGCGCAACGTCGATGGCAGGCGCGGCGGCGGGAGGCAAAGTGGGCGGCATGGCGGCCATGGTATCGAGGGCGCGGCCGTTTTCTACCCCCGGCGCCTGCCCACCTTCGTAGCCACCGGCAGCAGCAGCGCGAGCAGCGCCAGCGCCCACCCGTCCAGCGCGGGCACGCTGACGGCCGCCCCGCCGCCGGGGCCGGGCACCACGATGGGCGGGGCCGGCGGCCCCTCATGGGCGCCGATGTCGCATGCCGGGCCGATGGGCCGTGCCACGCCGCGCTGGTCCGTGGCGGGGCAGGCGCTGCCCGCGTCGATGGCCGGGCTGCCCGCCAGCAGCGCCATGGTCTGGCTGAAACCGCCGTTGTCGGCCAGCGGCGCGAGCAGGGGGTTCTGCTCGGGGACGCCGGCCCCGCAGGACTGCGCCACGCTGCCGCCGAACTGCAGGTTGTTGCTGCCATCGGTGATCGTGGCCGTGTTCTGGGTAGTGCAATTGGGCTGGCCTGCCGTGTTGGCAACGAGCGTGTTGCGCAGCGTAATCGCGGTTGCGCCGTAGGCCCTGATCGCATCACCCCCGCTGTTGTTGGCAAAGGTGCTGGAGTAGATGTCGCCGCCCACGGCGCTGTCCGCGCGGATGGCGCTGCCGCTGGCGCCGCTGGCGACCGTGTTGCCGTGGAAGGTGCTGTTGGTGATGGTGAAGTTGGTGCCGCCCGCAGGCCGCACGTCGATGGCGCCGCCGCCCTCGACCGCCAGATCGACGCCGTTGCCTGTGAACAGGCTGTCGTTGATGACCATCGTGCCGCCCTGGTGGCGGATGGCGCCCCCCGCGTTGGCGGCGTGGTTGCCGCTGGCCACGAACTGGTTCAGCGTGATCGTGTCGTTGCTGTTCAGGGTGAAGATCGCGCCGCCCCGGATGCCCGCGCGGTTGCCGGTGGCCCGCACGCGGGTCAGGTTCAGCGCTACGCCGTTGAAGGCCGAGATGGCGCCGCCGTTCTGATCGGCCTCGTTGTTCGTCAGGTTCACATCGGTCAGCGTCAGCGCGCCGGGGCCGACGGCGTAGATCGACCCGCCCTGGGTGCCCGCCACGCGGCCCCGGGTCAGCGTCAGACCGGTCAGCGTCAGGTTGACCGCGGTGTTCATGTAGAAATGCCGGCGGGCCTGGTTGCCGTCCAGCGTGATGAGGCCGCCGCCGTCCACGGAGGTGTTCTGGTTCAGGCTCAGGTGCCCCGCCAGCACGATGGTGTGCGGCGCAGCGCCGCAGTCGAACGTGACCGCGCCGCCGCCCGCCATCGCCGCGGTCAGCGCGGCATAGGTGCAGCTGGCGGGCGTGCCCGTGCCCACCACCCCCGCGGCGTGTGCGGGCAGGGCGAGGGCGCTGGCAAGGGTGGCGCCCAGGCAGCAAGGCGCGAGGCGGCGGAAGGAGGCGGGGACGTGCATGGTGTTGGAGTGCTTTTCTTCGGTGTTGCGGCAGCCGGAACAGGCTGCGGCGATTCTTGGAAAAGCCCCCGCCTTTGTCTGCGCATGCGGCGACATCGGCCATGCACCAGGCGACATGCGCCGGGGTTTCAGGCAAAAAAGGGCTGCAGCGCTTGCTGGAAAAGCGCTGGCAGCTCCTGATTACATAGCAGATGCTGGATTGGACGAATCGCAGGCCTTGCCCAGCCCCTGCGCGAAGCGCGCGGGATTGAGCAGCGCCACCAGTCCGCAGCCCAGCGCCCCCTGCCAGTGCAGGTAGTCGTGTCCTGTGGCGTGTTCGCGCTGGGTCACGGCGTAGCCCTTGGCGCGCAGCACGTCGCCTAGGTGGCGGTTGGTCTCCAGGATGCCGTCCTGTCCGGCGCGCGCGGCTTCGTAGCGGCCGGCGTCCAGGTAGAAGCGCACGGGGCGCTGCGGCGCGGCGGCGTAGGCGCGCTGCAGGTAGCCGGGGATCTCGCCGGGCGGCGCCCACCAGTACGAGCCCGACAGGCTGAGCACGCCGCCGAACCAGTGCGGCAGCTGCAGCGCCGCGTAGGCCGATGCCAGGCCGCCGTAGCTGGAGCCCGCGATGACCGTCGATGCGGCCGGCCGGGCCAGGCCCTGGGTGCGCACCCAGGGCATCAGCTCTTCATCCAGGAAGCGCGCGAACTGCGGGTTGGGCGGCAGCTCGGTGCCGCGCGCCTCGGGGCTGGGGTTGGCGATGAGCACCACGGCGGTGGGCGGGATGAGGCCGTCGGCCACCAGGTTGTCCACGATGCGCGGCGTCGGCACGTCCTGCAGATAGGCGTGCGCGTCGAACAGCACCAGCAGCGCCTGCGGCTCGGCGTTGGCGGGCCGGTACAGCCACACGGGGCGCTGGTTGCCCAGGATGCGGCTGGACACCTCGTGGCGCGTGAGCGTGCCCTGGGCCACGTCGGGGCGCGGCGTGACCCAGGGCTGGGGCGGCGCCTGGGGCAGTTCGAGCACCGAGTGGCCCTGGAAGGCGTCGAGCTGCGTGTCGGCCCGCGCCGGGAACGCGCGCGGGTTGAGCGGGTCGCGCTGGGCCGTGGCCAGGATCATGCGGCGGTTGTCGCTGGCGCTGCCTTGCACGCGGGGCACGTCGGGTGCCAGGCGGTAGGACAGGCGCGCGCTGGCGGGCATGCGGAAGCTCGTCCACCACACGTCGCTGCCGGGCAGCTGCCGCAGCGGGTCGTGGTCGCCCGAGGGGCTGCCGAACAGGCGCACGCTTTGCGTCGCGGGCGTGCCGCGCCAGAGGAAGGTGACCAGCGATTCGTGCTCCGACAGTGGCTCGACGAGTGGCGTGCCCTGCCGGGCGCGCTCCTGCCAGAACGCCGCGACGGCTTCGGCGGCGTTGGTGCCGCCCTCGGCCAGCGTGCGGGCGAGGGCGCGCAGGCGGGGGCTTTCCGGGGGCGCCGCGCTGGCGGGGGAGTCCGTGGCCGGCGCCAGCGTGCGGCGCAGGTGCAGGGCGTAGGGGCCCGCCTGCGGGCCGGCGCGCACCTGCAGCTGCTGCCCCGGCTGCACCTGCCAGGTGAAGCCCTGCGGGCTGCTGTCGGCGTCCACCAGGCGGCGCAGGTGGCGGCCGTCGGCGCCGATCACGTCGAGCACCGCGCCGGGGCCGTCGAAGTCGCCCTGCGCTACGTGCCCGGGCGGCGCCTGCACCTGCCAGCGCAGCGTCTGGCTGGGCGCCAGCAGGCCTTGCGCCGGCTGGCCCACGGCGAGGTCGGCCGCCGCGGCGGGCAGCGCCAGCGCGGCGCAGGCGATGAGCAGGGCGCGGGCCGGTAGGGCCTGCGGGGCGATGGGCAAGGGGATCATGCGTTTTTCAATTGAGAATGAATATCAATTGTAGGCGGCGGCCCGCCCCCCGCCGGACCCCCGCGCCGGCTACCAAGCCTGGCGCGGCAGGCCCGACCACAGCTCCGCGAGGTCGGGAAAGCCCCATTTGTCCGGATCCTCGCGCGCCACGATCTTTTCGCTGCAGCCGGGCGCCGCCAGGTTCACCACCTCGGGCGGAATGCGCAGGTCGGACTTGGTCGAGAAGAACACCTTGACGATGGGCGTGGTGAGGGCGGCGGGCGCCTGCTCGGTGACCACGCCGATGCGGCCCGAGGTCAGCCGCACGAGCGAGCCCACGGGGTAGATGCCGATGCTCTTGACGAAGGCCTGGAACAGGCGCGCGTCGAAGTGGTCGGTGGTCCACTCGGCCATGCGGCGCAGCGACTCGGCCGGGTCCCAGCCGCGCTTGTAGGGTCGGTCGGAGGTGATGGCGTCGTACACGTCGCAGATCGCCGTCATGCGCGCGATCACGCTGATGCCGTCGCCGGAGAGCTTGTCGGGGTAGCCGGTGCCGTCCACCTTCTCGTGGTGGTGCAGGCAGGCGTCCAGCACCGCGTCGGGCACGCTGCCGCCTTCCTTGAGCATGTGGAAGCCCTCCACCGGGTGGCTGCGCACCACGGTGAATTCCTGGTCGGTGAGCTTGCCGGGCTTGTTGAGCACGTCCAGCGGCACGGCCGCCTTGCCCAGGTCGTGCAGCAGGCCGGCCAGGCCGGCCAGGCGCTGCTGGTCGTCCTTGAGCTTGAGCTGCTTGGCCAGCGCGACCATGAGCGCGCACACGGCCACCGAATGCATGTAGGTATAGTCGTCGGCGGTCTTCAGCCGCGCCAGGCTGATGAGGGCGCCGGGGTTGCGGGTGACGGAGTCCGAGATCTCCTCCACCAGGCTGTGCGCGCCGGCCGAGTCCACCGCGCGGCCCATGCGCGCCTCGTTGAACATCGAGACCACGGCCTCCTTGGACTTCACGCAGATCGCGGCCGCCATCTGCAGCTCGCTCTTCATGTCCGTGGGCCTGCGGTCGCGCCGGGGCGGCGGCGGGGGGCGCGGCAGCGTCACGGTGATCGGGGGCAGCTCCTCCAGGCGGCTGAAGTCGGTCTCGATGCGGGCGTCGGCCTCCTCGCGCGACACCGACGCGGTGCCGGGCGCCACGTCCAGCCCCTTGTCGGTGTCGATCCAGCATTCGTGGATCGAGGTGGCCTGGATGCGGGCCAGGTCCTTCGGGTCCTTGAGCAGGAACTTGGCGCGCCAGAACGGGTGGTCCATCCACGAGCCGCAGAACTCGTGCAGGTACATGCCCAGGGTGAGGTGCTTGATGTCGATGCGCTTGAGCATGGTGCCGGGGTCTGTAAAAAGCCGTAACCATGTTAGCCTTTTCGGCCCGCCTGCCTGCACCGCACTTTCCCATGCCCCACCACGTCCATGCCTGCCGCTAAATCCGCCAGCCCGGCGCAGAAGGCGCTGCACAAGCTGGGCCTGGCGCGCGACATCGACCTGGCGCTGCACCTGCCGCTGCGCTACGAGGACGAGACCCGCATCACTCCCTTGGCGAATGCCCGCGACGGCCAGACGGTGCAGATCGAGGCCACCGTCACCGCCAGCGAGGTGCAGTTGCGCCCGCGCCGCCAGCTCGTGGTGCGGGTGGAGGACGGCACGGGCGAATGCGAGCTGCGCTTCTTCAGCTTCTACCCCTCGCACCAGAAGACGCTGGCCGTGGGCGCGCGCCTGCGCATCCGGGGCGAGGTCAAGGGCGGCTTCTGGGGGCGGCAGATGCTGCACCCGGCCTTCCGCACGGCGGGCGGCGAACTGCCCGCCGCGCTCACGCCCGTCTACCCCACCACGGCCGGCCTGCCCCAGCCCTACCTGCGCCGCGCCGTGGTCAGCGCGCTGGCGCGGGTGGACCTGTCGGACACGCTGCCGCCCGGCGTGGCGCCGCCGGTGGCCAGGGGTTTTGGTCAAAACGGCCTCCAGCGCTTGTGCAGCCTGCGCGAAGCGCTCACTTTTTTGCACCATCCCACGCCCGACGTGGCGCTGTCCACGCTGGAGGACCGCAGCCACCCCGCCTGGCAGCGCCTGAAGGCCGAGGAGCTGCTGGCGCAGCAGCTGTCGCAGCAGCAGTCGCGCCGCGAACGCGACCGGCTGCGCGCCCCCGTGCTGCGCGCGCAAACGGCGCAGCCCCTGCACGAACAGCTGCTGGCCGCGCTGCCCTTCGGCCTCACCGCCGCGCAGCGCCGCGTGGGCGAGGAGATCGCGGCCGACCTGGCGCGCCCCGTGCCCATGCACCGGCTGCTGCAGGGCGACGTGGGCTCGGGCAAGACGGTGGTCAGCGCCCTGGCCGCCTGCATCGCCATGGACGCGGGCTGGCAGTGCGCTTTGATGGCACCCACCGAGATCCTGGCCGAGCAGCACTTCGCCAAGATGATCGGCTGGCTCGAACCCCTGCTGGCCGCGCGCGGCCGCAAGGTGGCCTGGCTGGTGGGCGGACAGAGGAAGAAGGAGCGCGCCGCCATGCTGGCCCTGGTGGAAAGCGGCGAGGCCGCGCTGGTGGTGGGCACGCACGCCGTCATCCAGGAACAGGTGCGCTTCCACAAGCTGGCCCTGGCCGTGATCGACGAGCAGCACCGGTTTGGCGTCGCGCAGCGGCTGGAGCTGCGCCGCAAACTCGCCGAGCACGGCATGGAGCCGCACATGCTGATGATGAGTGCCACGCCCATCCCGCGCACACTGGCCATGAGCTACTACGCCGACCTGGACGTGTCCGTCATCGACGAACTGCCCCCGGGCCGCACGCCCATCGTCACCAAGCTCATCGCCGAGAGCCGCAAGGACGAGGTCATCGAACGCATCGCCGCACAGGTGGCGGCCGGGCGGCAGGTGTACTGGGTGTGCCCGCTGATCGAGGAAAGCGAGGCGCTGGACCTGACCAACGCCACGGCCACGCATGCCGACCTCAGCGAAGCCTTGCCCGGCGTGATGGTGGGCCTGCTGCACTCGCGCATGCCCGCGGCCGAGAAGAAGGCGGTGATGGCGCTCTTCACCAGCGGCCAGATGGGCGTGCTGGTGAGCACCACCGTGATCGAGGTCGGCGTGGACGTGCCCAACGCCTCGCTCATGGTCATCGAGCATGCCGAGCGCTTCG
>Ga0206116_1001667_pt1 | contig 11086 bp, 9 predicted proteins | sample 3A1Ametagenome_FD_178000 | JGI IMG/M metagenome (GOLD analysis project Ga0206116, IMG submission 178000) | Enriched microbial communities from leaf-cutter ant dump, University of Wisconsin, Madison, United States - 3A1A | ecosystem: Environmental > Terrestrial > Nest > Insects nest > Nest dump...
CGCCGCCGACGTTCAGGCCCGGAGAGGACCTCTATCTTATGGTTGATGCTAGTCATAATGCCGACATTACTCCTACACACTTAACTAAGTGGGGGAGCATGTCCGGGCCTTTCGGGGGCTAATTCAGTTCAATAAAGATACCTTCGAGCGTGTTCCGTCACCACTGAGCGCTGCCTACTGGCAAGCTGTGTTCGAGAATTTTCAGGTCGATCTTGGCAGGCTGAGAACACTCTTCAGCGACGCATGGCACCATCTTTCAGACGCGATAAGCCTGAAGGTCATTCTCCCGATCTCCGCCGCCCTTGTCTTCGCGTATGTTCTGATTATTCCGTTGCGCATCCGCCTCCAGCAACTAGGTCTCGACTATGCCTCGACGCAGGTGCCCCAGACACGGGCGAGGCGCTCCATACTCGCGCTGTGGTTCCTGCTGGTCGGAACGGCAACGACCAGCGTTGCCTTCATTGTGATCGTACAAAGCCTGGACTGGACCGGATCGCTGACAGTGCCCGCATCTACTCTGGCCTGGACGCTTGCATTCGCAGGCATCTTCGGCTCGGTAGCAATCTCCCTCGGCTCGGCGCTTCTCCTTGTTGACAGGCAGTCGTGGCGGCTTCTGCCCATCGAGGATCGTGAGGCGGAGATATTGAGGCCGTTTCCGGTAGCCGCGGCATTTGTGGTCCTGTTCGGGATCGGGCTTACGGAGCTGAATCGTATCGTCGGCGCCAGTCCGGCCGCGAATGTTACCGCCAACCTCCTCATAGCCCTCCTCCATCTTACGCTTCTTGCATCGGTTTTGCTGACACTTCGCAAACTTCGTAAAGCACGAGACCAGAGCGCGGGCCGAACACTGAAACGCCGTTCCCTGGTCACATTCGTGATGCTTCTCGGTTGGGTGGCCGTGGTAATCTGCCTGTTGGCGATCATTCGCGGTAACGTCAATCTGGCGTTGCTGGTTGGCCGCGAAATTATCTGGGCGTCAGTGGTGATTTCGTTCGCCTATCTGCTGATGACCGCAGCAGATGACGTTGCGACCACGGTTCTGTCGGCTGAAAGCCGCTTCGGGGGAGCACTCACCCGCGGGTTCGGACTGCGCGAAGGCACGGTCAGGCAGACCGGGCTCTTGATCTCAGCCGTTGCAAGAGTGACGATTGGCTTCCTTACCGTCTCGGCAATCGTTGCGCCCCTGGGAGGTGGACCGGCGCCGGCATACACGCATCTCGCGGAGATCACGACGATTTCGTTAGGTGGGATCGTGATCCAGCCGGGCGCTCTGATACGCGCCCTGGCTGTCTTCATGCTGGGCTTGGCTGGCGTAAGGTTCCTCGGCCGCTGGATGGAGCGCACCTACCTGCCAGCCACCGAGCTTGATGTCGGAGCCCGAACTTCTGCCCTTAGCATCACACGGTATATCGGCATCATCGTCGCCGCGTTCTGGGCCATATCGACGCTCGGCATCGGCATGGAAAGGATCGCACTTCTCGCAAGCGCCCTTTCGGTCGGCATCGGTTTCGGTCTTCAGGCGATAACACAAAACTTCATTTCCGGCCTGATCCTGCTGGCTGAGCGGCCTATAAAGATAGGCGACACAATTCAGGTTGGGACCGACGAAGGTGACGTCAAACGCATCAGCGTCCGCTCGACCGAAATTCAGATTGGCGACCGATCAACCTTGATCGTCCCAAATTCCGAGCTTATCACGAAGACCGTGCGCAATATGACTCTTGCGAACCCTTTGGGGCGCGTTCAGGTCAAGTTTTCGATCGCTATGGATGAAGATGTTGAAGAGATCATCGACATCCTTCTGGAACTGTTCACCAGTCATACGACTGTGCTGGACGATCCAACCCCAACCGTGATGATCGATTCGCTCGCTGATGAGAAAATCCATCTTAACGGCGTCGCCTTTGTCCCTTCTCCTCGGCTCGTGTACGCCACCCGCAGCGACTTGATGTTGCGTCTTCTGAAAAAGCTACGGGAGCGGGGCGTCGCATCGGACGTCATTCCTACGGACTCGAGCGGCGATTGCCACGCTGAACGCCTGGACGCCAACCCCGCCGATATTTAACCTCTACTATCCGGTTTCCCTACGACTGCCAATTCCTGCTTTCGCCGCCTCTCGGGAGCGCGCATGTATGTCCGTGCGCGAAAGTGAACAAGTGGCCAAAGTGCTTGCAGACTGTGACCGATAGGCACCCCAGCATCCAGTCTCCAGTCGTCGCACCGGGCCTACGTTAAGGAGATCAGAATGACGGACAATAGGTTTCTCACTCCGGACGAGGTTTCGGAGCGCTATCGCGGGACCGTTTCGCCGGGTACACTGCGAAACTGGAGGTCGATGAGAATCGGCCCCTCTTTTGTCAAAATTGGCAAAGCCGTTCTCTACCCTGCGACTGAGCTTGACGCTTGGGACGAGAAGAACACAGTGAGTTGCCATGCTCTGGGACGATTAGGTGTGCACGATGAAGACTGAGCGTGATGATCACCGTAGGGCAAGATATACATACCCCAAGCAGCGTCCCCACTCAGCACAGTTTCCGAAAAATATCCAATCAATTCATGTAGATATTATTGAGAGCGGGGTGTTCCACAACCACCCGTCCGGCGACCCGACCCCGTCGCGGGCAGACATCGACATGACGAAGACAATCGTGGAAACCGCCCGTCCGCTTGGTATCACCGTGCATGATCACATCATCATCGGCAAGGACGGGCATGCCAGCCTCAAGGGGCTGAGACTCATATAGGATTCCGAAATCGGGTGAGCGATCTTTCATCCGATTGAAACGGTTTACAGCCACATTCGATTGACGAACATCATCCGGCGAAGACAATTGCTGCAATGCAATATGATTCTTCCCGTGGAAGACTGAGGCAATCTCACATGCAGGAATACGATCTCGTCGTCGTGGGCAGCGGCCCCGCAGGCCGCCGCGGCGCCATCCAGGCCGCCAAGCTCGGGCGCAAGGTTCTCGTCATCGAACAGGGAAAGCGCGTCGGCGGGGTTTCGGTGCATACCGGCACCATCCCCTCCAAGACGCTGCGCGAGACGGCGCTCAATCTTTCCGGCTGGCGCGAGCGGGGCTTTTACGGCCGCGCCTACCGCGTGAAGCAGGAGATCAGTGCCGACGACCTGCGCCGCCGCCTGCTCATCACGCTCGACCACGAGGTCGAGGTGCTGGAGCACCAGTTCGCCCGCAACCGCGTGCAGCACATGCGCGGCAAGGCCTCGTTCCTGGCGCCCGAGACGCTGGAGATCGTCAAGGACGACGGCGAGACGATCCATGTCACCGCGAAAAGCATCCTGCTGGCCGTCGGCACCAAGCCGTTCCGCCCCGACAGCATTCCCTTCGACGGCGTCAGCGTGCTCGACAGCGACGAACTGCTCGACATCAAGGAGCTGCCGCGTTCCATGGCGGTCATCGGCGCGGGCGTCATCGGCATCGAATATGCGACGATCTTCTCGGCGCTCGACACCCAGGTGACGGTCATCGACCCGAAGCCGACGATCCTCGATTTCATCGACCGCGAGATCGTCGAGGAATTCATCCACGACCTGCGCGACCGCAACATGAAGCTGATCCTCGGCCAGAAGGCCGAGAAGGTGGAGAAGCTGGAAAACGGCAAGTGCGAGATCACGCTGGACAACGGCCGCCACGTCACCTGCGACATGGTGCTCTATGCCGCCGGCCGCGTCGGCGCGACGGACAGCCTGAACCTCCCCGCCGCCGGCCTGACGGCCGATTCGCGCGGCCGCCTCAGCGTCAATCCGGAGACCTTCCAGACCGAGGTGCCGCATATCTACGCCGCCGGCGACGTTGTCGGCTTCCCCTCGCTCGCCTCGACCTCCATGGAACAGGGCCGCATCGCCGCGCGCGTCGCCGTCGGGGCGATCGCCAAGGAGCCGCCGAAATACTTCCCCTACGGCATCTATGCCGTGCCGGAAATCTCCACCTGCGGCCTCACCGAGGAAGAGGTGAAGGAGCGCGGCATTGCCTACGAATGCGGCATGGCGCGCTTCCGCGAGACCTCGCGCGGCCATATCATGGGCCTCAATTCCGGTCTCCTGAAGATGATCTTCTCGCTGAAGACCCGGCGCCTCCTCGGCGTGCACATCGTCGGCGAAGGCGCGACCGAGCTCGTCCACATCGGCCAGGCCGTCCTCAACCTCAAGGGCACCGTCGAGTATTTCGTGGAAAACACCTTCAACTACCCCACCCTCGCCGAAGCGTACAAGATCGCCGGCCTCGACGCCTGGAACCGCATGGGCGACCTGTCGCAGGCGGGGTGAGTGTGCGCCGAGCACGGCGCCTTGCAGAAGCGACAGCAGCATTACACCGTACGCTCGATAAGCGGGTGACCTCCCCTTTCCTTCCGTCACCCCGGACTTGATCCGGGGTCTAGCAGCGCCGCGTCTGCGGCGCGAGAGACTCTGCAATGTTGGTGAACGGGCGATGAGCCTTTTCGCCGCGCGGACGCGCGACGGCTGGACCCCGGATCAAGTCCGGGGTGACGGAAGCGAGGTGGATGCCGCCCCCTGCCGACCAAACAAAAAGGCCGCCCGAAGGCGGCCTTTCCGTTTTGCAATTAATTGCACAATTTACTCGGCGTCGCCCTCGGCGGCCTTCTTCTTGGCCGGGGCCTTCTTCTTCGGAGCGGCTTCCTCGCCTTCGGCGGCTTCCGCCTTGGCGGCAGCCTTCTTCTTCGGGGCGGCCTTCTTGGTTTCCTTTTCGGAACCCTCTTCGTCGTCCGCCATCAGCTCTTCCTTGGAAACGGTCTTGTCCGTCACCTTGATTTCGCCGAGCAGGTGGTCGACGACCTTCTCTTCGAAGATCGGCGCGCGCAGCGAAGCGGCGGCGCCCGGGGTCTTCTGGAAGTATTCGAGGATCTGCTTTTCCTGGCCCGGGAACTGGCGGAGCTGCTGGTAGAGCGACTGCTGCATTTCCTCGTCGGTCACCTGGACGCCGGCCTTCTCGCCGATTTCCGAGAGGACGAGGCCGAGGCGGACGCGGCGTTCGGCGAGCTTGCGGTATTCCTCGCGAGCGGCTTCTTCCGTCGTGTCTTCGTCGGCGAAGGTCTTGCCGGACTGTGCGAGGTCCGTGTTGATCTGGCGCCAGATGTTTTCGAATTCGGCATCGACCAGGCGTTCCGGCGTGTCGAACTTGTACATCTCGTCGAGCTGGTCGAGGATCTGGCGCTTGACCTTCTGGCGGGTGACCGAGCCGTACTGGCTTTCGATCTGGCCGCGGACGATCTCGCGCAGCTTGTCGGCCGATTCGAGGCCGAGCTTGGAGGCGAGGTCATCGTTGATCTCGACGGCGGCGGGCGCGGCGACGTCCTTGACGTTGATGTCGAAGGTGGCTTCCTTGCCGGCAAGGTTCTCAGCCGGGTAATCGGCCGGGAAGGTAACGGTGATGACCTTCTCGTCGCCGGCCTTCAGGCCGACGAGCTGCTCTTCGAAGCCCGGGATGAAGCGGTTGGAGCCGAGAACGAGTTCTGCGTCCTCGTCCTTGCCGCCATCGAAGGCGACACCGTCGACCTTGCCGAGATAGTCGATGGTGACGCGGTCGCCGTCGGCGGCCTTGCCCTTCTTCGTCTCGTAGGAACGGGCGCTTTCGGCGATCTTGAGGATCTGCTCGTCGACTTCCTTCGGATCGATCTCGACGACTTCGCGCGTGACGGCGATGCCGGAATTGTCCTTGAGGTCGATGGCGGGGATCACTTCGTAGGAGAGCGTGAATTCGAAGTCGGCTTCACCGGCAAGAATCTTCTCGGCCTCGGCCTGGTCCTCGGTCATGCCGATTTCCGGCTGCGTCGCGGACTTCTCGCCGCGCTCGGAGAGAATCGAGGACGGACGGTCGCGGACGATCTCGTTGACGAGCTCGGCCATGACGGATTTGCCGTACATCTTCTTCAGATGCGCGAAGGGCACCTTGCCCGGACGGAAGCCGTTGATGCGGACACGGCCCTTCACGTCCTCAAGACGCTCGTTCATCTGAGCTTCCATGTCCTTGGCCGGGATGACGACCTTGATTTCGCGCTTCAGCCCTTCAGCGAGCGTTTCGATAACCTGCATGTTCAAACCTTTATTTCGAGTTGGCGGTGCTCAAACCGGCCTTCCGGTTATGGCGAGCACCCCGCCGGTCCATTTGCCGGCGTTGGCTTTACTGAATTCGGTGGCCTTTTGGCAAGCAAAATGGCGCCATGCGATATACCACACTCCGCGGAAACCTCCATTTCCGCGTCCGGTGGCTCTGGTGCGGGTAGAGAGACTTGAACTCCCACGCCTTGCGGCACCAGAACCTAAATCTGGCGTGTCTACCAATTTCACCATACCCGCGTCTCAGAAATCGCCGTGCCACGGGCGGCAGGACCGCTCCCATGGCGCCTTCCGAGCGCGGCGTCTCTATATCATCCGTTTTCGGCGGATCAAAGGGAAAATGCGGCAAAACCGCCGTTTTCCCGGTCCTTCGCGGTCAATAGAGCGGTTCGTCATAGACGGGTTTGCCGTCGAGGATCAGCCGGGCGATCTGTGCCGTGCCGTCCCTGCCGACACGTGCCTCCACTTCCAGCGCCTCGGCGTTGCGCGCGCTCTCCAGCGCCCTGCCCTCGCCCTCCGGCACATAATAGCGCTCGATGCCGTATTCGACGAAAAGCGTGTCCGGCAGGCCGCCGTCGGATGCGGCGTAATAGTCGAAGGGCTGCGAGCGCAGGACGACGCTGCCGTCTTCCGCCGGCAGGTCGGCGAAGCTTGCCTGCGTCGCCGTCCAGAGCCCACCGGCATCCGGCTTGACGCGGACGGCAAGGCGCAGGCGCTCGCCGCTCACGGGCACCCGCCCCGTGACGATGGACTTCGGGATCGTCGAGATCGGATAGGACAGGGTCACATAGTCGCCACGCAGGAGGTCGCGCGGGTCGACCGGCAGCGTCTCCAGCCGGATCCCGGCGCCGCTGCGCAGGATCGAGGCGCGGCTTTCCACCATGTAGCCGACAACCCCGGTCTGCAGCGCGGCAACGAGGATGGCGGCAACGAGCGGCGGAAAATGGAAGGAACGGAACGTCGTCATGGCTCAGGCCTCCGCGCCGGTCGCGTTTCGGGAAAAGCGCCGCTCCAGCACGATCACCGCCCAGGCGATCACCGCGACCACCAGCCCCGCCACGAGGAAGAAGCCGGAGGTGCCGATGATCGAGCCGATCGTCTCGGAGGCGAGATAGAGCGTCTCGACGGCGAAGGTGGCATAGCCGAGATAGCGCACCGCCCCGTTGTCCCTGCCGGAAAGCGCGATGCCCGCGATGGCCGAGGCAAGCGTGACGACGCCGAGGAGCAGCCGGTCGGCCATGCCGCCGAATTCGCCATGCAGGGCCAGCAGCCCGAGCAGCAGCACGAGATAGGAGTAGAAGGCGGGCGCCTCGCCGGCGCTGCGGGCAACGGCCTGCAGCGGGGACTGCGGCACGGCGACGGCAAGATAGACGACGGCGCCGAGCGCGGTGATGGCGATCGCCATTTCCCGCGTCTCGTGCTCGCCGTAGAGGAAAGCGAGCCAGGCGACGAGCAGCAGATAGGCAAGATGCCGCACGCGGTCCGCGCCCGTATAGCGCACCAGCAGAAGGACGATGACCGCCATCAGCGGCATCAGCCAGAGGAGCACCGTGGTATCGGCGTCGAAGGACTGCATCCAGTCCACGCCCGAGACGGCGAAGGCGAGGAAGCCGGCAATGGCCGTCACGGCGCCGGAGCGGAAGAGCGCGGCGGCAACCACCGCGCCGGCGAACCAGACGAGCATCGCCTGGAAGGTATCGCCCGACAGGTGGTACATCTGGCCGACAAGCGCGATGGCGCCGCCGAAGGCCAGCGTGCCGAGCACGAGGAAAGCGGCCGCCAGCCGCTCCGCCCCGCGCAGGACGAGGAGCCCGCCGGCAAGATAGGCGCCCCAGATCAGCCCGACGATACCGACGAGCCGGGCGATCCGGGGAATCGCCTCCCAGTTTGCCGCGACCAGCAACAGCAGGGCGGCGGACAGGAGGAGAGCGGCGATCATCAGAAGCACGCGGCCGAGGCTGAAGGCACTTTCGCGGGAATCGTACGCCTTGAGGAGCCGCCCGGCCGTCGCCGCATCGATCAGGCCCTCGGCCGTCCAGCGTTTGAGATCGCGCTCCAGCCTGCCTCTATACATACGCCGATACTCCTTTGCCTCCGGACCGGAGGGAGACGATATAGGCTCGCCGGAAATTCGCAATCGCCCCGGATATTCCGCCGCGCTGCCATGGCGGCAGTTAACGGACGATAAAGAAATGCCTGATAGATTTCAGAAACGGGCGATCCGGTTTTTGACATGCAGCATGTGCATACCATCCATACCCATATTGCAGTGCACAAAATCAAAAGCCCGGCTATAGTGCATCCATCGGATCGGAAATGATCCGGCCCCGGAAATCCAGGCGCCGCGTAACGTAAGGCGACAGGGGAACGGGAGGGCGAAATGGTCGAACGCCCGGCATGATGCCGAAGGACCCGACGCTTCGGATACGAAGGTCGACATGAATTCGGAGCGGCGCACTCCTCCTCCCAGCGCCCCTCCGATACGGTTGGCAACACTCCTCCTCCCAGTTGCCAATCATCATTAGTGACGCCCGCCGGACCTCCTCCCCCGGCGGGCGTTGCTTTTTGCGGCCAGCGCATGGCCGCATCCTGCAAGATGCGGAAACAGCATCGAATTCCCCAAGTACTGCCCAAATTTTACGCATCGATCCTCATCGCATCGACATCATATGCGCACGATGCATGGGTGCCATTCCGATCGGGCGCTTCAAGTCCGCGCGGGGCGGGCCTATATCAACGTCATCGGCCGGGCGACGATCTCCTCCTCCCAACGTCCCCGGCACAGGATTGGCGGCCCCTCCTCCTCCCAAGCTGCCAATCGAGACCAGCAAAGCCCGCCGGACCTCCTCCCCCGGCGGGCTTTGTTTTTGCGCCGCACACAAACCTGCAGGCATGGCGCCGTTTACCTTTGCGGCGGAGGGCGCGATTTTAGCCAGAATTTTGCCGAATTTTGTACTTGACATGCGATAAACGCATGGGTGCCGTGCCATTCCAGCGCTGTTCTTTTTCGCAGCGCACACCTATATTCGGGACATCAGATTGGGGCGGCGCCAAGGACGAGCGGCCGCCCGGTACGAAGCCCAAGAAAGGGGTATAGACATGAACCTGGCACGCTCTTTCAACAACTGGCGCAAATATCGTCAGACCGTCAACGAACTCGGCCGCATGACCGACCGGGAACTGCGCGATCTCGGCATCGGCCGCAGCGACATCCCGTTCATCGCCCGCAAGGCTTCGATCTAAGCCGAACGGTCCTTCGGGAGCCTTTTTAAACGCCCTCCGGTTCATGCCGGAGGGCGTTTTCGTTTGCAGATTATTTTGCGGCGCACAATGTCGCAGACAGAGGATTGCGACAGGAATAATTTTGCGGGCCGCGAAACATCACCTCCCCCATCATACTGAAACAAAAAGACTTTATTCGCCGCTGCCTCCGCAGGCGGCATCTGCCGCCCTCTTGCGCGGCTTATTGCACAAATGCATAGCAGGTGCATTTTCTTTGCACTGCACATTGACAGGGTTGGCGCGTATATAGGCGTCACGAGCCGGTGAAACACATCGTCCGGCCAACACCTTCGAGGAGCAGAACCATGAACCCGATCCGCATCGCAAAGAACTGGATTTCCTACCGCCGCACCCTGAACGAACTCGGCAACCTGTCAAACCACACGCTCTCGGACATCGGCCTGACCCGCTACGACATCCGTGACATCGCATCCCGTTCCTTCCGCTAAGACATAGCCGGTTTCCGCCGCTGCGGCCGGAAACGGCCTGCGCGAGGAACGATCAAACGGCACCACACGGTGCCGTTTTTGATTCCGGGGGCATGACGCCCCCTTTCCATTGCTTTTCCTTGGAAATGCGCCGTTCCCCATGGTAACGAACCGCCCATGACCAAGACCTCTTCCCTTTCCCCCATTCATGTCGTCGGCGGCGGCCTTGCCGGCTCGGAAGCCGCCTGGCAGATCGCCGAAAGCGGCATTCCCGTCGTCCTGCATGAAATGCGCGGCGTGCGCGGCACGGATGCGCACAAGACGGACGGCCTTGCCGAGCTCGTCTGCTCCAATTCCTTCCGCTCGGACGATGCGACCAGCAATGCGGTCGGCGTGCTGCATGCCGAAATGCGGCTTGCCGGCTCGCTGATCATGCGTTCGGCCGATGCCAACCAGGTGCCGGCCGGCGGGGCGCTGGCCGTCGACCGCGAGGGCTTTTCCGCCGCCGTCACCGCCGCGCTCGAAAGCCATCCGCTGATCACCATCGCGCGCGAGGAAGTGACCGGCCTGCCGCCGGAGGACTGGGACCAGGCGATCATCGCCACCGGCCCGCTCACCGCCCCTTCGCTTGCCGCGGCGATCCAGGCGCGCACCGGCGCCGATTCGCTCGCCTTCTTCGATGCCATCGCGCCCATCGTGCATACCGCGAGCATCGACATGGACATCTGCTGGTTCCAGTCGCGCTACGACAAGGTCGGCCCCGGCGGCACGGGCAAGGACTATATCAACTGCCCGATGGACGAGGCGCAGTACAATGCCTTCATCGACGCGCTGATCGCCGGCGATACGACCGGCTTCAAGGAATGGGAAGGCACGCCCTATTTCGACGGCTGCCTGCCGATCGAGGTGATGGCCGAGCGCGGACGCGAGACGCTGCGCCACGGCCCCATGAAGCCGATGGGCCTCACCAATGCGCACAACCCGGCGGTAAAGCCCTATGCCGTCGTGCAGCTCCGGCAGGACAATGCGCTCGGCACGCTCTACAACATGGTCGGCTTCCAGACGAAGCTGAAATACGGCGCGCAGGCGGAAATCTTCCGCCTCATTCCCGGCCTCGAGAATGCGGAATTCGCCCGCCTCGGCGGCCTGCATCGCAACACCTACATCAACTCGCCGACGCTGCTCGACGGATCGCTGGCGCTGAAGGGCCGGCCGGGCCTCAGGTTCGCCGGGCAGATCACCGGCTGCGAGGGCTATGTGGAAAGCGCCAGCATCGGCC
>Ga0206116_1001670_pt1 | contig 11079 bp, 7 predicted proteins | sample 3A1Ametagenome_FD_178000 | JGI IMG/M metagenome (GOLD analysis project Ga0206116, IMG submission 178000) | Enriched microbial communities from leaf-cutter ant dump, University of Wisconsin, Madison, United States - 3A1A | ecosystem: Environmental > Terrestrial > Nest > Insects nest > Nest dump...
CGCCGATCAACGGCGTGAACACGACGGCGACGATCCAGGACACCAGCAACGATACGGCGATGACGACGAACATGGTGAAGGTGAACTCGCCGGCCATCGACGAGTTGAGACCGACGGGAATGAAGCCGGCCACCGTGACCAGCGTGCCGGTCAGCATCGGAAAGGCGGTGGAGGTGTAGACGGCCGTGGCCGCCTTTCTGAGCGAGTCGCCTTTCTCAAGACGCGCGACCATCATTTCGACGGCGATCATCGCATCGTCGACCAGAAGGCCCAGCGCGATGATCAGCGCGCCGAGCGACACGCGTTGCAGCGATATCGCCGAGGCCTCCATCACCATGAAGGTGATGGCGAGCACCAACGGAATGGATAGCGCCACCACCACGCCTGCCCGAAGGCCAAGGCTGACGAAACTGACCAGCAGGACGATGGCGACCGCCTCGAACAGCGCCTGCGTGAAGCCCGATACCGCCTTCTCAACCAGTTTCGGCTGATCGGCGACCTGATGCACGGCGATGCCGACCGGAAGCTCCGCCTCGATTTTTGCCATCTCCGCCCGGAGCGCGTCGCCGAACTTCAGGAGGTTGGCGCCAGCCCGCATGCCGATGGCGATGCCGATGGCCGGTTCGCCGTTGTAACGGAACAGCTCGGTCGGCGGGTCGGCGTAGCCACGGCTGATCTTCGCCACGTCCGACAGGCGGAAGAAGCGTCCGTTGACGCGGAGATTGACCGCCTCGATGCTCTTTTCCGAGCGGAACTCGCCTGACACCCGCACCGACACGCGTTCGGAGCCCGTTTCGATGGTGCCGGACGGATTGACGGCGTTCTGTTCGGCCAGCGTGGTCAGCACCGCCTTTTCGTCGACACCATAGGCCGCGAGCTGGCGCGGCGAGAACTCGAGATAGATCACCTCGTCCTCGGCGCCGACGATGTCGACCTTGCCGACGTTCTCGACCGAGAGAATGCGAGTCCGAATGGCCTCGGCATAGTCGCGGAGCTGGCGCGGCGTGAAACCGTCGGCGGTCAGCGCATAGATGTTGCCGTAGACGTCGCCGAAATCGTCGTTGAAGAAGGGGCCGATCACGCCGTCCGGCATCTCGGCGCGAATGTCGGAGACAAGGTTTCTGACGCGCACCCAGGTGCCGTCGACCTCGGCGGCCTTGGTGTCGTTGCGCAGGTTGACGAAGACCGTGGTGACGCCGGGGCGCGTCAGGTTGCGCGTGAAGTCGAGGTTCGGCAGCTCCTGCAGCTTCTTCTCGATGCGGTCGGTGACCTGCCGGGTCATTTCGGTGACCGAGGCGCCCGGCCAGTAGGCCTGAACCACCATGGTCTTGATGGTAAAGGAGGGATCCTCTTCCCGGCCGAGATTGATGTAGGAGAACACGCCGAACAGCGTGAAGACGATCATAAAGTACCAGACGAGGGACTTGTGATCGAGCGCCCAGTCGGAGAGATTGAACCTCTTCACGATGCGTCTCCCTCGGAGCCCCTTGTGCCGTCCGCCGGTACGAGAACCTTCTGGCCGTCCTGAAGGCTGTGAACGCCGGCGATTGCCACCCGCTCGCCAGCAGAAAGTCCGGAGACGATGTGGAGACGCCCCTGGTCGGCCGGCGCGGTGGTTACCGGCCTCAGTGCCACGGTGCCCTGGCGCTGCGCCGTGCGGCTCGTCTCGTCGACCGATATGACCCAGACGAACGTTCCGCCGTCACGCGTCAGCACGGCAGCCTCGGGCAGGGTGATGGTGGGGCTCGTGCGTCGGTCGGTCCGTACCTCGACTGTGGAGCCAAGGCGAAACAGGCTCGGCGGTTCCATCAGCGCGATCTTGAGGCGGCGGGTGCGAGTGAGGGGATCGGCATCCGGTGCGATTTCCCGCAACTGCCCGGCGATGGCTTGGTCCGGAGCGATCTGCGGAGCGACAACGAAAGACGCGGCGGGTTTCAGCGTACCGACCAGCCAGTCGGGTACGTCGATGACCGCGTCGCGGGGGTCGGGCTTGGCGATGGTGACGATGTTCTCGCCGGCGGCCACCGTCTGGCCGGGTTCGGCGCCGGTTGCGGTGACGATGCCGTCGAAGCCGGCCCTAAGTTCAGCATACCCAAGCGCGTCGCGTGCCTTGGCCAGATCGGCTTCCGCCTGGCGAACGGCGGCATCCGCTGCGTCGTAGGCGGTTCGAGCGTCTTCGAGGTTGGCTTCCGCCGCCGTACCGGTCGCGCGCAGCGCTTCGACGCGCGTGACGGTGGCGGCGGCGTTCTCGCGTTCCGCTCGCCGGTTGCCGAGCGCCGCCTCGGCGGAACGGACGGTGAGATCGAGCGTGGTGGGGTCGATGGTGGCGACGACTTCGCCGGACCGAACCACGTCGCCGACATCTACGGTTCTCGTCAGCAGTCGGCCGAGCACCTGAAAGCCGAGGTCGACCTTGTCACGCGCCTCGACCGTTCCCACAAAAGATTGCGGGCCGGCCTCGTCGACGGCCACGCGGGCCGACAGTACGGGCCGTATCGGTGTTGGGGGCGCCGTCTCCTCCTGGCAGGCGGCGAGCACAAGGCCGGCGAGGACTGCGAGCACCAAGTGGCGGATCATGGCGCCTCCTCCCCGACGATTTCCACGGTGGCTCCGGGACGGAGGAGCTTGCCACCGTCGATGACGACGCGATCGCCGTCGGCGATACCGGTGCTGATCACGATGTCCTTGGTCGTATATCCGGCAATGCCGACCGGGCGAAGCTCGGCGCTCGTGCCGTTGGCAGTCACCACCCAGACCGCAGCGGCGCCGTTCTTTTCCGCCAGCGCACTGAACGGCAGCAGCACCGCCGGCATTTTTCGCCCCTCGATGCGGCCGGTGACCGGTGCGCCGAGGCTCAGGGCGACTGGCGGCGTGCCGATGTCGACCTTGACGCGCACCGTGCCCGTTCTCGTTTCGACGGTTGGCGATATCTCTCGCACCTTGCCCGGTACCGAGACGGATGGGTCCTTGACGAGGCCGACCGTGATATCCGGAAGCTCGGTGAGCGACAGGAACAACTGCTCGTAGACATCGAAGACGGCATCGCGCGGGCCGTCGGCGGCAACAACGAAGACCGGCCGGGCGGCGGCAACGATTTCGCCGGCATCTGCCGCGCGGGCTGTAACGGCGCCATCGGTATCGGCATGCAGCTCGGTATAGGCGAGATTGGCGCGGGCAATATCGAGAGCCGCCTTGGCGGCATCGACGGTGCCGGCGGTCGTCCGCACCGCCTTCGTGGCAGCATCAAAGGCCGATTGTGTCGTGAAGCCCTTGTCGAGCAGGGCTTTCTGGCGGTCGAAGGCCGATGCGGCCTGGCGCGCGCCGGCTTCAGCGGCCGCAAGAGCCGCCTCCGCGTTGGCGACGTCCGCCTGTTGCTGGCTGGGATCGAGGCGGGCGAGAAGTTGCCCCGCCTTTACATGGTCGCCAACGTCGACGAAGCGTTCGGCAACCCGTCCCGAAACGCGGAAGGACAGTTGGGAGGAGGCACGCGCCCGAATTTCACCGGTCAGAACAAGTGTTTCGGCGTAAGGCTCCAGCTTGGCGGTGGTTGTGCGAACGGTGATCGGGCGGCTTCCGGAACTCGGTGGTTCGTCGGCAAGAGCGGCCGACGAGGCGATGGAACACGCGACGATCAATTGTAGCAGAAGCTTCACGGGAGGCTCCGTCAAGCGTGAGGATGCCAAGCTCTAGTCTCCACAGCCACCGAGGTCAACGAAGGACGGTGAGGAGCGGTGACGGGACAATGCCATGGCAAACGGACTCTCAAGGAGCCCGCCGCCAGAGCCGGTGATCGAAGCTTCCTGGTTGAGCGCCTCAGCTCTCGGGAGCGTAATAGTAGTAGCTGTTGTACTTGTTGCGATAGGATCCGACGCCAAGCTCGGCCTTCGACAGCACGGCGGCGATGGGGAGTTCATCTCCGGCGGTCGTCCTGAGGTCGTTGATGGCGGACCGAACGTCGCGCTGCGAGGTGGAAGCCCAGTGGACGACCAGCGTCACGATGTCGGCGCGGGTGGCAAGATACTGGGCATCGACCACCGGCAGGATCGGCGGCGTGTCGAGCACGATGATCTCGAAGCGCTCCTTGGCCAGTTCCATCAGAAGATTGAACTGGGCCGTCTCGATCAGGCTGTCGGTCGACGTCCTGTGAGTGTTCTTGCCGACGATCATGTCGAGGCCTGGCACCTTGTCCTTGGTGACGAACTGACGAATGGACTGGGAGTCGAGCGAGAGCGTCAGGTAGTCGGAAAGTCCGTTTTCCGGCGTCAAGCCCAATGCCGGGGCGATGGACGGACGCCGGAGATCGCAATCGACGAGCAGGACGCGCTTGCCCGACAGCGCGAAGGCGCGGGCGATGGCGATGGCCGTGGTGGTTTTGCCCTCGCCGGGGATGGCCGAACCGACCATGATTATGAGACCGCCTTCGCGAGACTTGTCCTGCAACTTGCGTCTCAGCATGTTCTCGAGACCGAGGCGGATTCGCCGGATCGACTCGCTGTAGGCGGTCAGCGGGTGGTCGAGGAGCTCGCTTGCCACCTGCGACCGTTCCGTTATCGAGCGGCCGGCTCGTGACAGAAGCGGAATCGACGATATGACGGGCACACCGAGCACCGCCTCGAACTGCTGGTCGGATGTGAAGCCGCCGATGAAGTTCTCGTTGAGGAAGGCGAGGCCCAGGCCCAAGCCGAGGCCGGCGACCAGCGCCAGCATCAGGATCAGCTTGGTCTTCGGGGCGCTGGGGGCGTCGGGGGGCAACGCCGAGGAGACGATGCGACTGTCGGCAAGTTGAAGGTCGGCCTGCGTTTCCACGCCGCGCAGGCGCTGCAACAGGTCCTGATAGAGCGTCTTGGCAACCGACGACTCCTGCTGGAGTTCGTAGATCTTGACCATGACGTCGTTGGTGAGGTTGCTGGACAAGACGGTGTCGCGGATGGACGTGCGCAGACGGTCCTGTTCCTGTTGCGCCGTTTTGACGCGATCGGACAGCGTGCCGAGCTCGACGTTCACCTGATCGGAAAGGCGCTTGTCGAGTTGCGCGAGACTGGCGCGCAGGTTGCTCTCCCGGGCCGATCCGGCGGCGGCATTGCCGATGTCGGCCAGGACCTTGTCGCGTTCGGCCTTGATCTGGCTGACCGTATCCGACCGCAGCTGGGCGGCGATGCCGTCCCAGTCCTTGTTGGCAGCGAGGGTGGAAACGCTTGCCTGCAGCGACTGCGCCGATATGCTCTCGGCCTTGAGAGATTCAAGACTGGACCGCATAGCCGAGATGTCGGCGCGGGTGCTTTCGTTCGAGACCTTTTCGATGTTTTCGTTGACGAAGGCGTCGATGCGGTTCTCGTTCTCATTGATGGTCGCCGACGCCTGGGCGAGACGGCGGTTGAGGGCGTCGCGCACGCTGAGGGCATTGGAAATCTTGGCGTCGACCTGGGCGTCGATATAGGTCGACGACAGCGTGTTGGCGATCAGCGCCGCCTTCGCCGGGTCGGACGAGGTTGCGGATACGCTGATGACGTAGGTCAGGCCGCGCCGAGCGATCGTGATGTTGTCGGAGAAGCGAGTCAACACAGCGCGAAGCTGGGCATCGGTATCGGCCAGCAGGCTTTCCGTCGACTTGATCTTGAAGAAAACCATCAAGCGATCGGCGGTGCTGAGCTTGACGCCAAACTCGGGGTCCTTGACCAGGCCAAGGCGGGAAATCGCCTCGATCTGGGTCGAGGGAGACTTCAGGATTTCGACTTCGCTTTCCACCCGCGCGTTGTCGGTGGGCAGAAGCGACATCTGGCTTTCCGGATCGAGGGCGTTTTTCTGCCGAGGATCGACCAGGATCAGCGTCGAGGCGGTATAGGTTGGCGTCTGCAGGAAAACATAGACGGCTGCCAACCCGACGATAATCAGAACAGTTGAAAGAATGAGCCAGATCTGGCGACGGACGAGACCAATTGCATTGCGAACATCGAACTCGGATGAATCCATTTGAAGAAAACTTCCTTGAACCTACTCCCGCGCGATCACTATGACCGAAATCGCGCTGCCGACCAAGAGCGACACTGAGGGAAAAGCAGCGCTGCTGTGCGAGAAAAATGCGCGAAATTTGGCCTCCTGCGGTCAAGGTGCGCCCCTGAATAAAGGACGACTTCGCCGAAGACCGAGTCGACTGTCAGCCCACGGCTGCCCCCAGCCACCGGGTCAACATTCAAAAAACCGCGGCCCTGTGTTTCGAGAGCCACGGTTTTCAGAATGGCGTGAAAGCCTATTTGGAAGCGGCTAACTCGATCAGGCGCCGGGGCTGGCCGGACCATCGTCAGGCGTCACGGAGCCCGTGACCTGAGACGAACCGAGCGAGGCGAGCGTGTTATTGAGGCTGACCAACTGAGGGCTCGCCACGACGTCGGCGCGGCTGCCGGCGGTCGTCGTCACATACTCGGTGACCTGAGCGATCACGCTGGCCGGCAGATTGGCGGGCAAGGCATTCAAAAGCGCCTGAAGCGCCAGAATGCACTGGGAAGCAGTGCCAGAGGCACATGCGCTCTGAGCTGCAGTCACGTAGGCTGAATCGACACCCGTTCCCTGAAGCTCGCTGATCAGACCGGTCGCAGTGGTTGCGGCAAAGCCGCTCGTGATCGACGAAAAGGCCAGTGCTGCCCCAAGGGAAGCAGACAGGAAAAGTCTGTTCATATCAATTGTCTCCTATAAAGTTGCATCAAATTGGAGCGCCTAGCCCCCACCTGTCGCCACATTTTCAGATAGTTTACATTAAGTAGTTGATGGCGTGCAAGCGGAGTTTTCTCCCGACTGCGTGTTTTTCCTAAGTGGGGCCGGCCTGCACCAGTCTGGTATATACTCCTCTCCGAAAAGAGCTGATTTCCGCCAATTTTTGCCGCTGCTTCGACGCCCGACTTTCTTGATCGTTGTGCTCGGCACGGCGAAACCTCGGTGGGTCGGTCTGCCAAAATTCGGGAACACGGTTAACTCCGTCGGCGGAGTTTTATTTAAAATTTGAATTGTATTTGTTTCGACTTATCCGCTCGGCATCACGAACTTGTTGTCCAAGCTAACTAACAGAATCTCAAAAGAAATATGGTCTACTGAACCCACTTAAGGCTTGGCGGAGTTTGTTGTCATGAACAAGTTGATCCGGACGCTGGTGGTTTCGGCTGTTGTTGGTCTCTTTCCTCAGGTGGCGTCGGCTGGCTTCCTGAATGTTCCCAAGCAGAGCCTGGATCTGCCTATCGCCGGAAAGGTCAATGCCAAGGGCCCCACGCTGGGGCCGAGCGGCTTTTACGTGATGTGCTCGACCATTCCATCCGCTTGCAAGGTTCAGCGGGCGCGCAACGTGTCGGCGTCTGCTGGTAGCGTTCAGTTGACGATCAATACGCTCAGCTTGATCGACCGCATCAATCGCGACGTCAATGGCGCAATGCGCCCGCAGGCCGAGGCCGGAACGGCCGATGTCTGGAAGATCGGCGGGTCCTCGGGCGATTGCGAAGATTACGCGTTGACCAAGCGGGCCGCATTGCTGCGCAAAGGCTTCCCCAGTTCCGCTCTCCTGATGACGAGCGTCGTCACTCGGCGAGGCGAGTCGCATGCGGTTCTGATGGTGCGCACAGACCGCGGCGACTTCGTGCTGGATAATCTCAACTCTCTGGTCAAGCCTTGGAGCGCTACCGGCTATCGGTTCATATCGATGCAGTCGCCGGACAATCCGCGCATGTGGGTTCGTCTGTGAACGTTCTCTGATCGAGCCGCCTTGCTCTCGCAGCGCCTCGTCGCCGAAAGGCGGCGGGGCGTTTGTGCGTCCTGCAGCTAGAAACCCTTGCCGCGCAGGATCTCGTTGACCACGGTGCGAAACAGGATGCGGATGTCCAGCCAAACCGAGAAGTCGCGAATATACTCGATGTCACGCACGACCCGCATGACCGAAGGCTCGACCTCGGAGGTCGGGCCGCGTAAACCGTTGGCCTGAGCGAGCCCGGTGATACCGGGGCGCATGGCGTGGCGGCGCTCGTAGCCGAGGACCAGCTCCTCATAGCGCACGCCGGCGGCCAACATGCCCGGCACGTGCGGCCGGGGACCGACCAGCGACATATCGCCCCAGAGGACGTTGATGAGCTGCGGCAGCTCGTCGATGTTGGTCTTGCGAATGATCCGGCCGATCGGCGTCACGCGGGGATCGTCTGCGACTGTCTGGGCCACGCCCGAAAGATCGCAGCGGTCGGTATACATCGACCGAAACTTCAGAATCTGAAACGGCTTGTTGCTCAGCCCCGTTCTCTCCTGGCGGAAAAACACCGGTCCGGAACTGGTGAGCTTGATGATCGCCGCAACGGCAATGAGAAGCGGCGACAGGAGGAGCAGGCCGAAGGCCGCTCCCACGATGTCGATAAGCCTCTTCGCGGCGAGATGGGCGGGGCGCCAGTTGACGACAGCCGACGATTCACCATCGTCGATTGTGGCTCCGCCGTAGGAAGCCAGGGCGACCGACTGTCCGGCCGAAAAGGCCGGCGTCGACGTCACGCGCATGGCGCCAGAGGCCAAGAAGCGAGCGGAAGAGTTGCCCTCGGCCGGCGTCAGATCGCGCAATCCAGACGAACTTTCGGCGCCACCCTTGGAAAAATCGTGGGTAAGGTCCGTTAGACGCATTACATCCCCCGAAACTGAAAAACGAAAATCTAAAAAAACCCTCGGAAACGGTTCGGCTAAAAATCGCCGCAACGATCACTCCGAAATAACGAAACGTTTACCAACGTAATGGATTTCCCTTAATCCCGCAAGCCGCGTTGCCTGCTGGAAAAGCGGAAAGCCTATGCACACAGCGCAAAGCTCAACCTGTCAACAGGCCGATGCGAGCTGATTTGCAAACGCCATGCCATGCGAAACTCGTCGCCAATGCCCCAAAATCGTACACCATGGCCACGACACTCCTGGCCTTTGCATCCTCTCCATAGTTAATTTTGATTAAACTTATATCACACATGCCTGAGGGCAAATCGAATCCTTGGTCTTGGGTATTTTCGCCGTCCGTCGGTTCCGCCAAACTACTTCAGCCTGAGCGGCAGGCCGGCGGCGACGAACCAGGCCTCGTCGGCAAGCGCGGCGACTTTCTGGTTGAGGCGGCCGGCTTCGTCTCGAAACCGGCGGGCAAGGGCGTTCTCCGGGACGATGGACAACCCCACTTCGTTCGAGACCAGCACGACCGGCCCGGCGACGGTGCTTAGGCTGGCAATCAACTGCTCGTACTCCGCCTCGAGATCGGCGTCCGCGAGCATGCGATTGGTCAGCCATAGCGTCAGGCAGTCGACGAGAGTGGCCCGGTCGTCGCTTGCTTCGGCGGAGAGAGTTTGGGCCAGCCGGTGGGGCGCTTCGATCGTCGTCCAGTTGGCGCCTCGCCGCGCTTGGTGAAGGACGATCCGGCTTTCCATCTCCTCGTCACGGCACTCGGCGGTGGCAACGTAGACCTTTTCCTTGGCTGCAAAGGCGCAAGTCCGCTCCTCGGCGAAGCGGCTCTTGCCGGAACGGGCTCCGCCCAGGACGAATATGATCGGGGCCATGAGCCGCTCCTTCGGTTGCGCCGATCCATCGGCTGGCTGCCAGGTGGTCCTTGCGCAAGCGGAGCCCAAATGGCTATTGGCCAAAAGTAGCATGATCCTTGCAAAGAGGCCCCCAGCTTCCGCGCTCACCGTTCGCAGGGACCTGCTTCGGCGGGGAACGGGTACCGGCTTTGAATCCGTGTCGCGCGCGTGGAGCCACAAAAAGAAAAGGGGAACTCGATGTCCACGTCTGAAGGAAGCGTCAGCTACAAGAAAGCTGACGCCAGTTATTTCGAGCAGCGACATCTGTCGCGCTACGCCGGCATCTGGTCGCTATGGGCGCTCGGCGTCGGTGCCGTGATTTCCGGCCATTTCTCCGGCTGGAACTTCGGATTTTCCACCGGCGGCTGGGGCGGCATGCTGGCCGCCGGCGCCATCATCGCCGTCATGTATCTCGGCCTGACCTTCTCGATCGCCGAGATGAGCCCGGCGCTGCCGCACACCGGCGCCGCCTACTCCTTCGCCCGCACGGCGATGGGGCCGTGGGGCGGGTTCGTCACCGGTCTCTGCGAGAACGTCGAATATGTCATCACGCCGGCGGTGATCGTCACCTTCATCACTGCCTATGTGAACTCCATTCTCGGCCTCGACGCTGCCTATTCGCCGCTCGTGTGGATCGTTTTCTATGCGATCTTCCTCGGGCTCAACGTGTTCGGCCTCGAGTTGTCGTTCAAGGTGACGCTGGTGGTGACGGTGTTGTCGCTGGCCGTTCTGGTGTTCTTCTGGGTCAGCGCCATCCCCAACATGGACTTCTCACGCTGGGCGCTCAACATCGGCGTCGGTCCTGACGGGGCTGCCATCGAACTGCCCGACGGCGGCGGCGAATGGTTCCCGTTCGGCTTCTCCGGGGTGCTGGCCACGCTGCCGTTTGCCGTCTGGCTGTTCCTGGCCATCGAGCAGTTGCCGCTGGCCGCCGAGGAATCGGTCGATCCCAAGCGCGACATGCCCAAGGGCATCATCCTCGGCATTTCCACGCTGATCCTCTCGGCCTTCATGATCGTGCTGCTCAACCCGTCGGTTGCCGGCGTCGGTGCCTTCCATCTCGGTTCGTCGCTCGAGCCGCTGCTCGACGGCTTCCGTGCCGTCTATGGCGACGGCGGCGTCGTGCTGCTCGGCATCGTGGCGCTGACCGGACTGATCGCCTCCTTCCACACCATCCTCTACGCGCAGGGACGGCAGGTCTATTCGCTGTCGCGGGCCGGCTACTTCCCGACCGCGCTGTCGCTGACCCACGCCAGGTACAAAACCCCGCACGTCGCCATGGTCACCGGCTCCATCGCCGGCCTGCTGGTGATGATGGTGATCTGGTTCGCGCTCGGCGCGGCCGAGGGCGGGGCGGCGATCGGCTCGGTGTTGCTCAACATGGCGGTGTTCGGCGCCATGTTCTCCTACATCATGCAGGCGATTTCCTTCATCATGCTCCGCATCAACCAGCCGGACATCGAGCGCCCCTACAAGAGCCCGCTCGGCATCCCCGGCGCGGTGCTGACGATCG
>Ga0206116_1001674_pt1 | contig 11064 bp, 7 predicted proteins | sample 3A1Ametagenome_FD_178000 | JGI IMG/M metagenome (GOLD analysis project Ga0206116, IMG submission 178000) | Enriched microbial communities from leaf-cutter ant dump, University of Wisconsin, Madison, United States - 3A1A | ecosystem: Environmental > Terrestrial > Nest > Insects nest > Nest dump...
CGCTTTTCCATTTTTCAAAAGATTCATCTTTAGGAAATCTGTCAAGTGTAGAAACACTCGCTAATGTAATTAATTTTGAAATCGAACTATTTCCAGAAGCTTTGATGATAGAAATTCCGCCACCTCGGCTGTGGCCTAACAAAATAATTTCATCAGCATCAACTTCCTTCTGATTTTTGAAATGATTGATAACCATTTCCAAATCTTCCAATTCCTTAGAATAATTATTTTCTCCAAATGCTTCCAAGTCTGCAAATTCATCAGGACTCTCAATCGTAGTTCCGTTATGCGAAAAATTGAATTTAACAAAATAAAATCCAGCTTTCGCCATCTTCTCTCCCATCAGTTCCCAAGCGCCCCAATCTTTGTAACCTTTGTAGCCGTGAACAAAAATGATTAGAGGAAGCTTTTCACCAGAATCAGGAAAAATTGCATCAGCCAAAAATTCTCTGGAACTTTTGAGAATGATGTTTTTGTGTTGGGTTAAATTCATTTTCAATCTTATTTAAAATAAAAAAAAGAAGTTACTAAAACTTCTTTTAATTCATTATATCGTCATCGAGAAAATCCTGGTTTCTGGTTTGTTTCTCATCATTCTGAGGTCGAAAACCATTGCCACATTTCGTGTAAAAGCTCTTCCTTTTTCAGTGATTTTAATTTGATTGTCGGAGATTTCTACCAAACCGTCCGTTTCCATTTCTTTCAATTTTTCAATTGCATCTTCGATTTCCGGAAATGAAGTTTGTAAATCCCAGCTCGTTTCCAATTGGCACATCAGATTCAGAATATGTTTTCTAATTGTCAAATCTTCATCATCTAAAATATGTCCCCGGAAAACCGGAATCTCGCCATCTTCAACAATCTTCTGATACTCTTCCACCGTTTTTGCATTCTGCGCAAAAGCATACCAGGAATCGGAAATTGCTGACATTCCCAAACCTACCATCAACTGAGTTTTGCTGGATGTATAACCCATAAAATTACGATGCAGTTTTTTCTGAATCAACGATTGATAAAGGTCATCGTGTTCCAAAGCAAAATGATCCATTCCAATCTCGATGTAACCCAATTCTTCCAGCAGTTTTTTGCCGTCTTCATAAAGTCTTCTCTTCTCATCACCGCTTGGCAGATCACTTTCATCAAAACCTCTTTGTCCGACTCCTTTTACCCAAGGAACGTGTGCGTAAGAATAGAACGCCAATCGGTCTGGTTTCAACTCCAAAGTTTTTCTAATCGTATATTCGGTGGCTTCCCAAGTCTGATGCGGCAATCCGAAAACCAAATCGTGGCTGATTCCTTTATAGCCAATTTCTCTTGCCCATTCAGTTACATTTTTCACATTCTCAAAAGGCTGAATTCTATTGATTGCTTTCTGAACTTTTGGGTCATAATCCTGAACACCAAAACTCACTCTATTGAAGCCTAAGTCAAATAAAGTCTGAAGATGTTCCCGAGTCGTATTATTCGGATGACCTTCAAAACTAAACTCTTGTTCTTCCGCAATTTCAACTGTATCAAAAATCCCTTGTAAAAGTGTTTTCAGATTTTCCGGAGAGAAAAAAGTCGGCGTTCCACCACCCAAATGAAGTTCTTTCAGCTTCGGTTTTTCATTGAATAATTCAAGATATAATCTCCATTCTTTCAAGACACTTTCCAAATAAGGAATTTCTACAGAATGCTGCTTCGTAATCCTTTTATGACAAGCACAAAATGTACAAAGTGCTTCGCAAAAAGGCAGGTGAATGTAAATGGAAATCCCTTCTTCGGAATTGCTTTCAGAAAAAGATCTTATAACCGATTTTTCCCACTGGTCAGCAGTAAAATCAGCTTCGTTCCAATAAGGAACAGTAGGATAAGACGTGTAACGTGGCCCTGGAATATTGTATTTGTCAACTAAAGAATTCATCGCTGCAAAGTTACGAAAACTATGTTTGGAATGATTTTGAATTAGAGATGATTTTTGATTGTTAAATTCTATTATTGATAATTGAATTTCTATGGTTGACAAAATCCCTAGCCCCGATAGGAACGGCATCCTTTTTCTTTTTTTGCCAAAAAAGAAAAAGATATAGTGGATAGCGGGATTAAGCTACTAAAACTATTTCTTAATAATTTTTATAGACTGTCTTCCCAAATTGGATTGCACCGCGAAAAGATATTCACCTGTAGGATATTTGAAGTCCAGAGAATATTTTTTGAGACCTTTTCCACTAACATCATCTTTTAGAATATTGCCCAAAAATTTTCCTGTCAAATCGTATAATCCAACAATAATATGATCCGAATGAATGTAATGAATATTCAAATTTAGTTTATCTTTTATCGGATTTGGAACGATTTCTATTTTCAGGTTTTCAACTTTTTCATTGCCTGACTCATTGGTAGATAAACCTGTTGTGGTCATTTTATAGATTTGATTTCCCGATGCAAAAGCTGTAGTTCCGTTCACGAAAAAAATACGGTTAAGAGAACCTCCAAGATTTTTATTGATCCAAGTATTACCACCATCAAAAGTCTCCATAAAACCTGAATTGTGGCCGCCCATCCAACCGTGCGTAGTTGACACAAAACCAACTGCCTGAACATATGGGTCAGGGAAATTTTTGGTTTGCCAGGTCAATCCGCCGTCAAAAGTTTTCAGTAATTTGCCTTGAGTTTCGGATTCAATCGAACCGAAAATGATTTTATTATCCGGAAAAATTTGCAGTTTCCAAACGTAATCGCCATATTCTCCGGCACTGTATATTTTGGTCCAGGAGTCGCCACCGTCAGTCGTTTTGAGAATCACAGCACCCTGTTCGTCACTTCCTGAAACAAAACCGACATTTTCATCAATGAACTGAACTTCGACCAATGCAGATGCATAAGCTGACATATCGATAAACTTCCAAGTATTACCGGAATCTGTTGACTTAATAACATAAGCCGGAGAAAACCAAGCGCCACAACCATAAACCGTGGATGATCCAACTGTATCTAGTCCACAGATTGCGGCTGGGTAAGGAGAAATATTGTTGACTTTCGTCCACGTTGTTCCTCCATTAGTCGTCTTATAAAAGTTATTATTCAGAGTTCCCAGAAAACCGATATTTTCATTCAGAAATTCTATATTCCTGAAGTATTGCCCCGTTTGTGAACTAACAATTTGTTCTGTCCAGGTCGTTCCACCGTTTGTGGTTTTGAAAACAGTTCCATTGCCTCCTCTTGCAGCCCAGCCTAAGTTTTCATTAAGAAAGAAAACATCGTCATAACGACCAGTAGTTGAAGGGGGAAAGTTTAATGTGCTCCAATTGTACGTTTGTGAAGAGACTAAACCGGCAACAAAAAGGAAAGAGATAAAGATTTTTTTCACGGTTTTAATTTTTTGCTAAAAATAAAAAAATCGGGAGAATTTTCCCGATTTTGATTTATATAAATTTGAATTAATTATCTTAATTCAGCCTTGAATTCTTTTTCAAAAGATTTGATAAGAGAGTTCATTACTTCTGTGATGTCTTTGTCTTCCAAGGTTTTTTCTTCGTTCAGAAGTTCAAAACTTAAAGCATAGGATTTTTTGCCTTCCGGAAGGTTTTTCCCTTCGTAAACATCAAACAGATTAACATTTTTCAGGAACGGTGACTTGTTAGATTTTGCGAGCTCATATAATTCTGCATAAGTAATTGTTTTATCCACTAGCAAAGCCAAATCTCTTCTGATTTTGTTGAATTTAGGAATATCGATGAATTTCAGATTTTCTTTTGTTCTCAATATCTGGCAGTTTTCCAGTTCGATTTCTGCATAGAAAACTTCCTGACTGATATCAAAATCCTTCAACATTTCCGGAGAAACTTTTCCTAACCTTGCCAACGTTTTATCGCCGGATTTTATTTCCAAAGCATCAGAAAAACGCTGGTCTTCTAACGCAGATTCGTGAAGTTCAAGATTTAGTTTTTCCAAAAGAACTTTGACGTAAGCTTTCAAATAGTAGAAATCTGTCGCACTTTTTGGTTGAAGCCAGTTTTCCGCTACTTCCCTTCCCGATGTCAGAATTGCTAATTGCTTTCTTTCTTCGTATTTTTCTTTTTTATGATAAATTTTTCCTAATTCGAAAAACTTAATGTCAGATGATTTTCTATTGATATTGTAAATTGCATTTTCCAAAAGTCCCTCCAGCAAAGACTTTCTCATAAATGCTAAATCATTACTCAAAGGATTCAATAACTTCACAGCGTCTGTTTCATCTTTTACAGAACGAAGTGAATTGTTCATTACCTCGTGAAAACCATTGGATTGTAATGTTCTTGCCCAGGAATTTTCCAAAGCATCCTGATCATCGAAACTCAATTTCACCGGTGTGAAAGAGATCTTCTTAGGTGCATCGATTTTGTTGTAACCGTATATTCTCAATACTTCTTCGATAACATCGATTTCTCTGGTTACATCCGCTCTGTAAACCGGAACCGATAATTCCAAACCATTCTGGATCTCGTTAAGAATCTGAATATCCAATGATTTCAGAATTTCTTTTACTTTTTCTCTGTGGATCTTAGCGCCAAGAATCTGATCTAATTTCGAATATCTGAAAACCACATAATGATCTTTGATTTTCTCAGGGTAATGTTCCAGAATCTCGCCAACTAATTTTCCGCCAGCTAATTCCTGAATCAAATTGATAGCATGAGTCAAAGCAGTTCTCGCATTATTTGGGTCAACACCTCTCTCGAAACGGAAAGACGCATCCGTATTAAGTCCGTGAAGTTTGGATGCTTTTCTAATCGCCACCGGATTGAAATAAGCGCTTTCCAGGAAAATCGTTTTGGTTTCGGATGAAACGCCACTTTCACTTCCACCAAAAACTCCGGCAATACACATCGGCTTGTCTTTGCCGTCTTTGATAATAATTTCTGAGCCACTCAAAGTTCTCTCAACACCATCGAGAGTTTTAAATTTGGTTCCAGCCTTTACCGTTCCCACTTTTACAGTTTTACCTGCAATTTTATCCGCATCAAAAGCGTGAAGCGGCTGTCCAAGCCCATGAAGGATATAATTGGTAATATCTACAACATTATTAATTGGTGAAAGCCCAATAGCTTTTAACCTGTTTTTCAACCAATTTGGCGAATCTTTGATCTCAACATTTTCAATCACAGCGCCTAAATATCTCGGAGTCAGTTCAGAATTTTCAACTTCTAATTTGAAATCGTGAGAACCTTCTATATTCAAAGCAACAGAAGTCACTTTTTCAAACTGAGATTTCAAATCATTTGAAATAAGGAATGCCTGTAGATCTCTTGCAACACCATAATGTGACATGGCATCGGTTCTGTTTGGCGTTAAACCAATTTCATAAACCTCATCATTCGTTAATTCAAAATAATCAGCCAATGGTTTTCCAACTTCGAATTTATTTTCGTCCAAAACCATAATTCCGGCGTGGTCATCGCTCAAGCCTAATTCGTCTTCGGCACATATCATCCCTTCGGAAACTTCGCCGCGGATTTTAGCTTTTTTAATTTCGAAGGAGTTTCCGTCTTTTGCATAGATTTTTGTTCCGACTACGGCAACTGGTACGGTTTGTCCTGCTGCAACGTTAGGTGCTCCACAAACAATTTCCAAAACTTTTCCGTTTCCAATATCAACAGTTGTTTTGCTTAATTTATCGGCATTCGGATGTTTTTCGCAAGTCAAAACTTTGCCTACGACAATTCCTTCCAGACTTCCTTTTATGCTTTCGAATTGATCAACACCTTCTACTTCCAAACCAATATCGGTAAGGTATGCGCTGATTTTGTCAGAATTAAGGTCTGTTTTGATATAATCTTTAAGCCAATTATTAGAAATTTTCATTCTTTTTTATATTTGAATTTTTTGAACACAAAGTGCACAAAGATTTTTATTTAAAACCTATTTAAGTTCACAAAGGCGTTAACTCAAATAAGATTACTTTACACGTTGAATTACAGCAGCCCGACTTGAGTGGAAATCCTTTTTTTTTGTGGCCGGAAAAGCTTTGGTAAAAAAGATTGGGAACGGAAGGCGGAAAAGCTGCCCAAAAATTTATGATTTTTAAACTAAAATTTGAGACCTGAATTTCAAATCTCAAATTTTAAATATGATTAATTTTAAAATTACAAACCTATCACAGGCATTGACAGCATCAGGATACTCTCATTGTCTTCTAATCCGTCAACCGGTTCTACAATCCCTGGTCTGTTGGGTTGAGACATTTTCATCGTGATATCGTCAGAACCTAAAACAGATAACATCTCTGTCAGGAATTTTGAACTGAAGCCGATATTGATATCATCGCCGTTATAATCGCAAGGAATCTGCATATCGGCTTTGTTTGCGTATTCTGTATCTTCGGCATGAAGATGAAGAACGTTGCCGGACAACTTGAACCTTACCTGATTTGTAGACTTGTTGGACATGATCGATGCTCTTCTGATAGAACTCAAAAGCAAGCTTCTGTTGATGGTCAGAACATTTGGATTTTCTTTCGGAATTACCGCATTGTAGTTTGGATATTTTCCGTCAATCAAACGACAGATCCAGATATTATTTCCGAATGTGAATTTAGCCATATTATCACTAAATTCGATCACAACATCTTCGTTTGAATTATTCAGGATATTTTTAAAAATCGACAGCGGTTTCTTTGGCATTATGAATTCCAAAGTCTCCGGATGTACGATATCTGTTCTTTTGTAAACCACCAATCTGTGAGAATCTGTAGACACAAAATTGGTCTCATCTTCTTTGAACTGAAACAAAACACCAGTCATCACAGGACGAAGAGAATCATTGCTTGTGGCAAACAAAGTGTTAGCCAAAGCTTCTGCCAAAACACCACCTCCGATGGTTACTTTCTGAGACGCATCAAACTCCGGCAATTCCGGGTAGTCATCAGCATTGTCCAATGCCACAGCAAAGTTGTCTTTCTCATCCAAAATTTCCAAAACGCTACCGTTTCCGTCCTCGGAATCTTTAACCACTAAAGTTAAAGGCTGCTCGCCGTAAGTTTTCAGAAAATCCTGAAAAATCTTACCCGGAACTGCTAATTTTCCTTTGTCATCAGACTTGACTTCGAGAGAAGTAATCAGTGTCGTTTCTCCGTCAGAAGCCGTCACTGTCAATAAGTTCTGGTCTAGCTCGAAAAGAAAATTCTCCAAAATGGGTCTGGATTGTGAACCGGAAATTACGCCACTCACCGTCTGTAAAGCTTTCTGCAAATCGCCACTGGCAACAATAAATCTCATAAACTGTATTTATTTCAATTCCACAAAGATAATGATTTCGGACAAATTTTAAAAGCCGTATTTATTTAGTTATTAACAATTTTCGGATTTATCTATCTTTGTTGATATTATAGAGTATGAAAAAACCGCCATTTCACAAAAGTGTCCATTTTACGATCAAAGGTTTGATGTGGATTTTGAGAACCGAACGCAATTTTCAGATTCATATTTTCGGTTTACTGATTAATCTTTTTCTGATCATTTTTCTTAGCCTTTCGAAAATGGAAACAGCTTTAATAATTTTTTGTTGTTTTTTTGTTTTAGTAACAGAAGCTTTGAATACTTGTGTTGAAAAAATCTGCGATTATATCCAGCCTGAATTTGATTCTCGAATAGGAATAATTAAAGATTTGGCTGGAGGCGCTGTCATGTTAGCGACTATTTCTTCGGTTTGTGTCGGAGCTTTGATTTATTGGCCTTATTTGAGATTATTATTTTAGTAAATATTAGCTTAACACAAAGGCGCGAGGTTTTTTTTAGATCGAAATGTTTTAAGGCACAAGGAAAATCAAAGATTTTTTATTTAATGAAATTAAACTTTGTACCTAATAGCACTACAATAAATATAGATTCTTTGTGCCTTTGTGTTTTCAATTCACACTTAAATTCTCAATTTTAATATTTAGGCAATTTTTAATCTATATTTTTTTCATAAAATCTTTACATTTGTTTTCAAGAATAATTTTGAAATGAGTAAAAAAAATGTGGCCGTTGTAATGGGCGGCTATTCTGATGAATACAAAGTTTCTCTTAAAAGCGGACAACTGATTTTTGATTCGCTGGACCGTGAAGCCTATAACGTTTATAAAGTTGTAATTCTAACAGACGAATGGTATTTCTCAGACGAAAACGACAATAAAAAACCAATCAATAAAGCTGATTTCTCTGCAGATTTTGGCAACGGAGAAAGCTTGAAATTTGATGTTTGCTTCAATATCATCCACGGAACACCTGGTGAAAACGGAATCCTCCAAGCGTATTGGGATGCAGTCGGGCAAAAATATACGGGTTGTGATTTCTATCAAAGCGCATTAACCTTCAATAAAAAAGATACTTTAGCTGTTTTGTCTAAATATGGAATTCCTTCCGCGAAAAGTATTTATTTGAGAAAGGGAGAGGAAATTTCTAATGACGAAATTGTAGAAAAACTAGGACTTCCGGTTTTTGTCAAACCTAATCAAAGTGGTTCTTCTTTGGGAATTTCTAAAGTGAAAGAAAAATCCGAATTAGCAAAAGCACTTGAAGTTGCTTATAAAGAAGATGACGAAATCCTTATCGAAAGCGCTTTGAATGGAATGGAAGTTTCCGTTGGCGTTTTGGATTATAAAGGTGAAGTGATTGTTTTGGGAATCACGGAAATTGTTCCCGACAAAGAATTCTTTGATTATGAAGCTAAATATGAGGGTGCTTCTCAGGAAATCACACCGGCAAGAATTGATGAAGAGACCAGAAAGAAAGTGGAAGAAATCTCTATCAAAGCTTACAAATCACTCGGTATGAGCGGATTTTCGCGTTCGGAATTCATTATCGTTGACGGAATTCCGCATCTTTTAGAAATGAATACTAATCCCGGTTTTTCACCGGCCAGCATCCTTCCACAACAGGCAAAAATATACGGTATCTCTATCAAAGACCTTTGCGGAAACGAAGTAGAAAAAGCACTTAACAAATAATCATCAATGATAAATTTTAGATTTTAAAGATGCAGAGAATCTAAAATTCATAATCTAAAATTTAAAATTTCTATGAAAATTGCTGTTTTTCCCGGGTCTTTTGATCCAATCACACTTGGTCATTATGATATTGTTGAACGTGCAGTTCCGTTGTTTGATAAAATCATCATTGCTATCGGAAAAAATTCTCAGAAAAAATATATGTTCTCCCTTGAACAACGTAAAGAGTTCATCAAGAAAACTTTTGAAAAATTCCCGAATGTTGAAGTTGATGATTTTGAAGGTTTGACGATTGATTACTGTAAAAGTAAAAATGTCAATTTCATCTTGAGAGGACTTAGAAACCCTGCTGATTTCGAATTTGAAAAATCCATTGCACAGACCAACAGAGCCCTGACCAGAGACAATACAGTTGAAACGATATTTCTTCTAACCTCATCCGGGAAATCTTACATCAGCAGCAGCATTGTAAGAGAAATCATTTCTTATGGCGGCAACTACGAGATTATGGTTCCGGAAGCAGTTAGAGTGGAGAAATTTTAATTTATTTTATAAAAAAAGGCGCTTTATCAAGCGCCTTTTTTTTAATTCCTATTTTTTATCACAAGATAACCTGTCAACAGCCTGCCATCTGTCAACACAATATGATACCAATAATTATCCGTAGGCAATAACCTGCCCGAAAAAGTTCCGTTCCAAAAAAACTTTCCTGATACTACTGTATCTAAGACTACTCTTCCATTCTTATCCATAACTCGAACTTTTGTACCCGGATAATTCTCTAATCCTTCTATTTCCCAGTTATCATTAATACCATCGCCATTAGGAGTTAAAATGTTATTAATCTTAAAAATAGTAAATTCTTTTAAAGAAACTGCACAAATATTGGAGACTTCTCTCACATATACCTTATGATTTCCATTATCCAAATTTTTAAAAACGTTAGAATTTTGCCAATTATTGGTATTATCTAATGAATATTCATAATTAGAAGCTCCTTTAATTATAACAGTAGCTGTATTATTTTCTATCTGAATATTTTGGATTTCCGGACCTGGAATATTAGGAATAACACCAGAGGTTATATTAGCCAATATAGGCAATCTCAAAACACTCTCACAATCATTTACCGTCTGTGTTGCATAATAAGTAAAACCATCCTGTAATGACGTATTGGAAGGAAGAGGAATAATTGATAATTTATCAGCATACCATTTTATATTACTGCCATTCACCTTGAAATCAGATAATTTTGCATTCTGACTAATACAGAACAATTGCGGAGAATCTCCGGTTGGCGGCAAAGTTGACTGGATACTAACCGTAACAGGAATACGATCACTTGTACAAGTCGCAACCACCTGTGATGCATAATATGTTTGTCCATCAACTAATAATGTAGAAGCAGCCAGCTGACTAGTTCCAAATGCAGAGTTATACCATTTGACACCTGTTCCCTTTATTATTATGTCGGCAATTGTCGGCTTATTTTGTATACAAAAATATTGTTGGGCATCAGCAATTGGCTTTGGTGTACTATTAGTATACGTATTGATAATTACTATTTCAGGATCAGAGATACATCCATTAGGATTTTTATATCTCACACTGTATGACCCGGGAACAAGATTAGCAAATGAATTATTACCAACCCAGGTGAGACCATTATCTATTGAATACTGTACAGCTATACCTGCATTAACTAAAATCTCACCACTAGAATGGTGACAGTCTAATTGTTGAACTTGTACTACCGGCTTAACTGGCGTATCGATAGGCTTTTTTATTACTACAAGTACAGAACCCGATTCACAACCGGCAGAATTTTTGGTTTTAAGATAATAATTACCTGGAGATAATTGTCCTGAGTATGCACTTGAAGTATAAGTCAAACCATTATCAAAACTATAAGCAAATGCTGGTGTAGTAATATTAATATCCCCAAATGGATTAACACATGACGCTGGTTGATTAATGCTGTAAGTAGGTAAAACAGGTGCATTAGGCGGCATATCTATCGTTACTGGCAATGCTGGCGATGGGCATCCTGAATTGGAAAGTTTTTGTCTTACCAGATAGGTTCCGGGCGGCAATGTCGCATTAGAGCTTGTAAT
>Ga0206116_1001678_pt1 | contig 11037 bp, 8 predicted proteins | sample 3A1Ametagenome_FD_178000 | JGI IMG/M metagenome (GOLD analysis project Ga0206116, IMG submission 178000) | Enriched microbial communities from leaf-cutter ant dump, University of Wisconsin, Madison, United States - 3A1A | ecosystem: Environmental > Terrestrial > Nest > Insects nest > Nest dump...
GCCGTGCCCAGGGTCTTGCCGTCGATCTGAAGGCTGCCCAGGCCGTCCTGGTCGAACACGGTGTCTTTGCCGAAGCTGCCGCTGAACTGGTAGGTGTCGGAACCTAGCCCGCCCAAAAGTGTGTCATCGCCATCCCCACCGGCGAGCATGTCATCCCCCCTGCCCGCAAAAATAAAATCCCGCCCTGCGCCCGTGCTCAAAACGTCAGCCCCATCAGCCCCCAGCGCCAGGTCGCGCTTGTCGTCTGCGGCGCTTTGGTACGTCAACGCGCCGTCGGTAGCCAGCGCCACGCGCTCCGACAACGGCACCTGCGTGCGTACCATTCGTGCATATGCGGGGTTGTCCAACTGCGGAATGGTGGTCAACGTCTCGCCCAGAATGCCCTGTACGAAAGAACCCCAGGAGCGATACGCACCACCGGGCGCTTCCACCTCGCTTGTCTTGAAAGACACGCCGCCCGATTCTTCCTTGAACAAAGGCTTGAGCGCTCCCCCCTCATAGCGTTCGGGCGTGGCATCCGGACTCACGGCCGTGTAGTAGTGGCGCAGCACGCTGGCCAAGCCCCCCTCCTGGAAGAACTGCACGAAGCCCCCGGCGGGTATGCCCAGCATGCCCAGCTCTTTTCCGAGGGCATCGAGCATCTGGTCGCCGCCACCGGTTGCGCATTGTTCGGGCTGCCTTGTGCCACGCCAAACTGGTGGCGCAGGATGTGTTCGACAAGCGTGGCATCTTCCTGATCCGTGCGCTGGGCTGCTACTAGCCCCTTGTCGGAGAACAGTCCCAAAAACGACTTGAATCGTTGCGCTGCCAAGTAAAAACCCTGATCCGCCATCCCATCACGGCTTTCCAACATCAAGGCCAACAGCGCCTGCGAATGCAAGGCCACCGCGCTGGCATCGGAGTCGTTGTTGACCAGATCCAAGCCGCTGCCGTAGATGCGCAGCGCATCGCGCACCGACAGGTCCACGCCGTCGCCGGTCAGCATTTCGCCTTTGAGCGCAATGGCCCGCACGTTGGCTTCGCGGGCCACGGTGACTGGTACGTTCACTACCGCAGGCAGGCCGGCCATGCTGCCCAGTCCCGCTGCGGCCGGGCCAAGCAGCCGCAACAATGCACCCAAGGGCACGGGCACGTTGCCGCTGGTGGTGTAGTCCGCCAGCTTGGCATCAGGTGCCAAGCCCTTGCTTTGCAAATAGGTGTTGAGCGCAGCAGCGTTTTCTACGCTGGCAGCCGCCCTGAACGGTGCCGGGTCGAATGTCACGGCCTGCACGTCCAGCATGACGCCCATGGCCGAGGCCAAGCCGCCGCCCAGCGAGTGCCCTGTCAGCGTGATCGTTTTGCCCGCCATGGCCGGGTCGCGCTTGAGCCGCACCACGAATTCCGCCGCCTGCTTGAACTGATCGGTCAACTTGCCCGCGCCCAGCGGCACGTTGTTGTCGAACATGTCGGGTTTCCGTTCGCCCTCGAAGTACGTGCCCGCAAAGCTCACCACCACCTCGCTGCCCTTGACGTAGGCTGCTGCCTCGAAGCCCGTGCTGCTGTCTTGCCAATAGACGCGGCCGGGGACGTTGGTTTCGGGCCTGCGCTGGCTACCGTAGGGCCATCCAGCGATATTCAATGCACTCCACCCATCAGGAACTGGGATCTTGTTGATATCCGAGCGGCTGGATTCATAGCTGGCGCCTGCCAGCAATGCGAGTTCTACATTGCGATTCATTTTCTAAATCCTCCCTGCACTGTTGGATATGCATGACAATCAATAGACCTGCCATGGTCATTTTTTTCAACCAAACGCCATGTAGTTCCGTATGAGCCTGCGGCCAGTTTCTTTTTGGCTGCGATAATTCTATTTATCTCATCGGCGGTTAATATTTTGCCGCGCCTCCTTAAATCAGGCATATCAGGTGTGTAAGTTGTTGCCATATTTGGCTTGTTGAAGCGCTTGGGCAATGTGCTGTAGCTGACACTGCGCCATGCCCCATTGATTTGCGTGAAGGTTTCATAAGATCCAATGGGGCAATCCGTATCGACACTGAATGGCCCGACGCTAACAACCAACCACGGCACGCCATTTTCAAAATCCACCAGCAGGTAGTTGCTGCTCCCGGTAATCTGGTGCGTGTATTTCTTGCCCTGGATGTCCGGGTCAGGGAAGGTGATGGTTCGTTTCTGCGCGGAGCCGGATTGCCCCGGTTCCGCCCAGCCACCCTCAACATCTTCGCGTTGCGCGACGATCTTGCGCCCGTCATGCAGCAGGATTTCTTCCTTCCATTCGAAGGTGCTGGGCGTGCAACCCGCCAGTGCCGGCAGCAGGGCCAGCAAACATCCCAGCAGTTCATAGTGTTTCATGCGTGTAGCCTCCTTGCCTTTGCCTGTCGTTTGCATCTTTTGGTATTGCGGTGTGATGGACATGAGAGAAAATTGCCTTTGGTGCTTGCTGGTAAAGCACTGATAGCTCTCTTTTCAGGAGCATTTACCAATGAATCCAGTTCACCAATGAAGTACGTACCGGCAAAGCTCATCGCCACCGCGCTGCCCTTGACGTAGGCAGCTGCCTCAAAGCCCGTGCTGCTGTCTTGCCAATAGACGCGGCCGGGGACGTTGTTCTGGGGTTCTTTTTGACTGCCATATGGCCAGTCGGCAAGATTCAGTGCTGTCCAGCCTTCCGGGATGGGGAATTTATTGATCCGATTACGACTAGATTCATAGCTGGCACCTGCCAGCAAAGCGAGTTCTACATTGCGGTTCATTTCCTCACTCCCTTGGATTGATTACGATAATGTTCGCAATCAGTTATAAAGCCATCACTATCTCTGTCGATTAAGCGCCATGTGGTTCCGTATGAGCCTGCGGCCAGTTTCTTTTTGGCTGCGATAATTCTATTTATCTCATCGGCGGTTAATATTTTGCCGTGCCTCCTTAAATCAGGCATATCAGGTGTGTAAGTTGTTGCCATATTTGGCTTGTTGAAGCGCTTGGGCAATGTGCTGTAGCTGACACTACGCCATGCCCCATTGATTTGCGTGAAGGTTTCATAGGTATCTACAGGACATTTTGTGTCGAAGCTAAAAGGGCCGACATAAACGATCAGCCACGGCACACCATTCTCAAAATCCAGCAGAAGGTAATTGCTGCTCCCGGTAATCTGGTGCGTATATTGCTTGCTCGGGATGTCCGGGTCGGGGAAGGTGATGGTTCGTTTCTGGGCGGAGCCGGATTGCCCCGGTTCCGCCCAGCCACCCTCAACATCTTCGCGTTGCGCGATGATCTTGCGCCCGTCGTGCAGCAGGATTTCTTCCTTCCATTCGAAGGTGCTGGGGGTGCAGCCCGCCAGTGCCGACAGCAGGGCCAGCAGACATCCCAGCAGTTCAGTATGAAGGGAATTGATCTTCATTTGGCGCCTGGTGCTCAATACCGCAATTTTCGTCAATTGAAACCCGGGCTTTTTCCACAATGGTTTCAATACGGCTGACGATAGTTTCTATCGACTGCTGCGGGTTTGTTTTTTGAAAAATTGCCGGTACTTGTGGCGCCGGTGCTTTTAGCAGCCGCTCCAGTTCCTGCATCAATGTTCCTGGGTGTATTTGCATATTCATTGTGGCAATGCCTCTTCTATCAGGCAGGGTGGCCATGATGCGGCGTGCAAGGAGCAGTTGTTCCATATGCTGGGGAATTATGAGCAGCCGAAGACCTTTTGCCAGTCCCTGGGAAACGATCCCATGGCCGCCATGGCAAATAATGCTGTCAAATCTCTTGCTTATATGGCTTTTCGGGCTGGCCCAGTCGACGGATGTATTCACCACGGTTATGGTTGGCGAGCAAAGCTCGGCGCACTGGCGCAGGGTCAGGTTGGGGGCGATGAGCAGCCATTGACGCCTGGGGTATTTGTGAACGGCTTCCTTGGTGAATTCTTTCCACCACGCAGGTTCCTTGCGCAGATAAGCCAGGGTGGCCGGGAGTTCTGAGCCATGGAGATGTGGTGGTATCGCATCGTCCAGGGACAATTCGCAAGGTAGGCTTTCCGCGGGTCCCGCATAGTCCATGCCTGCTCTGTCGCCAAAATGGTCCAATGCGGGCCAGCTCAGGCATAGGCGTGATGAGTGGCTAAATGCCTGGCCAGGGGTGCCGGGTTTTTCAAAGCCTCCAGCATGGGCGGCTGCCTGCATGGCGTGCAGGATTTGCTCCTCTTGCCTGTGCGCGGCTGCTGCCTGCTGATCCTTGATTTCGTGGAAATTCGATAGCGAAGGCTGAAGTGCTGGCAGTTCAAATCCCGTGCCAATGGCTAAAACGGGGCAATTTCGTGTCGCGAATTCTGCCAAGGGGGCGTATTTACAGACAACGGCGTCGGGTTGGAACAGATGCAGCAGGCCGCCCCAGGCCTGGGTTAGTTGGACCAGCGTTTGTGCATTGGAGAACCCGCAGCGTGCCAGCACATCCGCGAATCCGTGCACCGGGGCCGCGTGCAATGTCTGCAGCGGTGCAATTGCAATGGGTGTTGGTACGTAGTCAAAGCCGCATCGCCGCAGCGGGGATAAGTCTCCATCCAGTCCGCGCACGGCGAAGAGCACGCGGTGACCGTCTGCGCGCAGGCGAGTCGCCAACGGCAGCAGCGTCGCCAGGTGGCCCCAGTTGCTACCCAGCTCCCATGCCAGAAGAATCTTCATGCGCTGGCCGTTCCGCGAACGGTCCGGGGAATCATCCCGGCGGGCATGGTTTGGCGGCTCGCTTTGTCTGGCGGGCATCACCGCTCCCTCAAGCTTTCACTTCCCGCCCGCTGAATGGGACTGAGCAGGTATTCAATAACCCTCCTCTGCCCGGTCTTGATCTCCGCCGTGATGTTCATCCCCGGCGCCAGGCGGATGGCCTTGCCGTCCACGTCGATGCTGGTCTGCAGCAGCTCCAGCGTGGCCGGGAAGATCGCCCCGCGCTTTTCGTCGTTCACTGCGTCCTGCGTGACCTTGTCCACGCGGGCCTTGACGGTGCCGTAGCGCGTGAAGGGGAAGGTCTCCAGCTTGATCGCCACTTCCTGCCCGGGCTCGACGAAGCCGATGTCCTTGTTCTCCAGCGTCACCTCGGCGCTCACGCTGGCGCCGTCGGGCACGATGACCATCAGGGCCTGGGCCTCGGTGACCACCCCGCCCTCGGTGTGCAGCGCCAGTTGCTGCACGGTGCCGGTGACGGGGGCCGTGAGGGTGGCGAGTTGTTCGCGCTGGGCGGCCTTGGTCAGCTCTTGCGCGGTCTGCTGGCGTTTGAGGTCGGCCTGGGCGTGGCGGTCGCTCAGGCTCCGGCGGGTTTCGGCCAGGTAGGCGGTGCGGTCTTGCTCGGCTTCGCGCTGGGCGGCCTGGGCTTCGAGCAGGCGGGCCTGCTGGGTGGCCAGGTCGCGCTCCAGCTCGATGCGCTCGCGCGTGCGGTCCTGGTTGGCGTGGCCGGACATGAAGCCCTGCGCCGTCAGGGCCGCGAAGTCCTGTTCACGCTGGCGGGCGATGGGCAGCGTGGCTTCCAGTTTGGCGATCATGGCGCGCACGGTGGCTGCCTCGGCCTGGCGGCGTTGGTATTCCGCCGCAAGACGTTGCAGGCGGGCGGTGATGTCGCTCCATTCGGCGGCCAACTGGGCCTGGGCGTCGGCCTTGTCCGTGGGGGTCCAGTCGCCGGGGGCGTTCTGGTTCATGGTCATTTGGGGCTGCAGCGCTTTTGGCATGGGCGCCGAATGCTCGTCTTTCAATAGCATCTGCAGCAGTATCTGGCTGCGCAGCCATTCCGACTGGGCGGCCTTGCGGGTTTCGCGCAGGCTGGCCTTGTCGGCGCGGGCGGCCGTGGGGTCCAGTTCCACCAGGGGCTGGCCGGCCTGCACGTGGTCGCCGTCTTTCACGAGGATGCGCTGCACCACGCTGTTCTCCAGCGGCTGCACGAGCTTGGTGCGGTCGCTCACGATGATGCGCCCGGGGGCCACGGCCACGATGTCGATCCTGCCCAGGGCGGCCCAGGCGATCGCGGCCAGGAAGAGGGCCATGAGCGCGTATGCGATGCGCCGGGGCGCAGGGTGCACGGGCGTTTCCTGCAGGCTCAGGGCTGCGGGCAGGAAGGCTTGCTCGTCCGCCAGGCGGGCGGGGCCCGCCAGTTCCGCGCGGTGCGCCCAGGCGGCCTGGAGGATGGCGCGGTAGCGCCCCAGCAGTTCGACGGCGGGGTGGCGTGGCGCGGCGGCGGTGTCTTGCGTGGTGGCCGTGCTCATGCCGCTGCCTCCGGGGTACCGGCGGCGGCGGTGGGCTGCTGCGGCGCGGTGCGGTAGCCGCCGCCCTGGTGCTGGCCGCCGTCCTGCATGCGCCACAGGTGGGCGTACAGGCCCTGCTGCTTCTGGACCAGGGCTTCGTGCGGACCTGTTTCCACGATGCGGCCCTTGTCCATGACGATGATGCGGTGCGCATGCCGCACGGCGCTGAGGCGGTGGGCAATGATGAGCACGGTGCGGCCCTGGCAGATGTGGCGCATGTTGCGCTGGATGACGGCCTCGCTTTCGTAGTCAAGCGCGCTGGTGGCTTCGTCCAGGATGAGGATGCGCGGGTTGGTGAACAGTGCCCGGGCAATGGCGATGCGCTGGCGCTGCCCGCCCGAGAGGCTGCCGCCCTGCTCGCCCACCAGGGTGTCGTAGCCTTCGGGCAGTTCGCTGATGAAGTCGTGCGCGCCGGCCAGTTGGGCGGCGTGGACGACGGCCTCGATGGGGGCTGCCGGGTCGGCGATGGCGATGTTCTCGCGCACGCTGCGGTTGAACAGCAGGTTCTCCTGCAGCACCACGCCGACTTGGCGGCGCAACTGGGCGGCGTCGATGAGGCTGATGTCGATGCCGTCCACCAGGATGCGGCCCTGCTCGGGGGTGTACAGGCGCTGGACCAGCTTGGTCAGGGTGCTTTTGCCGGAGCCGGAGCGGCCCACGATGCCGATGACTTCGCCGGGGCGCACGTCGAGGCTGACGCCCGCGAGCACGGGGGCGGCTTCGGGCCGGTAGCGGAAGTGCACGCCGTCGAGCGTGACGCGGCCCTGGACGGGCGGCAGTTGCGCTGCGCTGCTGGGCGGCACCTCGGTGCGGGTATTGAGGATGTCGCCCAGGCGGGCCATGGAGATGCCGGTCTGCTGGAAGTCCGTCCACAGCTGCGCCATGCGCATGATGGGCTGGGCCACGCGTTGGGCAAACATGTTGAAGGCAACGAATTGGCCCACGGTGAGTTCGCTTCCCATGACGAGGTGCGCCCCATACCAGAGGGTGGCGGCGTTCACCAGTTTGCCGATAAGGTTGACGCCTTCATGCGCCCAGGCAGCAAGGTTCTGCGTCTTGAAGCTGGCGCTGACGTAGGCCGCGAGCTGGTTGTCCCAGCGGCGCGCGAAGGAGGGTTCCAGCGCGCTGGCCTTCACAGTCTGGATGCCGGTGACGGTTTCCACCAGCATGGCCTGGTTCTCGGCGCCGCGTGCGAACTTGGCGTCCAGCCGGCGGCGCAACAGGGGCACCACGGCCAGGCTCAGGCCGAAGTACAGCGGCAGGCTGGCGAGCACGATGAGGGTGAGCGGCACGCTGTACAGCAGCATGACGGCGATGAAGACCACGGAGAACAGCACGTCCAGCACCACGGTGAGGGCGTTGCCGGTAAGGAAGCTACGGATGTTCTCCAGCTCGCGCACGCGCGCCACTGAGTCGCCCACGCGCCGGGCCTGGAAGTAGGCCAGCGGCAGTTGCACCAGGTGGCGAAACAGCCGCGCGCCCAGTTCCACGTCGATGCGGCTGGTGGTGTGGCTGAAGACGTAGCTGCGCAGGCCGTTGAGGATGCTTTCGAAAACGACGACGACCACGAGGCCGAGGACGAGCACGTCCAGGGTGGTCAGGCCCCGGTGCACGAGCACCTTGTCCATGACGACCTGGAAGAACAGGGGGCTGACCAGGGCGAAGAGCTGCAGCATGAAGGAGATGAGCAGCACTTCGCCCAGCAGCCTGCGGTATTTGACGAGGCTGGGGATGAACCAGGAGAAGTCGAACCGGGCCAGTTCGCCCGCCAGGCTGGCGCGGCTGGCGACGAGGATGAGTTCGCCCGTCCATTGGGCGGAGAAGGTGTCCAGGGGTTCGATGACAGGGCGGGCATCTGCGCCATCCGCCGCGGGGTCCTGCAGCAGCACGCGCTGGCCGTCGCACTGGGCGAGGATGACGGTGCGCAGGTTCCCGTCGGGCTTGCGCATCAGGGCCAGCGCGGGCAAGGGGGTCAGAGGTAGCCGGCCGGCACTGCTGCGCGAGAGCTTGGCCTTCAGGCCCAGGTGCCGGGCGGCGCGCAGCAGGTCTTGGGTGCTGGCCGGTTCGCTGGGCTGCAGGCCCAACTGGTGCGCCAGGGTGGCCGGGTCAGCAGCCGTCTGGTGGTAACGGGCTATCACGCACAGGGCGGACAGGCTGGTGAAATCCGGCGCGGCCAGCCGCGCTTCTCCCTCGGAAAACGAATCCGCATCGGCCATGTATCCCTCATTTGTTATGTCGCTTATGCGATAGAGTTTCCTTGAAAAGAGAGAATGGTTTTTGAGCAACTAGGCGTAGCGTGCGTTACTAGATGTTTTGTTTGTAAAGAAATTGACCGGCAGCCCCGGCACTTCCACCTGCATGCTGAACAGCGAGCCCGCAGGATCGGGAGCGTTCTGCTCTTCCAATGGCCGTCCCGCGCGCGCCGAGGTGATGTAGAGCGTGCGCAGGTCGTCCCCGCCAAAGCACACCATGGTCGGGCACTGCACGGGCAGGGCGATGCGCCGCAGCACCTCCCCGGCGGGCGAGAGCTGCAGCACGCAGGCGCCCTCGTACATTGCGACCCAATAGCTGCCCTGCACGTCCACCGCCGCGCCGTCGGGGCGGCCGCCGTAGGGCTGGCCTTCCTCCTTGCGGGGGAAGCTGGCCCAGGGCCGGCGGTGGGCGATGGCGCCGGTGGTGGCGTCGAAGTCGAACCGGTCGATGCGGTGCTCGGGGGTGTTGGCCCAGTACAGGGTGCGGTCGTCGGGGCTGAATGCCAGGCCGTTGGCCGTGTAGTTGTCGCCGGCCATGCGTTCCAGGGTGTAGCCGTGGCCCGTGGCCACCAGCCGCCACAGCGCGGCATCGGGCGCCGTGCGCGGCGTGATCACCGAGCCGGCCCACAAGCGGCCCGCCGTGTCGCAGCGGCCGTCGTTCAGGCGCAGCACGCGGGTGTCGTGCAGGGCGGGCGGCAGCAGGGCCAGCGGGGCGAGGGCACCGGTGGCGGTGTCGAGCAGGTGGAAGCCGTCACGTAACCCGATTACTATTTTTTTATCCGCCGCCGGGGCGCAGCAGCCGGGCTCGCTGGGCATTTCCCAGTGCCGGTGGCGCCCGTCCTGCGGCGTCCACGCGTTCACGCGCTGTCCCTGGATGTCACACCAGTAAAGAGATTTTTCCAGCGGATGCCAGAATGGCGATTCGCCCAGTTCGGACGGCGGAAGGGGCAGGCGCTGCAAGGTCATGGGTTGAAGCGGAATGGTTATCGAGTTACATTGTAGGGCCCAACCCAACGATGGAACACCCATGCATTCAGTCGTAGCGCGCGTGACGGCTCGCATCATCCAGCGCAGTGCCGAGACCCGGGCCGCCTACCTGGCCGGCGTCGAGGCCATGGTCCAGCGCAAGCCCCCGCAGGACCGCATGGGCTGCGCCAACCTGGCCCATGCCTACGCGGCGCTGCCCGGTGCCGAGAAGTTCAAGATCACCGTGGAGAAGGCGCCCAACATCGGCATTGTCACGGCCTACAACGACATGCTGTCGGCCCACCAGCCGTACCAGGGCTACCCGGCGCTGCTGCGCGAAGAGGCCGCCCGCCACGGCGCCACCGCGCAGGTGGCCGGGGGCGTGCCCGCCATGTGCGACGGCGTGACGCAGGGCACGCCCGGCATGGAGCTGTCGCTGTTCTCGCGCGACACCATTGCCATGGCCACGGCGGTAGCGCTGTCCCACGATGTGTTCGACGGCGTGCTGCTGCTGGGCATCTGCGACAAGATCGTGCCGGGCCTCTTGATCGGCGCGCTGCACTACGGGCACCTGCCCTGCGTGTTCGTGCCCGCCGGGCCCATGGGCACGGGGCTGTCGAACAAGGACAAGTCCAAGGTGCGCGAGCAGTACGCGCAGGGCCTGGTGGGCCGCGACGAGTTGCTGAAGGCCGAGTCGGCCGCGTACCACAGCCCCGGCACCTGCACCTTCTACGGCACGGCCAACAGCAACCAGATGCTGCTCGAAGCCATGGGCCTGCACCTGCCCGGCGCGGCCTTCGTGCCGCCGGGCTCCGCCGAACGCGAGGCCTTCACGCGCCAGGCCGTGCGCACCGTGCTCGGCATCGGCAAGCGCGGGCCGCGCTTCACGCCGATCGGGCGGCTGGTGGACGAGCGCTGCATCGTCAACGCCATGGCGGCGCTGCTGGCCACCGGCGGCTCCACCAACCACCTGATCCACTGGGTGGCCGTGGCGCGCAGCGCGGGCATCCTGATCGACTGGACGGATTTCGACGAGCTGTCCTCGGCCGTGCCGCTGCTGGCGCGCGTGTACCCCAACGGCGACGCCGACGTGAACCAGTTCCAGGCCGCGGGCGGCCCGCCGTGGATCCTGCGCGAGCTGCTGGACAACGGACGCATGCACCCCGGCGCGGGCAGCGTGAACGAGGGCGGCATCGCCGCGGGCGGGCAGGCTGCGCCCGCCGTGTCGGGCGACCGGTCGGTGCTGCGTCCCGCGAGCGATCCGTTCTCGCCCACGGGCGGCCTGCGGCTGCTGCAGGGGCGGCTGGGCCGTGCGGTGATCAAGGTCTCGGCCGTGCCGGAGGACCGCCACGTGATCGAGGCCCCGGCGCGCGTGTTCGATTCGCAGGAGGCGCTGCTGGCGGCCTTCAGCGCCGGCGAGGTGGCGCAGGACATGGTGGCCGTGGTGCGCTTCCAGGGCCCGCAGGCCAACGGCATGCCCGAGCTGCACAAGCTCACGCCGCCGCTGGCAGTGCTGCAGAACCAGGGCTTCCAGGTGGCGCTGGTGACCGA
>Ga0206116_1001682_pt1 | contig 11014 bp, 13 predicted proteins | sample 3A1Ametagenome_FD_178000 | JGI IMG/M metagenome (GOLD analysis project Ga0206116, IMG submission 178000) | Enriched microbial communities from leaf-cutter ant dump, University of Wisconsin, Madison, United States - 3A1A | ecosystem: Environmental > Terrestrial > Nest > Insects nest > Nest dump...
TGGAATACTCGTAGCCAGAAATCAATTGTCCCGGGCTTTTTTGTGCAAATGTTGATGTTAAAAATACAGGAACATTGACCGCTCCGGTCGCTGGTTCGTGGTGTTGTCCACCGTGTATAACTTTTGTATTGAATTTCATATTATTTATAATTTAGCAATATAACAATGTATCAGTTTACCAATGCTTAAAGATTGTTACATTGTTATACGTTTACATTGGTACATTATTTTTTTACATTTTTATCGCCGACTTCACAGCAAATTCCTCAGCCATTTCTCCAATCCATTGCGCTACATCTTCTTCACTGGTTGCTCTCTCGTAAGTATGTCCGATGGAAACTAAGATTTGGTGGAAAAACCTTTTCATTTCGTCAACAGGCATATCTTTTGTCCAAAGATCGATTCTAAGCGCTTCCATAGCTTTGCTGTCCCAAACGGAAATCATCGCAGCTTTGGTTTCCTGTCTCTTGATTCCGCCATCTTCGGCTTTCCAAAACATTTTTTCCGGAACGTGATTATCGTCCAGCTCTACGTCTATAACGATTTTTGTTTTTTTCATTGATTTTATTCTTATAAAATTTTAAATATTTAGAAATTAAGTGATTCTGAAAATGAAACTCATAATTAATAATTCATAACTAATAATTATTTTGGTCTGTATTCTGAGCCATTGAAGATTTCTGTTGCATTCTTTTTCAAAAACACTTGTAGTTTTTCTTCAGGATGAGCTTTCAGATAATGTTTACAAATCTGCCAGCCTGTCCAGATCGCGATTTGTGGGGAACTTTCTCTATCCACTTCCGTATAGAATTTTGAAAATGGTCCAGGCGTGATGAATCTTTCGGATAGATTCGGGTCTGCACTGAACAACAAATCGCTTTCTACAAAATAATTCCAGATGTTGGCTTCATTAGCAACCGCCCAATCGTATTGTTCTTTGGTATAATTGATTTTCAAATAATCCGGAACATTAGGTAAAAATGCATCCTGAAGAATCTGAATCTTTCCCTGATAGACCATTTGATCCAAAAATTTCTGTTGATCCAAAGGCACAGGAACTAATCTTGCTGCAAAAAATGCCGAAATTTTAGGAACCAAATTTTCCGGATTCATCGATTTTTGAAAATATAATTCTAAACCTTTGTAGTTCTTGTTTCCATTTCCTAGAAAACCTGTAATATCAACAAAAAGCATATTCTGATCTTCTCTCAGGAATATCGGATCCGTTACATTTTGAGGATCAATAACCGATGAATAAAGGTAAATATGAGGTGGAATAAAATTCGGAAAATAGTTTTTGATACGTGAAAAAAGATCGATTAAATCTTTATTTAACTTAGTTTTATCAATCTTGGAAATCGCTTCTTTATAAATGCGAACTTCCATTGTATCTTTTCTTCTTTCACCATATTCAGAATCCGGAACAGAGCCTTGAAACCAGGGATATTTCTTTTTGAAATCGTCCAAACTCACCGATGAATTGTAAAACTCACCGGATAGATCTGTGACCTCGACTTTTTTGACAGGATTTTTGATTTCGATATTCCATTGGTTTTCATTTTCTTTTTTACAGGAAATCAATCCAAAAACTAAAACTGCAGAAATCGTGATATATCGGAAAAACTTCATTATTTTTACATTAAGATTTTCGAAAAGCAAAAATACAATTTTAATAGATGAAGCTCCCAATATTTACAGAAAGATTAACGCTAAGAAAGATAACAATAGATGACGTCGATAATATTTTTCAACTGGACAGCAATCCTGAAGTGATGAAATATGTTGGAGTTCCACCTGTGACCAACAAACAAGAATCCGCAAAAATGGTTGAGAATATCATTAATCAATACGAAAAAAACGGAACAGGGAGATTAGCAGTTATTGAAAAAGAAAGCAATCAGTTTATCGGCTGGAGCGGAATTAAACTTTTGACACAAGAAGTGAACGGTTTTAAAAATGTATATGAATTAGGCTATCGTTTTCTTCCTAAATTCTGGGGAAAAGGTTACGCAACCGAATCAGCAATAGCTTCATTAGATCTTGGCTTCAATCAACTGAATGCTGATAAAATTTATGCTTACGCTGATGTTGGAAATGAATCTTCCAATCGTATTCTCACAAAATTAGGTTTTGAAAATAAAGGAACTTTTCTTGATAAAGGTGATATTTGTAATTGGTACGAATTAGAAAAAAATAATAGAAAATAAAAATAATGCAGACACAAAAAGTAATAGATCATATCGTTAACTGGCTAAAAGATTATGCAATCAAAGCTAATTCAAAAGGTTTCGTTATCGGTGTTTCCGGAGGAATTGATTCGGCTGTTGTTTCAACTTTAGCAGCAAAAACCGGATTACAAACTTTGGTCCTGGAAATGCCAATTCGTCAAAAGCCCGATCAGGTAGATAGAGCACAAGATCACATCGATTTCCTCAAATCCAATTTTTCCAATGTTGAAGGCTTTACTGTTAACCTAACACCGACCTTTGAAAGTTTTGAAAAAACGACGGAAGGTTACAAAGATGACTCACCTAATAAAAATCTGGCTGAAGCCAACACGAGATCAAGACTGAGAATGATAACGCTTTATTATTATGGTCAAATCAACGGATTATTGGTAACCGGAACAGGAAATAAAGTAGAGGATTTCGGAGTCGGATTTTTTACAAAATATGGTGACGGTGGCGTTGACATCTCTCCTATTGCTGATCTTTATAAAACTCAGGTTTACGAAATTGCAAAAGAATTAGGAATTCTTGAGAGCATTCAGGTAGCAAAACCTACAGATGGACTTTGGGAAGTTGAAAGAACGGATGAAGATCAAATTGGCGCCACTTATCCGGAATTGGAATGGGCAATGGAACAGCAGATCGCAGGAAAAAATGCAGAAGATTTTAGCGGGAGAGAAAAAGAAGTGATGGAAATCTATCTGAGATTCAACAGAGCAACTCAACATAAGATGAATCCAATTCCTGTTTGTGAAATTCCGCAAGAATTAAAATAGAATTTAATTTTTTGACAACTACAAAAACAATAGTTTATGCAAGAAGAAATCAGCAAACATTCCAGAAAAATTTATAAAACTGTAAAAAATCCAAAACATACAGTCAACGAAAAAATTAAAGAAATCATTGTCGAAATCTTTATTATTGTTTTTGCAGTATCACTTTCTATTTGGCTTCACGGCTGGAGCGAGCACAGACACGAGCAAAAAGAATCTAACAAATTTCTAAAAGAACTAAAAACTGATCTGGAAGCGGATGCAAAACTGATTGAAGAAAATAAAAAAACATTGTCAAGTCTTGATAATGATTATAAATTTATTCTCTCTTTAAAAAACCAAAAAACACCTGTAACAGATAGTTTGGTAGGTTCTCATTCAAATTTTTATCTTTTGGGCTCTGCTTTCAATGTTGGAAGATATGAAGGTTTCAAATCGAGTGGTAAAATTGGAACAATAGAAAACGATTCTTTAAAGAACCAAATTTTGGCATATTATCAACAAACTTTACCTAATCTTACATTCAGAGTTAATTTTCTAAATTCTGAACAACTGAAAATAAAAGATGCGGATCCCGGTAATCTTAATTTATCCGATTTTTATAAAAGTCAAAGAATGCAGTCTAATTATTCTAATTTGAGTTATAATAGTAAAGGCTTGATCGATGAATATCAAAATGCATTAAATCAGATTAATCAAATCCTAAAGGAAATTGATTCTGAAAAATAAATTAGAAGGTAATTAGATACAAACAACAAATCTAAAATATATGAAAATCAGAAACCTACTTGCTATTTCAATCGGCTTAGCTTTTTCATCCCTCATTCACTCTCAGGAAACTAAAACAGAAGAAACTACAGCTCCTGCTCCTGTTGAAGTGATTGACAGACTTAATATTCCGGGACCATTAACCTTCAATGGCAATGAATATTTCCTAACCTGGAGCAAACAAAATTCGGCAACCTGGGCGCAGCAGCAATATATTTTAAGGGACGACGATTTCAACAATTACAAAGAGCTTATCAATATCTCTTACTTCGATAAAGAAATTGATATCGAAATGGCTGTTAAACAAAAAGTAGAATACGTTGAGAATAGAAAAGAAAGGACTCAGGACAAATATTCATTTGTTAGCGTGACCGAAAGTCCTGATGGTAAGGAAATTATTGTAGATTATCTCGTAACGGTTGTTCCAAAAGAAGGCGAATCTTATGCAGAATATAATATTGATCGATTCAAAAATTTTGATACCAACGGTAAAAAATCTTTCCTGATTTTTTCTTATTCAAAAAGAATTGCCGGTGATTTGAAATATTCCAGCAAAGCCCTATCCAAAGAAAGAAACAAATTGATGGAAGCTGTTATCACAACTGCAATTCCCACTGTAACTTATAAACCGACAGCTGTTGAACCTAAGAAATAAATTTTATTGAAAGCTAGATGTCAGAAGTTAAAAATGATGATGAGTTTTACATCAAACGTTGTATAGAATTAGCCGAAAAAGCCTTGGGGAAAACTTACCCGAATCCTTTAGTCGGTTCGGTAATCGTTTATAATGACCGAATTATCGGTGAAGGTTTCCACAAAAAGGCAGGTGAACCACACGCAGAAATTAATGCGATTAATTCCATTAAAAACGGAGACCAACATCTGATCCCGGAATCTACCATTTACGTTTCACTGGAACCTTGTGCTCATTTTGGAAAAACGCCACCCTGCGCTCTTAAGATTAAAGAACTGGGGTTCAAAAAAGTAGTAATCGGTGCAATGGATAGCCATGACAAAGTGAATGGCAAAGGAAAAAAAATCATTACCGATGCAGGAATTGAAGCTATTTCCGGAATTCTCGAAGACGAATGCAGACGACTCAATAAACGATTTTTCACTTATCATGAGAGAAAAAGGCCTTTCATCATTTTGAAATGGGCGCAGTCCGCAGATGGCTTTATGGATAAAGACTTCAGACCTTATCCAATCAGTAATTCTCTTTCAAAGCAATTGGTTCATCAGATGAGAAGTGAAGAGCACGCTATTCTAATTGGAAAAAACACGGCACTTCATGACAACCCGAGTTTGACAGTAAGAGAGATCGAAGGGAAAAATCCTATTAGAATTTTGATTGATTTCAATCTCGAAGTCTCTGAAAATTCTAATATTTATAATGACGAAGCTAAAACAATTATTTTTAATTCGGTTAAAAACGTCGAAGATAACAATCTGAAATTCATCAAGATCGAAAGAGAAAACTCAATCAGTCAGATCTTAGAAAAACTGTATGAATTGCAAATTCAATCTGTGATTATCGAAGGCGGAAGATTTACGCTACAAGAATTCATCAATAAAAATCTTTGGGATGAAGCCCTGATTTTTAAAAATCCGAACTTAAATCTGAAAACAGGGACACAAGCTCCTAATTTTGATTTTGAACCTGAGAAAACTCAAAACCTGAGAGACACCGAAGTGTTATTTTTCAGTAACGGAAGTCTTGATTAATATCAGAATTACAGCTCAGAAAAAATCCGTAAATTCGCATCTTTAATTTGATTTTCATTCTATGAAAAATCTGAGTGCACCAGTAAAAGGTTTGATTTTTTCTTTGTTGGCAATGGGATTTGCTTTTGCGATTTACTTTTTGTTTTTGGCAAAACCGAATTATTATCTCGTAGACAATCCTACACCGGAAACTTATTATTTCAAAATCAATAATGGTGAGGAAAAAATACTATCCGCAGGACAATATCTGAAAGTTGATCTCAACAAAGGAAAAAACAGCGTGAAAGTTTTTGATCAAAATAAACAGATGCTTTACGATTCAACTTTTACGGTTAATAAATTAAGAGGACTTCTGAATATCACACACAAAGACTATTACATCAATAACCAATATTACGGTTATGGTCTGAACAAAGATTCGTTGATGGCCACAAAACCTGGGATTGAGATTGATAAAAAGCAATATCTTGGCGATGTTAAAAAAATGAACAAGCTTTATTCCGAAGACTTTTATTACAACCTTGACGAAGATTATGACCGGGTTATCAAAAACGTAGCGAAAGTAGAAAGCAGATCAAAGATTTTCAGAAAGCAGGATTTCATCAATTATTATAACAATTATTATAAATTCTAACTTCCCTGAATTTATATTCTCATATTAACTTACCATAATTTATAACATTGGAACACAACAAAGTAACACCATATAATTCTGACAACAGCAAGAAAAGCCAGGTTGAAGATATGTTTGACAATATTGCGCCAAAATATGATCTCTTGAATCATGTTTTATCTATGAAGATTGATGTGATCTGGAGAAATAAACTGGTGGAAATGTTGAAACAAGATAAGCCGGAGTTGGTTTTAGATGTTGCGACAGGAACAGGAGATTTGGCGATCACTGTACAAAAAGGAACCGGTGCAAATGTTGTCGGGCTTGACCTTTCACAACAAATGCTGAACGTTGGGATCGAGAAAATCAAGAAACAGAATCTTGACAATAAAATTACGATGCAGAAAGGTGATGCGGAACAACTTCCGTTTGAGGACAATAAATTTGATGGAGTTACCGTTGCATTTGGAGTAAGAAATTTTGAAAACCTGGAAAAAGGATTAGCAGAACTGAGAAGAGTAGTGAAAGAGAACAAAAGTATTTATATATTAGAGTTTTCAAAAGTTGAAGGATTTTTAGGACCTTTCTACATGTTCTATTTCAAGAACATTTTGCCAGCAATCGGGCGTTTGGTTTCTAAAGATAACAGAGCCTACTCTTATCTTCCGGATTCTGTCAACGCTTTTCCTTTTGGAGAAAAAATGAAAACCATTCTTCTGAATACGGGTTTCAAAAAAGTAGAATACAAAAAACTAAGTTTAGGGATAGCCACCATTTATAAAGCTACGAAATAGAATGAAGCAGCGTTTTATCAAAATTTTATCATTTGCAGTACTTTTGAGCAGTAATTTTAATGCTCAGACTTTCAATAATCTTTTCAGGACAAAGGACAGACCAGATAATTTGGAAGACTTTGATCTGCAAAAATTTAGCTGGGGATTTTTCCTGGCTGGTAATAATTTTGATTATAAAATGGTCCTTAATCCTACTTATGGGATGGATGGCAATCAGAGTCTTGTCGAATCCAAATCCACTTACAGTTTTGGAGCAGGATTAATTGGAAAAATGAGACTTAATGAATTCCTTGATCTCAGGATAGAGCCGGGTTTGCATTTTGTACAGAGAGATTTGACCTTTAAGACTTTTGATCACATCAATGAATTATATCCTGGAGGTTTTCCTTTACCAGATGGAAGTTCTACTACAGTCATAACTGAGCCAACCGATGTTGATATTAAGAAAATTGTAAAATCTACTTATGTAGATATTCCTATCATGTTAGAAATTCATGGTGATCGTTGGTATAATTCCCGTCCTTACGCTGCTGCGGGTATCAATTATCTGGTGAATTTACAATCCAACCAAACATCAGAAAACGACAACCAGTTAAATACTTTTCGGTCAACAACGCACAACTTTGGCTGGTCTGCAGAATTGGGAATTCAGTTTTACTTTAGCAGATTTAAGTTGACACCGGCCATCCGTGGAACATTTTTCACAAACAATGAGATCGTCCAGGACAAATCAACAACCTCTCCGTATTGGACACCTGCTATTTCTATGTTGCAATCCAGAGCATTCATGTTTGTCCTGAAATTTGAATAAAAAATAAAAGAGCTTTCCAAGGAAGCTCTTTTTTCAGCAATCTACCTAACACCCGCTCTGTTAGGCGACAAACTTTTTTTTACAACTATGTAAAAGTAGATGGTTTTACCCTAAAACATAGCATTATCCTAACGTAAAAAATAATTGGTAAAACTTTAATTCCTTATAAATCAAACAAAAACCGCTAGTTTTTCAGAAAACAATAATATCCTGTTAATTCATCATTAATTTTTCCTATTTTTGTAAAAGTTAGAATTTAACTCTGGTTATGTTAAGTGAATTAGAAAATAATTTTTCTGTTTTGGAAAAAAAGATTCTCAGTCTTTACAAGAAGCACAAGAATCTTTCGGAAAAACACGCAGAATTATCTGATGAGCTACAAAAGCTGAAGGCAGATTATGATGAGGAAAAACGCAGAAACCAGATTTTAGTAGAAGAAAATAAAGAATTAAAGCTCTATTCAGCAATATCCGGAAACGCAGAACACAACCGGCTGATGAAGAATCACATCAACAGATTGGTAAAAGAAATTGATATGTGCGTGTCCGAACTACAAAACAGCGGTTTATAAAGATGGATTTTAGAAGAATAACAATCAATATTGCCGGACGAAATTATCCGCTGAATGTACCTGCTGCCGAAGAAGAAACGCTTCGTAAAGTAGGAAAACAGATAGAAAGTATGATCAAGGATTTCGAAGCCAGCTTTGATGTAAGAGACAAACAGGATGCTCTTGCGATGTGCGCTTTGAAACTGGGAACCAATGCAGAGGTATATTCTTTAAACAACGATAAAAATATTAAAAATACAAACGAGCGTATCAATAAGATTAATGCGCTTTTGGAACAGCTGGAAAAGTAATTTTCCGGTTACAAGTTGCCTACAATAGTTCTAACACAAAGAAGTAAACTCAACAATTAAAAATTACCGGACGAAAGTTCATTTGATGGCGTGCTGCCCTGCGCAGATTACAGAAAATGAAAATAAGTTCAAATCGTGTTTTTATGGAGTTTACTCTATAACTGAACTGTTGTAGGTTTTTTTATGCTTTGTAAAAAATAAATGCATAAAGTATTAAGATTAAATTGAAAAGTCATTGTACATATTACATTGTACTTTTTACAAATGAAAGAAGAGACAATTAAAACTCAATATATATAAATTTATGGACACAATTACCATTATTATCGGTGTTGTAGCACTTCTTATAGGAGCTGTTGGCGGACTTTTCTTCGGGAAAAGCTCTATCAATTCAAAAGCGAAGTATATGATCGAAGATGCTAAGAAAAGCGCCGAAAACATTATAGAAAAAGCCAATGTACAGGCAGAAGCCGTTAAAAAAGAAAAGCAACTTCAGGCGAAAGAAAAATTTCTGGAACTGAAATCCCAGCATGATGCAGATATCCAATCTAGAGAGAAAAAAATGCAGGAGGCTGAAAAGCGTACAAAAGATAAGGAAAATAAGCTTAATGATGAGCTTAGCAAAGCCGGAAAATTAGAAAAAGATCTTGAAAAACAGATTAATGATTATAACAAAAAGCTGGAAGTTCTTCAGAAAAAACAACACGATCTGGATGTTGCTACCGCTCAGAAAGTAGAAATGCTTGAAAAAATTTCCAACTACTCTGCGGAAGAAGCCAAGAACGAGCTGGTAGAATCTTTGAAAGCTGAAGCTAAAACCAAAGCTCAGGCCCACGTTCAGAGCATCATGGAAGAAGCGCAACTGAATGCGAAGAATGAAGCCAGAAAAATCGTTATCCAGACCATTCAGAGAATTGGAACGGAACAAGCGGTAGAAAACTCTGTATCTGTATTTAATATAGAATCTGACGAGATCAAAGGTAGAATCATCGGACGTGAAGGTAGAAACATCCGTGCGCTGGAAGCTGCAACTGGGGTTGAAATTATTGTTGATGATACGCCGGAAGCGATTCTTTTATCTTGCTTTGATCCTGTAAGAAGGGAAATCGCAAGATTATCTCTTCATAGATTGGTAACCGATGGCAGAATTCACCCGGCGAGAATCGAAGAAGTGGTTGAAAAAACAAGAAAACAAATCGAGGAAGAGATCATAGAAGTTGGTAAGAGAACAATTATTGATCTTGGCATTCACGGTCTGCATCCAGAATTGGTTAAGATTGTTGGTAGAATGAAATTCCGTTCTTCATATGGTCAGAATCTATTGCAACACTCTCGTGAGGTTGCTAACATCGCTGCAACCATGGCTGCAGAATTAGGATTGAATGTTAAACTAGCTAAGAGAGCCGGTTTATTACACGATATCGGTAAAGTTCCTGAACAGGAATCTGAATTGCCACACGCACTTCTTGGTATGCAATGGGCTGAGAAATATGGTGAAAATGCTGAAGTAATTAACGCCATTGGTGCTCACCACGATGAGATCGAAATGACTTCTCTCCTATCGCCGATTATCCAGGTTGCGGATGCTATTTCCGGAGCAAGACCAGGTGCAAGAAGACAAGTTTTGGAATCTTATATCCAAAGACTAAAAGATCTGGAAGCTGCTGCTTTAAGTTTTGAAGGCGTTTCGAGTGCGTATGCAATCCAAGCCGGCAGAGAATTAAGAGTAATGGTAGAAAGCGGAAAAGTGAATGACGAAAATGCTTATCAATTGTCTTATGATATCTCTGAAAAGATCCAGAATGAATTGACTTACCCTGGTCAGGTTAAAGTAACTGTGATCAGAGAAACTAGAGCTGTGAATATCGCAAGATAACTCATACTTTATAATAAAATATTAAAGGCTTCCAGATTTGGAAGCCTTTTGTCTTGGTCTATATTATATTGGTTATTTTATTCTACACCAACAGAATCATCGCCTCTTCCGTCTGCAACGGCATGGATATTTTGATTATCATCAACCAAGATTAGTTCCGTTCTTCCAATCTGTTTGATTTTATCAAATTTGTAATTCTTTTTTTCCAAAGCTTTGATTGTGGTCTCAGGGAAATTATTCTCAACTTTCACAACTTCCGGTAACCATTGGTGATGAAACTTTGGTGCGTTAACTGAGAAATTAGCATCCTGTTTAAAATCAACGACATCAACAATGGCTTGAAAAACAGATGTTGGAATTGTAGTTCCACCGGGTGTTCCAACAACCATTTTGATTTTGTTATCTTTAAGAACGATTGTAGGCGTCATAGACGACAGCATTCTTTTGCCGGCCTGGATCTTATTCGCTTCGCCTCCAACCGCACCAAACATATTGGGCACGCCGGGTTTTATAGAAAAATCATCCATCTCATTGTTCAGGAAAAATCCAGCTCCGGAAACGACCG
>Ga0206116_1001690_pt1 | contig 10922 bp, 11 predicted proteins | sample 3A1Ametagenome_FD_178000 | JGI IMG/M metagenome (GOLD analysis project Ga0206116, IMG submission 178000) | Enriched microbial communities from leaf-cutter ant dump, University of Wisconsin, Madison, United States - 3A1A | ecosystem: Environmental > Terrestrial > Nest > Insects nest > Nest dump...
GAAACAACTGCAAAATGTATATACAATTTACAATACTCATTTGACCCTGAAATAATAGTTATCGGGGGAGCTATAAGCGCAAGAAAAGATTTAGTTGAAAGAATAGAAGAAAAGCTAGATATAATCCATGAAGGAATATCTATTGCAGATATAAGAGCTAATATAAAAGTATGTAAATATTTTAATGATTCAAACTTATTAGGAGCTGTATATAATTTTAAGGCTACCTATAACTAATATAAAAAATGAGTATGATAATATAAAGTTGAATTATCATACTCGAATTTATTATATTCTATAATGGAATGTATAGAGGCTAGACCATTTCACTTTTTTCTTCTAATTTAGCATACATCTTTTCTTGTTGTCTTGTAGTGAATTGAAAATATATTTCGGTATTTGAAATAGATTTGTGACCAAGCCACCATTGTAATTCTTTTATATCCATATCTGATTCTGCCAAGTGAACAGCAGTACTATGTTTTAAAGCATGGAAATGGTGTTTCTTTTTATCATCAATATCAGCAGTTGCGCAATATTTTTTCATTAAGTAGTCTAAGGTATGTCTAGAAATAGGTTTGTCCTTTTGGCTCTTAAATAAAGCTTCACTATCTATATGTATATTAGCTATTGTTATGTGTTTATCAACAATTTCTTTAGTAATAGAATCCAATCTTATAGTATTATTTTTACTTCCTTTAAGTCGTTTGCAATAAATCTCCCCTTTGGAGATGTTGTAGTCTTCTAGTCTTAATAATGCTATCTCAGAAGCCCTTAAGCCACATCTATAAGCTACTCTAAATATTGCTAAATCTCTAATTGAATGTATACCTCTAGAATTTTTAATTGAGTTAAAAAGTCTAGACGCTTCTTGTTGCGTTAGATATTTAATTTTTTCACTAGCATCTCTGCCCATATACAATCCTCCTTAGTAAATACAACAAAACATTTATTTTGTTGAGTAAATAATACAATTTATTAAGATTAATGTCAAAACTAAAAATAACTATTCAAGAAATTTATGCATATAACTTGTAATTATTGTCAATAATTAAGATAAAATTATAGGAGGTATAGTATGAATAAAAATTCGATTTTAAAAATATTATTTTCTAAGGAAGAGAATTTAAGGTATGATAATATAACAGAGGATATATACAAAGCTATAAAAGATATAGAGTCCGCACAAATGATGTTTGAAACTGTAAATAATCCAACTTTAATTGAAGTTGCCATATATACAGAGCAGGCAGCTAAGAGAAGATTAGATTTTTTAATTAAGGAAGCCAAAGAAAGAGGCGTAAAGGTTGATAACCAGTACATTTTGGACAAATATACGAAACTAGCTTAGTTAATTAAATTAAGGAGGGGGTCATTATGTTTCCTATAGAAATTCTTTATGGAGTAATTGGACTAATAGCATTAGTGCTTCTATTTAAAATATTTTCATGGCCATTTAAGGTTTTAATGAAATTAATAGTAAATGGTATATTAGGAGCAATATTACTAATAATTTTCAATTTTTTTGGACAGGCATTTGGTCTGTACATAGGAATAAATGCAACTACAGCTTTAATAGCAGGATTTTTTGGGATTCCAGGGGTAATATTTTTGGTTATATTTAAGTTATTTTTATAAGAAATTATTTTTGCGGTATTAGAATTAAAAGTTCTAGTACCTTTTTATTACATAATAAAAGAATAGTAGTTCTGAAGAGTAATTAGCCAGTGGTCAATTAACCACTGGCTGAGGTTTATTTATAGATGGGAGTTGAGGTATTCAAAAAAAGAAAAGGAAACAAACTTGAGAGGTTCCTGATAAGGACACTATCACGTATATCCCTATAGAACTAATATATGAAATATATAATAATGTGTTACAAAAAATAAATAAAAATTATAAATTTAATCTTTCATTAATACAATATATAGAAGCAATTAATGAAAGGAAAGAAATGAAAAAATTTATTAACCAAGAAATAATTTTAAAGGACAAAAAAACTATTCTGTTATCTCTATTTTTTATTGTAGTAATTAGTTTTTTCTTAACTAATACTCATACAATGTTTTTAGCACAAGAAAATATATCAGAAAGTGAGGTATTAATAAGAAAGTATCTATCTTTAGCTCCAATTAAAGCTTGTATTTTATACTTTGTATATGGATTATTTATAGTTTTTTTGTTTAAAGACAAAAAAGAATTATTTAATGACATTGACAAAAACACATATAGCTTTAAGGAAGTATTTTTTACTAAATATTTATCATTTATTTCTGTGGTAACTCTAAACACTTTAATAATTTCTTTATTTAAATTAATGGCTTATTTTGTTAATAGTGATATTTTTTCAAGTTATTCCATAGGTGCATCTAGAGTTATTATGTTTTTCATAATATTTACTTTGGTATCTATTACTGCAGGATCTTTAGGATTTTTATCTATGTTTTTGATAAAAAATAATTTTATAGCAGTGGTATTGCTACCTATGATAGAGTATAGCTTGTTTTTACTTTTTGGATTATTTAACCTTCTAATTAGTAGCTATTTATGGCCTATTCAATGGTTATTAAATAAAATAAGTACATTTCTAGTAGATTATTTTGTGTTTTTTATTGCTTTTGATTGGAGAATAGAACTTCAGAGTTTAGGAATGCAACTTGGAAGTATAGCATTTTTCATGGCTTCTAGTGTTTTGTTAATGCTATTATCTTACAAGGCAATGAAAAGAATAAAAGGAAATATAATAGATAGAGATTATTATTTTCTTTGGATTAAAAAAGTTATATCAGTAATTTTAGCTTTTATAGGAGCCTTTACAGTACTTGTATTTTTAGATTTAGCAGTACTATTAGTTATGCCTCAAGCTTTTGATAAAATCAATTTAGGAATAAACATTTTTATGTTTATTATAGCGATAATTATATATAAAATGCTAGGGATTAAAAATATTGATAATAAATTAGAGAAAAATTAATCAAATTGCAAATGTTAATGGTTACAAAATGAACTTTTGTAAATTTCAAAAAGTGTATTGCTTTTTTCTTTACAGCTTATATAATAGAAATATATTAAACGAAGGCGTTTAATAGAGCAACAGCTCTATTAAGCGTCTTTTTCTTTTTTAGTGAAAACAAATGCAAGAACTTGAATTAAACCATGGTAATTCATCTTTTAGTATTTGAGGATTAAGGAATTATAAAATAAAAATAAATTTAAACTTAAAGAGGGGGACCTTAATATGGGATTTAATGGAGCAGATTCAGTTTTTGTATTAGTTTGTACGGCACTTGTTATGTTAATGACACCAGCTTTAGCACTTTTTTATGGTGGTATGGTTAGAAAGAAAAATGTTGTAAGTACCACTATGCATAGTTACGTAACTATTGCACTTGTATCAATACAATGGATATTAATAGGTTATACATTGGTATTTGGGAATGATATTGGAGGAATTATAGGAGATTTAAAATATGCTTTATTAAATGGTGTAGGGTTTGAACCTAATGCAGATTATGCAGCAACAATACCTCATCAAGGATTTATGTTATTTCAAATGATGTTTGCAATTATAACACCTGCATTAATATCAGGATCTTTTGCTGAAAGAATGAGATTCCCAGCAGTTATACTATTCGTATTAGCATGGACTACTCTAGTTTATGATCCAATAGCTCACTGGGTATGGGGAGTTGGAGGATGGATTAGAAACCTTGGTGCATTAGACTTCGCTGGCGGAAATGTTGTTCATATAAGTTCAGGTATTTCGGCTTTGGTAGTGGCTTTACTTATAGGTAAGAGAAAAAATATAAAAGATATTACTGCACATCATATACCAATGACAATACTTGGAGGAGGACTTCTTTGGTTCGGATGGTTTGGATTTAATGCAGGAAGTGCTTTAGGTTTAAATGATGTAGCTTTAGATGCTTTCATAACTACTAATACTTCAGCAGCAGCTGCTGCATTAGCTTGGATGTTATTTGAATATGCTCATACTAAGAAATTCTCAGCTATTGGTTTCATAAGTGGAGCTGTAGCAGGTCTTGTAGCAATAACACCAGGAGCTGGATTTGTTACACCAATAGCTTCATTAGCTATAGGTGCTATCGGCGGAGCAATTTGTTATGGGGCAGTAACTTTCCTAAAAGAAAAATTCGGTTATGATGATGCATTAGATGCATTTGGATGCCACGGGATAGGTGGTATATGGGGAGGAATAGCAGTAGGACTATTCGGAACAACAGGAATTAATGCAGCTGGAGCAGATGGACTTTTCTACGGTGGTGGAGTTACTCTTTTATCAGCGCAAATTATTAGCATTGCGGCAACCATAGTGTATTCAGCTATAGTAACATTTGCAATAGTAAAAGTTATAGGATTAATTACAGTATTCAGGGCAACAAATATTGAAGAAGATTATGGTTTAGATGTAACTATGCATGGAAAAGATGCTTATGGTGAATTTGGAGTAATAGAAGAAAAAGAAAGCTATAGTGCATAGTTTTTAGGTAAGTTAAAAATATAAGTTTATTTTTATAATATTGTGTGAAAAATTAAGTATAAAACCAATTTTTAATTGGTTTTATACTTTTTTTATTACATAGGAAAGAGTATTCTTCCTATGTAATAAAAAATGCAAGGGGTGCAGGGGAGGTTGTGCTCCCATGCTTCTTAAGGAGGGTGCTCAGACACGTAGTGTCGTCGAAGGGAACCATAGGTTTCCTAGCGAAGTGGCGTAGCCACTTTTTTATGGATTTGTTATAATACTTATATATAAATAGGATAGGAAAGGAATAAAAGACTAATGACTAGAGGAAACGGATTTAATTGTGCTCATTGTCCAGAATACAAAAAAGGAACTTGTAATGGAGATAGGGATTGCATGTGTTACGAATGTCCTAGAAATTTGGGACAGTGTTTATGCGTAAAGTATTGTAGAGAAACAGAATCTATTTTGACTATAGAAGAAGAATTATAAGGAGGACTTTTAAGTATGGAAAAAAAGTTAGAACAAAAACTTGTAGAGTTTAAAGAATATATCAAAACCATGGAAATTACTAAACAGGCTATAGATTTAATTTATTGGGATAAGCTTGTATGTATGCCTAAAAAAGCTGTTGAAGGAAGAGCAGAAGTTATAGGCCTTCTTTCAGAACAATTATTTAATCAACAGACTTCTAAAGAGATGAGAGAGTTTCTAAAGTTTTTTAAAGAAAACTCAGATGGGTTAAGCCAAGTTGATAAAGCAATGATAAAAAGATTAGATAAAGAATATAATGAAACTAAAAAAGTACCAGTAGAAAGGTATAAAGAATTTGTAATACTTACATCTAAATCGGAAGCTGCTTGGGAAGAAGCTAAGGACAAAAATGATTTTAATATTTTTAAGCCTTATTTATCAAAGGTTGTAAACTTTCAAAAAGAGTTTGTAGGCTATTGGGGATATAAAAATCATAAATATAATACCCTTTTAGATAAGTATGAAGAAGGAATAACAGTTGAGGTTCTTGATAAGGTGTTTGGAGATTTAAGAGATGCTTTAGTAGAGCTTCTAAATAAGATAAAGAATAGTAAAATAACTATAAATTCTGATTTATTAAATTCAAGTTATGATAAAGAAAAACAAAAAGAATTAAGTTTATATGCACTTAAGTTAATAGGCTTTGACATGGAAGCAGGTAGGTTAGATGAAAGTACACATCCCTTTACTACTAACTTTACTAATAAAGATGTAAGATTAACGACTCATTATTATGAACATGATTTATTATCTGCTTTGTTTTCTACTATACATGAAGGTGGACATGGGATATATGAGCAAAATATATCTGATGATTTACAAAACACTTGGTTGTCTACTGGAGCATCAATGGGTATCCACGAATCACAATCTAGATTTTATGAAAATATTATAGGAAGAAGTGAGGAGTTTTTAAGACACTTATATCCTAAGATTAAAGAGCTTTTCAAAAGCTTTGATAAAATAGATTTCAATGAATTTTATAAGTTAGTAAATAAAGTTGAACCATCTTTAATTAGAACAGAAGCAGATGAACTTACTTATTCTCTTCATGTAATAATTAGATATGAGATAGAAAAAGCTTTATTTAATGATGAAATAACAGTAGAAGAGTTACCAGAAGTGTGGAAGAAAAAATATAAAGAGTACTTAGGGGTTGAGCCTGATACAGATTCTTTAGGAGTACTTCAAGACATGCATTGGTCAGATGGATCTTTTGGATATTTCCCAAGTTATGCATTAGGTAATTTATATGGGGCTCAAATTTTTAATACCATGAAAAAGGATATTCCTGATGTTTATGATATAATATCTAAAGGAGATATTATATCTATTACAAAATGGCTAAAAGATAATGTTCATAAATATGGTTCATTATATTCTCCTAAAGAATTAATTCTTAAGGTTACAGGAGAAGAATTAAACTCTCAATATTTTATTGATTATTTAGAAGAGAAATATTCAAAGCTTTATAGTATTTAAGTAGAAATTTAGAGCAAAATAATATATATATCTATACATAAGAGGTGAATAATATGAATAGACCTTATTTATCAGTTATGAATGGGGAAGTATGTGAAGATTTTTGCTCTATGAATGAATTAAATAATTTAAGTATGAGAGAAATATATTCTAGTTGTAGTAACTGTATACAATATAAAAATGGTAATTGTATAAAAGGAAACTATGAATTTATTTTAGAAATTAGTAAAAATTGATATAAGTATTTATAATAAAAGCATCAATGTTGTGGTGCTTTTATTTTTTAGGTACTATTTTTGAAGTTATAAACATATATTAATTTCTTAAGGTTTACAATTATAAATTTATAAAATAATATAAATACTTAGGAATTAAGGTAAATTTAATAATAAAAACATTGTTTTGAGTATAAAAAAGTAGTAGAATTAACAAATAAAATGTTAAAATAACAATATGTCTAATTGACAATATTTTAACAACATTTTACGCTTAGAGAAAAATTTAAGGGGGCTTTTATTAATGGGAAGAGTATATAATTTTTCTGCTGGTCCAGCAGTATTACCGGAAGAGGTGCTTAAGGAAGCAGCTGAAGAAATGTTAGACTACAAAGGAACAGGAATGTCTGTTATGGAAATGAGCCATCGTTCCAAAGCTTTTGAGGGCATAATTGGGGATGCCGAAGCTTCGTTAAGAGAACTTATGAATATACCTGATAATTATAAGGTTTTATTTCTTCAAGGTGGGGCATCTCAACAGTTTGCTATGATTCCTATGAATTTAATGAAAAATAAAGTTGCTGACTATATAAATACTGGACAATGGTCTAAAAAAGCTATAGCAGAAGCGAAGATTTATGGAAAGGTTAATGTTTTAGCTTCTTCAGAGGATAAAACTTTTTCTTATATACCAGATTTAAAAGATATAAAAGTATCAGAAGATGCTGATTACGTATATATATGTCACAACAACACTATATATGGAACTAAGTTTAATGAACTTCCTGAAACAGGGGACAAGATATTAATTGCAGATATGTCATCAGATATATTATCTGAACCAGTAGATGTTTCTAAATATGGATTAATATTTGCAGGAGCTCAAAAAAATATTGGTCCTGCAGGGGTTGTGGTTGTTATTATTCGTGAAGATTTAATAACTGAAGATGTATTACCAGGAACTCCTACAATGCTTAAATATAAGATACATGTAGACAACGCTTCATTATATAACACACCACCAGCTTATGGAATATACGTATGTGGTAAGGTGTTTAAGTGGATTCAAAATAAAGGTGGCTTAGAGGCTATGAAGAAAATTAATGAAGAAAAAGCTGCCATATTATATGATTACTTAGATTCAAGTAAGATGTTTAGAGGAACTGTTGTTAAAAAAGATCGTTCTTTAATGAATGTTCCTTTTGTAACTGACTCTGAAGAATTAAATGCTAAATTTATAAAAGAAGCTAAGGAGCTAGGCTTTGAAAATCTAAAAGGGCATAGAAGTGTTGGCGGAATGAGAGCTAGTATATATAATGCTATGCCAATAGAAGGAGTTAAAACCTTAGTAGAATTTATGAAAAAATTTGAAGTAGAAAATAGCTAAAGAGAATTGGGGAGTGAAAAAATGTTTAAGATAAATTGTCTAAATCCTATAGCGGATATTGGATTAAAAATATTTGATGATAAATATACGCAAGTAGAAGCTTTTGGTGATGCTGAAGCTGTGTTAGTAAGAAGTGCAAGCGTCCATGATTTAGAACTGTCAGATAGCTTAGAAGCTATAGCAAGAGCAGGGGCTGGAGTTAATAATATCCCACTTGAAAAATGTGCTGAAAAAGGTATAGTAGTATTTAATACTCCTGGTGCTAATGCTAATGGAGTAAAAGAAATAGTTATAGCTGGGTTACTTTTATCTTCTCGTGACATAGTTGGAGGAGTGAATTGGGTAGAATCAGTAAAAGAAGATCAAGATGTAGCAAAACTTGTAGAAAAAAATAAATCTAAATTTTCTGGAATAGAAATTCAAGGTAAAAAACTAGGTGTAATAGGGCTTGGGGCTATTGGAGTATTAGTAGCTAATGCAGCTAATAGATTAGGTATGGAAGTGTATGGTTATGATCCTTTTATATCGGTTGATGCTGCATGGAACCTTTCTAGAGATATAAGACATAGTAAGTCTTTAGAAGAAATATTCAGAGAATGTGATTTTATAACAGTTCACGTTCCAGCATTAGATTCTACAAAAGGTATGTTTAATAAAGACTCTTTTTCAATAATGAAAGATGGAGTTAAGATATTAAATTTCTCAAGAGATACTTTAGTAAATGATGATGATATGTTAGAAGCATTAAACTCAGGAAAGGTTTATAGATACGTAACAGACTTTCCAAATCCAAAGATTGCAGGAGCAAAGGGAGTTATAGCAATTCCTCATTTAGGAGCATCAACTAATGAATCAGAGGACAACTGTGCAGTTATGGCAGTAAAACAATTAAGAGATTACTTGGAAAATGGTAATATAAAAAATTCTGTTAATTACCCTAATTGTGATATGGGAGTTTGTACTCAGGTTGGACGTATAGCAATAAATCATAAAAATATTCCTAATATGCTAAGTCAATTTACTTCCGTTTTAGCTAATGAAAATATAAATATATCAGACATGATTAATAAGAGTAGAGGTCAATGGGCGTATACTATGTTAGATATAGAAGCACCAGCTACAACGGAATTTGTAGAGAAAATTAAGGAAATTGATGGAGTAGTAAAAGTAAGAATTATTAAATAATTAAGGTTAAGGGGACAAGTTAAGTTGCCCCCTTAAATTTTATATTAGATAAGGAGAGATATTATGGCTACTATAAAACCTTTTAAATGTATAAGACCGGAGAAAAACGTGGTAAGTAAGGTGGCTGCACTTCCTTACGATGTTTATAATAGAGACGAGGCGCTAGAAGAAGTATTAAAAGAACCATTATCCTTTTTAAAAATAGATAGAGCTGAAACGCAGTTTGATAAAGATTTTAATCCTTATGATAAACAAGTATATGAAAAAGCAAGAGATATACTTCAAGAAATGCTTCAAGATGGAACTTTATTAAATGATAATGAAGAAGGATACTATATATATGAGCTTACTATGAATGGACGTTCTCAAACGGGAGTAGTAGGCTGTGCATCTATTGATGATTATTTAAATGATGTTATAAAAAAACATGAAAAAACTAGAGAAGATAAAGAAATAGATAGAATAAATCATGTTGATATATGTAATGCTCAAACTGGTCCTATATTTTTAGCTTATAGATCACAAGAAATAATTAATGAGGTTGTTAATAAGATTAAAACTGAAGAGGTTTTATATAATTTTATAGCACAAGATGGAGTTAAGCATGTAGTTTGGAAGGTAAGTGAGGAAGCTGATGTAAAAGTCATAGCAGAAGCATTTAAAAATATAGATAATATATATATAGCAGATGGACATCATAGAACAGCATCAGCAGTAAAGGTAGGTCTAAAAAGAAGAGAAGAGAATCTGGGTTATACTGGAGATGAGGAATTTAACTTCTTTCTTTCAGTATTATTCCCACATGACCAACTTATGATACTAGATTACAATCGTGTAGTAAAAGACTTAAATGGATATTCCAAGGAAGATTTTTTGTACGAAGTATCAAGGAATTTCAAGGTTGAAGAAGTTGGGTCAGAAGCGTATAAACCAGAAGAAAAAGCAACCTTTGGAATGTATTTAGATAATACGTGGTACAAGCTAACTTTAGATGAGGAGTTACTTTCAGATGATCCAGTACAAGGATTAGATGTTGCTATATTAGAAAATAATTTATTAAGTCCTATACTTAATATAAAAGATATAAGAACAGACAAAAGAATAGATTTTGTTGGTGGAATAAGAGGGCTAAAAGAACTAGAGAAAAGAGTAGATAGCGGAGAAATGAAAGTAGCATTTTCTATGCATCCTACATCAATAACAGAATTATTTGATGTATCTGATGCAAATGAATTGATGCCACCTAAATCAACATGGTTTGAGCCAAAACTTAGAAGTGGAATATTCATACATGAACTATAGTATGTCCATCTATAGAAAAATAGCAACTAATAAATATATATAAATTACGCAATAAAAATTGTAAGAAAAAAAAGATAGCATGAAATCAAGAAAAAACATAACAGTTAAGTTAGCTGATAGTCTTGATTTTATGCTTTTTTGTAGAATTTTAATTGTATATTTATACGGGGTAATTTAGTGTTTTATTGACTGGTATTTACAAAGTTGCCTCGCAAATTTCTTTGATTTTTCTATTCATCAACTCAAACCCGGCTTTTGTATCATCAAGAGAGTTCTTTAAAAGAGGTACTAATATACCACCAAACTTTTCACGTTGAATAAATGTTGTGGT
>Ga0206116_1001695_pt1 | contig 10894 bp, 10 predicted proteins | sample 3A1Ametagenome_FD_178000 | JGI IMG/M metagenome (GOLD analysis project Ga0206116, IMG submission 178000) | Enriched microbial communities from leaf-cutter ant dump, University of Wisconsin, Madison, United States - 3A1A | ecosystem: Environmental > Terrestrial > Nest > Insects nest > Nest dump...
GGAGAACCCGATCGTCATCTTCCTGCTGCTGAACCTGATCCTGCTGGTGCTCGGCTGCTTCATGGACATGGCGCCGCTGATCATCATCACCACGCCGATCTTCCTGCCCGTGGTCACCGCCTTCGGCATGGATCCCGTTCAGTTCGGCGCCATCCTGATCCTCAACCTCGGCGTCGGCCTCTGCACGCCGCCGGTGGGCTCGGTGCTGTTCGTCACCTGCGCCATCGCCCGGATTCCCATTCTGCAGGCCGTCCGCACCATCTGGCCGTTCTATTTGGCGGCCTTCGTGGTGCTGATGATCGTGACCTACATTCCGGCGGTCTCGCTCTGGCTGCCGCGCCTGTTTCACTAGGCGCAGCAAATCGACGCGGCCCGTTTCGGACGGGCCGCCGTCTCGTCTTGCTCATGTCGGTCGTAGGCAGAGGCCGTCAGATCACCCAGGTGAAAGCGGAGTAATCGCGCTCGGTGAGCATCTGGTCCATGTTGCGGGCCGGGTTGGCCGGCGCATCGCCCAGGATGATGCGGGCCGGCGTGCCGACCGCCGTCGAGTGAGCGGGCACGGTGGTCGTCACCAGCGAGCCGGCGGCGATCTTGGAATAGGCGCCGATCTCGACGGGGCCGAAGATCTGCGCACCGGCGCCGATCATCACGCCGGTGCGGATCGTCGGATGACGCTTGCCGGTGTGCGTACCAGTTCCGCCGAGCGTCACATCCTGCAGGATGGATACTTCGTCCTCGATTTCGGCGGTCTCGCCGATCACCACGCCGGTCGCATGGTCGATGAAGATACCCTGCCCGATGGTCGCGCCGGGGTGGATGTCAGTCTGAAACACCGAAGACGACCGACTTTGCAATATCAACGCCATGTCGCGGCGGCCGGCCTGCCACAAGTGATGGGCGACGCGATGCGTCTGAATGGCCGAGAACCCCTTGAAGAACAGGAAGGGCTCGATCAGCCGGCCAGATGCCGGGTCGCGCTCGACCACCGCCTTGAGATCGGCATGCACGCCATCGAGAATGGTCGGCTCGGCATCGATCACTTTCAGGATGGTCCGCGCGATCATCTCTGACGAAAGCTCGTCACCGGCCAGCCGCTGGCCGAGCCGGCTTGCCAGCGCCGTGGCGAGATCGGGTTGCTCGAGAATGGTGGAAACGAGGAGCGTGGTCAGCGTCGGCTCGCGCGCCATGGCGGCTTCCGCTTCCCCCTTGAGACGATGCCAATAGAGGTCGATAGCCGCTGACCGGCCGGTCGCAACCTCGCCCGTCCAGAGTCTCGGCGCCCTGTCCATGGATTTCACTCGCACGCGATAACTTGATCGTCTCGGGGAATTTTATACGAAAGTCGCAACGACGCCAAAGCATGGGACTATCGTCTCGATGGCAATCTTTGGAATTTTGTTGCGATAGAGTCGATCTTTTTGGGAAATGGTTGCCGACAAGGGCTCATTCCGGAGACAATGATACCCTAGGCGACCCAAACGGCTGAAAGTGCCGACGCTGTCGACGAAACGTCTCGACGAGGTAGCGACGACAGGCGGCGATGGCGGCAATCGATGTCGCGCCGGGGTGGCCGACCAGCCAGTAGGTCCGGGAAAAGCTCACATCCGGCAGCACGCGGACGAGCCCCGCCGTCTCGAGGGTCATGAAGTCGTGCAGCACGCCGATGCCGGCGCCGGCACGGATAGCCTCGAACTGGCTTGTCGCACCGGCGCAGCGATAGAGACGCTTCGAATAGACCTGCAAGGTTGCGGCATAATCGAGTGCCGATGAGAAGGTATAGTCGTCGATGCCGGTGACGAGGCGGTGTCCGGCAAGGTCGTCGAGGCTCGCCGGCAGGCCGTGGCCCGTGAGATAGCTCTCGGACGCATAGACGCCGAGCGAGTAATCGACGAGCCGCGTTGCAACGAGGCGGCCCGTCGTCGGCCGCGACAGCTCGACGACAAGATCGGCCTCGCGCCGCGACACCGAGAACTTCACCGGCAACGGAACCAGCTCGACGGTGATCCCCGGATGCTGCGCGGCAAACAGTCCCAGTTCGCGGGCGAGAAAGCTGTTGCCGAGACCATCGGGCGCACCGACACGGACCGTACCGGCGATTTCGGTTTCACCCGATGATACTGCCGCGAGCGCCGCCCGCGTTTCGATCTCGATGCGCTCTGCCAGCGGTATCAGCCGCTCGCCGGCCTCGGTCAGCACGCATCCCGTCGGCCGCCTTTCGAACAGCGCGGAACCGAGTTCGGCTTCCAGCGCGTCGAGACGACGGGCCACGGTGGTGTGGTTGACGCCGAGGCGCCGCGCCCCGGCGGAGAGCTGTCCGCCGCGCGCAACGGCCAGAAATACGCGGAAATGATCCCAGTCCATGTCTTCACATTATTGCACAATGGTTTTCCGAGCCAGCATATTGCTGCGCAACGGCCACTTGGTGTTTCATCGCCTCAAGCGGGCAGCACATGCAAGCTCAACCAGAGGGAAATAAGGAAAATGACGACAACCATCGGCCACTTCATCGACGGCAGTCACGTCTCTCCCGGTTCGGGCCGCTCGACCCCGGTGTTCAATCCCGCCACCGGGGCGGAAACCGGACGCGTCGCCATGGCGAGCGAGGCGGAGGTGCGCGTTGCCGTCGAGGCCGCCAAGGCGGCCCAGCCGCGTTGGGCGGCCACCACGCCACTGCGTCGCGCCCGCATCCTCAACCGTTTCCTCGGCATCATGGAGCAACGGGCCGGCGAGCTCGCCGCCGTCATCACCGCCGAGCACGGCAAGGTGCTGAGCGACGCACGCGGCGAGATCCAGCGCGGCATCGAGGTCGTCGAGTTCGCCATCGCCGCTCCGGAACTCCTGAAGGGCGAGTTTTCCGAAAACGTCGGCACCGGCGTCGACAGTCACTCGCTGCGCCAGCCGCTCGGCGTCGTCGCCGGCATCACGCCGTTCAACTTCCCGGCCATGGTGCCAATGTGGATGTTCCCTGTGGCGCTCGCCTGCGGCAATGCCTTCATTCTGAAGCCGTCTGAGCGTTGCCCGAGCGCCTCGCTGCTGATCGCCGACTGGCTGACCGAGGCGGGCCTTCCCAAGGGCGTCTTCCAGGTGGTGCATGGCGACAAGGTCGCCGTCGACGCCCTGCTCCACGATCGCGACATCGCCGCCGTCAGCTTCGTCGGCTCGACGCCGGTTGCCCGCTACATCTACGAGACGGCAACGAAGAACGGCAAACGCTGTCAGGCGCTCGGCGGCGCCAAGAACCACATGGTGATCATGCCCGACGCCGACCTCGACCAGGCCGCCGATGCGCTGATGGGCGCCGCCTACGGCTCGGCCGGCGAGCGCTGCATGGCCATTTCCATCGCCCTGCCGGTTGGCAAGGCCACGGCGGACGCTCTCGTGGACAAGCTCGCCGAACGGGCAAAGAAGCTCGTCATCGGTGCCGGTACCGACAAGGCCTCGGAAATGGGCCCGCTGGTGTCCAGGCCGCACCTTGAAAAGGTGCGCGGTTATGTCGACAGCGGCGTCGAAGAAGGGGCCACCTTGGTGCTCGATGGTCGCGGCTTCGTCAGCCCTGGCGGCGAGAACGGCTACTTCATCGGCGCCACGCTGTTCGACAACGTGACGACCGAGATGAAGATCTACCGCGAGGAGATCTTCGGGCCGGTGCTCGGCATCGTCCGCGTGGACGACTTCGACGCCGCGGTGCGGCTGATCAACGAGCATGAGTTCGGCAACGGCGCCGCCATCTTCACCCGCGACGGCGACAGCGCCCGCGAGTTCACCACTCGCATCCAGGCCGGCATGGTGGGCGTCAACGTGCCGATTCCCGTTCCGATGGCCTTCCACTCCTTCGGCGGCTGGAAGGCCTCGCTGTTCGGCGATCATCATATGCATGGTTCGGAGGGCGTGCGCTTCTACACCCGCCTCAAGACCGTGACGAGCCGCTGGCCGACCGGCATTCGCGCCGGCGCCGACTTCATCATGCCGACGATGGAGTGATCAGAACGGGCTGGACGGGGTGGCGGCAAGCCGCCCTGCCCGCCCCGGCAAGCAGGACAGGAAGTTGGCGAACACTCGATAGCCGCCTTCCGTGAGCACGCTTTCCGGATGGAACTGCACGCCGAACGTCAGGTGTTCGGCATGCTCGATGGCCATGACATCGCCGCCTTCGCTCCGCGCCGTGACGCGAAGCGGCGTGCCCGCCGGCACCTCGACGGCCAGCGAATGATAGCGCCCGACCAGAAGCGGATCGGGCAGCCCTGAAAACAGGCCGGCTCGGTCGTGGGTGATTGGAGATGATCGCCCGTGCATCGGCTCGCGGGCTCGAACGGTCCTGCCGCCGAATGCCTCTCCGATGCACTGATGTCCAAGGCAGATACCGAGGATCGGCAGGAAACCGGAGAGCATGCGCACCGCATCGGTCGAAATGCCCGCCTCGCCGGGGCCGCACGGGCCGGGGCTGATCACCAAAGCCTCCGCGCCAAGCCTCACGAGGTCGGCCACCGCGAGCGCGTCGTTGCGCAGCACGATCACCTCTTCGCCCAGCTCGACCAGATAGCGGGCGACATTGCCGACGAAGCTGTCGTAGTTGTCGAGAACGACGATCACGTCGGCCTCCCGAACGCGTCGATCAGCCGCGCCGCCTTCAGCTCGGCCTCCTCGAACTCGGCTGCCGGATCGGACAGCAGCGTGATGCCGCAACCGGCGCCGAGCGACGCTCGCCCTTTGGCAAAGGTCGCCGTGCGGATAGCGATGTTGAAATCGGCCGAACCGTCGAAACCGAAATAGCCGATCGCTCCGCAGTAGACGTCTCGCGGCACCCGCTCCAGCTCGGCGATGATCTCCATGGCTCGGATCTTTGGCGCGCCGGTGATCGATCCACCGGGAAAGACGGCCGCAAGCGCGTCCACCGCCGTGCCGCCGTCCCTAAGCTCTCCCGCCACGACGGACACGAGGTGATGCAGCGAGGCGTAAGTTTCGATGCCGCAAAGACTGGGCACCTTCACCGTATGCGGCTTGCAGACGGCGGAGAGATCGGAGCGAAGGAGATCCACGATCATCACGTTTTCCGCCCGATCCTTCTCCGAAGCCGCGAGCGCCGTCGCGCGAGCGGCATCCTCTTTCGGATCGGCCGAACGCGGCGCCGTACCCTTGATCGGCCGCGCCTCGACGCGACGATCTCGAACCTCGATCAGCCGCTCCGGCGACGACGACGCGATCTGCGTGTCGCCGTGATCGAGAAAAGCCGCGAAGGGAGCGGGATTGGTCGCACGCAGCCTTCGATAGTAGCCCCATGCGTCGAAACCGGTCGGCACATCCACCTCGATGCGACGGGCGATGTTGGCCTGGAAAATGTCCCCGGCAAGAATGTAGTCGCGCGTCTGCGCGACGGCCGTCTCATAACCGTCTCGATCGAGACTTGCCTCGAACCTAATACCGTCGAGGCCGGCGAAGGGAGGCTCGACCGGCGACGCCCTCTCGATGACGGCCAGGAACTGCTCGGCCCGCTCGCGCGCCCTTGCCTCGCGCCTGTTCGGCTCCAGCTCCGGCCAGCCGGTCGAGATGAGAAAGGCGCGGCCGGCTTTAAGATCGCAGGCAACGACCACGTCATAAAAATGCATCTCCAGTTCGGCGATCCCGTCGGACGCCCCCGGGGCCGACGGCAGGCGTTCGAGCAGACGGCCGAACTCGTAGGCGACATGGCCGATGGCGCCGCCTTGGAACGGCGGCAACCCGACCACCGGATCCAAGCGATAGATCGCCAGACGACGGTCGAGCTCGTCCAGCGCTCGGCGACCCGGAGACCGGACATCATCCGGCCCAGCCAGGATTTCTTGGTCATTCCAGAACGTTCGGCCATCGGTCACACGCAGCGTGCCGAAGGGATCGGCAGCGAGAAAGGCGTGACGGCCGATTGTTCCGCCGGCGAGCGCGCTGTCGAGAAAGGCAAAGCACCGCAGCGGGCGGAGCCGCCCGGCAAAGATAATCGGATCGGGACAGTCGAGAGCGGTAACGATCATCTGGCCTGCGCGCATGACGGCGGAATTCCTAGGCCATAACGCTTATCACAAGCAACTGACCCCGTTTGTGATTTGCATGCCCGATCAAACCTCACGTCGCGACGTCGTCGCGACCTTGGATATCACGCAGCTACCACGCTGCACCGTCGCCCACCGACGGGCGTCGTTGTAACGCGACGGCGCAATGCTGAACACGATCGCGTGCGCGGCGCCCTTCGTAAACGATCCGACCTTGTACATCCGGATCGCGCTGCCTATGCTTTGCGATGCCGCCTTTCATGGCGGAGAACGTTCTCGGGGCGGGGTGAAAATCCCCACCGGCGGTAATCGCGCGACAGCGCGTCAGCCCGCGAGCGCCCGCTTCCTTTAGGTGGCGGGGTCAGCAGACCCGGTGTGATTCCGGGGCCGACGGTATAGTCCGGATGGTAGAGAACGGCTGACGCCACACGTGCGCCTTCCCGTCGGGAGGTGCGCGCGTTTGCGTTTGCTTGCGCCCCCAGTGCGTTCGGTCGACGGATCGAGGATCGCATGGGCGCATCGAGTTCAGCCATTTCCCTGCCTTTCGGCATCATCGCCGACGCCTTTGCGCGCGCCATTGCCGCCGCAACGGACTACGCCGGCGCCACCTCTCCCAACCCGCCAGTCGGCTGCGCCATCCTCGACGCCGCCGGCACCTTTCTCGCCGTCGAGGCGCACCGCAAGGCCGGCGAGGCCCACGCCGAGGCGCGCGCCATCGCCGCCTGCCGGGCTGCGGGTACGATCGAACGCATCCATACGATCGTCGTCACGCTGGAGCCGTGCAACCACCACGGCCGGACGCCCCCATGTGCCGAGGCGATCCTGTCGACGCCGGCGCGCGAGGTCTGGATCGCCGAAACCGATCCCAATCCGCGCGTGGATGGCGGCGGCGCCGCTCGCCTCGCAGCGGCCGGTCTTTCGGTCCACCTCCTCGCCGAGCTGGACCATCCCGATGCCGCGCGCCTCTCGGCCATGGCAGAGCGCCTCATCGCCCCCTTCGCCACGTGGGCAACGACGGGCCGGCCGTTCGTCACCGTCAAGCAGGCGCTCGACGAGACGGGGGCGATGGTCCCGCCGCTCGGCCGCAAGACCTTCACCTCCGAAGCGTCGCTGACGCTTGCCCACCGCATGCGCCGTCGCGCCGACGCCATCCTGACCGGCAGCGGAACCATATTGGCCGACCGTCCGGAGTTCACCGTCCGTCGCGTGCCCGACCATCCGGGCAAGAGCCGCATCCTCGCCATTCTCGACCGTGGCGGGCGCGTGCCGGCCGACTATCTCACCGAGGCCGCCCGCCGCGGCCTGCGCCCCTTGCTGTTCGCCGACCTCGACGAGGCGCTGGTCCGTCTCGGCGCCGAAGGCGTCCATGAGGTGCTGGTCGAGGCGGGTCCGACGCTGACCGCCGCCATCCTCTCCGCCGGCATCTGGGACGAGCACGTCGCCATCCGGACGATCGGGGCCGGCATGCCTGATCACATCACCATTTCCCGCAACCACAACAAGAAAGGCTGAACTCCATGTTTTCCGGCATCATTGCCCGGACCGTCGCCGTCCGCACGGCCAACGCGACCGGTGGGTCGCTGGTCGTCACCATTCCCACCGGCTGGTCCGACCTCGAACTCGGCGAAAGCATCGCCGTCAACGGCGTCTGTCTCACCGTCACTGAAATGGATGAGGCCGGCACTGCGCGATTCTTCCTGTCGCCCGAGACGCTGTCCCGTTCCAACCTTGGTCGCCTTGCGACCGGTTCGGTGGTCAATCTCGAGCGCTCCGTGGCACTCGCCGACCGGCTGTCCGGCCACATGGTCCAGGGCCACGTCGACGGCAAGGCGACGCTGGTCTCGGTCACACCCGACAGCGATGCCCGGCGGCTCGAGTTCGACCTTCCGTCGGAGCTTGCACGCTACTGCGTCGAGAAGGGCTCGATCTCGCTCAACGGCATTAGCCTGACCATCAACAGCATCGAGACGGCGGACAACGGCGCCCGTGTCGGCATCACCATCATTCCCCACACCTGGGACAACACCAACCTGTCGGCCGCCGCCCTCGGCGACGAGATCAATGTCGAGGTCGACGTCATCGCCAAATATGTGGAGGCTCTATGCAAGCCCTATCTCGCGCGCTGAACCGGCTGAAAGCCGGCGGCATGGTTCTGCTCGTCGATGACGAGGATCGGGAGAACGAGGGCGACCTCGTAATCGCCGCCGAGTTCGCCACGCCCGAAGCCATCGCCTTCATGGCCAAGAAAGCCTGCGGCCTGATCTGTCTGGCGCTGACCGGTCAGCAGATCGACCGGCTCGGCCTCAATCCGATGGTGGCGATGAATCGTGCCCGCCGGTCCACCGCCTTCACCGTTTCCATCGAGGCGCGCGACGGCATCACCACCGGCATATCGGCCTACGATCGGGCACATACCATCGCCGTGGCCGCCGATCCGGCGGTGGCGCCGGGCGCCATCGTCTCGCCCGGCCACGTCTTTCCGCTCCGGGCGGCCGATGGTGGCGTGCTTGCCCGCAACGGCCACACCGAAGGCGCGGTCGATCTCGTTCGTCTCGCCGGGCTCCAGCCCGCCGCCGTCATCTGCGAGGTGATGGGTGAGAGCGGGCACATGGCCCGCCGGCCTGAACTGGACCGGTTCGCCAGGGAGCACGACATCCCCGTGCTGACCATCGCCGAGCTCGTCGAACATCGCTGGGCGACGGAGCGACTGGTCGAGGAGGTGGCGAGCGCCGATCTTCCGACGGCCTACGCCGATGGCGTGTTGCGGGTGCATGCCTTCCGCAGCATGGTCGACGGCGAAGAGCATCTCGCCATCGTCCGCCGTCCGCTGGGAAAGACGCCACTGGTGCGCGTTCACTCCGAATGCCTGACCGGCGACGCGCTCGGTTCGCTTCGCTGCGACTGCGGCCCCCAGCTCCATGAGGCGCAGCGGTTGGTCTCCGAGGATCCCGAGGGCGGCGTGGTGATCTACCTGCGCGGCCAGGAGGGGCGCGGCATCGGCCTTGCCAACAAGATCCGCGCCTATGCGCTGCAGGACGGCGGCCTCGATACGCTCGACGCCAACACCGCCCTCGGCCTGCCGGCCGACGCCCGCCATTATGGTATCGCCGCCCAGATCCTGAAGGCGCTCGGCGTCGAAAGGCTCCGGCTTCTCTCCAACAATCCCGCCAAGGCCGATGCGCTTGCCAGCTATGGCCTCGACGTCGCCGGGCGTGTGCCGCTCGTCATTCCGCCCAACCCATTCAACCGTCGCTATCTCGCCACCAAGGGCGAACGCTTCGGCCACAGCCTCTGCCAGCATGATTCCTGAGGACACAATGACAGCTTCCCCCACCCCGCCACGTCTTGCCGTCGTCGTCAGCCAGTTCAACCCGGAGGTGACCGGCGGCCTGCTTGCCGGCACGCGCCACGAGCTCGGCGAGCGCGGCATCCCGCTGCTCGACGCCGACATTTTCTCCGCTCCCGGCGCCTTCGAGATACCGCTTCTCGCCCAGACGCTGGCCCGAAGCGGTCGCTACGCCGGCGTGGTCTGCCTGGGCTGCGTCATCAAGGGCGATACGGCGCATTTCGAGTTCATCAGCCTCGGCGCCGCCACCGGGCTGATGCAGGCGACGCTGGCCACAGGCGTGCCGATCACCTTCGGCATTCTCACCACCTACACCGACGAACAGGCGCTCGTCCGCAGCCGGGATGACGCCGCCAACAAGGGCCGGGAGGCAGCCGCCGCCTGCGTCGAGGCATTGGCGACGCTCGAGAAAATCAAGGCTGCCTGACAGTCCAGAAACGAAAGCGGCGGCCCAACCGGACCGCCGCCTTCGTCATTGCCATGCGGCAGGTCTCAGTCGAGACCGAGCTTGCCGCGCAGGGTCGACAGATCCTCGGCCAGCGTGTTGACCGCCGCCGCCAGGACCTTGCGGTCGTCCTCGGTCAGCTTGTCGTAGGTGACGTAGCCCTCGCCGTCCTTGTACTTGAGAAGTGTCGTGTCGACCGTGTCGAAGTTGGCGTCCACCGTCTTCAGGAAGTCGGCCTCCTTCTCCGCGATCAGCGGCCGCACCAGCTCGACGATCTTGCGGGCACCGTCGAAATTGCCACGGAAGTCCCAGAGGTCGGTGTGGCTGTAGCGATCTTCCTCGCCGGAAATCTTGGTGGCCGCCACCTCTTCCATCAGCACGGCTGCGCCGCCGACCACCTTCTCGGGCGGGAAGGTCAGCGAGGCGATGCGCCCTTCGAGTTCCTTGACGTCGGCGAGCAGCTTGTCGGCCACCGGTGCGAGACCCTCGGTGGAGTTCTTCTCCCACAGGCCGTATTCGATGCGATGGAAGCCGGGGAACTCAGGATCGGCCTCGGCCTTCTCGTAGTCGTCGGCACGCGAGTCGATGGAAACGTCGAGATCGGAGAACAGCTCGGCGATCGGCTCGATCGCCTCATAGGACAGACGCGTCGGCGCGAACAGCGCCTTGGCCTTGTCGACCTCGCCGGCCTTCACGGCAGCGGTGAAGGCCGTGGTGTCCTCCACGAGCTTGGCCACCTTTTCCGTGACGTAGATCTTGTACTCGGCGATCGGCTCGACGAGATCGAGGCTGGCTTCCTGGGCAAAGGCGCCAGTCGAAAGAATGAGCGTCAGCATCGAAGCGCCGACAAGGCCGGAAATACGCATGTTTCGGTCTCCCTTCGTGAAATGGATGCGGGATCAGGCGCCGCGCGCGGCGGCGATCAGCGAGCTGCCGACGTAATCGGAAGCGTCGAGAATTCCGGGAAGCGTGAAGAAGAAGCCGCCACCGACCGGCTTGATGTATTCTTCGAGCGGTTCGCCGTTGAGCTTCCGCTGGACCGCGACGAAGCCCTTCTGAAGATCCGCCTGATAGCAGATGAAC
>Ga0206116_1001699_pt1 | contig 10879 bp, 6 predicted proteins | sample 3A1Ametagenome_FD_178000 | JGI IMG/M metagenome (GOLD analysis project Ga0206116, IMG submission 178000) | Enriched microbial communities from leaf-cutter ant dump, University of Wisconsin, Madison, United States - 3A1A | ecosystem: Environmental > Terrestrial > Nest > Insects nest > Nest dump...
TCACTGGTCGAGGTTCGGGCAACGTACGCCGATGTTCAGCTGCCGATGGAGTTCTGACCTTGATTTCAGTCAAAACTATACGAAACTTACTTGGGCTTCGGTGTTGTTACCGATGGACCCTTCTGCCTTTATAGAGGTGTGGCTGAGCTTTGTCGTAAGTACTCAACCGGGGACTACGTGAAACTGCGAAGGTTTTACTGCTATGCGTTTTTTGCAGAGCACCGGCTACGCCACCAGCGGGTCCTTTTCCCTTCACTTCCCGGCAACTTGCTGCTGCTAAAGCAGGAATCCTGGAAACTCCGAATTCGAAGGCGTCTTTTTGCCGGTCTTTGTGGCTGGTGAGCGGCGGTATTTCTCACAAAGGAACGAACAGTATTCGTCAGAATATTAATCGGTTTATCTACACGATACCGATCACGCTCTTTCCATTGCGAGGCGCCGCAGTTCAAAGTCCACCACAGAAAGCAAGTTTAATCCGTCAGAAGCTGGAATTCCAGCCTCCTTTCGGTCCGACGTGTTCCAGGTTGGGCAAGCGTCGGTGGTTTCTACACGAGACAGGAGCGACTGTACTGCCGAGTTTGCCAACGCATCGCCACTGAAATCGCTGGAATTATCAAGCGACCTCCGTGACATTCGTTAAGCCTAAGGTCGAATACGAATTGAGAGGCATAAGCACGAGGACATATACAGTTGAGAGTGAGTTGCAGTGTCGACGCTGCCGGTCGGATCATTCGGTTGGGCGCGACGCTGGCGGAGTGCGCGAGAATGGGCCTTTCGATCGAGACGATGAAGCCGGGTGACAGCGCCCGCGTCACTGGCCTGGTGGCCGGCGACCGTGGCTACCGGCAGCGCCTGCTCGCCATGGGGCTTACCCCTGGCGCGGTGCTGGAAGTTCGGCGCAAGGCGCCGCTCGGCGATCCGGTCGAAATCTCTGTTCGCAATTTCACGCTGACCCTTCGCAAATCCGAAGCGGCCATCCTGGAGCTGGAGGCCGTATGATGTTCGCGGAAAAGCCTCTTGTCGTCGCCGTCGTCGGTAATCCCAACTGCGGCAAGTCCACCTTGTTCAATGCCTTGACCGGAGCGACGCAAAAGGTCGGCAACTGGCCGGGCGTTACGGTCGAGAAGCGGGTCGGCCGCTTTCTGCTCGAAGATCAACCGGTGGATGTGGTCGACCTGCCGGGCGTCTACCTGATCGGCAGTGCCGACGCAGGTTCGCAGGATGAGCGCGTCGCGCGCGACTTCGTCATGTCCGGCGAGGCCGATCTCGTTCTCAATATCGTCGACGCCTCCAACCTCGAGCGCAATCTCTACCTGACCACCCAGCTCATCGAGCTCGGCGTGCCCATGCTGGTCGTCCTCAACATGATGGACATGGCCAAGGCGGATGGCGTGGAGATCGACATCGACGAGCTGTCGAAGCGGCTCGGTTGCCCGGTGGTCCCGACGATCGCGACGCGCGGCCTTGGCCGTCACGCACACGCCCATCACCATGGTCACTATCATCATGGACGTCGCGACGCCCTCAAGGCGGCCATCGTCGAGGCCGCACGCGCCGGTGCAAGACCGGTCGCTCGCCCCGAACAGGACCCGGCGATCGTCGCAGCCGTCTCGAAGCTCGCTCCGCTCGTCGCCGATGCCGCCCGTGCCGCCAAGGCGGACCCCGCCTGGGTAGCGCTGAAGCTGATCGAGGGCGATACCCTCGCAGAGACCATAGCCGGGCCGAGCCTGGCCGCCGATGTCGCCAACGCGCGCGCCGCCATCGAGGCGGCGACCGGAGAGGATGCCGACATCGTCATCGCCGACGGTCGTTATCGCTTCATCGGCGAGTTGATGTCCGGCGTCTTCCGGCGGACGCAGCGGCTGTCCGCTTCGATGTCGCAGATGATCGACCGCATCGTCCTCAATCGCGTGCTGGGCGTCCCGATCTTCCTGTTCGCCATGTATCTGATGTTCCTGTTCACCATCTCGGTGGGCGGGGCCTTCATCGACTTCTTCGATCAGGCTTTCGGCGCCGTCTTCGTCGATGGCTTCGGCGAGCTGCTTGCCGCCCTCGGTACGCCTCCCATCGTCGAGGCGGCTCTGGTCGGCTTCGGTTCGGGCATCCAGACGGTGTCGACGTTCGTGCCGATCATCGCCTGCCTGTTCCTGTTCCTGTCCTTCCTCGAGGACTCCGGCTACATGGCCCGCGCCGCCTTCGTCATGGACCGCGCCATGCGGGCCATCGGCCTGCCGGGCAAATCCTTCGTGCCGCTGATCGTCGGCTTCGGCTGCAACGTGCCGGCCATCATGGCGACGCGAACCCTTGAGAGCCGGCGCGATCGCATCATGACGTCGCTGATGGCGCCCTTCATGTCCTGCGGTGCCCGTCTGCCGGTGTTCGCGCTGTTCGCGGCCGCCTTCTTCCCGGTGAGCGGCCAGAACATTGTGTTCGGTCTCTACATCGTCGGTCTCGCCTTCGCGGTGCTGACCGGCCTCGTCCTGAAGTCGACGCTGCTCGACGGCGAGCCGACCCGCTTCGTCATGGAGCTGCCGCCCTACCACATCCCGACCATTCGCTCCGTCGCCGTTCAGGCATGGCAGCGCCTGCGCGAGTTCATCCTCCGCGCCGGTCAGGTGATCGTTCCCATCGTCATGGTTCTGTCTTTCCTGTCTGCGATCGGCACCGATGGCAGCGTGAACCGTGACAACACCCGCAGCAGCGTGCTGGCGGTCGTCAGCCAGGAACTGGTGCCTGTGTTCGAGCCGATGGGCGTGACCCGCGACAACTGGCCGGCCGCCGTCGGCCTGTTCACCGGCATCTTCGCCAAGGAGGCGGTGATCGGCACGCTCAACGCCCTCTACGAGCAAGTCGGCACGGAAGGTGCGGCGCCCGCCGCGGCCGAAGGCGCCGCGCCCCCCCAGGAAGAGGTCGGTCTCGGCGGCAAGCTTCTCGGCGCGCTCGCGACCATCCCCCAGAACCTCGGGGCGCTTGGTGGCAGTCTCGTCGATCCGCTCGGGATCAACGTCGGCTATGTCGATGACAGTGCCGCCGCTGCCGAGGAGCTGGAGGTCGACGGCTCGGTGTTCGGCGCCATGCAGTCGCATTTCGGCGGAACCTCCGCGGCCTTCGCCTACATGCTGCTGATCCTGCTCTATACGCCCTGCGTTGCGGCGCTCGGCGCCATGCGTCACGAGATCGGTGGCAAGTGGACGGCCTTCGCGACCGTCTGGACGACCGCCGTCGGCTATCTCGCCGCCGTGTCGTTCTACCAGGCGGCAACGTTTGCCGCCCATCCCGCCAGCTCCACCCGTTGGCTGCTGACGGCCGCCGTCATCTTCGTGGCCGGCGTTGCCGCCATGTGGATGGCCGGCCGGGCGCGGGGGCGTTCGCTCGCCGCACAGGCGGCGGAGTGACGCTCATGATGACGCCCTCCACCGTCCGCGACTATCTGAAGGAGCGGGGCAACGCGTCCCTCTCCGACGTCGCTTTACACTTCGATGCCGGCGAGGATTCCGTTCGCGCCGTGCTGGATCTCTGGGTCGCCAAGGGCAAGATACGTCCGCTGGCGGCCGGCGCTTCCTGTTCGAGGGCGGGCTCCTGCGGCTGTTCGTGCAAAGCCGAGGAGATCTACGAGTGGGTCGGAGACCTGCGGTTGGCCGGCTGATCCCGCTTCCAACGAGTTGAATTTGCGCCCAACGAAAAACCCCGGTCCCGCGATGCGGAACCGGGGTTTGTCTCTTCAAAGCTCAAACCTGTCAGATGGCGGCCTTGATCCAGGCGGCGAGGTCGCTCTTCGGAGCGGCCCCCACCTTCATGGCGGCGGGCTCGCCATCCTTGAAGATGATCAGCGTCGGAATGGAGCGGACGCCATACTTCATCGCCGTATTGCCGTTCTCGTCGACATTGAGCTTGGCGATGGTGATCTTGCCGTCGAGCTCGCCGGCGATCTCGTCGAGCGCCGGAGCGATCATGCGGCAGGGGCCGCACCACTCGGCCCAGAAATCGACGAGGACGGGCGTCGACGAGGCAAGCACGTCGGTGGGAAACGACTGGTCGGTGACTTTCTTGGTCGACATGGTGGACCTCGTAAGATGGACGACGCGGCGCCGACTCATCGTCGGGCCGCGCCTGTTGCCAGAAAGCTAAGGAGCCGACCCTTCAGCGTCAAGCGCGGCTGAAGCATCGGCGGCGGGTGCCGCCAGCCTCGTTCGAAATCGGTTCCTGATAAAACAAAGCCTTAGATCGCCCCCTCCAACGGATTCTTGCTTCAGGGCTAATCGTCGATTTCGCTTTTGTGATCGATTGGCTCTACGCCGGCGTCCACACCTTCCAGATAGGCGGCAAGCGTTGCGTCCAATACGGCCTCCGCCACCTCGTCGAACCGCGCCGTCGCCGTCCAGAGAACCGCCGCCCGAACCGGCCGGTCGGGCCAGAGGCGACTCAGCACGGCACGATAGAGGGCAAGCTGGAGGACGTATCTCTCCGGCACCGCACGCGGCGGGTGCGCTGCCGTCTTGTAGTCGACAATGGTCACGGCTCCCGGTTCGACCAGCAGTCGGTCGACGTTGCCGCTGATGGAAATCGACTGCCCGCGGGCGGTGGTCACGCTTCCGACGATCGCCGCTTCGGCTCTGGCGGCCGGAGAGAACAGCAGCATGAGGTCCGGCCTAGCCATCAGGGCCACGATGCTCTCGACCAGCGCACCCCGGTCGCCGTCCGAAAGGTCCGGTAGCAGGCGGGCGAGATAGTTGTCGGCCGCGGTCGCGCGGGCTGCCGGCTCGATGTCGGGCAGAAGTTCGAACAGGCGATGCAGCAGGGTCCCACGGGCTGCGGCCGCCGGATCGAAAGTCGTTCCCAGTCCGCCGTTGCGGTTCGCCGGCGCGGCGCGCGATGGCGCAACCCTTGCCGGTTCCGGGGGGGCATCGGCGACCTTGCGGACCAACCATTCGGGCAGCGGCTCGGGCTCGCGGGTATCTCCCTTGGCGGGCTTCGGCGGGGCGGGCGCATCTTCGTCGGGCGCGTGCCAACGCCAGGCGACAACGGTGCCTTCGGCATCCTTCACCACCTCGGCATCGGTTCCGAGCGCCGCTTCGACCAGCCCATGCCAGCGGCGATCGGCCCCCTCTTCGGCGCCTTTCAATCCGGCGACGATCAGCCGATCTCGGGCGCGCGTCAGCCCGACATAGAGCAGGCGCTTGTATTCCTCTTCCTGCGCGGCGATGAAGGCCGCAGCCGCCGCCTCCACGGGCGCCGGGCGGAAGCCTCCCCCTTGGCGCCAGACGATCGGCGGGTTGGGGCCGTCGCCCACCGCCAGCACGTCGGGCAGGTTCTTCTCGCTGGCCGGCTTGTCGCCGGGGTCGATCAGGAACACGATCGGTGCCTCCAGGCCCTTCGAGCCATGCACCGTCATGACGCGGACCTCGTCGCGCTCGGCGTCGAGTTCGCGGCGGATCAGCTCGCCCCCTTTGGCGAGCCGGTCGACGAAGCCGTTGAGCCCCGCCGTCTCCTCGCCCTCATAGGCCAGTGCCAGCGTCAGAAGTTCGTCGATCACCTCGTCGGCTTCGCGGCCAAAGCGGGCGCGATAGGTGGCGCGCCCGCCATCGGGACCGACGAGCCGCGACAGGAAGGCGAAGGGCTCGCCCCGGTCGGCCCTGCCCATCCAGAGCGCGACGGTGGCCCGCAACCGTTCGGCGTCGGCGTCTCCCTCGGTCGCCTGTCGCCGGACGGCGTCCCAGAGACGGCCAGGTCGACCGTGGGCGAGGCGGAACAGCGCCTCCTCAGAAAGGCCGACGAGCGGTGACTTGGCGACGGTGGCGAGTGTCAGGTCGTCCTCGGGCAGCAGTGCGACTCTCGCCGCTGCCAGCAGGTCCTGGGTGACGATATGGCCGACAACGTCGAGGCGGTCGGCACCGGCCACCGCCACGCCGCGCTGCTTCAAGGCCCGGTTGACCGCCTCGACGAAGGCGCCCCGCTTGCGGACGAGCACCAGGATGTCGCCGGGCCGGATCGGCGCGCCGGTCGCGGGGAGGCGGGTGCCCGAACGCAGCCAGCCGGCGACCTCGTCGGCGATGCGGCCGGCAAGGCGCACGGCCGGGCTGGCTGCGGCGGTGGCGTCGACAGGGTCTTCCCAGTTGCCGGGTGGCGGCGCTGGCAGCTTCTCGATGGCGGGCCACAGTTCGACGAGACCGGGCTCGCGGCCGCGCACCGTCTCGTGAACGGTCGGACCGGGGTCGGTGGAAAGGCCTGCATGCGCTTCGGGATTGCGGAACACGGCGTCGACGGCCCCGACCACGGCCGCCGTCGAGCGGAAGGACAGGGTCAGGCGGAGATCGTGAACCGGCAGTCCGGCGGCGGTAAGGCGCCGCCCCAGCGTCTTGCGCGTCAGGCCGAACAGATGCGGTGCCGCCCCTTGAAAGGAATAGATCGACTGCTTCTCGTCACCGACCGCGAAGACGGTCCGGCGGCGGTTCGGCCGCGCTCCTTCGCCGGCTGAGAATTCTCCGGTGAGCGCTTCGACGATCTGCCATTGGCGCGGCGAAGTATCCTGCGCCTCGTCGACGAGCACGTGGTCGAGGCCCTCGTCGAGCTTGTACTGCACCCATTCGGTGGCGTCCGAATCCGCCAGGAGGGTGGCGGCCCGTTCAATCAGGTCGTCGAAATCGAGGAGACCAAGCCGCGCCTTCTTGGCTTCGATGAGGCCGATCATCCTGTCGGCGAGGCGAAGGAGGGCGGCGCTACGCGTTCCCCAAAGCGTCGCGGATAGGGCGCGCTCAAGGCCGACAAGCCGCTGCGCCTCCTGCTCGAACCGCTCGCTCGCCTCCGGCAGCACATCGAGGACGTCCTTGGTGAACGGGCGTTTGCGCGCCTCGCTCTTGGCCGTCAGGAACAGGCTTCGCCAGAGCGGCCGGCGTGCCTCGGCGTCGCCAGCGGCCAGGGCGGCGCGGAAGCCCTCGGCAAGCGTCGTCATGGACTTGGCCTTCGAGGCGTCCAGGGTGTCGATGAGCCGGCTTAGGAATGGCCCCGAGAAGTCCGGCGAGGCTGCCATGTCCCTGACAAGGCTCTCTCGGCTGGCGCCGGCCGGCGCGCCGAGGGTCTGGGGCAACGCGGCGAGCGTCTCGTCTATCGATGGCGTGCCACCGAAGAAGGCGGCAAGCTCGTCGCGAGCGCCAAAGACTGCGGAAAGCGCCCGATCGAGCGCTTCGTCGCCGGCGATGGCCACCAGCTCGGACAGCGCCCGCCCTTCCGGACTGTCGGGATGGGCAGCACAGGCGGACAGAAGCTCGGCGCGCGCCTCGGTGTAAAGGTCGGCGGCGCGTGCGTCGTCGAGGACGCGAAACCGGCCGTCGAGCCCGGCTTCCAGCGGAAAGCGCTGCAACAGGGCTTCGGCAAACGCGTGAATGGTCTGGATCTTCAGGCCGCCCGGCGTTTCGATGGCACGGGCGAACAGCCGTCGTGCCGGCGCCAGACGCTCCGCCTGCACCGGCTTTCCCTCAAGTTCGGACAAAACGCCGATCAGGTCGTCGTCGCTGAGACCGGCCCAGCGACCGAGCTCGTCGAAGATGCGACCCGACATCTCGGCCGCCGCCGCCTTGGTGAAGGTGAGACAGAGGATGCGGCCGGGGTCGACGCCATCGAGCAACAGGCGGATCACCCGCCGTGTCAGCACCCAGGTCTTCCCCGAGCCGGCATTGGCCGACACGAAGGCGGAGGCTTCGGGATCGGTGGCGAGAAGCTGCGTCCGACGGGTCGCGACCGGGATTTTCATTCCTCGCCTCCGTCGTCCTCGATGCTCCACTCGCTGACACGAGCGAGATGGTCGTAATCGCTGCGGTCGGTCTTGCGGAACGGCCGTGCGCGCGACAGGTAGCCCCGCTTCGGGTCGGCATAGGCGCGAACGAGGCCGCGCAGGCGCCGTTCCGCCTCGGCTATGGTCTCCTCCAGCGTCACGGGGTCGCCACCGCGCGGCGCGTGACCGGTGTAGCTCTCGATCTCGTCGCGCCCTTCGAGGCCGCGCAACACCACATGCACCAGCTCGGCCGCTTCGCGCGGACTCATCAGCCGCGCAAACCCGCCGTGGCGTGCAATGACAGCTTCAAGCGGCAGCTGCGGGGTAAGCTGCGCGGCAATCTGCGCCGCCGTGGGCGCCCGCCCCGTCTTGAAGTCGATGATGGTGACGCGACCATCGGTTTCGATGTCGACCCGGTCGGCTCGGCCGGTCAGGGTAAAGTCGTCACTTACCTTCAGACTGCCTTCGATCTCAGGATGGCGTGCCAGCGGCGCGCGTCCGGCCTCGAACTCCAACACGATGAAACGGGCCAGCGCCTGAAAGCGCGGCCACCAGAGCGCGTGGATTTCCGGGTGGGCGGCAAGCGCCTCGGAAAAACGCCCCCGGCCAAGTTCGATCAGCGCCGTGACGGCCGCCTCGTCCCATGGGGCGGCCCAGGTGGCGGCGAAGTCGGCGAGAATGTCGTGGATGAGCGTCCCGCGCGTGCCGAAGTCGGGCGTCTCGCCGAAGCCGTCGAGCGGCCTGAGCTTCAGGACGCGCTTGGCATAGATGGCATAGGGGTCGCGGATCAGCGTCTCGATGTCGGTGACCGGCAGCATGCGCGGCCTCGCCGCCACCGGCGGTGCGGGATTTGGTCGCGGTGCGCGCGGTACCGCCGGTCGGTCGTCGAGCCGGCGCGCCCAGTCGAGGAAGCGGTCGCCGCGCGACTCCATGGCCTCCGTTCGCGCCGGACCGATCAGGCTGGTCAGGCGCTGGAGGAAGCGGGTCGGCACGGTCGGCGCGCCGCCACGCCGGGCCGATCGGATCAGAACCGTGTCCGGCGCGCCGAGTGCCGAGGAAAAATCGTGCGCGGAAAGGCCGATGCGAACCTCGGGCGGGCTGAGTCCGAGACCGGCGCGCATCGGCCGCGACAGCCAGGCACCGGTATCGGTGACCGGCGGAAAGACGCCTTCGTCGAGCCCGACCAGCACGAGGCGATCGGTGGGCAGAAGGCGCGCCTCGATCGGGCCGGTTGCCATGACGCGAGCATTCCGGCTCGGCGTCAGCACCAGGACGTTGCCGATCAGTGCCCGCAGGACAGGAGCGAAGTCGATGCCGGAAAGTGCCAGTCCGGCGTCTGGAGCGCGGAGGTGTTCATCGAGGATCGACAGGAGCTGCCGTTCCGCCCGGGTCGGATCGCCATTGTCGTCCTCGGCGCGGCGGGTGACATGGCCCAGCGTCTCGCGCAGGGCGCCGAGAAAATCGGCCAGCGTCGGGGCCGGCATGGCCGCTGCCGCGACGAGCGGCGCCAAGGCGTCGCCGAAGGCGGCGGCGAGGGCGACCGCATCGGACAGGGCGCTACCGTCATGGCCCGGCTTGGCCTGCTCCTCCAACGCTCTCAACGCTTGCAAAATCGCGGGCACGCCGCCGGCAAGGCGGGGGCCGCGCAGCACCTTGCGGGCGATCAGGCGCCCGGCCGGCCGGATCCGAGCCGCGGCCCAGCCGAAGCGCGCCTCCGGGTGGCCTAGGATCGCCGCCACCTTCACTGGCGGGAAATCTTCGGCGGCGGCCTCGACAAGGAGCAAGGCGAGTTGCCCATAGGGCGTTTGCGGCAGCGGCTGGCCGGCGGTGTCCTCCACTTCGATGCCGAAGCGCTCGAGCTCGGCAACGACGCGGCGAATGATGGTGCGGTCGGGCGTGACGAGGATCGACCGAGCATCGGGGTTTTCGAGGCATTGGCGAAGGGCGATGGCGGCGGCGAGCGCTTCCTCGGCCTCGTTGGCGGCAACGGCGAGGGATATCCCGGCCAGCGCGGCATCGGTGCCCTCGGGATCGGCGTCGAGAACGGCGGCGTGCTGCGGCCAGCGATCGGTGACGGCGGCCGGCACAAGAGCTCGGCGGACGATGTCGACGCGGGCGGCGAGGGCAGTCGTCGGCGCTCCCAGCTCGCCGATGTCGTCCCGTTCGACACCAAGCCGTTCGACGAGCCGGTTCATGGTGTGCTCGGGGTGGGCGCAATCGAACAGACTGGCAGCGATGGTTTCGCTCGGCGCGGCGGTGGCGAGCCCCGGCAGCACCACAGCTCCTTCCGCAAGAGAAAGGACCGCCGCCATCAGGTCGGCAGTGCTCGGCACCGAACCGGTCGAACCGGCGATGATCACCGGGCCGGGCGGCGGTCGGCGCTGCCAGCGGGCGATGGTCGCCTCGATCATGGCGCGATGAAAGGCTCCCGCGCCGATCTGGCCTTGCTCGGCGATGGCGGCCGGCAGTGCCTCGGTGGCGATCCTGAGGAAGTTGAGCGACAGCTGCCACCAGGCCGCATAATCATCCGGAACCAGCGCGTCGAGCTTGCTCCAGTCGACGCCTTCCAGCTCGGCCTGGTCCAGCAGGGCGAGAAGGTCGGCCGAGAGATTGAGCGCTTCCGCCGGCGAGCCCGGCACGGCGACCGGCTGACCGGATGGTGTCAGCAGCTGGTCGCTCGCCACGCGCTCGCGCCAGCGGGCGACGAGGCGCGCCAGCATCAGCCGTCGCTCGGCGGCGGCAATGACCGGCGGCAGATCGAGAGCCTCGGGCGCCAGAAGGTCGTCCTCGGCCTCCAGTACGTCGGATATGGCAAGGATGCGGGGCAGCATCGCCGATCCCGCGCCGAAGGCGTCGCGGAACGCCAGTCTCAGCGCTGCGCCGGCCCGTCGGGTCGGCAGATAGATGCTGACGTCGGCAAGGTCGAGCGGGTTGCGTCGATAGTCGCGGCCGGCAAACAGGCGGCCGTCGAGAAGCGCTTCGGCCAGCGTGGCGAGGAAGGGCGCACCGGGATGAATGGTGAAGACGCGCCCGGTCATTGCCTACTCCGCCGATGTCAGGATGGTCCGCTCCGCCTGTCTGATCGCTTCGGGCGTGCCGACGTGCAGCCAG
>Ga0206116_1001702_pt1 | contig 10865 bp, 9 predicted proteins | sample 3A1Ametagenome_FD_178000 | JGI IMG/M metagenome (GOLD analysis project Ga0206116, IMG submission 178000) | Enriched microbial communities from leaf-cutter ant dump, University of Wisconsin, Madison, United States - 3A1A | ecosystem: Environmental > Terrestrial > Nest > Insects nest > Nest dump...
ATTTTGATAGCTGCCAGCGCTTGCTGGATAAGCGCCGGAGGCCGATTTGGCTTATATCTTGCGCAAACCCTGCGCGGCCTGCGCCAGCGCGGTGATGCGCGCCCAGTCCCCTGCGCGCACCGATTCCGCCGGCGTCAGCCACGAGCCGCCCACGCAGCGCACGTTGGGCAGCGCCAGGTAGTCGGGCGCCGTGGCCTGGGTGATGCCGCCCGTGGGGCAGAAGGCCACCTGCCCGAACGGGCTGGTCCAGGACTTGAGCAGCGGGATGCCGCCCACGGCTTCGGCCGGGAACAGCTTGAGGAACGATAACCCGTCGGCCAGCGCCGCCATGATCTCGCTGGACGTGGCCACGCCCGGCAGCAGGGGCAGGTCCAGCCGCTTGCAGGCGCTGCCCACCTCGGCCGTGTAGCCGGGGCTGACGGCAAAGCGCGCGCCGGCCTCGCTGGCGCGGCGGGCGTCGTCGGCATTGAGCACCGTGCCCACGCCCACCACCGCCTCGGGCAGGTGGCGTGCGATGGCCTCGATGGCGGGCAGGCCGGCGGGGGTGCGCAGCGTCACCTCCAGCACCTTCACGCCGCCGGCCAGCAGGGCCTCGGCCAGGGGCAGCGCGTCGTCCACGCGGTCGATCACGATGACGGGAATCACCGGGCCGTGGCTGGCGATGTCCAGGGGGTTCATATATCTACTCCTTCAAGAACGATGGGATGCGCTGCACACGAAAACTGGCGCGGCCGAGGCCAGCAGACGCCGTGGAACGGGCTTGGCCCGGCCACTGGCGTCGTCCCCCTTGGGGGAAGCCGCGAAGCGGCTCAGGGGGGAAGCCAGGTACATGCTCCTTGTTCGGCGCCGCCCGCGTGGCGGCGAAAGTTGTGGAAAAGCTCGCGGCCGAAGCCGGTTTGGGAAACAGCGTTGTAGGGAGCAGGCTGGCGCGCATTCCACTCGGCTTCATGGACCAGCACGTCCAGCGTGCCCGCCACGGCATCCAGGCGCACGATGTCCCCGTCGCGCACCTTGGCCAGTGGCCCGCCCGCCAGCGCCTCGGGCGTGACGTGGATGGCGGCCGGCACCTTGCCCGACGCGCCGCTCATGCGCCCGTCGGTCACCAGCGCCACCTGCAAGCCCTGGTTCTGCAGCACGGCCAGCGGGGGAGTGAGCTTGTGCAGCTCGGGCATGCCGTTGGCCTGCGGGCCTTGCCAGCGCACCACGGCCACCATGTCGCCCTGCAGTTCCCCGGCGGAGAAGGCGGCCAGCAGCGCCTCCTGCGAATCGAACACGCGGGCCGGGGCTTCGATGACGTGGCGGTCCTCGGGCACGGCCGAGACCTTGATCACCGCGCGGCCCAGCCGGCCCTGCAACAAGCGCAGGCCGCCCGTGGGCGAGAACGGATCGCTCGCGGGACGCAGCACCGACCGGTCGCCCGACACGGCGGGCGCGCCCTGCCCGCCCGCGGCGATGCCGCCTTCGTTCACGCTGCCCGCGCCGGGGTGCATCAGGCCGTTATTCAGCAGCTCGCGCAGGATCCACGGCGGGCCGCCGGCCGCCTGGAACTGGTTCACGTCGGCATCGCCGTTGGGATACACGCGCGCCAGCAGCGGCACGGCGGACGAGAGCTCGTCGAAATCCGTCCAGTCGATCAGGATGCCCGCGCTGCGCGCCACGGCCACCCAGTGGATCAGGTGGTTGGTGGAGCCGCCCGTGGCCAGCAGCGCTGCCATGGCGTTGACGATGCAGCGCTCGTCCACCAGCCGCCCGATGGGCGTGAAGCGCGGGCCCCGCTTGCCGATGCCGAGCACGGTGCGCACGGCCTGCCGCGTGAAGGCCTCGCGCTCGGCGGAGCCCGGCGGCACGAAGGCCGCGCCGGGCACATGCAGGCCCATGGCCTCCAGCAGCATCTGGTTGCTGTTGGCCGTGCCGTAGAAGGTGCAGGTGCCGGGGCTGTGGTACGCGGCCGACTCGGCCTGCAGCAGCTCGCCCCGGCCCACCAGGCCCTGCGCGTACTGCTCGCGCACCTTGGACTTGTCCTTGTTCGACAGGCCCGTGCCCATGGGCCCGGCAGGCACGAACACGCAGGGCAGGTGCCCGTAGTGCAGCGCGCCGATCAACAGGCCCGGCACGATCTTGTCGCAGATGCCCAGCAGCAGCACGCCGTCGAACACGTCGTGGGACAGCGCTACCGCCGTGGCCATGGCAATGGTGTCGCGGGAAAACAGCGACAGCTCCATGCCGGGCGTGCCCTGCGTTACGCCGTCGCACATGGCCGGCACGCCGCCGGCCACCTGCGCGGTGGCGCCATGGCGCGCGGCCTCCTCGCGCAGCAGCGCGGGGTAGCCCTGGTAGGGCTGGTGGGCCGACAGCATGTCGTTGTAGGCCGTGACGATGCCGATGTTGGGCGCCTTCTCCACGGTGACCTTGAACTTCTCGGCGCCGGGCAGCGCCGCGTAGGCATGGGCCAGGTTGGCGCAGCCCATGCGGTCCTGCGGGGGCTTGCGCTGGATCATGGCCTCGACGCCGGCCAGGTAGGCGGCCCGCGTGCCGGCGCTGCGCTCGATGATGCGGGCCGTCACGCGCGCTACGACTGAATGCATGGGATGCTCCATCGTTGGGGTTCTTTGGATTGGGCCCTAGAATGTAACTCGATAACAATCCCCGTACAACCCATGACCCTGCAGCGCCTGCCCCTTCCGCCGTCCGAGCTGGGCGAATCGCCGTTCTGGCATCCGCTGGAAAAATCTCTTTACTGGTGTGACATCCAGGGACACAGCGTGCATGCCTGGACGCCGCAGGACGGACGCCACCGCCAATGGAAAACGCCCAGCGAACCCGGCTGCTGCGCCCCGGCGGCAGGTGGAAAGATCGTAATCGGGTTACGTGACGGCTTCCACCTGCTCGACACCGCCACCGGCGCCATCACCTGCCTGGCACTGCTGCCCGCCCCGCACGACACGCGCGTGCTGCGCCTGAACGACGGCCGCTGCGACACGGCGGGCCGCTTCTGGGCCGGCTCGGTGATCACGCCGCGCACGGCGCCCGACGCGGCGCTGTGGCGGCTGGCGGCCACGGACCACGGCTACGCCGTGGAACGCATGGCCGGCGACAACTACACGGCCAACGGCCTGGCGTTCAGCCCGGACGACCGTTGCATGTACTGGAGCAACACGCCCGAGCACCGCATCGACCGCTTCGACTTCGACGCGGCCACCGGCGCCATCACGAACCGCCAGCCCTGGGTGCATTTCGGCCGCAAGGTGGAAGGCCAGCCCTACGGCGGCCGCCCCGACGGCGCGGCCGTGGATGTGGAAGGCAACTACTGGGTGGCGATGTACGAAGGCGCCTGCGTGCTGCAGCTCTCGCCCGCCGGCGAGGTGCTGCAGCGCATCGCCCTGCCCGTGCAGTGCCCGACCATGGCGTGCTTTGGCGGGGACGACCTGCGCACGCTGTACATCACCTCGGCGCGCGCGGGGCAGCCCGAGCCCGCGGGTGCGCTGTTCAGCCTGCGGGTCAAGGTGCCGGGGCTGCCGGTCAACTTCTTCCGGCTGCCTGCAGCGCCATGAGCACGTCGTAGCACGCGCCCATGTTGTGGTAGTCCACCTTGCCCGCGTTGCTCTTCTCGCGCGTGTGGTTGCGGTTGGCGCCGTCAAGGATGCGGAACCACGCGCCGTGCGCGTGGTCCACGAAGTGCTCCCAGCAGTAGGCCCAGATGCGGTCGTACCACTGCCAGTAGCGCGCGTCGCCCGTGCGCAGGGCCAGGATGGCGGCGGCGGCCAGGCTCTCGGCCTGTACCCAGTGGTACTTGCCGCCGTCGCAGATGCTGCCGTCCGGCGCCATGCCGTAGACGATGCCGCCGTGGGCGGCATCCCAGCCCTTGTCCAGCGCCGCGTCGAACAAAAAGCGCGCGCAGGGCAGGTGCCATTCGGCAGGGGCCAGGGCGTCGAGCTGCAGCAGCAGCTTGGCCCATTCGGTCTGGTGGCCGATCTGGTAGCCCCAGGGTCGGAAGATGTTGGTCTTGTCGTGGCGGTTGTAGTCCCAGTCCACCGACCAGTCTTCGTGGAAATGCTCCCACACCCACCCATCGGACAGGGCCGCTTGCCGCTGGCAGATGCCCTGGGCCAGTTGCTCCGCGCGCGCTATGTAGCGCGGCTCGCCGCTGGCGCGGAAGGCCGAGATCATGGCCTCGCAGGCGTGCATGTTGGCGTTCTGGCCCCGGTAAGCGGTGAGCGCCCAGTCGGGCGAGGCTTCGTCGGCGTACAGGCCATGCGCGGGCTGCCAGAAGCGCTGCTCGGCGGTGTCGAAAGCCTCGGCCAGCCATCTGCGCGCCTCGGGCACGCCGGCCTCCAGCGCCCGGGCGTAGGCCAGCATGACGAAGGCCATGCCGTAGCAGTGGCGCGTGGCGTCCAGCACGGTGGCCCGGCCGCCGTGCCAGTCGATCAGCCAGGCGTAGCCGCCCGTGGCCGGGTCCAGGAAGGCGGTGCGCAGAAAGCGCAGCGCGTGCAGCATGCCTGCGCGGTAGCGCGCCTCGCCCGTGGTGCGGTACAAGATGGCGTGCGTGACCACGAAGCGCGTGGCGCTGACGAGGTGGCGGGTGCGCGTGTCGTACACCGTGCCGTCGTCCAGGAAGAAGTGGTACATGCCGCCGCTGGCGTCCGTCGCCACGGGGTCGTAGAACGCCATGGTCTGGCGGATGTGGGCGCGCAGGAAGCCGGGCGTGCGGAAGTCGGGGGGCGGCGCGCTCATCCTGCGGCCCCGCGCAGCCGCTGCAGCAGCCCGGCCGTCGAGCCGTCCAGGCCGGTGGCGTCGCCGCTGGCGAGCCGGACTTCAAGGTCCTTGGCGAGCACCTTGCCCAGTTCCACGCCCCACTGGTCGAAGCTGTTGATGCCCCACAGGCTTCCGCTCACGAACACGCGGTGTTCCTGCAGCGCGATCAGCGCGCCCAGCGATGCGGGCGTGAGCGCGTCCAGCAGCAAAAAGGTGCTGGGCCGGTTGCCCGGGAAGTGGCGGTGCCCATCCTGCCCCTGCTTGCCCACCATCAGCGCCTGGGCCTGGGCCAGGGCGTTGGCGAGCAGCTTCTCGTGGTGGCCTGGCAGGTCGTGCGCGGCGCGGCGCACGGCGATCAATTCCAGCGGCAGCACGTCCGTGCCCTGGTGCAGCATCTGGAAGAAGGCGTGCTGGCCGTTGGTGCCCGGCTCGCCCCACAGCACGGGGGACGTGGCGTAGGGCAGCGGCTGGCCGTCCAGCCCCACGCGCTTGCCGTTGCTTTCCATCTCCAGTTGCTGCAGATAGGCGGGCAGGCGGCGCAGCGCGGCATGGTAGGGCGCGATGCAGCGGCTGGTGAAGCCGTGGAAGTTGCGGTACCACACGTCGAGCAGGCCCAGGCGCACGGGCAGGTTGTGCGCCAGCGGTGCGGTGCGGAAGTGCTCGTCCATGGCGTGCGCGCCCGCCAGCAGGTCGCGGAAGCCGGCCGCGCCGATGGCGATGGCCAGCGGCAGGCCGATGGCCGACCACAGCGAGTAGCGCCCGCCTACCCAGTCCCAGAAGCCGAAGGTGGTGGTGATGCCCAGGGCCTTTGCCGCCGCGACGTTGGTGGTGAGCGCCGCGAAATGGCGGCCCACATCCTGCCCGCCCTGCGCGGTAAACCAGACCAGCGCCGAGCGGGCGTTCGCCATGGTCTCGGCCGTGGTGAAGGTCTTGGAGGCGATGAGGAACAGCGTGCTCTCGGGCCGCAGTTCCTTGAGCACGCCGTGCAGTTCGTGGCCGTCCACATTGGAGACGAAGTGGAAGCGCTTGCCCGGTACGCGGAACTCCTCCAGCGCCAACGTGGCCATGTGCGGCCCCAGGTCCGAGCCGCCGATGCCGATGTTCACTACGTCGGTGATGGCGGCGTCTTCACGGACGGCGTCGGCATAAGCCAGCATGGCGTCGAGTGTGGCGTGCACATCCGCCAGATAGCCTGCGATGGCGCCGTCATCGCCCGGCAGCGCCAGCCCTGCAGGGCGGCGCAGCAGCGTGTGCAGCACGGCGCGGCCCTCCGTGGCGTTGATGGCCTGGCCGCCGAACATCGCGTCGCGCCGCGCTTCCAGTCCGCAGGCGCGGGCCATGTCCAGCAGCAGGGTTTCGGTGGCCGCGTCCCACAGGTTCTTGGACAGGTCGGCGAACACATGGGGCGCCGGCTGGCTGAAGTGGCCGAACCGCTGCGCGTCCTGCGCGAACGCCTGCCGCAGGTCCAGGCGGCTTCCATGGGTGGCGAAGGCGGCCTGCAGCAGAGGCCATTCGGGGGTTTGGTCGCAACGAAGAGGCATGGGGTCGGACGATGGATGGAGATAGTCAGCCGCCGATGGTAACTTGATTACTTAAATTTTCACAATTTTCATGTAACGAGATTACAATCCTTCCCCGATACACGGAGACATATCCCATGAGTTTTGACCTCGTTCTGTTCGGCGGCACCGGTGACCTGGCTTGGCGCAAGCTCATGCCGGCGCTGTTCCAGGCGTTCCGCCATGGGACGCTGCCGGAGGGGGGGCGCATCATCGCGGTGGCGCGCGACGACCTGAGCCACGAACAATACCGCAGCCTGATCCAGTCGCGCTTCGACAGCGTGGACCTGGCCAAGCGCCCCACGCCCGACGAGTTCGAGCGCTTCGGCGCCCTGCTGCACTACCTGCGCATGGACCTGTCCAAGACAGACGACTACGCCAAGCTCGCCGCCATGCTGGCCGAACGCGGCGCCGACACGGTGGTGATGTACGTGGCCACCGCGCCCAGCCTGTTCACCAACGTCTGCGAGCAAATCGCCGCCGTGGGCCTGAACGGCCCGCACACCCGCGTGGTGCTGGAAAAGCCGCTGGGCCACGATTTGAAGTCGAACCAGGCCATCAACGACACGCTGCGCCGCGTGCTGCGCGAGGAGCAGGTGTTCCGCATCGACCACTACCTGGGCAAGCCCTCGGTGCAGAACCTGTTCGCCATGCGTTTTGGCAACGCGCTGTTCGAGCCCCTGTGGCGGCGCGAGACCATCGCCAACATCCAGATCACCATCGCCGAGGAGCTGGGCGTGGAGACGCGCGGCGCCTTCTACGACCAGACCGGCGCGCTGCGCGACATGGTGCAGAACCACGCGCTGCAACTGCTGTGCGCCATCGGCATGGAGCCGCCCATCAACTCCGGCGCCAATGCGATCCGCGACGAGAAGCTCAAGGTGCTGCAGTCGCTCAAGCCCTGGAGCATGGAGACCATCGGCCAGCACGTGATCCGCGGGCAGTACGCCGCCGGCAGCGCGCACGGCCAGCCCGTGCCGGGCTACCTGCAGGAGAAAGGCGTGGCCCCGGACAGCACCACCGAGACCTTCGTGGCGCTGCGCACCGAGATCAGCAACTGGCGCTGGGCCGGCGTGCCTTTCTACATCCGCACCGGCAAGCGGCTGGCGGGGCGCGACGCGCACATCGTCGTGAACTTCCGCCCCGTGCCCCACCCCATCTTCCGCATGCCCTCGGGCGCGGCCAACCGGCTGGTGATCAACCTGCAGCCCAAGGACGGGCTGGAGCTGCACCTGCTGGCCCAGGGCGCGGCGCAGCACCAGACGGAGCCCGCGCTGTCGCAGGCGCAGCTGAACCTGGACTTCGACCAGCGCTTTGGCACCGAGCGCGTGGGCGCCTACGAGCGCCTGCTGCTGGACGTGATCGCGGGCCGCCTGAACCTGTTCGTGCGCAGCGACGAGCAGGAGGAAGCCTGGCGCTGGGTGGAGCCCATCCTGCAGTACTGGAAGAACGACCCGGCGGGCCCGCGCCCCTATGCCCCGGGCAGCTGGGGGCCGAGCGCGGCCAGCGCGATGATCGCGCGCGATGGCTTTTGCTGGAGCGAAGAGATGTAGGGCATCCCCCTGAGGCGCTTCGCGCCTTCCCCCTTCTCTCGAATGGCTGCGCCATTCGGGAAGGGGGACGACGCCGGTGGCCGGGCAAAGCCCGTTCCACGGCGTCCGCTGGCCTGGGCTGCGCCAGTTATGCCGGCTGCGGCCCCACCAGCTCGATGGGCAGGCCGTCGGGGTCGGCGATGAAGGTGAACGGCGCGCCCGTGAACGGGTCGGTGCGCACCGGCTCGGCCGCCACGCCGTGGGCGGCCAGCACGCGCAAACTGGCCTCCAGGTCGGCCACGCGCAGCGCCAGGTGGCGCAGGCCGCGGGCCTCGGGGTAGGACAGGCGCGCCGGCGGGTCAGGAAAGGAGAACAGCTCCACCTGCGCGCCGTCGGGCAGCTGCAAGTCGAGCTTGTACGACTGCCGCTCGGCGCGGTACGTCTCATGCACCACGCGCAGGCCCAGCACCTCGGTGTAGAAGCGCCGCGAGCGCGCATAGTCGCCCGCGATGATCGCCACGTGGTGGATGCCGCCGACCTGCAGCGCGGCCGCCGCGCTCATCTCATTCCCCGGTTCCCGCGATGTCCAGCGCGCGCGATGCGCCGTACAGCGCCGGGGTGGCGCTGGGGTCGATGACCCAGCAGGGGATGGACGCGAGGTAGGGCTGGAAACGCCCCTTGGCCTCGAAGCGCGCGCGGAATGGCGACTGGTCGAACCACGCGCCCAGGCGCGGCACCATGCCGCCGCCCAGGTACACGCCGCCGCGCGCCCCCAGCGTCAGCGCCAGGTTGCCCGCCACGCTGCCCAGGAAGCCGCAGAACAGCTCCAGCGCCTCCAGCGCCAGCGGGTCGTTGGACTGAAGCGCGAGCTCCGTCACTTGCGCGGCCGAGCTCACCTCCGCGCCGCCACGCCCCGCGAGCCGGCGCACCGCGTGGTACAGGTCCACCAGCCCGGCGCCGCACACGGCGCGCTCGGCGGAGACGTGGCCGTAGCGCTCCTGCAGGATGGCCAGCACGTCGAATTCGCGCTGGGTCTGCGCGGGCAGCGTCACGTGGCCGCCCTCGCCCGACAGGGGCACGCCCGTGCTGGAACCGGGCGGGAACACCAGCCCCGACACGCCCAGCCCCGTGCCCGGCCCCACCAGCGCGATGGCCGCGCCCGGCACGGCCTCGCCGCCGCCCACGGGGCGCAGCAGGTCGGGCGTGAGCAGCGGCAGCGCCAGCGCCAGCGCGGTGAAGTCGTTGATGACCACCAGCCGCGCGAAGCCGAAGGCCTCGCGCACCGCGCGCTGCGAGAAGCTCCAGCTGTGGTTGGTCATGCGGATGGCATCGCCCGTCACGGGGTTGGCGATGCCGAAGGCCGCCTCGCGCGGCGTGGGCACGCCCACCTCGCGCAGGTAGGCCGCAAGCGCCGCGTCCACGGTGGGGAACTGCGCGCAGGGCAGCACGCGCGTGTCGTTCAGGGGGCCGTCGGGCGATGCCTGCCAGGCCAGGCGGATGTTGGTGCCGCCGATGTCGGCGAGAAGGCGCAGTGGGTGCATGGGGTATGTACGCAGGGCCGAAAGCTACCAAAACAATAGCTGCCAGCGCTTTATGGATAAGCGCTAGAGGCCATTTTCTATCTGGAAACCCTTGCGCCGCGAAAAGCAGGGGCTCAGCCTACCCGCTCTTCGGTCTTGGCGTCAAACCAGTGGGCATTGGCGGGCGTCACGGACAGGCCCACGCGGTCGCCGGGACGCACGCGGGTCTGCGCATCGGTGCGCAGGGTGACCGTTCCCTCGGCGGTGTCCACCATCACGTAGGTGTCCGGCCCCGTGGGTTCTACCACGCTGACCTCGCCGCGCCAGGGCGCATCGTCCCGCAGCTGCAGGTGCTCGGGGCGCACGCCCAGCAGCAGGTCCCGGCCCGCCTGCGGCGGTGCTAGGACCAGCGCCGCGCCGCGCAGCAGGTTCATGGTGGGCGATCCGATGAAGGTCGCCACGTAAGTGTTGGCCGGGCGGTTGTAGATCTCGTCGGGCGTGCCCAGTTGCTGCACGACGCCGCCTTTCATCACCGCGATGCGCGAGCCCAGCGTCATCGCCTCCACCTGGTCGTGCGTCACGTACACGCTGGTGATGCCGCTGGCTTGGTGCAGGCGCTTGATCTCGGCGCGCATCTCCACGCGCAGCTTGGCGTCCAGATTGGACAGCGGCTCGTCGAACAAAAAGAGCTGCGGCTGGCGCGCCAGCGCCCGCCCCATGGCCACGCGCTGCCGCTGGCCGCCGGAGAGCTGGCTGGGCCGCCGGTCCAGCAGGTGGCCGATCTGCAGCATGGCGGCCACCTCGTCGATGCGCTTTTGCCGCTCGGCCTTGGGCATCTTGCGCATCTCCAGCGCGAAGCCGATGTTGTCGGCCACGCTCAGCGTGGGGTAGAGCGCGTAGCTCTGGAACACCATGGCGATGTCGCGGTCGCGCGGGGGCATGCCCACCACGTTCTGGCCGCCGATGCGGATCTCGCCCTCGGTGGGCTCGTCCAGCCCGGCGATGATGTTGAGCAGCGTGGACTTGCCGCAGCCCGAGGGGCCGACGAGGATCAGGAACTCGCTGGGCGCGATCTGGATGTCCACGCGGCGCAGCACCTCCACACTTTTGTCGCCCTTGCCGAAGCGCTTGTTGATGCCTGCGATATCCAATGAAGACGCCATGATTTCTTACCCTTTGACCGCGCCCGCCGTGAGGCCGCGCACGAAAAACTTGCCCGCGAGAACGTAGATCACCATGGTCGGCAGGCCCGCGATGATGGCCGCCGCCATGTCCACGTTGTAGGCCTTCACGCTGCTGCTGGTGTTGGCCAGGTTGTTCAGCCCCACCGTCACCGGCTTGGAGTCGGTGCCCGAGAACACCACGCCGAACAAAAAGTCGTTCCAGATATTGGTGAACTGCCAGATCAGCGTGACCATGACGATGGGCGTGGACAGCGGCAGCACGATGCGCCAGAAGATCTGCCAGAAGCTCGCCCCGTCCATGCGCGCTGCGTTCACCAG
>Ga0206116_1001710_pt1 | contig 10829 bp, 10 predicted proteins | sample 3A1Ametagenome_FD_178000 | JGI IMG/M metagenome (GOLD analysis project Ga0206116, IMG submission 178000) | Enriched microbial communities from leaf-cutter ant dump, University of Wisconsin, Madison, United States - 3A1A | ecosystem: Environmental > Terrestrial > Nest > Insects nest > Nest dump...
AACCTCGTCACAAAACGGAGTTAAAAGATCAGCCGCAAAATACCGTTGCTCTTTGCCGTGCCAGTTGATTTTATCTTTAGGGTTTCCCATTCGCCGGCTTTTTCCACCCGCGAGTACCAATCCGTTGAGTTTTGGAAAATTATTCTCTTTTAAAATCATTTTTTCCTCCGGATTTTTCGGTGAGTTGTATTTCTTTGATTACAATGTCATGACTCATTGCTTTGCACATATCATAAATGGTAAGTGCGGCAACAGATGCCCCTGTCAATGCCTCCATTTCGATGCCTGTTTTAGCTTCAATTTCGGTAGTACAATAGATTTCAATTTCATTCTGAGAGTTGATTTCAATATCTATTTCACAGTTATCTATACCAATAGGATGGCAGAGAGGAATCAGTTCTCCCGTTTTTTTTGCAGCCATTATCCCTGCAATGATGGCAGTTTGGAAAACAGAACCTTTTTTAGTTTTAAAATCATCTTTCTGAAGTGCTTCCAGTATGTTTTCGGGAAGTATAACAGTGGCTTTGGCAGTAGCTTTCCGATGGGTAACTTTTTTACTGCCTACATTCACCATACCCGGCTGTTCTTTTTTATTAAGATGTGAAAAGTTTGTCATGAGTACATTAAAAATTATATTTCCAGATTTTGTAGACTTCGCCTTTCTTAAATTCATTTTTTTCAAGGGGAAGTTCTATAAATGCATCAGTTTTCGCAAGATGGGAAAAATCCCCGGAACCATTGGTGTTTACTGATTCTGCAATCAATTGTCCCGCCGGATTCACACTGAGTTTTACCTGGGCAAAATATTGTAATGAAAAAGGAAAATCGATATCATTCTGTAAAACGGCATACTGGGGATTTTCCGGAATTTCCAGAGATTTTTCCAGCCAAGGAATAAAATACCGGTGCAGGCACATAAATACGGAAACCGGATTTCCCGGGAATGCAAAAACCAATTTTTCATTTTGGCTTTTTCCGAACCAGAAAGGTTTTCCCGGTCTTTGTTTTATTTTGTGAAAGAGCTTTTCTATACCCAGTTCTTCACAGGCTTTGGGCAGATAATCGAATTTTCCCATAGAAACCCCGCCGCTCAACAGTAAAATATCGTAATTGTCGATACATTGGGAGAGTTCTTTTTTTATTAATTCAAAATCATCATTCCAATGCAGCCGGTCAGCATCGATTTTATATTTTTCCAAAACAGATTTTATAGTAATTCCGTTAGAACGTCTCAGTTGAAATGGAGTAGGCGTGTTTTCAGGCGGAACCATTTCGTCTCCTGTGGAAATAATAGCTACTCTGGGAAGTTTTTTCACTGTCAGAAATGTTTTTCCGACTGATGCGGCAATTCCCAAAATAGATGGTGTAATAACCTGATTGGCTTTTACCAGTATTTCTCCTGCCTTTTTATCTCTTCCTTTCAAATGGATATTCTGTCCTTTTTTAATATCAATATTGATAATTGCTATATTGTTGTTTATCAAAATATCTTCATAACGAATAACAGTATCCATTGAAGAGTGCAATGCTGCTCCGGTCATGATTTCTATGCATTCATTGTCTTTATCAATAGAAAGTGGTGCTTCTCCGGCAGCTTGTACAGATTTGATGGTAAAGCTGCGCAATCCTTTTTCATACGAATTAAAATTGATGGCAATTCCGTCTACCGTCGGTCTGTCAAATGGCGGCAAATCACGGTCTGCCAGAATATCTTCCGCTAAAATCCTTCCTGAGGCATTTTCATAAAAAATTTCTTCTGTCCCGAAATTTTTTACCTGGGAAAAGATGAGTTCTTCTGCCTGCTGTACACTGATCATTTCCATAATTATCCTCCTATTGTTGCCATTGACTGATGTATTTGAGATGCTGTTAAACTCAGTTTCTGAGCTTCCCAACCGTCTTTCGGTTTTTTGTGTATGCTGCTGACAATGATGTTTTTCAGCTCTTCATCTGTTTTCCCCATACGCATTTCATCTTTCAGATTGATACCGGTTCCTTCGTACAAACAGGTTCTGAGGATACCGGAAGGAGTGATTCTAATCCTGTTGCAGTCTCCACAAAATGAACGGGTAAAAGCCGCAATGATTCCTATACTTCCTGTAAATCCCGGAATTTTATAATTGTATGATGTTGAACTTTTAGGATCCTCTGTCTTTTGGATTTCAGGGAAATGATCTTTGATGTAGTTGTAAATTTGTGCAAAATTCCATTTCAGGGAAATATCATTATTACCACCGTTAAAAGGCATTTCTTCAATAAAGCGGACATCAACAGGAAGATCTTTTGTAAGCGATACTAAAGGAATAATATCCTCAATATTTTCCCTTTCCATCACTACCGTGTTGATTTTTACTTTTATATGATGTTGCAGTAAACTGTCTAACGTTTTCATCACTTTATCAAAACTGTTTCTTCTTGTAATTTTGAAAAAACGTTCTTTATCAAGGGTATCGAGGCTTAGATTGACAGATTTTATCCCGAATTTTTTAAGTTGCGGGATATATTGTTCGGTGAGAAGACCATTGGTGGTAATGCTGAGGTCAGTAAGTCCGGCTAATTGCGATAGATTTTGGATAAGTTCAATACTATTTTTTCTGACAAAAGGTTCTCCTCCCGTTATCCTGATTTTATCAACTCCCAATTCTGTAAATACCGAACAGATTCTGAGCATTTCTTCATCCGTCATTAATTCATTTTGCTTAATCCAGCTAAGACCGTTTTCCGGCATACAATAGGTACACCGAAGATTACACCGGTCTACGATAGCAAGCCGGAGATAGTTGATGCTCCTTCCAAATTGATCTGTCAACATTTAAATAGAATAAGTCTTATTACAAATATACTGAATGTTTGGTTTTGAAATCGGACACCAGCGAGTGATATTGGGAATATGATATGAAATTCACAATTTGTGATATTCATTAATTAAACATATACTATTATGTTAATTATTTTTGGGATCTTTATATATTTATGAATATTATTAAACATAAAATAGTAAATGAGTTTTAAATAATTAAATAAGGAAAATGAAATTAATATATGGCAAGAGTAGATTTTAATAAAGATACAGAAAAGATAAATGTTGTTTTTCAAAGCAAAATAGGTCCAGATATACTTAATGATTTTCCGGATAATGCTTTTACAATAATTCTTCTTGATAAATGCGATTCCGGAAATTGTGTAACTGATCTTAATAAGTATAGTCTGAAATCGAAACAATTATTTATCCACCTTCCCAAAAGAGTTTATAAGTGGGAATTTTCTCCGGATACTACAGGAAGAAGACTTATTGTTGATGATTCACTTCTTGAAACGTTTGCACCGGAATTGAAATACACATTCTCAATATATAGTAAATATGAAATGGTATATCCTAATGATGAAACGTATCAAAAGTTCAGTGACGAATTTGATGCCATCAGAAAAGAACTCCATTCTAAGTTTATGTTTTCTGAATTGATTAATGCTAGAGTTAGACTTTTGGCTCTTATAATTAATTTATGGGTAGAACATGCATATGGTAATTCTGGGATTGCAACTGGTGGAACTAATTTTGCATTTAAATTTCACTTATTGGTAGATAAATATTATAAAACTCAAAAAAGTGTTGCGTTTTATGCTAAAGAATTATCAATTACACCTAACTACTTAGGGGTTATTTGTAGGGAGCAATATAAGAAATCACCTTTAAAATTTATTAAGGAACGCGTATTGCTTGAAGCGAAAAAATTGTTACACAGTTCCGATAAAACTATTAAAGAAATATCCTTTGAACTGGGCTTTCAGAGTCTATCACATTTCTCTTATTTTTTCAGAACGGAAATGGGAATGACTCCCAAATCATATCGACAAGTAATGGATTAGTAAAGCTTATTGTAACAGGTTGATGGAAGACATAGAAAACATTAATAATTTATCATTAGGATGTAATTTTACTCTTTATAAAGCGTAAAGAGAAATGAAATTAGTATGACTATTACATGCTATCCACGGGATGCCTAACTGCCAGCAGATGTGACATCGGCTTCGTCAGAAATCCATTTCAATTCTAAAAGCGAAATTTTCTCGTCGACAATGCTTTTTCTTAATGTCTGAATGATATCGCTGATGGTTTCTAAAAACATTTCTTCGGTGGTAAACTGAAGCCAGAAACGACTTTCTACGGAAAATCCTCCGTCAGAATTCAGCGACATTACGTAGAAATCAATATTAGAAGAAGCGACAAAATTTTTGTGCTGTGTAATGCTTTTGGTGATCAGATCTTTCACATTCTCAGGAGGTGTATCTTTATCGATAATACCTTGGAAAATCACTCTTCTCGTGTTCTGGTTGGAATAATTAATGAATACACTGCTATAAGTCAACTGGTTGGAAATAAAAATGTCCTGTCCTGTAACACTTTTTAAAGTTGTAGTAAGCCAGCCAACTTTTTGTACCACACCATAATGACCGTCTATCTGCACCCAATCATTTTTCTGAAAAGGTTTTTCAAAGAATAAAAGAAGTCCTGAAAATGCGTTAGAAGCTATATCTTTCAATGCAAAACCTGCAATGATCCCAACAATTCCCGCGCCGGCTAAAGCCTGCGTGAATAATTTTTCGAGCCCTAAAATTCTTAAACTCAGATATGTTCCGGAAAGTAAAAAGAAAAAATATAGGGCAGAACCAAAAATCTTAATGAAATCAGGATGTCTTTTCAAAACTTTTAAATTGGTACGCATCCCAATCTCCTTGAACAATCGTCCCAGCACGAAAAATACAAAGAAAACAATGATTGCCAGAATAATTTTTGGCATTAGATCAACCGTATGGTACTCCCATTCGGTAAGAATATGCCTTAATGAATAAAAAACTTCCATATAAAAATATAATGTTTTCAGTATCTCTAAATAGTAAATTGCTCAAATTTAATAAATGTTGTCTGGATAACATTAGTTATATAATCAAGATAAACGTTTCAGGATATTTTTTTCACAAATTGCAGTATAGATTTTTATTTATGAAAATTGATAATAGGTGATAACCTCAAAAAGATAGATTGGACGACTTTAGCCAGGATGTCATTATTTCGCAAATCGAATCATTGCTGAATTACAGTAATCGTTTCTACAAAAGACAGTTTTTGACACGAAAAGCATTTAATAACAGTTTATTACAAAAAATGGAAGCTCTTCTTGATGATTATTTCAATGAAGAAAAAACCTTAATTAACGGTATTCCAACCGTTCAATATCTTGCAGCTGAACTGCATCTCTCGCCAAGCTATTTGAGTGATATGCTCCGCAGCTTAACCGGGCAAAATGCCCAGCAACATATACAAACCAGACTATAGAAAAGGCAAAGGAAAAATTATCAACAACAGATTTATCTGTCAGCGAGATTGCTTATGAGCTTGGTTTCGAGCACTCGCAATCCTTCAGTAGATTATTTAAAAGTAAAACCAATCAAAGTCCCATTGATTTTAAGTCTTCGTTAAAAAATTAATTAAATATGTTTTTTTACATTGCTTTAATTTATTTTATCTAAAAAGGGTTTATGGCTTGGGATTAAGTTCCAAAGAGCAGCTAACTGCCGCTGATTACATACATCAACGGCTTTTTATTGTTGATAGTATTGTAAAGTTAATGGTTATTCTAGAAATTAGAAGCATGGAAGTGTAGTATCTTTGAAGATCATGGATTTAACCCCAAAAACTATCAATACTCTAACCATTTATAAATTGGTGGAAGAAGGTTTAGGTACTGACATTGTGCCTACAGGTCTGCAGTACGCTATCAGGAAAATGTGAAGTTTATAGAGCTGACCCATTTCCCGCAATGAACGGAGCTGTATATGACTTCGATTATTCCAAAATCCGTTTTTCCAGTTTTTGAGTGAGTTCATCCAATGGAACAGGAAGTTTCTGTGCTATAAAAGGCAGAAAATCTTTTAATAGTGGATGGGTAATAAAATCAATCGGCAGGCCTTGTTGTGAACGCAATTGCAGGAGTGCTATAATTTCTATTGGAAAATATTGCCATCTTTCACGATTAAATGCAAATGTTAAATCATCCTTACTATTGGCTATATGGAAATTGCACATTCCATTTATCCATTCGTTTAAAGAATCAGTGTTAGTGGTATATAGCTCACTAACAGCCATTTTATAATCTGTAATGGGAGGTTTACAATAGCTCAGAATTTGAGAAGAAATATCAGAATACCCCGATTGATCTAATAAACAAGAGGTTAAATACAATGTGCTGCTGTAACCAAATTCCAAATTGTCTGGATAAATTTTAAATTGTTCTTCAGTAGCAATGAGAAAATCAAGAAGATGCTTTGCCAAATGTTTAGCTTTTTCAGGAAAATAAGCTATAGTTACTAACGTGGCTAAAGCTAAATCTGTGTGTAACATCCCACTAATAAACGTATTCTGATGAGATGCTTTAATCAGGAGCAATGAATTTTGATAATATGCAGTAATCAAACTTATATAATTTGATTTATCGGACACCTGAGCAAATTTCACAATAGATTCAGGAATGGTAAAACCATGAACCTTTTTCTCTATAACAGAAAGGGAGCTAAATATAACGATCTCTTCTTCGTCCCATACAATAAGACTTTTTTGGAAATTTTCAGTCCCCTTATTTACATATTCAAGCAGGAATTCTGGTATAAATGATTCCTCCTCATAGGATATTTTTAAAACATTATTGAAATGTTTAACTAGTTGTTTTAAATTCATTTAATTATGTTAGCATTATTTATAACATTCATAAAATAGATTTTTATATGGTCTGATCATTCTGTAGCAGGACTGGGCTCCGATTTTGAATTTACTCTTATGGAAATCCCAAAATCCAATTAAAATACAGTCTTTGTATCTTTTTCTTAATGGTTAAAATCGGCAATATATAAACGTTAAATATATGATCTATATCTTCGTATTTATTTTTCTTTTCTCGTACCTAGATAATTCCAAATTAGAAATAGTAAAAATAATGTAATCCAAACCGCCACAACGGCTGTAATGAAGATCATCTGTATTGAATGATGAAGATAATTCGGCTTATAAAATAAACGTTCGAGTATCGTAAACTTTTCCTTTAATTTAGTTCTGTCAAAAGTATTCCGCAGTCCGTTTAGGGGCTCCTGTTTGTTATCGCGGTAATAAAAAACGTCATGACTAAAATCTTTAGGAACCATCTGAGATTCTACGTTATATTTCTTAAACAAAGCATCCAGACGTTGAAATGAATGAAGCAGGGAATCCTGATCATATGTATACAATAATTTATATCTTGTTACTGCATTTTGATATTGTTGTGTAGAATCGGGGACATTGTGGATCGGACTGTATAAAGCCTTATTTTCTAAAAAAATACACATCTTATCATCGTATTCCGGCTGTACTTCTACACCTTTGAATATAATTTCAGTACTATCTCCAATTACTTTTTGTGAAATAATTCTTTTCTTGAATTCCTTGGGATCAAGTCCAAGAAAATCCATTCCCGCCATCAGCTTAGAGCCTATTTCTTTATTGGCTGAGCTTGGTATTTTTAAGGTATCAATGCTGTAATATGTGGTTTCAATAGAAAAATTATCCTTATCAGTCGAATCATAAAAGATGCTGTCTTTTTCTGCTATCACAGGATAAGGTTTAGGATATAGAATATTTTCGGGGTTAAATAATTTATCAGAACTGTAGGAAGTATAATTGTACAAAAACGGATTTAGTACATTCAGCAAAGTCTTGTCTTTATTAAAATCTTTTTCAGGCAGCTCCTTTCTCATTTTGACATTTAACCCAAGGCTGTAACTTATAAAAAACGTGAGCGTGAGAAATGAAACTACTAACAGCGAAACACCAATTTTACTGATATTAGAAACGTTATATGCTTTTTTAGCATGATTTCTCAACAATATAACAAGAAATAGGAAAAGAAACAGGCCTGAAATAAAAACATGAGAAATTGAGACTTCATCATAAAATTTAAATCTGTAAAACTCTGTATAAATATTGATTTTATGAATACCTTCAAAGTTGAAGTATCCGTAACTAAAATAGGCAAGATGTATTACCCCTAAAATAATCACAGATTTGATCAGAAAGCGTTTTAATTTTTTGTCCATAATTTCAATAAATTATGTTCCTGAAAGTAAGCATTTTTTTTAAGCGAACCACAATTTAAAAAACTTTTATGGTCTTTCCTCTCAATTTATCAAGCTTATTTTATCAGTAGGATAAATTTATTTGAAGATACATCTGTTTTGATTTCGGAAAAGAAATATGGTTCCGGTAATCATAAAATCCTTAAGTTTATGTTTGTAAACCATATTGCAGATGAGTTTAAAAATCAAGTTTAAAAGATCTGAAATTTTAGCAAACATATTATTAAACTGTGCCGGTCTTTGCATAGGCTGTATTATGATGTTTTATAACAATACGATAATATCTGTAAAAATTTTGATTTTTAAAATAATTGTATTTGCAGGAATGACTGCACTTATTCTTAATCTTTGGCTATACATGCGTCGTTATATAAAAAGTTTAAATAAAGTATATGCATTGGAAATTGATCATCTCGGAATTTATAATAATATATCAAAACATACATTTTTAAGCTGGAATGAAATCTCTTATTGTAGAATGAAAACAGTACAAATGTCAAGTGGGAGACATTCTAAAATTATGATTCATACCTATGATTCATCACGTTCTATAATCATTAATGCTGACTTATTGGATATTGATAAGAATGAATTACTGGATATACTTAATCAAAAAAAATATTTGAATAAAGCATTTAATTCTAACAACGATTCCAAATGAAAAACTCCGGAACGACATTAAATATTATTTATAGTATTGTAACTGTTTTTATATTAAGCTGTTTCCTAAGCTGCCAGGGAGATCAGGCTCAAAATCATAGGAAGAGAGCAAATATTCCGGAAGTTAGAGAACGGATAGGCAATACTTCGCAGATATTCCTGACCTATTTAGATTCTCTGGTAAATCTTCCTGATGCAAAATTTAATGAGCCGAGTATTAGGTCATTTAACGATAGATATGTAAGCCAATTACCATTGTTAATGCATGATTCACTAAAAGTGCAAAGCAGCGACAGTATTTTAATTCAGTATTACAAAAATGAGCAGCCAAACCCTGAAGTAGAATCGGGAATCAGATTTCTCATTCCCAAAACCATTGCAGATTCTCTGGTTGTTTCAGATTTTACAAGCTATTTTGGGTCAGTTACAGATGAAAAACCTCTTCTAGGAATTACGAAATATCCACTTCCTGTACGTATAAGAACTTCCGGAGACAGAGAAATTAGATTAACTTTTAAAAATGATGTTAACAGAGAGCGTGCAGGAGTTATAATGCTTGAGATCTTAAATTATAAGTAGTTAAGCTAAATTTGAAGTGGTCGAGGATTTTTGCTCACAATGCCGGAGTTTAATTGATGCTATCGGTTATTTTGATGAGCAACAATTTTTACCGTTGGAAGTGGATTTAAATCAAAAAGAAATCAAGATAGTTTTGACATCAACGTAATGGCTGTCATTAAAACGATGCAGTCGACGATGCCTTACTTCATGAAACAAAAATCGGGAAACATCATCAATTACAAGAGACAAAAATTCTACTCAAAATATACTGAATTGAAGGTTCCGGAAATAGCCTATTCACTTGGCTTCAAAGAAGTGACACTTTAATAATTTTTTCAGGAAAAATATGCAAATAGTTGCCTAGATGTATTTGCAGTTTTCAATTAAAATAATAAATGGATACTAATTAAAGGGAAAAAACCTAACAAATTAATTGCTTATTTTTGTGGATCAGTATGATGGACAGAATTAAGAAGATAAGGTGGTTTTTTAGTGCAGCCCGCATTTTGCGATTTCTGTGTATGTTTCTCTATGTCTTTTACTCAGCACAAACAAAAAACGATGTTGATATCTTAAAAGAAGAAATCCTTGATAAGATGCAGAACGAGAATCATAATGTCGAAGATTTGATAAAGTATTATTCTAAAATATCTCCAAATGATGCTCAGATTCTCAATATAAAATTTTTACTTTTAAAAGGAGATTACGAAGAGGGCTTGAATAAGATTTTTTTATTAGAAAACTCAGCAAAAAAGGACAAAAACTCGGAGTTGTTTTTTCAATATCAATGTCTTTACGGACAAGTCTGTCAAATGTTGGGTTTGGCTAGTGAGCTTGATGTAATAAGAGATAATCTTAAGAATTCCAATTACATCAAGAGTGGTGCTTTTACAGAGCTGGCACTTGATAAAAAAAGTTTTGAAATCTTTCCGTTATCTGATCGTGTTGCTATTATAAAATCTGGCATAAAAAGCTATGAAATGACAAATAATGTAATAGGATTGATTCAGTCTAACATCTGGCTTGCAGAAATATTAGGATATTATAACTCCGAATCAAAACTCGCTTTGAACTCAGCTTTATCATTACTCAAGAAAACAGATTCAGGAGTTTATTATGGGATGTTGATCGATAATTATCTTGCCAAAATCTATTTGAAACAGAATAATGCACAATATGCTTTCAATGCTTTAGCAAAATATCAGAATGCTGCAGCGCATATTTCCAATGTAGATCTCAAAGCTGATTTTTACAAAAACCTTGCAATATCTTCAGCAAACATAAAAGCTTTTGATAAGTTGGATTATATTAATAAATCTTACTTTACAATAGTAGAGAATCAAAATGCGAAAAGAGCTGTCGCCAGAGCAATGCTTGTCAACCATATCAATAAACTTAATGATGATAAGTTGAAGTCACAGGCTTACCTATTCAGAAATATCTAT